>FZPS01000157.1_pt31 | contig 164183 bp, 161 predicted proteins | sample 1817821 | NCBI WGS metagenome assembly FZPS01 (sample SAMEA104158645, study PRJEB21678) | metagenome | place: Germany | collected 2015-04-21 | reverse complement strand
GTCCGGTTTTTGGTTTAATCTCCCCTTGTTTCGCACGGGGTTAGCTTTAATGCCACAAAAAGCGCCGGAGCCAGCAGGGTAACCCAGATTCCACCAAGAGCGTAACGGAAAAAGCGCAAGGCTGCCTGCAGGGCGAAATGATTAGAAGAGAGGACCTGGCCTAACCCCATTATGATGCCGAAGAACACCGCCAGACCCAGTATCGCCTTGAGAAGCTGGAACAGCCAGTTCGTCCGGGGAATTGAGCGCACCTTCTCTTTTTCAATGAGATAGCCTGCCGAAGCTCCGGCAAAAAGCCCCATCAGCTTCGGCATATCGCCCGCCGGGCTGAGAACCGTGAGGATCACTGGAATCGCCAAGCAGAGGGCCAGGATAAAGGCCTTGGGTATTTTTTGGTCCCAGCCTCTTTCCACAAACAGGCTGCTCAGCCAGACCAGGAATAACAGCAGGGGAATGCCGATAGCATACCCCCCCAGGATATCACCCGGATAGTGATAACCCAAGATAATCCGTGAAAAGGGGATCAGGAGCATGGCCACGAGCGCCCAGATCCAGAACCACCCTTTTTTCAGCCGTATGGCCAAGTAACCCCATACTGTCACCGCAGTCAGGGTGTGGCCGCTGGGAAAAGCATAGCTTTCGAGCTGCTTCATCCCTTCGAGAACGGGCCTCTCCAGGGCGGCGAGATCCTTTACGACGCCGCTGACTAACCCGGAAACTAGCAGTACCGCTGCTCCCCAGAAGCCTAAAGACTTATTCACACACCAGATTAAAATACCAAAAAAGATCATATAGAATTCATCGCTACCCAGAAAGGTAAAAAACTGGAAGAGATATTCCACCGGCTTAAGCGCCCGAAATTGCTGAAGATAAAGAATGAGATCCATGCTGCGGGTCTGGTCCCAGTAAAAATAGAGCAGGGCAATACACACAAAAACAACTACCCAGCAGAGAATCAGCCAGAAAATCTCCCGTCCACGGTGCGAAGAGAAGTAGGGCTTGGTTACAGGGGGACTTTCCATAACCGCTCACTCCTTTCACTGAATTGTCTAAAAAAAACGTCTACGCGAAGATTCGCCGCCCGGGTCGCTCTTTCCTGCTACTACCGGGTTAAATCTGCCGGCAAAGATCTTTGCAAACGGTGAATAATAATTTCATAGGTGGTGCGGACAGGATCATCGGGCACGGTTACGGGGATAACAAAGCGCTCTTCGTGAAAAAAGGCGTCAGCAAGAAGCTCTTCAATAAAGGCAAAGGTTACCGGACGGCCAGGATGAGAAAAGTAGATACTTCCACCGGGCTTGCTCACAGCGAGCAACACCGCCTTCAGGGAGGGCAGCAGACGCGGTTCATAGGCGATATCAGAGGCCAGGACCAGGTCAAAACGCTCACGGCACTTAAAATCACGCCAGTCGGCCAGCAGTAAGCGGTAGCGTTCTAACCGGTGCAGCCGGGCATTGGCATCGCAGATCTTAAGAGCGCGCTGCTGGAAATCAGAGAAGGTCACCGCAGCATTTTGCAGACCACAAGCTACCCCTGGCAGACCTACGCCAGCGCCCAGCTCCAGAACCGTTTTCCCTTCAAGTGGGGAACCCTGCAGAAAATAGGAGGCCAAGCCTCGCGCGGCCGGCCAGGCCTCGGCCCAGCAGGGGACCTGGTCAGGATCCGCCGGATCTTCAACCAGGGCTTCAAGATCGGCAGCTACATATAGCGGCAGATATTCCCCGGCCAGCTCCACGTGAATCAGCTTGGTTTTAAGTAAGCTCATTTTTCTCTCTTTCGGCCGCTTCTTTGCGGTGTGCGGCAGCAAGAAGAGCCCTGGCCCGGGGGAGCATCTTTTCCGGGACATAGATATTAATTTCATAAGCCTGGCCGCCGACTACCCGCATGCCCCCGGCCAGGGAGTCGCTGTCCTTTTGCCGTACCGGGATAGAGGCCGCCTCTAGCAAACCACAGACCAGGCCGGCCTCGATATCATTATAAGCTTGCATCAGAAAGACCCATCCTTCCATCTTCATCAAGTCCTCCCCTGTTTTGATTCGGCATACTGGCGGCTCTTCCTTTTTCAGATTATCTGCGGGCCAAAAATAATATCCCCGGGCCGTAAGCCGGGTCCGTATTTGACGAGTTGGCTTATAAATTTTATGATCGAACAGAAGGAGACGAGACCTCTATGGCTAGATCTCTGAAAAACTTGCCGGAGCTGGCCGCTGCGGCGGGCCTGAATCTAGCGGGGGTCGCCCCCGCAAGCCCTCCCGCCGATCTGTACACCCGGCTGCAACGGCGCCTCATAGAGGGCCGGGTTACCCCTTTTGAAGAAAAAGATCCGGCCATCCGCCTGGCTCCTGAAAAGCTGCTACCGGGATGCCGCAACATCGTCGTGGTCGGAATGCCCTATGCCCCCCCGGAGCGGGAGCTCCCCCCGGGAGAAAAGGGCCCGCGGGGAGAAGTAGCCCGCTGTGCCAGGGGGCCCGACTACCACCTGCTCTTAAAGACCCGCGCTGAGTGTTTACTGGAGCTGATCAGAAAAGAGCTTCCCGGACCATTGAACAGCCGGGTCCTGATCGACCGCAGCCCGCTGGTCGAACGCGAGCTGGCCCGTCTCGCTGGAATCGGTTGGATCGGGGAGAACTGTACCCTGATTGCACCGGCCAACGGTTCTTACATCGCCCTGGGAACAATCTTAATTGACCGGGCGTTGGAGCCAAATGCCCCCCTGCTTCAAAGCTGCCGCCAGTGCGGCCGCTGCCGCGAGGCCTGCCCGACGGGAGCATTAACAGAGCCGTTTATCATCGACCCTTATCGCTGCCTCTCCTATATTACCCAGGCACCGGGAGTTGTCCCTGTCGAAATGCGGCCGCTGGTGGGGGCACGTCTTTACGGATGTGATCGCTGCCAAGAGGTATGCCCCCACAACCAGGCCTCGGAGAGAGTGCCCGCTTATCCGGATCTGCCAGCTGTCTTCATTTATTTTCCAGCGCGCCCCTTCCTGGAGCCAATCCTCAGGATGACCCAAAAGGAGTTTACCCAAACAGTTGGTCTCACCGCTGCCGGGTGGCGGGGCAAAAGCATTTTGCAACGCAATGCGGTAATCGCCCTCGGTAACAGCGGCGACCGCAACGCCGTCCCTGCCCTTACGCAGGTTTTGAAAGGTGATTCCCGGCCGCTGCTCCGTCTACATGCCGCCTGGGCCCTGGGACAGCTCGGCGGAACCAAGGCCCGCCGTCACCTTGAGCTGCAGCTTCGCCGGGAGACCGAACCGCTGGTAATCAAAGAGCTGCACCTGGCGATGGAGCAATAAACAAATCGACGGCAAACCCCGCTAAAAGTAGCGGGGTTTGCTACAAAGAGAGCCTTCTTGTCGCAGCCCTAGTTGATCATTCCGCGCTCCTGCATCTGCAGCAGTAGCTGATCAGGCCGATCTGTGATAATTCCGTCGACTTCAAGTTCAAGCATCCGCTTTAGATCAGCAGCCTCATTTACCGTCCAAACGTTGACACGATAGCCTTTCTTCCGGGCCTTTTCCATATACTCTTCATCAACCATCCGGATCTCCGGATGGAGGGCCTCGGGTCTTAAAATGGGAATAAACCAACCTTCGCTCAGATAGCGAGGCAGGTCCGGGGCATAAAGCAGACCTACCGGAATGCGCTTGTCGGCCCATTTTACTCGTAGTAAGGCGACCGGGTTAAACGAAGAGACGATGACCCGGTCATAAAGATCGTATTCCTGGACAGCCTGCACCACTGCATTCTCCAGGCCATCGGTGGCCGGACTCTCTGTTTTTAACTCGATATTGATCCGCGTTTGCGAATCGAGAGCTTCTATGACCTCAGCCAGTGTGGGGATACGCTCTCCAGCAAAGGCTTCATCAAACCAGGAACCGGCGTCAAGTTTTTTGAGCTCGGCCAAGGTGTAATTCTTTACCGGGCCATGGCCATTCGTGGTAGCATCAAGTTCATAATCGTGGATGACAACCAGTTCGCCATCTTTGGAAAGCATTACATCCAGTTCAATTCCGTGCGCACCCATCTTTTCAGCAGCCAGGAATGAAGAGATCGTGTTCTCGGGAGCCACCTCCCGGGCTCCGCGGTGGCCGATGTTTAAAATGGGAGCATCGCGGTAAAAGTCAGCGATTGGATCTGGGGTCCAGAGCCAATAACGAACCGCTATAACCAAAACGGCCAGGGCAATCACGCCGATTACTATAGCAAGCAGCCACAAGATTACCTTGCCGATAAATTTAAGCAATTTCACTCAGCAGCTCTCCCTTCTGGTAAAAGCTTTCAGGCAAAACCAGAGGCCTTCACCTTTACATGGCGACCTGACATTATTTCTGCTCATCTCTGCAAAGTCAGTAGGCTCTCTAGAACACCCCCTTGACCGGTCAGTTTCGAAAAACATCTTTAAAGTTATATGATCCAGTACAGACTTGAAACTCTATCCATAATTCTTGTTCTAAGAGCGCAATCCTTTTTTAATTTTATTATTAAATAAGCAAGACCATGCTGATCAATGATTAATTCGCCCGCCAATCAAGATCCCCTTCAGCATCGAGAGCAGGGAACCGGGCCGTTCTATTGAATCCTAATAAAACAGCACGCGATATTCTGGAGGGGAGCGTTCTAGTGTCAAAACTAATCATTCCAGTTAAATCAGGATTTCAAAAAAGTTTGCGCATGCTCTGGTTCCTGGCAAAGATCATTATTCCTCTCTCCTGCCTGGTGCAATTGCTGGAATATTTTGCCGTTTTGGAGCTGGCCGCCGCTTTTTCCAGCCCGATCACCTCCTGGTTCGGATTACCTGGGGAGGCGGTATTGCCTTTACTGTTGGGTTTCTGGATCAACTTCTACGCATCCGTAGGCGTAATTAACAGCATTGCCCTTGACCCCCAGCAGATTACCATCATCGGACTGATGCTCGGCATCTGTCACGAACTACCTATTGAAGCGGCGATCTGCCGCACTACCGGGCTAAAAATCTATCAGTCCATTTTGCTGCGGCTGACCACTGCTCTGTGTGCCGGTTTCCTACTGCACCTGTTGTATACGGTAGTAATAGGAGGATAAAAGAATGGAACAGTTGCTCATCTTACTTAAAGAGGGTCTGGCCAGCGGGGTGGTGGCCATCCTGCGTATATCTCTGATCCTGGTCCCGATCATGATAGTAGCAGAAATTGCTCGTGACTTTAACATTCTCGATCCCATTTCTAAAAAAATCAAGTGGATCCTGGATCTCCTGACCCTTCCCCCGGAGGCAGCTTTTCCGCTACTCGTTGGTGTCTGCTTCGGCCTGGTTTACGGCTCGGCGTTGATCGTCGATTTTGCCCGGGAAGGTTCTCTAAAGAAAAGAGACCTTCTATTAACCGGGATATTCCTCTGTATCGGCCATGCCGCGATCGAGGACACTCTCATCTTCACTGCTTTCGGGGCAAACCCGTTCCTGATCCTCTTTATCCGTTTCAGCCTAGCCTTCCTGGTTACCAGGCTAGCTGCTTTCGGACTAGATTACTTTTTTGCCGCTGGAAAAGAAAAGATGCTCCCGGAAACAGAAGAAATAATCTGACTCAAGTTTGATGGTTGATCTTTGAAAACCCAATAACCACGGAGCTTTCAAGCTTTATTTGCTCGCAAGTTCAAAAGCGATTCAACCTTCGAAGGTTTTTGCTCCAGAGCCCCCAGCTGACCTTTAGCCTTCAAAGCCAGGTCTAAAAATACAGGATTTTCTATCGGCATATAGAAGATTGTTTATGATTTAAAGCTTCACTAAATGCAATTTTTTAAGGAGGTTTTACCAATGCAATTCAAAGGTCTTGTCTTTGGCATTCCCAAAGAGATAATGCCTGGAGAAAGGCGCGTTGCCACCATTCCTGAATCCGTTGAAAAGATGGTTGCCGAAGGAGCAACAGTCCTGGTAGAAAAAGGAGCCGGCGAGGGAGCCTATTTTTCAGACGATGCCTACCGGAATGCCGGTGCCCGCATTGTTGATGATGTGACCGTGCTTTATGCCGAGGCCAACGTAATACTTAAAGCCAAAGAACCTCTCTTTAATTCTCAAGTTAATAAACATGAAGTAGAAATGATGCCCCGGGGGCAACTCCTGATTACATTTTTACACCCTGCCGCCCCGGCAAACCATAAGATGGTGCAAATGCTAGTCGAACAAGGAGTAACCAGCCTGACCCTTGATGGTATTCCCCGGATCTCGCGGGCTCAGTCGATGGATGCCCTGACTTCGATGAGTACCGTGGCCGGTTACAAAGCGGTCCTCATGGCTGCCAACCGTATCGCCAAGTTTATGCCCATGATCGGCTCGGCGGTAGGGATGATTAAGCCGGCAAACGCCCTGGTTTTGGGTACCGGTGTAGCGGGCCTGCAGGCGGTGGCTACAGCCAAAAGACTTGGTGCAGTTGTCTACGCGGTCGATATTCGTCCCGAGGCCGCGGAGCACGCCAAGAGCCTGGGCGCCAAGATTATTGACACCGGGATTCCAGCAGAGGTGGCCATCGGTGAGGGCGGTTATGCCCGCCACCTGCCCCGGGAATGGCTGCTTAAAGAACGGGAGGCCATTGCTGAAACCGTGGCCCAGGCCGATATCATCATCGCCACAGCGCTGGTCCCCGGAAGGCTGGCCCCGGTGCTGCTCACTGAAAAGATGGTCCAGGCAATGAGACCCGGCTCAGCTATCGTCGACGTGGCCATTGACCAGGGCGGCAACTGTGAACTTACCGTCGGCGGAGAAATTATTGAAAAATACGGCATCAGCATTGAGGGCACTAAGAATATTCCCGGCCTGGTCCCGGTCAGCTCCACGCAGATGCTCGCCAAAAATCTCTATAATTTTATCGCTTATTTTATTAAAGACGGCCAGATTGAGCTGGATCTCGAAGATGAAATCATCGCTTCGTCAATTGTCACTAAAGACGGTAAACTTTTACATGCCGGAGCCAAAGAGGCAATGGGCCTTAATTAAGCAGGAAGGACAGGTGCCAAAATGAAACCGCTGTTTTTGCTTGCTATATTTGTTATCGCCGCTTTGCTGGGTTATAGAGTAATCAAGGAGGTGCCCTCGCTGCTGCATACTCCCCTGATGTCCGGCACCAACGCCATCTCGGGGGTCACCATCCTCGGCTCGCTTGTCTCCACCGCCCTGGCGGGGAGCTCGGGAAGCCGTTTTCTGGGGTTTATCGCCGTTGTGCTAGCTTCCATTAACCTGGTCGGCGGTTTTGTAGTCACAGACCGGATGTTAAAGATGTTCCGCCAGTAGTGCAGAGAGGAGTATAACCATGCCACATATCTATATAGCTGTCTCTATTGTTCTCGGGGCCCTGGTTCTCCTGGGAATCAGGTGGATGAGCTCGCCAAAAACCGCCGTCCGAGGAAACCGCCTCAGCGCCTTGAGTATGCTTGCCGCGGTGGTCTTAGTCCTATGGTATCAGGATATTATCAACCTGCCTTTACTCTGGATGGCGATAGCCCTAGGCAGCTTGATTGGCTATATTATGGCCGTAAGGGCAACCATGCTACAGATGCCCCAGATGGTAGCCCTGTTTAACGGCCTGGGCGGCGGCGCCTCGTTACTGGTCGCCCTAATTGAAATTCTGGAGAACTACGCCGGGATGCCGCTTTTTAACCAGGTTGCCAGCCAGCTGGCACTGATCATAGGCGGGGTTACTTTAAGTGGTAGTATCATCGCCGCTTTAAAGCTGGACCGGCGGATCGCTCAGCAACCGGTGATCTTGAAAGGACACTCTATCCTGGCCAACACCACCATCGCCCTGGCGCTGGCCCTGGCGATAACCACTTTTTTCACTGGAATACCGATGGCTGTACTTCTCTCTGTAGCCATTGTTCTCTTGGCCCTGCTCTACGGGGTTCTTTTTGCTATTCGCATCGGCGGCGCAGATATGCCGATCACCATTTCACTGCTTAACTCATTTTCCGGGCTGGCGGGAGCAATCTGCGGCTTTACCATCGAAGAACCCTTGCTGATAGCCGTAGGCGCCATTGTCGGGGCTTCCGGCCTTATCCTGACCCAGATCATGTGCCAGGCGATGAACCGCTCGCTGGCCCATGTCTTCAGCGGCTCAATTGCACAGTACACAGCGGACCCTGATGAAACCGACCCGGAAAGCGAAGCCGTTACTGAAGAGACCGCGGTAGAGGTAAAAGAAGAGGAGACCTTTGAGCAGATCCTAAAAAATGCACAAAAAGTGATTGTTATCCCCGGCTACGGCCTGGCCCTGGCCCAGGCCCAGGAAAAAGTAAAAGAGCTGCTTGATTTCTGGGAGGCGCAGGGTGTGGAAGTCAAGTTTGCAATCCACCCTGTTGCCGGCAGGATGCCGGGGCATATGAACGTTTTACTGGCCGAAGTCGATGTCCCCTACGATAAGCTCTGCGAAATGGACCAGATCAATCCCGAATTTGCGGAGACCGACCTGGCCGTGGTCATCGGCGCCTGTGATGTGGTTAACCCGGCAGCCAATACCGTCGAGGGAACACCTATCTATGGCATGCCGGTTTTAAACGTAGAAGAAGCCAGGCATGTTTTTATCTATAACCTCGACCTCAATCCAGGTTACTCAGGGGTGGAGAACCCGCTCTACAAGATGAAGCATGTCCGCCTCTGCCTGGGAGATGCTAAAGAGACGCTGGGGCAACTCCTAAAGGAGCTCACCCGCATATTTGAGTAAACTACGATCGAATAACGGCTTCAGCCTGAAGGCCGAAGCCGTTATATTTATCATTGTTGCCAAGCAAGGCTGCTTACGTCTATTGAAATCAGATTTAGCGATGCTCATCTTTTTTTAACTTGTCAAGCAGGCCGGCAACTTTTCTTTTTTGGTCTCTTGTAGCCTGATAGTCGATCTGGAATGTAACTGTAAGGATATCCCCTTCTGCTGCCCCGGGAGGAAGCAGCACCCGGGGCAGCTCTACTTTAACCTCGTCATCGCCAAAAAGTAGAATGGCATGGCTTTCTTCAAACCGATCAATTACCGCTCTCACTTAATCACCTCTTTTGCATCTGGCAACGGCCTGCTACTACCGGAAAGGCCGGGAACGGTATTTATCCGATGGCAGATCCCGTCAGTAGTGATCACTATACTGCCCGCCAGATCAGTCCGGAATATTTTCGCCCCGGCAGCAGCCAGCCGGTCCAGGGTCTCTTCATGCGGATGACCGTAAGGGTTATCTCGACCTAAAGAGATCACCGCAATTTCTGGTGCAACCGCCCTCAAGAAATCTTCAGATGTAGAACTACTGCTCCCGTGGTGCCCAACTTTCAAGACGGTTACTTCAGTACAGCAATAGCCCCGCGCCAATATTTCTGATTCAGCTTCTGACTCGGCATCACCGGTAAAAAGAAAATCAACCTCTCCGTAGCTCAGCTGAATCACCACAGAGCTGTTATTGACATTGCTGTCTTCAATATCAGGGCCCGGGTGCAGTATTTTCAGTGTAACCGAAGGATCCAGAGCGATCTCTTTCCCGGCCTGGCCAATTTCAAAGGGGATCTTCTTCTCATCGATCAGGGCAAGGTATTTTTCGTAGCTTTTAGAGGTATGAATTTTACCGCTATCGATAACCTTACCAACCGGTAAATTCTCAAGCACGGCTATTAAGCCGCCGATATGATCTTCGTGGGGATGGGTCCCGACAACAAGATCAATTTGGGAGATACCCCTTTCGTCCAGGTAACGGAGAACCGCCTCCCCGGCATTCGCAGAACCAGCATCGATCAGCATAACCCGGCCCTGCGGTGTCTGAATAAGCACGGCATCTCCCTGCCCGACGTCAATAAAGTGAACGGTCAGTGGACCTCCGTCCGGGGCTTCTCCTACCGGTGTGCTCCTGTCATTAAACCCGGCCAGGCGGCGTAGAAACAAGACGATTTCACCGGTATCCCTGCACTCATTGTCCAGGTCACCACCCCAACCGCTCACCCAAAGCAGCCCGGCAAAAAGCAGGCAAAGTAAAACAGAAACAATCAAAATGGATAAACCCCGTTTTCTCCTGGACATGGACCTCTCCTCCTTTGCTCCGGATGGTGGCCCCCCCGCATCCCCAGCAAGCGCAGTGACATTTTTTTCTCTTCTTTATCACTTTATCACTTTTCGCCAAAGGTGGCCCCTCTTCCTTTACTTCTATCCCCTGCGCCCCCGGGTGCCCTCTCCCTTAAGAGCTCTAAGAAGTAGCAGTTCCTAAAGCGCCCCGGGCACCGTTTGGGGATACTTGTAAGAATTCTGCTTCAGCTTGACTTTTTTGCCCTGCTGGGACTATAATGCTTCCAGAATAATCTATTTACAATGTGAACCTTTGCGAGGGAAAAATGCAGTTTGCCTTGGCCCAACTAAATCCGGTTACCGGCTCTCTGAAGCAAAATGCCGCCAGGATTAGATCTTTTTATGAAGAGGCGCAGGCTGGTGGAGCCGCATTGATAATCTATCCAGAGATGGTTCTTACCGGCTGCCCGCCTCGGGACCTGCTTCTTTATAGCAGCTTTGTTGCAGAGGCCGAGGAGCTGGTCCGGCAGGAGCTCGCTCCCCTGACAGCATCCTCTTCTACCGCTATGCTGCTGGGAACAGCCTACCGCCTGGGGGGCCGTCTCTGCAACGCCGCCCTTCTGCTAAAAGAGGGGAAAATATCTGCCGTCTACTCGAAGATGGTCCTGGAAAACAGGGTTCCTTTTCAAGAAGAGCGCTACTTCACCCCAACCGGCCGAAGCCATTATCAACCATGGGGCGAGCTTATGATGGCCATCGTTGTCGGCGAGGGGGCCCTCCAACCGGAGCAGGCCGCACTGCTGCCGCAGCCCGGCGGAAAGCAGCGCCCGGGGGAAAAGCAGCTGCTGATTAACCCGGTAGCTTCACCCTACTACTTCAGCCGGCAGGAGCAGCGAGAAAGCGTTGCAGCCGCGGTAGCCAAAAAAGAGCGCTGCGCCCTGCTGGTTGCAAACCTGGTCGGCGGCAACGACGAGCTGGTTTTTGACGGAGCATCGCTAGTCTACAATAACCGCGGCGAGCTGCTCTGCCGGGGCTCTTCTTTTGCCGAAGAGCTCCTTTATATCTCTGCCGACGACCTTTTTGCACCCGCTGACAAAGAAAGCCCGGCCGCCGTTGAAGATATCGCCACTGTTCACCAGGCTTTGTGCCTTGGGATCAAGGATTATTTTGTAAAGAACGGGTTCCACCAGGCCGTTCTAGGGCTGAGCGGCGGACTTGACTCGGCGGTAACCGCCGCCCTGGCCGCGGAAGCACTGGGCCCGGAGAATGTTCTCGGCGTACTGCTGCCTTCGGCCTATTCGCCGCCGCATAGCTTGGAGGACGCCCGCATTCTGGCCGACAATCTCGGCATCAGCCAGCGGACCATCCCGATCACCCCCTTCTTTCACGCTTACCTGGAAGGGCTGAACCGCTCCGGTAAGCCGGAGATGGATCTGCCCGAGGAGAACCTGCAGGCGCGCATCCGGGGGAACATTTTGATGTTTATCGCCAACCGGGAGAGGCGCCTTCTTCTGAGCACCGGGAACCGCTCCGAGCTGGCCGTGGGCTACTGTACCCTTTACGGCGATATGGCCGGCGCCCTGGCGGTGCTGGCCGACCTGCCAAAGCTAATCGTTTATGAGCTGGCCCGGTTAATTAACTTGCAGCACGGCCAGGCAGTCATTCCCGTGCGAACGATCACCAAGCCCCCTTCCGCCGAACTACGCCCCGATCAGAAAGACGAAGACTCGCTCCCACCATACGACATTCTTGATCCGGTTTTAAACCTTTATCTCGATAAGATGCTCTCCCCCGCTGAGATCGTCGAGCAGGGCTTTGATGAAGCCACAGTGCGACAAGTTATCGCCCTGGTCGACCGGGCCGAATATAAGCGCCGGCAGGCCGCGCCCGCGTTACGGGTCCGCAGTGGTCTCCACCAGCGGAAAACCCCTTTGGCCCGCGGCCCTGAATAGAAAGTCCCCGCCTTGAACCGGTTACCCTGCTAAGGTATAATTTAATTCGCCATAATAAGGCCTGGAACTGGGGTGACTGCAGTGGAAAATAGATACCACCCGGATCATGAAAAAGAATACGATGTCGCCGTAATCGGAGCAGGCCATGCCGGCTGTGAAGCAGCCCTGGCCGCGGCTAGGCTGGGATGCCGCACGCTGCTTCTGTCACTGAATCTCGACCTGGTCGCGGTGTTGGCCTGCAACCCTTCGCTGGGCGGACCCGGCAAAGGTCACCTGGTACGCGAAATTGACGCCCTGGGCGGCGAAATGGCCCGTAATGCCGACCGTAACCTGCTCCAGCTGCGCCTGCTGAACACGGGAAAAGGACCGGCAGTGCAGGCACTGCGGGCACAGGTCGATAAGCTGGGCTACCAAAAAACCATGCGGCTCACTCTCGAGCGCGAGCCGCAGCTCTCGTTGCGCGAAGATATGGTTGAAGAGATCATTGTTGAAGGGGGACGGTTGCGCGGGCTACGCGGTCGCAGCGGGGCCTTCTATCCGGCCCGCAGCGTTATCCTGGCCGGCGGCGTCTACCTGCGTTCAAAAATATACTTCGGTAGGCAGGGGCATAACTTTGCCCCGGGGGGGCTGCTTGCCCCGGTAACCCTGGCCGAGAGCCTGCAGCGGCTCGGTTTTAACCTGGAACGCTTTAAAACCGGCACCCCTCCGCGGGTCCACCGGCGAAGCATTGACTTTAGTAAGCTCTCCCCGGTGCACGGCAACCCGCAGGCACCCCCATTTTCTTTTCTCTCTACCGAAATCCCGGAAAAGCATCTGCCTTGCTGGCTGACCTACACTAACCTGGAGACCCACCGGATCATTCGTGAAAACCTGGCCGTGGCGCAGCCTTATAGTAGTAGCCCCGTCAAAGGGCCCCGCTACTGCCCCTCTATCGAAGATAAAATCATCCGCTTCGCCGACCGTGAGCGCCATCCTATCTTTATCGAGCCGGAAGGACACGATACTGACGAGATGTACCTGCAGGGAATCTCTACCGGCCTGCCGCCTGATATCCAGGAGAACTTTTTGAAAACTATCCCCGGCCTGGAGCGGGTGGAGATCCTCCGCCCCGCTTATGCCATCGAATATGACTACATTCCGCCAACCCAGTTAAAACCATCCCTGGAGAGCAAGCTAATCCCCGGCCTTTTTCTGGCTGGCCAGGTCAACGGGACTACCGGTTACGAAGAGGCGGCTGCCCAGGGGTTAATCGCCGGGATCAATGCCGCCCGAAGGATTCGGGGTAAGGAGCCGCTGATCTTAAAGCGCAGCGAGTCGTATATCGGGGTAATGATCGACGACCTGGTCTCGCGGGGTGTAGAGGAGCCCTACCGTGTCTTCACTTCGCGCAGCGAATATCGCCTTCTGTTGCGACAAGACAACGCCGATTTGAGGCTGACCGAGACCGGTTACCAGATCGGCCTAGTCGATGAAGAACGCTACGCCCTCTATCGGCGTAAAAAAAATTTTATCGATAGCGAGCGCCGGCGTCTGCAGAAGAACCGGTTTCTGCCAGGCGACAAAATCGACCGGCAGCTAACCGCATGGGGCACAGCACCGCTGCAGCACCCTGTTTCGGCTGAAGAGTTGCTCCGTCGACCCGAAGTCACTTACCGCCGCTTACTCGATTTTGAGGGAAGGCAGCCGCCTCAGATGCCTCCCGGAACATTCAACGAGGTGGAGAACCAGGTTAAATACAGCGGCTACATTAAAAAACAGCAGCGTACGGTGGAGAGAGCGGCCTACCACCATGAAAAAGTAATCCCGGATGATTTCGATTACGACAAGGCGATCCACCTTTCAGCGGAGGCACGGCAGAAACTGTCCCGAACACGTCCCTATACCGTGGGACAGGCCGCCCGTATGGAGGGGATCACTCCAGCCGATATCTCCATGTTACTGCTTTATCTAGAGCAGCCCGGCCTGATCAGGGAGAAGAGGAAAAAAGAGGAATATAAAAACCGGGATTCTTCGCCGCGCCCGGAATGAGCAGGAGAAAGTAGATCTCCGGCCGCCGCAGCGAAAGAATAATTCACTGTCATGAGCAAGGTGTCCATAGGGCTCTCTCCAGGTAAGAGAGCTGCTGCAGCACCGGACCGGGAAAGTAAAACGGTAAGAACCGCTCAACAGGAGTGGCGGCCATTTAAAAGGCCTTTACCGGTCGGGTTCCAAAAGTAGATCGATAATCCAGCTGTTTTCAGGAGGGCAGCCAGCGATATAGTCTGCACCGGGATACCGCCGGGTGCAGTTACCTACGAAAAGAGGTTCCCCGGAGAGCTCCTCTTCCGGCAGGCTGCCGGTAATAATGGTCCTGCCGGTAAGCGCAGTCAGCTGCCCCCGTGCTTTCAGTTCAACAAGTACCGCGATAATCGTGTTCTGGCAACCGCTGCAAGTACCGCCACCGATGCGGAGAGAGCCAGGCGGTACCTCTTTCAAAATCTCCGATTCAGAACAGCGCTTAAACCTACGCTGCACCGATTCCCATGGGAGGCCGGCAATTACAATCCCGCTCAGAGCAGCAGTTCCCAGGCCCATTTGGGCGGCTAAAACCGTTGTGGGAACCTCTTCAGGTCGGTAGCCCATGATCAGGCCCGCTACCGTATCCAGGGCCACCATGTCCCGGCCAGCGATAACCAGGTCCATCTCCACCGGGTCGCCGTAGACGGGACCAACCCCTTCCTGGGCATAGATCCCGTCTAAAACGGTAAACGAGGGCTTAAAGAAAGCGGCTATTTCAGGAATGCCGCGAAAAAGAGCCCGCCGGTGCATCGCTTTTTTAGAACTGTCGGCCAGGAGTCCTTTTAAATTTTTCAGGCTTAGGGTTACCTCGGTCTGATCATGCGTTTTCATAACCGGCAAATTGATCAGCACATCCGCCGTAAGAGCCCTTTCATAAACCTCTATCTGCGGTAGGACGGTAGCCGCGGGGTTTTTCACCCGTACGGTCTTCTCTTTCTTTAAATCCAGGACCGTGTAACCATCACGGCGCAGCTGATCGTAGCCCATAAATGAGATCACCGCCTCAGTATCGGAGCCCATTCCGGCCGCATCGGCAATTACCGGGTCAGCCCCCCGCTCTAGAACCAGCCCGGCTACCGCCCGGCAAAGCTCAGGATGGGTTACCGCACCGCTCTTCCTGGTATAAGGGATCTCAACCAGGTTCGGTTTCAACAGCACCGTCGCCCCAGGCCGAACCGATTCTGGCAGCCCCCCGGCCAGGGCTACCGCCCGGCGCACCGCAACGGCAATCTCCTCTCTTCCAGGGTGCGGTAGGGTGTGCGCTATGCTAACCACTGATTTAGACTGCATAAACTGCCTCCCGGGATTTGTTCTTTCACTTCTTATTTTTATTATAACAAATTTCCCGTTTGTACCCGCCTTTCTGCTTCTGTATGCCCCGGCGCCTTTGAGGCAAACTAAGCACAACGATCAACCTATGAAATGAGGTGGCCCGATGCAGCGTTTTACTTCTCTAATCATTATCTGTTTCCTGGCTCTCTTCTTTTGCACAATTGCATATACTATCCAGCAGGATGCTTCTTTTTTACCTGAACAGAATAAAGAGGGCTCTCTCCCTTCCGAAGAAAGATCTAATCACCTTCTTAAAGAAAGAAAGGCGACTTTAAACCCAGCTCTCCGGAACGAATCTAAAGCGTCTGAACTGGAGATAAACCCCTTCGGAAGAGAAGTTGACGAAAAAAAGAAAACGACAATCGCGCCTGAGCTGCGACTAGAGACGAAAACACCTGAACCGTCGGGCCGAAAAAAAAGCTCATCTGCGGCCTTGCAGTATCGCCAAACAGAGGAGGACGTTCATTTTTTGCTAATCGGCCGATGGTGGAAGAACCCCTCCGCAGAGATCCTGATGGTAGTCAGCCTGATCCCGGAAAGCTGCGCCCGGCTCACCGCGGTGGATCCAGCCATAGAGGTTGCTTTCGAAGACCGGCACTGCCCAATCGGTGAACTGTTGGCCCAGGGCGCTGGCCATGACTGCCTTTACCGGGCTATTACTGAAATATCCGGGCTGGAACCTCAGTTTTATATCGATCTGAATTTGCATGGTTTTATCGAGATGATCGATCTTTTACAAAAAGAAGGCCCTCAAGCCGTCTCTTCTCATAACATTGAGCCTGAATATATTAAAATTGCCGGAGGTAGTGGAGATGACCTGCTCTCATTTTTAATTGATTTTACAGCACCACCCGACGCTAAAGAAGAGCTTTTGATCGGCTACCTGCTCATGGCCAGCAAACTTCAATCTACCGGAACGGGCCTAAAGCTGCTGTGGATTGGATACCAGAACCTGAAAACCGATCTTAGCTTAAGTGACCTTATCCAGGTTAGAAACGTTACCGGCGGAATTTCACCGCTGGAGGTCAGTTTAACGGTGATTACTCCCTAATTTAACGTTTACTTGCAAATGCCTGCGCATTATCAGGGTAAGCAGGGGCATCGGCCATTTTGTATTTTACATCAGCCGCTCTTTATTATAAAATAGCACTAATTAAAATAAACTAGGCAGAGCTCTTTTTTTCCCAAAAATTCAACCCTACCGGTTGATATTTGGCTACGGTTATAGTAGTATTACGATTAATAAACTTCTTTAAGAAGGGTTTAAACTGATTGGGGGAAGTAGGTATGGCTAAAATCAGACAAACGCTTGACGGTAATACCGCAGCTGCCCATATTGCCTATGCCTTAAGCGATGTAGCCGTAATTTATCCAATTACCCCGTCTTCAACCATGGCTGAAATTTGTGATGAATGGTCTGCATACGGGCGAAAGAATATTTTCGGTCAGCCTTTGCGCGTCTCAACGATGCAATCTGAAGGCGGAGCCGCCGGAGCAGTGCACGGCTCGCTGGTCACCGGCGCACTGGCGACTACCTTTACCGCTTCACAGGGGCTGCTTTTGATGATCCCCAATATGTACAAGATATCCGGAGAACTATTACCGGCAGTCTTTCATGTATCAGCCCGCTCTCTCTCCACGCATGCTCTCTCTATTTTCGGAGATCATTCTGATGTGATGGCCGCCCGTCAAACCGGTTTCGCCCTGCTAGCTTCGGCCTCAGTGCAGGAGGTCATGGATCTGGCCCTGGTAGCCCATCTAAGCGCGATTAAATCACGCGTTCCCTTCTTGCACTTTTTTGACGGTTTCCGCACTTCGCATGAAATGCAAAAGATAGAGATTATTGATTATAAAGAGATCAAAAAGCTGGTTGACTGGGAAGCGGTGACCGCTTTTCGGGAGCGCGCGCTCAATCCTGAGCGCCCTCACCAGCGGGGCATCGCCCAGAATCCCGATACTCATTTCCAAAACCGCGAGGCGGCAAACCCTTACTACCTGGCGGTGCCGGAAATAGTTTCTGAAACGATGGCCCGGGTTTCTGCTCTCACCGGCCGCCATTATCGGCTCTTTGATTATGTGGGCGCAGCCGATGCTGAAGATGTGATCGTCTGCATGGGCTCAGCTTCGGATACTGTTGAAGAGACGATCAATTATCTTTCCACGAAAGGGGAAAAGGTAGGCCTGGTCAAGGTCCGCCTCTACCGCCCCTTCTCCAGGGAGCATTTTCTGGCAGCGCTTCCCCCAACCTGTCGGCGTATCGCCGTACTTGACCGGACCAAGGAGCCAGGTGCACCGGGGGAACCACTCTACCAGGATGTCTGCACCGCTCTGATGGAGGCGCATCAAACACCACAGGTTGTCGGCGGTCGCTACGGTCTCAGTTCCAAAGAGTTTACCCCTTCTATGGTCAAGGCTGTCTACGATAACCTCCGGGCGTCACGGCCGAAAAACCATTTCACCGTGGGTATCACCGACGATGTTACGCACAGCTCCCTGGAAATTAGAGAAAAGATCCACACTGCTCCCGCCGGGACCAGTTGCTGCAAATTTTTCGGGCTTGGCTCCGACGGAACAGTCAGCGCAAATCAGAACAGTATTGCAATCATCGGCGACAATACTGACTTTTATGTCCAGGCCTACTTTGTTTATGACTCCAAGAAGTCGGGTGGCATTACGATATCTCACCTTCGCTTCGGACCGCAGCCGCTCCAGTCGCCCTACCAGGTTGAGCAGCCTGATTTTGTAGCCTGCCATAATCCTTCATATGTGACTCGCTATGATCTTTTGGAAGGAATCAAAGAAGGTGGGATCTTTCTACTGAACTCGCCCTGGAGCCTTGAAGAGATGGAATCGCGTCTTCCGGCAGCGATGAAGCGGGTAATTGCCCGGAAAAAGCTAAAATTCTATAATATTGATGCGCTAAAGATTGCCTCGGAAGTTGGTCTTGGCGGTAGAATCAACGTAATCATGCAGGCAGCTTTTTTTAAAACTACCGAGGTGATCGAGCCTGCCCTGGCCTTTGCTGAAATGGAGAAGATGATCGAGAGGTCATACGGCAAAAAGGGCCCCAAAGTGGTGCAAAAGAATATTAACGCGTTGAACATGACCCTCTCGGTACTGGAACAGGTTCGCTACCCGGAAAGCTGGATCGATGCAGACAGCGGAGCTCGCTATATTCCCGAAGAGGCGCCGCAATATGTCCGCGAAGTGGTCTACCCGATGCTGGCACTGCAAGGCGACCGGCTGCCGGTCAGTGCCTTTCAACCGGACGGGGTTGTTCCCCTGGGAACGACTCGCTATGAGAAACGCGGCATCGCCGTGAAAGTGCCGGTTTGGATACCGGATCTCTGTACGCAATGCAACCATTGCTCCTTCGTCTGTCCCCATGCAGCGATCCGTCCCTACCTGGCCGGGGAAGCCGATCTGAAAGGAGCACCGGAAACTTTTACCACAATCAAGGCCAACGGCAAGAATTCAAACGGGCTGCGCTACCGCATCCAGATCTCGCCCCGCGACTGCACCGGCTGTGGTAACTGCGTTGATACCTGCCGGGCCAAGAAGAAGGCGCTGGAGATGAAGCCGCTTGACCAGGTTGCCCATACCGAAGAGGCCCACTTTCGTTTTGCCGAGAGCTTGCCCGAATATGAACCTGGACTTTCGAAGAGCACCGTGCGCGGCAGCCAGTTTAACCAGCCGCTGTTTGAGTATTCCGGAGCCTGTTCCGGCTGCGGTCAGACCCCGTACTTGAAACTGCTTACACAGCTTTTCGGCAACCGGATGCTTATCGCCAATGCTACCGGCTGCTCATCAATTTACGGCAGCAATGCCCCGACGACTCCTTACTGTACCGATCGCCGGGGACGCGGACCAGCCTGGGCCAGCTCCCTCTTTGAGGATAACGCGGAATATGGTTACGGATATTACCTGGCGGTTAAGCAGCTGCGGCAGAAGCTGACCGAGTTAATTGAAGAGGCGCTCTCTCTTAACCTGTCGGCACCGTTACGCGAATCTTTTAACCACTGGCTTGAGATTAAAGAAGAAGGCGAACCTTCGCTGAAGGCTGCCGATCGGATTAAAGCGCTACTGGAAGCCGAAATAAATCGGGCTACAGGTAAGGAACGAAATCTGCTGCAACAGATTGACCGGCACAAAGACCTACTGGCCAAGCGCTCAATCTGGATTATCGGCGGAGACGGCTGGGCATACGATATTGGCTTTGGCGGACTGGACCATGTCATCTCCACCGGGGCCGATGTTAACCTGCTGGTTCTCGATACCGAGGTTTACTCCAACACCGGTGGACAGTCGTCGAAGGCCACGCCAACCGCGGCGGTAGCCAAGTTTGCCGCTGCGGGCAAGAAGACGCAGAAAAAAGATCTCGGAGCAATGGCCATGACCTACGGTTATGTCTATGTGGCTTCTGTAGCCATGGGGGCTAACAGCTCGCAATTACTCAAAGCGCTTACCGAAGCCGAGGCCTATCCGGGGCCCTCTTTAATAATTGCCTATGCTCCCTGTATTTCGCACGGGATCAACATGGGCCGCAGCCAACGTGAAGAGAAACTAGCCGTTGAAGCCGGCTACTGGCCGCTCTACCGCTTCAACCCGCTGCTGGCCAAAGAAGGGAAAAACCCTTTCATTCTAGACTTCAAAGAACCGAGCGGCGACCTGCGTTCCTTTATGATGAATGAAACGCGCTTTAATACGCTGCTCCGTCAATTCCCGGAAAGAGCAGAAGAGCTCTTTAAAAAGGCCGAGAATGACGCTGCCGAGAGAATTGCTTTCTACCGGCGCCTGGAGAAAGACTAAAAGCCGAGAAGTAAAAAATGCCAGTAACTGGGCATTAATTAATATTTCCGGCATCAGCCGGACTCAACCTCTACACCAAGCAGTTGGGACACATTTTGCAACCGGTTACAGATACTGACTGTTTCTGAACCGGCAAAGAGCAGCCCTACAGCACGGTTTTCTTGATCCAGAAGCAGGGAGCCGCTGTCACCGGGACGGGAAAGCGCCGACGTAACCAGTTGATCGATAAAATAGAGCTCTTTGCCTGGCTGCATGGTAATAAAGAGGCTGACATCGCGGGCGATAACCGTTCCCCGAACCACACCTCCGGTCCGCCCGCTAAAGACAACTTCGTCCCCCGGGTAGACCTCTCCGCTACCGGAGACCCGGCCCAGGGCAATCAGTTCCGCAGAGAGATCTTCTTCACGGAGTGGCCTGGCCAAGGCAGCATCGACCAGGTTGCCCTGTTCATTAGTCCGCTGTAAATAGAGCCGGTAGTGGGGCTGTAAGACAGTTAAGATCTTATTGGCCAGGCTTTCCCAGTACCGAGCCCTGGTGCAAGCGGGCCGCTGATAAGTTAAACGCAGCGGAACAAAGCGTGCCAAGCGACCAAACAGGTCATCCCCCAGCATTCCCCCATCATAGGGACCGGGCTGCAAGATCGGATCCCCGACCGAAGCGCGGCCGTCTTCTCCGGAAGACATATTTGCCAGGACATGGTTGTTGGAGAGAATGAAGCGCTCTCCCGTTGCCGGATCTTTAACCGCGCCCCCCAGGGTTCCGGCTGTGACCTTGTAGTGGCCAATACTGACACCCCCGGGTGCCGGCCGCCACTGATCCAGGCGATTACCGTTTAAAAAAGGTCCCTCTTTTCCCCGGGCCGCGGCCGGCTGGCTTTTTAAAAAACGGACTTCACCAATTTCAATTACATCAACGCGCTGCCCCTGCACAAACTGCGGAACTATCTCTGATCTGTCTAATTGCCGCAGATTCTCTTTTTTTGTGACAAAAACAATAATCGCCTTTTCGCCAGTTCTCTGTCCTCCCTTTTCGCGATAACCGATACCCACTCCGATGACATTCTTCTTTTTAAGCAGGCTTTGACGATATTTGTTTCCAATTTTGAAATTGATTTTCATCTTTTCCCCTCCTCGATACAGAATTATGTCGGTCCGGTGAAAATGGTGCCAAATAAGGGCGCAGGACCTTGCTTCACCCCCTTCCATGAAAAAGTGGGCACAGGGAACCCTGTGCCCACGACGCTCCCCGCCTGAAGGATTTAAAATTCAACCAGAGTTTCCACATCCCGTGAGACTACCTGGGCTTTATTCAAACTACTGATATCACCGCCGGAAGTATTGAAGATATGGCGCTGTAAAATATTTGTCATGACCGTTTCTACTTCGACCGGTTGAAGATCATTCCGGGCATCTGGAACTGAAATAGTTACATTGCGACCTTCGTCATTGCGAAAAATCATCTGCAGGGTCCTGGACATTTAATCACCCCTTTTCTTCTCCTCGCGATACTTTGGCACTAAGCTTCCTCCAGCTCTATTTCGTCAACCCGCCGGATGAGCTCCAGTGAATGCACCTGCAGGCTTGCTAATTCCTGGCCGGTTTGAAAGAGAGCTTCGTTATCTGCAGCAGGCTTGATGTTAGTGTAGCTGCGGGTGCGCAGGATCGGTTTACCATCTGACGTCGATCCAATCATCACCTGGAGCTGCAGCCGGGAGCTGAGCGGGGTTGCTGTAACCGCCATGGTTTCACCTCCTTCCGGCATTTTTACTCCCCTAAGAAGGGTAAGTTAATTATAGGAGGCCTGAAGGCCAGAACCAATTGTCGAAGCAGGCCGAGCCGCACCGCCAAAGTCGCTTCTTCCACCCCGAAGCACGCCCTTCGTCATCACCTGGAGTTGAATCCTGATTTTTCACCGTTCTGTTAACGCTTGCTCCACCATCATAAATGGCCGGTGGAGATTGGTTTACCGGGGAAAAGAGCCGAATAAGCTAAAGCCTGGCAGCTGAGCCGAAAGTTGGGTATCCGAATTTGGTTTTGCTTTGCTTTTTCAAGATTAACAACGGTACCCGTGAAAACTTTACATAAAAAAAGAGCGGGATTTTCCCGCTCCCTGGAGATGATCTATTATTTAGTAAAAGTTTAGAGCCTGGCTTCCCCGCGCTCTACTTTAATTTTACGGCGTTCCAGCTCTTTTAAAAATTCATCCGGATTTACCGCCCCTTCCACTTCGGGCCCAAAAACACCGCGGCGTTTAATCTTGCCCTGTCCCATCATGGTAACACCGATACTCAGGGGAACTCCGGTGAGCCTCCTCATGTGGTCTACAGCGGCGTAAGTAATCTTCATCTTTTGACCGTCTTGTCTCCCGATGATATCAACGCGCGCTCCGGAAAGGCTGCGTTCTTTATCGGAGGGTAACAGGGGTATTAGTTTTTTCATCAATATACCAAGACGCTGTTTCCGGGCATCGGTAGAGGTAAAGCCTAAGGAGGCCATCATCTTGGCTAGGTTGTTTAAATAATTTTCCGCCAGGCCCCCTTTCAGGGTAACCTCTTTGACTCCTTTTAAGTAGCGCGGCAGGGTCACCGGCTCAGGATGCCCCAGATGAAAAGTGGTTATCTTACCCAGCGGTGCCGGAAAATCGACGACCTCTTTCCCCGAACCGGCTTTAACCTCGACAAATTCACCATTTTGGAATGAAACCACTTTGCCGGTAAATATATGAACAGTATGTAAAATAACGGCCAATCCTTCTGAATCCCCGGCACTGCCGGCCCAATAAACGTTAATCTTTTCCACGTCTTTGAGCTCGTCGTAGCCTTTCCGGGCAAAAATATTCGTTATTCCAGGAGTCCAACCCAATCCGGTTAAGATCCGGCGCCCTTTTTCCAATGCCTCCCGATCAAGCTCCAGCACCGCCTCGGCGGCATCATGGTCATCGCAAATACTGACATAATCTACCCCTGCAGCGATGGCAGCTTCAACAATGGGCCTTTCAAAGCGGTAGAACGGGCCGAGGGCACCTGCCGCTACATCGTGCCCTTTCAGTACCCTGACCAGATCCTCATGAGAAGTGGCATCTACTTTCTGAACCACAATTCGCCGGTCATCAAGTGAAGAGGCCAACTTCTCCGCGGCTTCGATATTCAGATCGCCGATGGTCACCTGCTTTACATCAGGATTCTGAACCAGGTCCCGGACCGCTTCCGAACCCATATCCCCGGCCCCACCCAGCACAATTACTTTCAATTGAACAACCCCCCCAATTTTATTTTATTAAACAGCCGCTTAACCGGCCTTGGACAGCCGATTATAACTTTAGAGTCGATCTAACTATAACCAGGTCTGAAGATTTTGTCAAGTCTGAATAATACTGTGAAAGTGTCAAGATGTTGTCGGTAATACCAAAAAAGGGATACCACCGGTATCCCTTTACAAGTAGGCCCTGAACTATTTTAACCAATAAAAGCCTGTAAACCAAATTGAAGAGAGAAAAGAACCACCAGTATAATACCAAATATGATCATAACCAGGGCGATATCGAAGTCAATATTGCTGAAATTTATGGTCAGAAACGGGCCAGACTGGCCCGGTTGATAATCAAGCCTTTGCAGTAATTTAAACGAGTTCTGGTAGAGGGAGGCAAAAGCAGCCTTGAGATAGTTTATAGCAGCCTGCCCCGTAGAAATGATAAAATGCCAAAGTGAAACCACGGGTCGTGCCACTGCTCTGCCAAACCTGCAGGCAACTTCTGCCAACCGTTCCTGGATAATACTCTCTTTCTCTAATTGCCTGGAAAACAAAGCAAATAGTAAAATGCCACCGCCAACCAGCCCCGAGGCCATAAGGACACCGCTGACAGAGTAAACGTGCAGATCAGTTTGAAACGGCAGGATCGGTTTTAACAACCCGGGAAAGACACCAAAAAGAACACAACAGGCTGCCAGCCCCAGGATCGCAACCTGCATGGAGATGTTCAGCTGTTGTTTAATTTTTAACCTGCCTTTAATGAAAGCGAAGTAAACAAACTTGGCAAAGGAGAGAGCGGTTCCGACACTGGCTACTTGGAGAACCCAGTAGATCAGGGGAAAATCATGGGTCCCGTTTTTCAGCAGGTATTTGCTAACATAGCCGTTAAACGGGGGCATGCCAGCAATGGAAAGCGCCCCGACGATCGCCCCGATGGCGGCAATGGGAATAACCCTCCATAAGGGGGGGCCTTCATCCTCGCTTGCGGGATGGTGCAGTTCGTGGATCTTCTCGGTTCCTGTGGCCATGATTACCGCCCCTGCACTCATGAACAGTAAGGCCTTATAGATCATATGGTTAACCAGGTGCAGAAGCCCCCCGTCCACAGAAGAAGCCAGTCCCAGCCCTACGCCAGCAACCATGTAGCCAACCTGGCTAATGATATGGTAGGATAAAAGACGCCTGAGCTCTCCCTGGATCAACGCGATGCTGACCCCGACCAGGGCCATGCAGGCTCCCATCAAAGCAATCGCTTCGCTTGCCGGTAAAATCCGGGCCACCCCGTAAACACCGACTTTTGTGCAGAGAGCCGCCAGCAAAACGCTGGAGGGAAACGATGCCGCTGGATAACCCCAAGGAACCCAGAGATGCAAAGGAATAAAAGCAGTTTTAATACCGATACCGATGATAAAAAACGGAAGCCCCGCTTCTGGAATAGCCAGGTCAAGAGAGCCGGTGGCACAGAACTGCAGTACTATCCCCACGGTAAGTGCAAAACCGCCCACCAGCTGAAAGACCAGCAAACGAGTAGCCATTTTGATAGATTTTGCTGTTTTCTTTAGATAAACCAGGGCTGCCGCCGCCAGCGACAGCAGCTCCCAAAACAGAAGAAACGTAAGAAAATTGCCGGCATAAGAAACCCCGATGGCGGAGGCGATGGCCCAGATAGAGACCGCCTGCTCACCCGTGGTAGAAAGCTTCAGGCCGTAGAGAAGACCAAACGAACCTACCAGGGTAAAGCCAAACGCGGCAATCTTTCCATACGGGTGTAGCTTAAATGTAAGAAGAGACAGCCCGGTCTGGGCCAGGAAGTCTGAACCAAGCAAGGTTTCGTTTAAAGAACCTGCCCCGGTAAGAATATAGATGGCTACTGCAAAGAGGCTTAATGAATAGAGAAAGGTTAAAAAACGTCTCCACCTGTTTGAAACTATAAACAGTAGCGGTGTAATAATAACTGGTGCCACTACCGGGATGAGCAGAAAATTCACGAGCGATCACTTCCTTACTGAAAAATACTTAAATCAGCTGGTCTAAAACAGATAGCGGACTACACTCTGGATAAATGGCACCGTTAGATCAAGCTTTATCCCTACCACTAGACAGGTCAGTGCCAGAAAAACAATCGGTCCCAGCATGGATAGAGGAGCTTCTACTCCACGGGCCCGCGTAAAGTTTCCCTTCTTAAAAAATGCAGTAATGATAATCGGCACAAAATAAGCTGCGTTCAGCAAAGCGCTGGTAATAAGAACAATTATTACTGCCGGATGCCCAGCCTCGACACTGCCTGCCATCAAGCATAGCTTGGAGATAAGCCCGTTCGTCGGCGGCAAGCCGATCATCCCTATACTGCAAACAGTAAAGGCCAGCATGGTCAGGGGCATCTGCCGCCCGACACCGGCCATTTCGCTAATCTTTTCTTTTCCGGTAACTGTGATAATCGCCCCGGCGCAGAAAAAGAGCGTAATCTTAAGAAGAGCATGGTTTAACAGGTGCAACAGGCCGCCGCAAAGCCCCAAGGAGGTAAGTAGCCCTGCTCCCAGGATGATATAGCTAAGCTGGCTAATCGTCGAATAGGCCAGACGGCGTTTGAGAACATCCTGCTTTAAAGCAATGATAGAAGCTGCCAGGATGGTGATACTGACCAGCACAATCACAAAAAGGCTTAAGTTTAAGGCTGAGAGTGCTGCGGTTCCATAAACTGAATACATGACCCTTAAAATACTGAAAACACCTGACTTAACCACGGCCACCGCATGAAGCAGGGCACTGACCGGGGTTGGTGCAACCATGGCTGCAGGAAGCCAGGCATGGAGGGGCATGATTGCCGCCTTGACCCCAAAACCGATGATAAAACAGACAAAGATCAATTGCCATAGCGCTGCCTGGTTCGCGGCAAGATTAACAATCCCGCCAGGGGTGAAGGCCAGGGTTCCGGTAAGGCTATAAGTCATGACCAGGGCGGCCAAAACAAAGGCGGCACCGGTAAAACTATAGATAATATAGCGAAGTCCCGCCGCCTGGGCCTCTTTACTACCCGTGTGAATAACTAAAGGATAAGTAAATATAGTTAAAAATTCATAAAACAAGTACAAAGTAAAAAGATTGGCTGAAAAAGCAATCCCCATGGTGGTCCCGAGTGAGAGAAGAAAAAACACGAAGTAACGCCGGCGATTTTTTTCATGGGCCATGTAACCGGTTGAATAGACCACCGTAAAAACCCACAGAACCGCTGCCAGAACGCCGAAAAGTATCGCCAGGGGATCGGCGCGAAAAGCCAGCTCCAACCCGGGGAAAATAGTAAGCAGAGAAACAAAAGCCATGTGGCCGCCGAGAACCTCGGGGAGTAGCATGACGACCATTACCGCCGTAACCGCGGCAATAAATATGGCCATAGAGTTACGCGCCTTGTCCGATCGTTCCGGAATTAAAGCAAGCAGCAGGGCACTTCCGATTGGGAAGATTACCGCCCCGGCAATCAACTGCGCACCGGTAGGCATGGTGGTTCAACCCCCTCTTAAAATTATTTACAGAGATCCTATTTTTTTTGGTTTTTCCCTGCTCCCAGGGTTAGCATGATAGCCATCACTGCAGTGAACAGAACCGTTGTTTCTAAAAGAGTGTCATAACCACGATAATCGAGAATGATATTGGTGACCATGTTCAGCCCGCCGCTCTCCTCGACCCCTTTCCAAACATAGCGTTCCCACACCTGGTTATGGGTCGGGTTTCCCAGCTGGCCGTAAGGGGGCATCTCCGTTATTGCCAGCATCAACATAAATAAGATTAAGCTTACTAAAACAAGCGCCAAAGCAAAAACAAGATAACGTCGTTTCTTCATTGAGGCCGCCTCCCTACTTTAGTGACCACAGTGATCATGATTACGGTCATGCCGATACCGACCGCGGCCTCGGTAATTGCAATATCGGGCGCATTTAACTGCTGCCAGATCAGGGCCATGACCAGGCTGTAAGCTCCAAAAATGATCACTACGTAAAGCAGATCATCGAAAAAGAATATCGCCAGGGCGCTTACCAGAAGGACCATGAACAGTAAGGCAATTAAAGGGTTCATCCCTTCTGCTCACCCCTCTCTTCAATCCCCTCTTCAGATTTGGCGTAGGTATCCAGGAGAAAACTTCCCTCGACTAAATCCAGGCCCAGGTTATATGATGTTTTAGCCAAAAGATGAGTCATCACCGGGTTAATCGTGGCCACCAGAACAATGATCAGCACCATCTTGGCTATCGAGGTTAGGTCGCCGATCACCAGGATTAATCCAAGAATAATCAACCAGTTCCCCAGCGTATCGCATTTACCCAGGGCATGCATCCGGTTGTAAACATCGGGCATCCTGATCAGGCCGATAGCGCTAACCGCAAGGAAGAAGAAGCCGCCGCTCATAAAGATAATCGCTAATATTTCTTTAACCACTAGATTGTTGCCCTCCCTTCACCTGAACCTGCTAGATCAGCTTTCCTTCGCTCAACAGCTTTAACACGCAGATGGTGCCAATAAATGAACCTAGAACTAAAACCAGGGCTACATCAATATAGTGAGTGCTGCTGTGCAGGTAAGAATAGATCAGGATTAACGCCACCACTTCAGAGGTGACCAGGTTAATGGAAAGAACACGGTCAATGGCTGTGGGCCCGACAAAAGCCCGGTAAAGGGCTACCGCAGCCACGACAACCAGCCCGATGACGAGAAAATTTAAAAAGGAAGCCAGCATGTTAACTCCCTTCTCCCTCTATTTTTTTGGCGAGGTCATAAAGATACCAATCCAGCACCCCGCGTCCTGCCGGGTCGGTAATCGCGTGGACAATATGGCAATCATCGCTTAAGTCAATGGTAATCGTCCCCGGGGTGAGGGTAATAGAATTGGCATAGAGTACTCGCACAAGATCACGATTCAATTCATTGCGCATGATTACTATACCCGGCGAGATCGGCAACCTGGGGTTAAGCACGATTAGCGCCACCATGATATTTGCCTTCAGCACCTCCCAAACCAGGCAGAGCAGGTAGTAGATTAACAGAAGGAGCTGTTTTGGCGTAAAAGAGGTCCGGCGGCCATCACCGATTTGAATTTGAGACCAGACCAGGGTTAGCCCCAGGCTGAGAATCGTTCCCACCAAAAGATGTTGCCAGTGCAAAGTTGCCGATAACAACAACCAGAACCCCATTAACAATGAAAAAATCAGAATTCCTCCGAAGAGATCTTTTTGATGACCGGCCAACAGAACACCTCCCCCCTAACTTAAAAAGTGTAGCACGATCTGCTGCAGATAATCATAGGCCATCACTCCCGCGGTCCCTAAAACGACAATACCGGCTGCGGTTATAACGATCGGCAGCTGCATCGAAAACGGAATTTTGTCTCTCTGAAAAGTTCTTTTTTCATAAGGCTGATCCGCATTAACAAAGTAGAACTGCCAGATGATCGGAAAATAATAGGCTGCGTTAAGCAGGCCGCTAAGAACGATTAAGGCAATAAAATATGGATATGAAGCGCTCATGCTTTCAACCGCCAGCAGGTACTTAGAGATAAAGCCTCCGGTCAGTGGCAGACCAACCATGGATAATGCCGCCACGGTAAAAGAGGCTGCTGTCAGCGGCATTTTAAAACCGATATTCTGAAGCCGGGTTACCTTCCTCTGACCGGTTTGATAATCAATGGCCCCGGCACAAAGGAAGAGGCAGGTCTTCATTAACGCATGGACCACCAGGTGATAGAAAGCGGCAATAATGGCCCAGGATGTCCCCAGGCCAAGCCCGAGATAGATATAGCCCAGCTGAGCCACGGTTGAATAAGCCAGCCGCCTCTTTAGATCTAACTGCACGAAAGCAAAGAAAGAACCGAAGAGCATGGCCGCCCCGCCTAAAATTAAGAGCAGGTAACGGACACTGCTTTGTTGATAAAAATCATTACCAAAAACAATAAAAAACAGTTTAAACAGGGCAACGATATAGACCTTCACCACCAGGCTGGAGAGAACCGCGCTTGAGGGTGACGGAGCCGAAGCGTGAGCGTCCGGCAGCCAGAGATGTAGGGGGAAAAGTGCCGACTTGATTCCAAAACCAACCACAAAGAGGGCCATCATAATCCAAACAACGTAGGGATACTGCCCTGCAGTTTCAGCCAGGACCATTCCGGCAAAACGCATGTTCAGGTGACCGGTAATCATATACAGCATCCCGATAGCTAGAAGAATAAAACCTGAGCCGATTGTGGCAAGAAGAAGATACTTTAAACTAGCTTCGGTAGAAGTGCGATCCCCTTTGCTGACCACTAAGGCACAGGCGCTAATTCCGACGACCTCAATAAAAACATACATATTAAAGATATCGTGTGTAATCACCAGGCCTAACATCGCCGTCATACAGAGTAAAAATTCTACATAGTACCAACCGAGTGATTCTTCATTAATCTCTTTCTGTAGTGCGCGACAACTGTAAAGAGCAATGAGCAGGTATAGACCGGTAATCAAAACAGCCATCAGCACCGAAACAGGTTCAATGGCAATCTCAATCCCCCAGGGAGGCTCCCAATCGGCCACTGCCTGGTAGATCGCCTCACCGCCGCTGATCAGCTGCCCGCCGAAGTAGAGAGAGAGGGCAAAGAGCCCTCCGCAGACAAGTACAGTCAGCGGGGCACAGAGCTCTTTTTTCCAGCGAGCTAAAACTGGCATGGCAAAAGAAGGGATTAAACCTCCCAGGATTAAATAAAGCGGCATCACGGACAAGGGTATCCACCTACCTCATCTTCATAAAATCCGGTGCGTTAATAGTGCCGTAATGCGAAAACAGCTTGACAATTAACGCCAGGGCGAATGCTGACGTAGAGAAGCCGACCACAATGCCGGTTAAGATCAACCCCGACGGTAAGGGGTTAATATAAAGCTCTGCCGGCGCTGCCGGGTCGAGAATCGGTGCAACGCCTCCCTCTATATTGCCCAGGGCAATATAGAATAAAAAGACTGCACTGGTCATAATATTTAATCCGATAACTTTTTTTAACAGGTTGGGCTGGGTCAGAACAATAACAATGCCAATACCAAAAATGATTACTGATACGAGGTAAGGATAATTAACGATTAAAGCTTCCCAGTTCATTCTTTCTGTTCCTCCGCCATTAAATAAAAAATGCTCAGGATTGTACTGGCTACGAGAAGACCGATCCCCAGGTTGACCACCGAGATAATCCCGACACTAAAAAGCTCTCCCGGTGATCCGGTAGGGCCGTGACTGACTGGCAGTAAATACTTAATGGCCTCCATGAGACTACCGAGGCCGATTAAAACCACGGCGATATCCAGCGGCAGGTAGCGAAATTGCTCCCTCCAGGGTAGGTCAAAAATCAACAGGTAGAGCAGCGCTCCCAGGCCCAGTATTACTCCGCCGGCAAAACCGCCTCCCGGAGAAAGATGACCATGCGCCACCACGTAGAAGCCGTACATCAATACCAACAGTAAAACATACCGGAAAACGACTCTAGTAATCTCATCCTTCAATCAGCAACCCCCCCCGGTGTTAAAATTATCCTTCTAAGACAATATCTAAAATACGCTCATCCAGACTAGTCTGATTAATTCTCGCTAAACACTTTTATTTCCTGCTCAGGCTATCAAGTTGGAATTGACCTAATTTTCTGAATACATAGACGAACAAGGGCCTACCGTTTCGGGATTTTATTGGAAAGCCTCGTCTTTTCCTGTTGCTGCCGGTAGATGATCTGCAGGCCTTCAAGAGTTAAAAGGGGGTTTACCCGGGCGATGGTCTCAGATTCCTGGGCAATCAACGAAGCAAAACCACCTGTAGCTACGACCAGGGGCGGCGCGGAGAATTCCTTCGCCATCCGTCGGACAATACCATCAACCTGTCCAACAAAACCGTAAACAATTCCTGACTGTAGGCTGGCAATAGTGCTCTTACCAATAACCGCAGGCGGCCGGATCAGCTCTACCCGGGGCAGCTTGGCCGCCTTCTCGAAGAGAGCTTCTACCGAGATGCCGAGACCGGGGGCAATAGCCCCGCCCATATAATGGCCCTCCTTAGAGATGGCGCAAAAAGTTGTTGCTGTTCCGAAATCAACAATAATCAAAGGTCCGCCGTAAAGAGTATACCCGGCCAGGGCGTTGACCATGCGGTCAGCCCCGAGTTCGCTGGGATTATCCAGCAGGATCTTCATCCCCGTCTGCGTATCCGGCCTGATTACAAGCGGTTTCACGGAAAAGTATTTTTCGGCCATTCTTTCCAGAGAATACATCAGGGGCGGCACTACAGAAGAGATGGCCACCGCGGTAATATCCCTAGACGAGAGTCTGCTGTGGTGTAGAAGGCTTTTAACAGTTATGCCGAGCTCATCCTCGGTGCTGTTCCAGTCAGTGGCCAAACGCCAGCAAGTTACAACCTTCTGATCATTAAACACACCGATCATAATATTTGTATTGCCTACGTCAACGGCTAGAAGCATCTTTTTTCTCCGCAATTAGGTTATCTTCAATATAACAGATGTCCCCACCTTTGAAAAGGGTGAACGTGTAAATAAAGGCTCATTAACTAAATGCCTGGAGTAACCTCTGCTAAAAGTTAACCCGTCCTTCGGAGCTTACTTTCTTGCAGGAAAAGCTCTGTTATCGTCGAATAATACTTGAGATGTCGCTGAATTTCGGGGGATGATTAGTAGTGCCCTTTAGAAGAAACAGCGGTCATAATTATCTTGTCTCGCTAGTTATCCTTCTAATAATTGTTGTTGTGCTGGCGGCAATCGCTTTCCTGCTGGCTTTTTATCTACCAGGGACATTGGCTAGGGCTCCGTTTAGCTATGAAATTAAAGAGCTCTACAACTTTGAACCGTGGACCTTCAAGTGGCTTGATCTCGAGCTAACTTGCCCAGAAGGAGGGGTGATTTTACCCCTTTACCGACAGGAGAAGCAGGAGGCGGCAATTATCTTTGCTGACGGTGAATACAAAATTTCCGGCGAGCCATTTCTGGAACCGAAGCCGGCCGGTATTTTCATCGTCACCAGCGAGAAATCCTTCGAAAAGATTCGCGACCATGTTATCCTTGTCCCATCCGAGGATCCGGAAACCAGGCTCAAAATGAAGCAAATCTATGAGCAGCAGATGGGGCTGCCGGTCATCTGGCAGAACGTAATCCCGCTTACTTTTGTCCCCGCCATTGATGCCACTTACTACTATTTTTTGTCGGACGAGGGGAAGGCGATCTCGCCGCCGGTTTTAAATGAGCCGCCGGGTAAACTTTACGGCTCTCTGGCGCTTTATAGCATCTTCATTCTCATTGTGTTGCTCATGATGACCGTATTTTCCCTGGACCACCACCCTTCCCGTTACTGGAAGACCCTCTACCAAACCCGCCCTGGGAATACAGCCCTGGGATTAACCGCAGCAATAACACTGCTGACGCTGGGTGGTGAGCTGCTGCCTTTTTTCAGCGGGTGGCCGGAATATAGCCTTGTTTGCGGCTACCTTGCCGCCATTGTGTTGCTTATTATCCTGGCTTATTACAAAATTATTCATCTTTGGAACTTCGGCATCAGCGGCGAATCGCTCCGGCAAGGTTATTTTCTAGCCATCGCTACGGCACTGATGTTTATGTTTATTACCCGCGGTATCCCGCAGCAGCTCTCCTTCAAGGGGATACCATCTGTTGCCGGGCTGATCGTCTCCATCTTAATTATTGGCCTGGCCCGAGAGCTGGTTTGGCGCGGCTATATTCAGACCGTCCTCGGCCGGCAATGGGGTACTACTACCGGTTTGCTGCTTACCGCTGTCCTGGCCGGCCTGGTTCACTTTGGCACGGTGGCCCTGAGCTCGCCAGAGTTGCTCTCTTACCCCTACATCCTGGTAGAGCTATTAATCCTGACCCCAGGCAGCGCCATTGTGTTAGGTTATCTTTATCTGCGTACAGAAAATATTCTTAGCTGTGCGCTACTGCACGGACTTCTTTTATCACTATCATCGCTAACCATTTGAAAGCGAGGTTATCTATTGTGATCGACCAGGAGAAAATAGCCCGCGCTGTAGAGATGATTTTGGAGGCTATCGGAGAAGATCCCAACCGTGAAGGATTGCGCGCAACTCCGCAACGAGTGGCCAAAATGTATACAGAGGTATTTGCCGGCATGGAGCTGAACCCCCGGGAGCACCTGCAAACCTTTTTCAGCGCCGATAAACACGACGAGATGATCCTGGTGAAAGATATCCCCTTTTACTCAATGTGCGAACACCACCTGCTCCCTTTTTATGGCAAGGCTCATGTCGCCTATATCCCTAGAGAAGGCCGGGTTGTTGGATTAAGTAAGCTTATCCGGGTAACGGATATCGTTGCCCGGCGCCCCCAGTTGCAAGAGCGTTTAACCAGCAACGTCGCTGATATTATTATGGACGAGTTGAAACCGAAAGGTGTCGTAGTGGTCGTTGAAGCGGAACATTTATGTATGAGCATTCGGGGCATTAAAAAACCGGGGGCGATTACGGTGACCTCGGCGGTGCGGGGGCTTTTCCGGACCAACCCCAGCTCCCGGGGCGAGGTTTTTGCCCTGATCGAAAAGGGGAAAAACTAAATTCAGAGCGAGATATGGAGAAGGTAAACCGGATTATTTTTGATGATCAGTATCGCCTCTACCTGTTGAAAAACAAGGCGCTCGAAGAAGACCGCTCTTTTTGCCATCACAACTTTGAGCATCTCCTAACGGTAGCCCGGCTGACCTACCTGCTCCTGTTGGAAAAAGAATGCCGTTTTATCTCCAAAGAGATGGCCTACAGTGCCGGTCTTCTTCATGATATCGGACGCTGGAAGGAGTACCAGGGCGAAGGGGATCACGCCGGTCACAGCGCCGCATTGGCCGAGTCCATTTTGGAGCGGGCCGGGTTTAAACCTTCTGAACAGAAACTGATTTTAAAAGCCATCGCCCAGCACCGGCACCATAATCCAGATGAACACCGTTCCCCTTTAAGCGAAGCCCTGGCCAAGGCCGACGACCTGGCCCGTCTCTGTTTTTCCTGTACCGCCCAAAAAGAATGCCGCAATGCCGACCGGCGCTCTCACCGGTCCGGGCTGCTCTACTAATTACTTTAAAAGGAGAACTTTTGATGAAAGCCTCTTTTTACCACGTATTTGACCCGGAAGCAGAGCTGGCTCGCTGGGACTGGATTCATTCCCCGGCAGAGCTGCGCTGTTATAGTATTAGATTGAGCTCTGTCCCCCACGCAGTAGCTTCAATTGTTCGGGAAGAAGGCGCCGCCCTGGGGCTGACCTCCGGCCGGCTTCGATCTGCTAACGGAACGGTAAATGCCAAATCGGAGATGCTGGTGCAGGGAACAGAGAAGTCGCTCAAGGAGCTCTCGGAGAAGCTAAAGCGCTCCGGTGGAGAAGCCGCCGCCTGCGGCGAATCTATCCTCGGCCTGCTACGGCGGGCCCGGCGCAGATTGCCCGGCCTGCTACAATTAGGACGCCACCGCCTGCCCCTGGGAAAGAGAACGCTGATTATGGGCATACTTAACCTTACCCCCGATTCTTTTTCAGACGGCGGTAAATATAACAACCTTTCGGCAGCAGTGGCTCGGGCCCAACAAATGGTAGAAGAAGGTGCTGATATCATCGATATCGGCGGCGAATCAACCCGCCCGGGGTACCGCGGCATCAGCGAGGCCGAGGAGATCTCGCGGGTATTGCCGGTAATCGAAGCCCTGAAAAGTAACCCCGATTTCTCTGCGCCACTCTCCATTGATACTTACAAGGCAGGCGTGGCCCGGGCGGCACTGGAAGCCGGCGTGGAGATGGTCAATGATATCTGGGGGCTGAAGGCAGACCCGCAACTTGCCGAAGTGACCGCCTCGTATGGCGTCCCCATCTGCCTGATGCATAACCGCAACTCAACAGTATACCGCGACCTCATCCCCGAAGTAATCTGGGAGCTGCAAGAATCGATCAACCTGGCCAGGGCTGCCGGGATCGCCGATGATCGGATCATCATCGATCCCGGAATCGGCTTCGGTAAAAACCTAGGCCAGAATCTTATCGTGATGCAGCATCTGGGAGATTTCCGCGGGCTCGGTTACCCTCTTTTGCTGGGAACTTCACGAAAATCAATGATCGGAAAGACTCTTCATCTGCCGCCGGAAGAGAGGTTAGAGGGAACTGCAGCTACTGTCGCACAGGGAATTGCTGCTGGAGCTGAGATTATTCGCGTCCATGACGTTAAAGAGATGTACCGGGTCGCCCGGATGACCGATGCTATTATCCGAAGCCAGAAGGAGGAGACAAATGGTAATGTCTGCCCGTATCCGGATTGACGGGATTAGCTGCTACGGCTATCACGGTCTCCTCCCCGCAGAGCAGACTTTAGGCCAGGAATTTCAGGTCAACCTAGAGCTTCTGCTCGAAGGGCTATCTTTTGAAAAAGACTCTCTGGATGAGACCGTTGATTACCGGAAAGCGGTGGAGATCGTTCACCAGCTCCTGGAGGGGCCGCCGCAGCGCTTGTTAGAGACGCTGGCTGAAAAGATCGCCAGCGAGTTAATTAAGCTGCGCGGCGTGAGCGAAGTTAAGGTTTCTGTCTGTAAGCCGCACCCGCCCATACCCGGGATTAAAGGCGGCGTTGCCGTAGAGATCATCAAGCAGAAAGGCACCTGAGATGAACACAGCCTATATCAGCCTCGGCTCCAACCTGGGAGACCGGGCCGCTTATTTACGAGAAGCCATGGGCCGGCTGGAGCAGGATCCCGCCATTTATCTGGGAGCAGTATCTCCTCTCTACGAAACTGCGCCGGTAGGCGGCCCATCCCAGGGTCCATTTTTGAATGCCTGCGCCGCCATCGAAACATCACAGCCGCCGACTACCCTGTTGCGCCGGTTGCTCTCCATCGAGGAGGCCCTGGGCCGGGTGCGCCTGGAGCGCTGGGGCCCCCGGAACATTGACCTGGATCTGCTTCTTTACGGAAACGTGATTATGCGCACCCCTGCGCTGCAGTTGCCGCACCCGCGTTTTCATGAACGGGATTTCATCCTCGTCCCGCTGGCCCGGATCGCCCCTACGCTGCGTATTCCGGGAAGAACCGAAACAGTCGAGTGCTTGCTTAAAAAGAGGCCCGCCCCGACCGGCGTTTCCCTCTACCTAGAAAATTGGCGCTAGCTGCCGGGACGGATCTACTTTCATACAGTTGTGGTTAAGTGATCTCTAAAGAATTACCCATATTTATTACAAAAAAGTGACGGGCGCGGCCGGTGATAACACCGTCCTGGCCCGTCCTTCTATTATCAAGTGGTATCATGTTGCCATGCAAGCCCACCACTGCTGATGCAAAATCTTTAGAACAGCTTAGAACAGCCCCTTAACCTTGCCGGTTTCTACGTCGACATCAACATTCATAAACGCTGGGTTGGCCGCAGTACCGGGCATGAGCGAAATAGCCCCGGCTACAGGCACTACGAAACCAGCCCCGCCGTAGGTAAGAATATCCCTGATGTAGAGTTTCCACCCTTTCGGGACACCCTTGATCAGCGGATCGTCAGAGAGGCTGAGGTGGGTTTTCACCATGCATGTCCCCAGCTTCTGCAACTCGGGATCTTTCTCCATCCGCTTAGCCTTCTCCAGCGCTGCCGGCGCGTATTCTACCCCGTCAGCACCGTAAACCTCCCTGGCGATCAGGTCGATCCGTTCACGCAGCGGAGTCTCCAGCTCATAAAGGAAGCGGAATTTATTCGGCTCGTTGCAGGCATCGATAACCGCATCGGCCAACTCGAGCGCTCCCTCGCCGCCATATTGCCAGTGTTTCGAGAGGGCTACCCGGGCCCCGGCCTCTTCGGCAAGACGGCGGACCAGTTTAATCTCGTTATCAGTGTCGGTATGGAAAGCGTTAATACAGACCACCGGGTTGACCCCAGCTTTTTTCAGCGTATTGATATGGTGGATCAGGTTTTCACAGCCCTTCTCCACCCATTCGAGGTGCTCTTCGTTGTAAGCAGGATCGAGCGGCTGGCCGGGCAGCGGCAGCGGCGCTCCGCCGTGACACTTCAAGGCACGAATTGTAGCTACGAGTACCGCACAGTGTGGGGTCAGTCCCGATTCACGACACTTAATATTCCAGAATTTCTCAAATCCGATATCCGCAGCAAATCCTGATTCGGTGAGCACATAGTCAGAAAGCTTTAGCGCAACCCGGTCGGCAATAATCGAGGACTGGCCCACAGCAATATTGGCAAAAGGACCGGCATGAACAAAAACAGGCTGCCCTTCGAGCGTCTGCATCAGGTTCGGGTTGATCGCCTCCACCATCCAGGCAGTCATGGCCCCGGCAACCTGGAGGTCTTCAGTAGTAATAGGATTGCCGCGCTTATCGTAAGCCACCACAATACGGCCCATCCGCTTGCGCATATCCTCCAGATCTTTGGCCATGGCCAGAATAGCCATTACTTCAGAAGAGACGGCGATGGCGAAACCGGACTCCATCATAAAGCCGTCTCTCTTGGTCCCCTGGCCGATGGTAATGTTGCGCAACGCCTGGGCACAGAAGTCGATGATCCATTTCATCTCCACATTACGGGGATCAATATTTAAGCGCTCCAACCCTCTGCGCTTGAGAAAAGCATCCGTAGAATTAAACTCATGCTGTAATCTCGAGGTTACCGCAACCATGGCCAGGTTATGAGCGTTCATGATGGCATTGATATCACCGGTCAGGCCAAGGGAGAACGGGGTCAGCGGGATACACTGCGATAACCCGCCACCGGCGGCGGAACCTTTTACGTTCATCGTCGGTCCACCGGAGGGCTGGCGAATCGTGGCAAAGACATTTTTACCCCGTCTGCCCATGCCCTGGGCCAATCCCATGGTAGTGGTTGACTTTCCTTCACCCAGCGGGGTCGGGGTGATCGCGGTAACGTTGATATACTTACCGTCAGGTCGATCCTTCAGCCGATCCAAAACCCTCTTGTAGTCCACCTTGGCTACATAATGCCCGTGAGGTAGAAGCTCTTCTTTCTCCAGGCCGAGTTCTTCCGCCAACTGGTAAACTGTCTTCATAGTAGCCTCAGCCGCTTCGGCAATCTCCCAGTCAGCATATTTGGTCGGATCCAATGACATAAAAAAACCTCCTCCAATAAATTTAATTAATTTTTACCCTAACCTCCGCTTTATCTGCATTATGAATAATCTATATAAATTATCTATTCCACAAATACAGATTAATTCCTGCATCAAGTTATTTGATTCACGTATTATTTTTTAAATCTTTTACTGAAGGGATACCACATAATGGTGTTGCAGCCATAATAGCCCTCTCTACGGCCGCAGCGACCGCTTCCGCAGCCATGGTTCCGGCCAGGCTGATATCGGCCTCCTCTTCTCCCAACGAGAGGCTGAAAATAATATCACCGTCCCACATCGTGTGGACCGGCCAAATTGAGCGTGCCAGCCCGTTATGGGCCATCTGGGCAATCTTGCCCAGCGCTTCACGGTTGAAGCAGCCGTTTGTCGCCACCACTCCGAGGGTGGTATTCCCGGGAAATCCAGGGCCGCTGCGGCCCAGCATCAGATCGGCGGTACACTCCATCAGGCCTGTTTCCGGGTGACGCGGTCCGGCAATCAACTTTCCCCGGCGGTCATAGATATCACCAAAAGCGTTCACTACGACCAACGCGGCTACCACCAGGTTCCCGTAGCAGCAAGAAGCACTGCCCTGGCCTGACTTGACCGCCTGGAAAGGGCCGTAGAACTTCCCTACCGTGGCCCCGGTTCCAGCCCCCACCGAGCCTTCCGGCACCGGCCCCGCTGAAGCGTTTAGACAGGCCTGGTAGCCCATGCCGGCATCAGGACGAACATCGGGGTTGCCGATCAACAGGTCAAACAAGATCGCCGCCGGGACAATAGGAACACGCAGCGGCCCGGTAGAATAGCCCCGCCCCTGCTCTTCCAGGTAACGCATCACCCCGCCGGCAGCATCCAGGCCGAAAGCACTGCCTCCGGCCAGCACAATGGCCTGGACCTCTTCGACGAGCCGCGAGGGCTGCAATAGGTCGGTCTCCCTGGTCCCTGGTGCAGCTCCGCGCACCTCTACAGCCGCGCGGGCTCCTTCTTCGGTTAGAACAACGGTTACCCCGGTTGCAGCATCAAGATCGGTATAATGCCCTACTTTAACACCTTCAATCTCCGTAACTCCACCCATCGCCTTATTTACTTTAAATCACCGTCCCTTCTGTATTCTTATTCCATTAAAAAAGGGCTGCCCCGGGGCAGCCCTTTTTATCATGCGGTCGGTTCTTCGGACGGATTTTCAACAAGATCATTCTGCTGAAAAGAGGTACATGGCCGGACCTTGGCCTTTCCCGCGGCAACCTTATCTTCACGCCGTTCCGGCTGAACAGCATCCTCGGCGTTGGCCGTGGCCGCCTTCTTTTTTTCTCGGCGGGCAGCGGCAACCTCTTCCAGGCTCCTCCCCTCAACAAGTGCAGTAATCTCTTCTGCATCGAGAGTCTCTTTCTCTAGAAGTGCCTCTGCAATCAGGTTCAACTTGTCCCGGTTTTCCTCCAGCACCTCTTGCGCACGCTGGTAGCATTGATCGATCGTCCGACGAATCTCCTGGTCAATGGCCTTGGCGATCTCTTCACTGTAGTCGCGGTCCCGAGCAATATCCCGACCTAAAAAGACCTGGTCATGCTTGTGCCCCAGCGTAATCGGGCCCAGCGAATCGCTCATCCCGTATTCCATAATCATCTGGCGGACAATGGAGGTAGCCCGTTCCAGATCATTCTGTGCTCCCGTGCTGATTTCATCCAAAACCAACTTCTCCGCTACCCGTCCGGCCAGCAAAGTAGTAACCCGATCCAGAAGCTCGGAACGGGTCATAAAGTAGCGATCCTCTTCCGGAAACATGAGCGTATAGCCTCCGGCCCGCCCACGCGGAATAATCGAAACCTTATGCACCGGATCGGTATGCGGTAACAGGTAACCGACCAGGGCATGGCCTGCTTCGTGAAAAGAGACAATCTTCTTTTCAAATTCACTGATGACCCGGCTTCGCTTCTGGGTTCCGGCAATAATCCGCTCGACCGCCTCTTCGATCTCCTTTTTGCTGATCTTTTTACCGCCGGTGCGCGCCGTCAGCAGTGCCGCTTCGTTGACCACATTTTCCAGGTCGGCCCCGGTAAAGCCAGGTGTAGCCCGGGCAATCTCTTTCAGGCTAACTTCTTCGGCCAGCGGCTTGTTCCGGGTATGCACTTTTAGAATCTCTTCACGCCCTTTTACATCAGGCACTCCAACAGCAACTTCACGGTCAAAACGCCCGGGACGCAACAGGGCGGGGTCGAGGATATCCGGGCGGTTGGTCGCCGCCAGGATAATAATCCCTTCATTGACATCGAACCCATCCATCTCCACCAAAAGTTGGTTTAGGGTCTGTTCACGCTCATCATGGCCTCCCCCGAGACCGGCGCCGCGCTGCCGCCCTACCGCATCAATCTCGTCAATAAAGACAATGCAGGGTGAGCTCTTTTTGGCATCTGCAAAAAGATCACGTACCCGTGACGCTCCTACCCCGACAAACATCTCCACAAAGTCGGAGCCGCTAATGCTGAAAAAAGGCACCCCGGCCTCCCCGGCTACCGCCCGTGCTAACAGCGTTTTCCCTGTTCCCGGCGGCCCAACCAGGAGTATACCCTTGGGGATGCGCGCACCCAACTCGATATATTTACGGGGGTCTTTCAAAAAATCGACCACTTCTGCTAATTCAGCCTTCTCCTCTTCCGCACCGGCCACATCGTTAAACGTAACCCTCTTCCGGTCTCCTTCATGAAGACGGGCCCGGCTTTTACCAAAATTCATCACCTTGTTCCCTCCGCCCTGCGTCTGTTGCATAAAGAAAAAAAATAGCCCGAAGAGCAGCAGGAAGGGGATCACATAAGTGAGGGCGGTTTGCCACCAGCTAGGCCCTCGCGGTGGATTGGTTTCATAAGGGATATCTTTTTCCAAGAGGAGGTCTGTTAAGCTATGGTCATCCGGGCGGATGGTGGTCACAGTCCGGTCATCCTTTAACTCTGCTTCGATCTCATTGCCGTAAATGGTAACTTTTTCTACCCGGCTGCTTTGGACCTGCTGCACAAATTCATTGTAAGGAATCTTCTCGGGCATCAGGCCAGGATTAAAAAGCAGCTTCATCATTACGACAAAGAGCAGGGCAATAACCAGGTAGAACGTCACCTGACGTTTGAAGAATTGCATTTCAGTTACCTCCTCTCCTGATAAATAACCGAAATTGACTATTTCATTCTAACATACCATATCCCCATAGGCAACACGCCTAGATCTGCCACGAGCGGATTATTTTATGGTAAACCGTCTTTAGAACTCTAGATTAAGGATATGGATCCCGGGCAGCTGGCGATAGTCTTCATTAAAGTCAAGACCGTACCCTACCACGAAGTGATCGGGTATTTCAAATCCGCAGTAATCTGGGGTAAATTCAACCTGCCGCCGGGCCGGTTTGTCGAGCAGTGTAACCACCTTCAATGATTTTGGCTTCCGGCTAAGTAGATTTTTACGCAAGTAATCGAGGGTCAGCCCGGTATCAACGATATCTTCTACAATCAGAATCTCTTTCCCCTGGATGCTGCTATCCAGGTCTTTTAATATCCGGACAACGCCTGAAGAAGCGGTGTCTGAACCGTAACTAGAGACGGCAATAAAGTCAATCTCCACCGGTATTTTCAGGCGGCGCATCAGATCGCTGGCAAAGACCACGGCACCTTTCAGCACACAGACCAGCAGCACTTTTCTCCCTTCGTATTCAGCCGAGATCTCAGCCGCCAGCTCCGCCACCCGGCAAGCGATCTCCTCCTCGCCAAGTAAAAGTTTCCGATTTGATTTCTTCAATGGATTTCCTCCTCTACTTTAACCGCTGTATCTTTAAGACCAAGACGCGTGACGTGTTTTCGGTGACCCGATAAGGATGGGCAATTCGTTTCCCGACCACCCAAACCACTTCGCTGCCAGCAACAAGCAGTGGCAGGCGATCCCTGCGGTGGCGGGGCACCTTTTCATCGATTAAGAAATCTTTTAACTTTTTACTGCCCGGCGCCCCCTGCGGGTGAAAACGCGCCCCCGGCCAGCGAGTCCGAAGCAGCAGCGGACCGGGCAGAGTATCGTAATCCAGATAGGCCTGCTGTGAAGACGGCGGCCAGACCAGTTCACTGGGAGAGCAAAAAGAGGCCTCGATGGTTAGGCTCCCGTCAAGAAAGACGGTACGACCGGGGACTTGTAGCTGCCGGGTAGAAAAAGACTCCTCTTTGGTAGGCTGCTCCGAAGAGAGAATTAAATGCTCATAAGAGCGGTATGCTCGCACTCCACCCGGCAAGAAAAGCTGCCGGGACGGCCCTTCCCGGTCTGAAAGGTGTAGCAGCTGTTGAACCTGACGCCGGCCAATCCTTTTACCCGGCACAAATTCTGAAAGGGCCCGGTAAGCAACTCGCCCGCGCAGCGCCTTTGGCAACGCGGCAAAGCCGGCCCGGTCGAGAACCAGTTTCCCTTTTTCCCACCGGGCGGTCCGCTCGAATTCTTGTTGCGCCGCCGCCGTAAGATAAGCCCGGTCTGCCGCCGCTAATGCAGCCAGCTGTGCCAGGGCATATTTCAAGCGGGGATTATAAACCTCTTCAAGATAAGGAATCAACTCCAGGCGAATTCGATTACGGGTATAAGCGGTCTTCAGGTTGCTGGAGTCGAGAGCCGGTTCGAGCCCGTGCTCCTGGCAGTAGCCCTCGATCTCTCTCCTGGTAACTCCCAGCAACGGGCGAATCAACTCTACCGTCCCCAGCGGACGCCGCGGGAGAATCCCGGCCAATCCGTCCGGTCCGGTTCCTCTTAACAGGTTAAAAAGAACTGTCTCCGCCTGGTCATCAAGCTGTTGCCCCAGGGCGATCTTACCGGCTCCGTGCTTTTTCGCCGCCTCCAGCAGAAAACGATAGCGGACAATTCGGGAGGCCTCCGCGACGGATAGTTTCCGGCTGGCCCGGTAAGCGGGCACATCGACGGCTGCCCCTTCAAAAGGCAGCGACCAGGCGGCGGCAAGCCGGCGCACCAACTCCGCCTCCTGCCGCGCCTCGGGCCTGATCCGGTGGTCAAGATGAGCGACAATTAGGCTTAGGTGGTAGCGCGGCGCCAGGGAACGAAGAATGTGGAGCAGGCAAAGTGAGTCGGGCCCCCCGGAGACGGCGACCAGCACCCGGTCGCCTTCCAGCAGAAGCCGGTGTTGTTTGACATAACGCTCTACTTTCTGTGCAAGCATAGTTTCAGGCCAGGCGATTTCTCAATCCGCCCCCCCCCGTTCCAACCGAGGCGAGGCAGGTCCCCGCCCCTGCAAAATTCCAATTACGAACCCCAGGCCACACCTTCCAGCCTCTTATTCTCAACCTCTAATCTCTAATAAGTCACCTTCTCTATATCTATTTTAACATACTCCAGACCCTAAATTTAAATTAAATAAGAAATGCAACCCCTGAACTCTTGTTCAAAGGCTGCATTTCATCATCGCCGTACTATCCTGATTACTCACCGTTTCAAACTGATCAATCTACAGGCCGCCACCGTCAGATCATCCCCCAACCGGCCGCCGGAACGGCGCGCCGCTTCATCCACTATCCGGTCGGCCACAATTTGCGGTGGGCTGTTTTCCATCTGACGGAGAAATGTAACCAGCCATGAGAGCCGGCCTTCGGCATCATTGGCTCCATCAGTGACCATGACCAGCAGGTCATTTGGCTGGAGCATTTCCAAATAGCTCTCTACCTCTACCTGAGAGAGAATTCCCAGGGGAAGGGAGGGGCCCCCGATACTGAATACCTCCTTTCCTCGCTTAACTATGCTGGGGGCAGCTCCAATCTTTATAAGCTCTACCTCTCCTTCCACCAGGTCTATCAGGGCCATATCCACGGTGGCAAATATCTCGTCACCCGTGCGCAGCTGCAGCAGAGAGTTGACGCTGCGCAACACGACCTCTTTCTTGAAGCCCGCTTCGAGCAGGCGTTCCAGGAGAACAATAGTCGCTTTACTCTCCGCTGCGGCGCGGGGTCCGCTGCCCATTCCGTCGCTAAGGATAATCACCTGTTCCCTTAGACCCAGTTCCAAGAGGCTGTAATAATCACCGCAGACCTGCTGATTCCATCCTGCTTTTTGAGCCAGTCCAAGCTCAAGGTTAAAGAGGGGAGCCTGCTCACCCACGACGGGAGCGAACCGGTTTTCTTCGACCTCGCGAGCCAGATCATGCATCACCTCTGCTAAGCCCTGCAATTGGCCTGAAACCAGCTCCTTCCCCTCCCTAACCTTTTGCTCCCAGAACCGGTTTACCGCCATCACCTCACGCAAGTTGTTGGTGGCCCTGACCAGCTCCTCCGGCTGGTGGCACCTTTCCCGGAAGGCAGCGGGCAGATGAGCGAGCACCGCCTCCCCTTCTTCTTCAGCGCGCTCCAACAGGTCGAGGATCAAGCGGTGATGGCTATGCAGATCCTTCTCCCAGCAGCGCCGCCTGAATAAACAGGAACGGCAAACCCGGTTCATTAGTTCCTCCAGCAAAGAAGATTTTTCATCTTCTTCACGATCCGGCTTGGTCGCAGAGGCCTGGGCAAACCCCAGGGAAAGTTCACTGAACAGCCTGGCCAGGTGCCGGATTCGATCGGTGATCACCAGGCGCATCTTCTCCGGTGTCTCCCCGCTATCCCTCCGTTCCAACTCTTGAAGCTGAAGCGACAGCCTTTGGAGCCTTCGTGCCGGGATAGCCAGGAATATTACCAGGGAGAGCAGGCCTTCCCTCCAGTAAACTCCGGGCATCTCCCCAGGAGCCAGCAGAAAGAGCACCGGCATGGAAAATAAGAACCCTGCTGCAGAGCCCCACCGGCCGAAGGGCTTGAGCAGCCCGGTCCAAAAGCCGCTAAAGGAGAGGGACCCAATATAAAGATAGAAGTGAGGGTTCCCCAACCCCAGTATTGTCCCTGTAATTATTCCCATCGCGGCACCCCAGCCTGTCCCTAACAAGTAGGCCGGGAGTAGAATGCTCAGGTAACAGGCGGCGGCTTCTACAGATATGCCGGCCGCGGTAACATTTTTCAGGCCGAACATGGCCAGAACATAGAGGAGAAAAAGAGCCGGAATCTCTTCAGCCCCTATTGCCGGTCTGTCACGGCTTCGGGGAAGATAATCAATCAGACGCATCCCCGGCAGCATAACCACTGCTGTCAGGAAACCGATGATTAACTCTAGCGTAAGAAAGACCGCATCCAGAAGTTGAGGAGCGTTAAGGAGGACTGTCACCCGGCTCAGGGTTACCAGCACCGCGGTTGCCAGCAACAGGGGGCTCCTCCGTTTGAACACCCGGAGCCATAACCCTTCCAGGAACCAGGTTGCCGCCATCGCTCCCAGGAGTATGAGTGCTGCCGGCACGCCACCGCTGGCTGTCGCCCGGCCTGCGAGGACGGCCGCCGCCACCAGGAAACTTTGCTTCGGTTTTTCCCGCAACGCGATGAGCCAGAAAATTGCTCCGAAAGGCGCGATCTCACTTAAGATTTCGGCCCTGCCCAAAAGAAAACCTGCCAGCGCCAGCAGGGTATTGGGCGCGCTGAAGAGGGCCTCACCCTTCCGGTAAAACGATCTCAAGGCGTCGAGGTGTTCCTGACTACCTCCGGCGGTAGAAGATGTGGCTTCATGGGCTAAGGTTGTCCCTTCCGTCCGCACAGACACCCACCTCCGTGGTCCTGATAACCTTAGTATAAGCGAACTATTCTGAAATGTATGTCATAAATGGGAGACGATGGTATTTTTTTTTGCGACAAATAGAGCCACTTCTCAGCGATTAACCATGGTTCCCGTCATTTTATTAACTAAGATCATGCTGGCAACCCTTTTATTAATCGCTAGACGGGTATAACCGAATCGAATTAAGTAGTCAGGACGGGATCGTTCCAGGACAAAAATCTCTCCGGGAAGAAATCCAAGGACCATGAGGCGGCGTATCGCCGAATCTCCGGGCTCTGAAAAAGAGACCACCACTCCTTTCTGGCCCGGTTTCATCCGGTGAAGAAGGATTAGCTCCCGGACAGGCTTACGGATCATTTTTAGGCTCACCTCACTGACGCCCTAACCAAGCAGATTCATAATTAGGGGAATACCGGTTAAGTAGTAAATTAACAGCCCCGCAGTCCACGATAGAAAAGCGGTGCAGAGAAGCACTAGCAGAACGAACCGGCCCCCGTATTCGCGTCCCAGCATCGCCACCTGGGCCACGCAGGGCACAAACAGGGTCAGCACCACCGCCGCCGTTAAAACCTGGCCTCCGTCTAGCAGACCGGTCCGGACCAGGTCAAACAGCCCCGCGGCACCGTAATCACGACGCAAAAAACCGTAGAAAAAGATCAGGGCCGTCTCCGGTGGCAGGCCGATAGCGGCAAGCGGTGGCTGTAACGCCGCAATCAATCGCGGCCATAGGCCGCTGTAACGAAGGACCCAGATCAGGACGCTGATCCCGATAAAAAGGGGGAGCACCTCGCGCAGGTACCATTTCAGGCGGGCCGCGGTCTTAGTTAAGATGGCTCCGGGGCGGGGCAGCCTCAGGGGAGGAATCTCGAGACAAAACGGGGGCGACTCCCGGCCAAATAAAAGGGCACCCCCGCTGGCAGCAGCACAAAAAGCTAGCATGATCATGATCAGCCACAAGAGCAGAGCGACCATCCGGGGCAATAAGGCCAGGATCAGCCCCAATTGGGCCGAGCAGGGTATGGCCAGGGAGAGCAACAACGCCGCCTGTAATCTCTCCTGCCGGCTCTCCAGGGTCCGGGTAGCAAGTACAGCAAGCGTCCCGCAGCCCAGTCCGAGGGTCAGCGGGATGATCGCTTTTCCATTCAATCCAATCTTCTCCATTAAGTTATTAATCAGATAGGCGGCGCGGGGCAGGTAGCCGCTATCTTCAATCAGGCTGAAAAAAAGAAAAAATGTAGCCATTATCGGTAAAATTATGGTCACCGTGTAACGTAATCCTAATGTTAGGATCCCGTAATCAAGCACGAGCAGCTCGCGCAACCAGGTCCAGGGAAGGTAAAGTTCGGCCCAGCGGTTCAGAAGAGGGGCGATTAATTGTAAAAAGAGCCGCTCTTCCAGAAGCTTCACCAGGGTCCCCGCCCCGAATCCGCCAACGAAGCGGTAAAAACCGAAATAGAGAACCGCCGCTAAAACCATTCCCCCGCTCCACGGGTTCACCAGGAAGCGGCTGAGCCTTTCCGCCATAGAGTAGGGCTCCGCCGAAGGCACGGCCAGCACCCCTTTTAACAAGATTTGGCTTTGCCGGCGACGTGCTGCAGCCAGTTGAAGCAAGGGGTCTGGTACGCTGTGCAGTGCTTGGCGCAGTAAGCGCAGCTGTTGCGATGAGCCTTCCCGGGTGCTAATCTCCCTTTCCAACACCGGATCGCTGTGCAGCAATGAGATCACGACAGCCCGGCGGGAAATCCCGTACGATCCCTTCAGGCACGATTCGCCCAAGGCCAGCTGCCTCTCCAGTACTGCAGGGTAACAAAGGGGAGTTCTAGGAACTTGTGCCCGGGAGGAACCCCGCAGAACTGCTGCCGCCTCTCGACAGAGCTGCTTCAACCCACGACGGGCTACCAGGGCGGTGGGTACTACGGAGACACCAAGACGCCGGGCCAGCAAATTACTATCGATTTTTAGCCCCGCCGCCTCGGCTTCATCCATCATGTTCAGAGCCACAAGTAGCGGCAGACCGGCCTCCAGGAGCTCCAAGGTCAAACTGAGCATACGGCCCAGGTTACAGGCGTCAATAACCTGGATTACCAGATCCGGCCGTTCGCGTAGCAGAAGAAGGCGCGTCACCTGCTCCTCAGGAGAAAGAGCGCTTAGCGAGTAGAAACCCGGCGAATCAATTACCTCTACAAAAGAGTCTTCAATTTTCCCTTTGCCCCGAGCCAGCTCCACGGTAGTCCCCGGATAGTTAGAAACCACTGCCTGGCTCCCGGTCAGTAAGTTAAAAAGCTGGCTTTTCCCGACATTCGGATGCCCTACCAAGACCACCAGCGGTGTTTTTTTGGACACAGCATGCTCCTTAACCAGAAAAAGAGTTCGTCCAATCAATCATATGCTGGTAAAGCTTAAAATAAGCATAAAAAAACACCTCTGCAGGTGTTTAGAAAAGGTCTCTTTGGGTAGGACCCTGAAAGTAAGCTTTTTAATTTTAATTTTTAAGGCATTACTACAATAAAAAATTGACCCGCTTCGTCTCAGGAGCCCTTAATAAGCTTCCCGATAAGATCCCCGGCCGCCTCTTTTGGACTCTGTATTCCTTTTCAAATCTTGCAACCGCTCATCGCTCTCTTTCATAAAGCGAGCCAGCTTGTCTTCAAAAGAGGCTCGTTCTTCTTTATGAAAACTGCGTGATCCAGAGTTGGGGAGAGCCCGCCGAATCGAAAGACCAATTTTCCCACTGCCATCCACCGAGAGCACCTTCACCTTAACCCGGTCGGACTTCTTTAAATGATTGTGGATATCCTTGACATAAGAATTAGCCACTTCCGAAATATGGACCAACCCGGTTTCCCCGTTGGGAAGCGTCACGAAAGCACCAAAGTTAGTGATCCCGGTAACCACCCCTTCCACGATACTGCCTACCTTTACAGGCATTCCGCTAAAAAATCCTCCTTGCATGATCTTACTTAAACCTATAGATATTATAACTTTTTCGAAAGATTTGTCAATCCTTAAACTGAAAAACGATCTCTCCGGGACGGACCAACCCCAGGAGTTTACGGGCCAGCATCTCAATGTAGCCGGTCTCATTCAGCCGGGTAATCTCTTCGGCAATTGCTTTGTTGCGCGATTCTTGTTCCATAACCTGGAGTTCTACGGCAGCGAGCTCTTTACGCAGCCGGTTGTGCTGAAACATCTGGACAATAACCACCGTTAAAAGAAAGCAAAATATAAACATCCCGGCCACGGTAATCAATTTGGAGACCCCGAAGCTTTTTTGCTTACGTCGGGGAAAGGGGGCCACCTTTCCCTCGTGATGATGACCGGTTCTTCGGAGCATGATCGGATCCCGCCTTAAATCCTGGAAAAGTTTTGCCAGGTTTTCACTGTACATATTCGCCGTATGAACTGAAAGTTCCTGCATTGCTTGAAAGAATTGTTTCTCAGGCACTTTATTTTTTCTCCCGGCTACTTCTGGCGAAGAGTTGGCTGAGCTGAACAAAGACTTTTTGCCAGAAGGGGAGCAAATACCTGCTGAAGTTATGGAGATAGATTATAAATCCACCGGCCAGCCCGACGTAGATGTAAACATAGATCTCGCCCCAGCGGCGGTAAACCAAAAATAATATCGCCGCTGCGGCAGCGGCGATCCAGAAGAAGCAGTCAGCAGCCACTGAAAGAACGGGCGGGAGACGCCTAAACTGCATCCGTACGACCCGGTAAAGATCGTAAAAAGCAGCAAACAGGGCTCCCAGGGCCACCGCCTCCAGGAAAGCAACCATCTGCTGAACGGCCGTTGAAGAAGCGGATAGCCCGGTCACTACTTGAAAAGCCTCTCCAGCAGGCTTTTCCCGCGATCCTGGGGATGTTTTTCCTCCGCATAGGCTAGCTCCAGTAGATAACCGTCGATGAAGATCTCGCCCTGATCCAGGTTGAGGTGCTTGATATGCAAGTTTTCACCGCGCACCGCCAGCAATCCCAACTCGGTTTCCATGATCACTTCTTCATCGTCAAAGCTGTCTACATGAAGGACACCGGTAATCTCAGTGTGCTCCCTGTTTTCAATAACGAGGCGATGCTGCCCGCTGTGAAAATTATACTTTTCTTCCATCCTTTTTTCTCCTTCCTGTAAATACGGCAGTTGCAATATTTTCAATTTATTTATATGAGTTTGTACCAGGTTTATGTCTTAATTCAGAGAAACTATCCTGAGCACCGGTCGGCAGCAATGCGGCCCGGTTACAATCTGCCAAAAAGGGCAAACTGCGGGAAGGATTGTCCGCCACGGTGACGAAGAAAAACGAGAATACGATCGTTACGCTTAGACAAAGGAGTGGCAACTTGAAAAGACTCTACCGTGGAAAGACAAAGGATCTCTTTCTTTTTGCAGAAGACCGGCTCTTGCTTTATTTTAAAGACAGCGTTACCGGAACCGGGGACTGTCTCGATCCCGGAGGCAATGAAGTTGTCGGCAAGGTGACCGGCAAAGGCAATGCCTCTCTGCGCCTCTCGGTTTTTTTCTTTGAATTGCTGGAGCAGGCTGGTATACCAACCCATTACCTCGGTCCCGGACCCGTAGAGAACAGTCTGCTGGTAAAACGAGCCCGCTCTTTCGGTCTAGAGGTAATCTGCCGTGAGAAAGCTTGGGGCAGCTTTCTGCATCGCTACGGCCGTTATGTAACTGCAGGGGAGCCGCTGCCTTCCCTGGTGGAGTTTACCTTGAAAGACGACGATCGCGGTGACCCGCCGATCACCGGTGAGACCCTGGCGGCATTAAAAATCGCCTCTCCAGAAGCCATTAGCTACATGGAGCAGACCGCCCGCAGGGCCACCACCTTGATTAAAGAGCAGATCGCCCCAAAGGGCCTTGAGTTGATTGATATCAAGTATGAGTTCGGGGAATGTGATGGGCGGATCTTGCTGATCGACGAGATTTCCGGTGATAGCATGCGGGTGCTCCGGGATGACCGGGTCCTTTTACCGGACGAGCCGGCTGCAGTTATCCTCGATCAACCGTAATCTTGGGGGGACGGAGAGACAGGTGCCCTGTCCCTCCGTAGAGGTGATCCCTCTCATCCCCATCGCCTACCAGGCTTTGACCAAGGCGATATCGCGGTAAAAGTAATTTACAATCTCCTCGGGGGAGCGCCCCTCTTCGGCCAGCGCCCGGGCGCCCCACTGGCACATGCCCACGCCGTGCCCGTAACCGGTACCAGCCAGGTAGAGCCCGCCTTCACCGACCCCGATCTGTTCAATAAAGGTGGAGCGCATCTCGGTACTACCCAGGGCCAGCCTCAGTGAAGGGGCCGGTACCTCCACCTCGTTTATTCTGATCAACGTCGCTCTTCCGGAGGGACCTTTTGCGCTAATCTCCGCGCTCTCAACCGGCCCGGGATCGCCGCACCCGGCTTCCTGTACCGCCACCTGGACCTGACCCAGGGGAAACGAGGCGCTCCAGTTTTTCTCCTCTTCGGGGATAATTTTCTCCGCGGGGCTGGTGACAATCTGGATATACGGGGGGTTCCCGTCCTTATACTCTAACCCTTCGTCCGGCAAGGCTGTCCGGGGACCAGCATAGGCATGAAACCAGGCCTTAATATAATCACCCTGGTAAACGGCAATCTTTCCCCGGGTCTTCTCCACGGCTTTGCGGACACGCTCATTGATCCTTCCGGCATTATAGGCCTGGAACTCCTTGAAGTCGGTGGAAGCATGCGCATTGCGCTCGGGCAGGCCGCCGTTCTCTTTAATTTTTTGCAGGGTAAAGCTGCGGGCGACAATTGCCTGGGCTGCCAGTGCATTCTCCGGCCATTCCGGATCCATCTCCGCGGCCACCACCCCGGCGATATAGTCCTCAAAACTCATCACGGTGATATCCCCGGTTTCGTGCTGGTACACTTTCAGCTGCGGTTCCCGACCCTGGTACTCTTTAAGTGCCTCCGGGAGTGCCGGGACGGCTTCCTTCTGAGGCTGACGGCGGCAACCGACAGAGAGAAGCAAAACGGCGCCAAGAAAAAGCAGAAGCACTTGCCTTGAACAGGGCATCTTCATCACCGTCTTTTCTAGAGATTTGCCTGCCTGCATATTCTTTCCCGGGTGAAAGAATATACTCTTAAGATCAACTAAGATCAACAGGGGCCGCTCCTCTTAAAGAACGGCCCCTGTTAATATTAGCTAGAAGTGATACCTTATGTAATGCCATTATTTAACCCTATCTTTGAAAGCCTTCCCTGCCTTAAAAACAGGTACATTTAGCGCCGGGATGGTAATCTCCTCGTTCGTGGCCGGGTTACGCCCTTTACGTTCCGCCCGGTACCTTCTTTCAAAAGTACCAAAACCTACCAACTGCACTCTTTCATCATTGGCAACAGTATCGATAATGCTTTCAATTACTGCATTGACCACTTTTTCAACGTCTTTCTTCGGCATCTCTACCTTTTCTGAGACCAGCCCGATTAAGTCGGATTTATTCAACACCTGTTCCCTCCTTGGAAGTTAAAAGTCAAATCTTTCCTTGATATTGCTAGTTCGCTTTATTTGCAATGATTCCTGCTTTTTAATTGTTTTTTTCTTTATTCTTCGCCTCTTCCCACCAGCGGTCCAGCTGTTCCAGGGAATGGCAATTGAACGGCCGGTTGCTTTCGGCCACCTGTGCGGAGACATGGGCAAAACGATCCTGAAACTTCTGCAGGGCTTTCCCCAAGGCCAGTTCCGGATTTATACCAAGAAAACGGGCTACATTAACCGCGGCAAATAAAAAATCACCGTATTCTTCTTCTATTTTACCCGGAACCCCCTCATGGTATGCATCCTGAAGCTCCGTGGCCTCCTCCTGCAGCTTCTCCACCGCCCCCCCCAGGGAAGGCCAGTCGAAGCCGAGCGCCGCTGCCCTCTTTTGCATTTTATAAGCCCGAAGCAGTGCCGGCAAGGCCGGATCGACCTGCAGACGACCGGCTATTCCGGAGCCCTTTTCCAGCTCTTTGATCCGTTCCCACCGGCCGACGGCTTGATCGGCCGAGGTAACCCGGCCGGTCCCAAAAACATGAGGATGGCGGCGGATCAGCTTGGCGTTAATACCGCTGATCACCTTGTCCAGATTAAAGTGACCCTTTTCACGAGCGATCTCGCTGTGGAAAACAACCTGTAACAGGAGATCACCCAGCTCTTCTTTCAGGGCGGCGGGATCATCCCTTTCAATAGCGGCGACGACTTCATAAGCCTCTTCGACAAGGCAACCCCGCAAGCTCCAGTGGGTCTGCCGGCGATCCCAGGGGCAACCCCGAGGAGAGCGCAACACGGTCATGATCTTTTCCAGGTTTTGCAGGGCGGCACTCCCTCCCGGTGGCAAAAGGCTGACCCCGGGGATAACTTTGATCTGATGACCGTGGAGCGGCGCCCGGCGCCTCAAATATTTAACCGCCAGGTCGCCGTCGAAAGGATTTCCAGGAACCGCATAGCGGACCAGGGGCTGCCGCGAAGCGGCAGAGAAAAGAATCCGGCAGGCGGCCCGCGCAGCCTGACCAGGAGTAGCTGGAGACGCTTGCAGGTGCTCCAGAGAATGGATCCGTACACCCCGGTCCAGACAGAAACGGGCTGCGGGATGACGGGCTATTTTAAAATAAAGCTTTCCCCGGCGGCGGCTAAGCGCCACCCGGGCCTCTGCTGTAAGGTGGCGGGGGTCTCCCGGCCCTAAGCCGATAATCACAATTCTACTCACAGTATGATTTCCCCTTCCCTGTTATTTCAACAGTCTCCACCGCTCCGCCAGCTCCACCAACCGTGGCCCGATACGAGGAATCAGGTTTATCTCATCGCGGGTCAGACTGCCACTAAACAGCAGGGCGATGCCATAAATGATAATCCCGATAAATATTGCCCCGAGGGTGGCGATGCCGTTGGCCATCTCCGGAGTTAAAGAGCCCGCAAGACTTATCAAGAAACGATAACTTAGAGATACGGCTGCGGCCATCGCCACCACGGAGAGACCCGGCAGCAACACCAGCTCTCCGATCCGGAAACGCCACCCGGTATAACGGGCCACTGCGTAAAGGTTCAACACCGCCGCCAGCCCGGTACCGATAACCGAACCGAGCGCCGCACCGCCAATATGTAGTGAGGGGATAGCCGTCAGGTACCAGGCCAGGATCGCTTTGACCACACCACCCAGGGCCATGTTTACAACCGGCGTTAATGTTTTCCCCAGTCCCTGCAAAATCCCGGTTGTGGAGACATAGAGCCCCAGGGGGATCACCGACCAGGACATATAGGCCAGGGCATAGCCCGCCTCGATATTGTTAAGGCCGAACAGAAGGACGATCACCGGCGTGGCCAACTGGTAAAGGCCCACCGCGGCCGGTATGGAAAAAAGCGCGGTTAACTTGATCGAAACAGCGGTGCGGTTTCTGACCAGCGCTTTATTCCGTAAAACTAGCGCTTCTGAAATTGCCGGCACCAGGCTCATGCTCAGGGCAAGGGTGACCACGTTTGGAAAATAGACAATTGAGCCGGCCATCCCGGTAAGCTGCCCGTACAACGCGGTGGCTCGCTGCTGTGTAAGGCCGATTGCCTTCAGCCGGCCGGGAACGATCAGCTGGTCGATTAAGCTTAATAGCGGCATGATCAAGGAACCGAAGGTAATGGGGATGGCCAGGCTGAAGATGCGGTAAATAATCTGGCCGGCCGCCTGGGGGTCGGTTCTTCGTTGAGCCTGGGCCTGTTTCATAAACGCAGGACGGCGCCGGTAATAGATCGGCAGTAGCAGAAGCAGGCCGAGGAATCCTCCGGCTACTGTGCCGAAAGCAGCGCCGGCAGCGGCATATTCCAGCCCCCGGGGGAGCAGCGCCACTGCCAAGAGAAGAGAGACCACGGCTCGTCCCACCTGCTCGATCATCTGTGAAGCAGCGGTCGGAAGCATATACTGCTGTCCCTGGAAAAAACCGCGCAGCGCCGACATTACCGTGACGAAAAAAATAGCCGGGGCAATGGCCATAATCGCATAAACGGATCGGGGATCGATTTTCGCGATCCGGACAATCGTATCCGCGGTGAAAAACAGCAGCAAGGAGATAACTAGGCCGGTCAGGGTTAAGATCAACAGAGCAATGCGGAATACCCGCATTGCCCCCCGGTAATCGGATACGGTGATATTTTCAGCTACCAGCTTCGATATGGCTACCGGGATCCCCGCCGTAGAGATGGCCAGCAGGGTGGAGTAAATCGGATAGGCCATCTGGTAAAGACCAATACCCCCGTCGCCAATGATCCTGACGAGCCATATCTTCATTATTGCCCCGATAAAACGAACCGCAACCCCGGCCACAGCCAGTATGACCGCACCCCTGATAAACCTGCTGTGGCTGGACAAAGCTCTTCCTTCCTTCCTCTTCCGATTCCGATCCTCTATAATTTATAATGTCTGTATTATACCAACTTCTGCAATCCGTATCTACTTTTCTATTTACTGCTCCATCTGCTTGGCCAAAAACGAGGCCGCGGTTTCTACCAGTTTAAGCTCCAGATCGCTCATCTTGACCGAAGGATCCCGGCTGCCCATGACTACCGCGCCGATAGGATCACCTTCCGAGATAATCGGGGCGATGACCTCGTTGGCAAAACGTGGACCGATTATCTCGTCCGCCTCTTCGTAATATTGATGCTCGGCGGTATTGTTGATCAGCACACTTTTCCGACTTTCCATAACCCGCTCTACGGCACTGCTTAAAGGACGGTTGACAAACTCTTTTTTAGGTGCGCCGGCCACAGCAATAATCGTATCCCGGTCGGCGATGCATGAAATATGACCCATCGATTCATAAAGAGAGTCGGCGTACTCCTGGGCAAAATCGCCCAGTTCACCAATCGGAGAATATTTCTTTAAGATTACCTCTCCGCCCCTGTCCACATAAATTTCCAGGGGGTCCCCCTCCCGGATCTTCAGGGTGCGGCGGATTTCCTTGGGGATGACCACGCGGCCGAGATCGTCGATGCGCCTGACAATACCGGTTGCTTTCAACATTGTTTCCTCCTTTGTGAAGTTCCAGGCAATAACTCTCTGTTCTAAAATTAGTATTCATCCTCAACAGTTGTTTTATGCATTCGGAATGGTTTAACAGAAGGTAAATCTTAATTCTAACTTCACTTTGGAAAGCGTCAAAAAAATCTCAGCAAGGAAAGCGCTTCTTAAGCCGGGCCATTTTTTAATAGCTTCGCCTCTAATCATAGTTAAGCCCGATTCCGTTCCGAAACTTCTCCGCCAAGCTCTTTTAAAAAGCAAAGCAGATCCGGGAGTATCCTCTCCTCGGTAGCCTCTTTAAATCTTATCCGGAGTGTTTCCCGGTCGGCCCAGGTAACCCGGGCTCGGACCCTGCCGGCCGCCGGATAAAGCCTGGACCGGTCAAGCTTCTGACCCGGGTAAAACCTGATCTCTACAGCGCTATCATGCTGCTGCAGCGAAGCAATCCCCAGTTGCCGAGCCATGATTCTTAAAGAAGCCGCCGCCAGGAGGTTTTTTACCGGGGGCGGCGGTGACCCGTAGCGATCGCGCAGCTCATCTTCGACCTCGCGCAGCTCATCTTCGGTGCCCAGAGTGTAGATGCGCTGGTAAAAATCGATCTTCTGATCCTGGTTGATAATATAGGATGAAGGTAGGTAGGCGTTTAATTTCAGATCGAGGTGCGGCGGCGGCAGCGGCTCCTGCTTGGGCGGAAGCTTCTTGATTTTCGATACGGCCTCCTCCAGAAGGCGGGAATAAAGATCAAACCCGATCTCCACCATGAAGCCATGCTGCTCTGCGCCTAGGATGTTGCCGGCACCGCGAATCTCCAGATCGCGCAAAGCTACTTTGAATCCCGAGCCAAGCTCGGTGAACTCTTTGATCGCCTGCAGCCTTTTTTTCGCGTCTTCTGTAATAATCTTCTCCCGCCGGTAAGTCAGGTAAGCGTATGCAAGCCGGTTGGAGCGGCCTACCCGCCCGCGAAGCTGGTAAAGCTGGGCCAGTCCGAACTGGTCGGCATCGTAAACCAGCAGCGTATTGACGTTGGGTATATCCAGTCCGGCTTCAATAATGGTCGTGCTCACCAAGATCTGATATCTTCCATTGATAAAATCATCCATGATCCGCTCGAGAGAGCTCTCCGGCATGCGGCCATGCCCTACGGCCACCGCTGCTTCGGGAAACATCGCCTGGATCTTTTTAGCCATGGCATTAATCCCGGCAATCCGGTTAAAGACAAAATAGACCTGTCCCCCCCGGTGCAGCTCCCGCTGGATCACTTCTTCAGCCAGGGCATCAGAGTATTCTGCAACAAAAGTTTGGACCGGATAGCGGTTTTCCGGAGGTGTTTCTATCACGCTTAAATCTCTCACCCCGACCAGGGAAAGATGCATCGTCCGCGGTATGGGGGTGGCGGTCATAGCCAGAACATCGACAGAGAGTCGCATCTGCTTCAATTTCTCTTTGTGGCGTACCCCGAAGCGTTGCTCTTCGTCAATAATCAACAGCCCGAGATCGTGAAACTGGATATCTTCTGAAAGAAGCCGGTGGGTGCCGATAACAATATCGATCTTACCCCGGGCCAGGTCTGCCAGAATCTCTTTTTGCTTCAAGGAAGAGACAAACCGGCTTAACTGAGCCACCCGGAATGGAAATTCGGCAAACCGCTCCGTAAATGTCCGGAAATGTTGCTGGGCCAGAACCGTGGTTGGAACAAGCATGGCTACCTGTTTACCCTCCATGACCACTTTAAAGGCTGCCCGCAAGGCCACCTCGGTCTTTCCGTAACCGACATCGCCGCAAATGAGGCGGTCCATGGGGTACTCCTTCTCCAAATCCGCCTTCACCTCGGCGATCGCCTGCAGCTGATCGCCTGTCTCCTCGTAAGGGAAGAGAGATTCAAATTCAAGCTGCCAAGGATGATCCGGGCCAAAGCTATGGCCAGCAGTTAACTCGCGAGCGGCATAAAGTGCCAGTAGCTCCTGGGCCATCTGCTCTACAGAGGCCTTAGCCCGGCTCTTAGCCCGCTGCCATTCTCCGCTGCCGAGGCGATAGAGCCGCGGAGCCCGGCCCTCCGCCCCGATATATTTCTGGATCAGATCGATCTGATCAACGGGAAGATAGAGCTTGTCACTTCCCCGGTACTTGATCAGCAGATAATCTCGCTGGACACCGCCAATCTCAAGGGTGCTCAGCCCCAAGTATTTGCCGATACCGTGTTGTTCGTGAACAACATAGTCACCGACGGCCAGTTCCCGGTAATCACGCAGCCTGAAACCCTCCGGCTGGGCCAGACGCCTCTTTTTGCGGCGGCGGGGGATAAGGTTATGCTCCGTAACCACGGCCAGCTTCAGCGAAGGAATAAGAAACCCTTCCTCCAGGTTGGCCGTCAGCATGCGGGCCTCTCCCGGAACCCACGGCTGACCGGACTCACCGCCCACAGCAAGGCCTTGCTCTCTTAAAATTTGCTGCAATCCCCCAGCCCGCTCCGGTGTCGCCGCCGTAAAAGCAACCCGGTAAGCCGCTGCCGTCCACTCCTGAAAATCCGCTTTCAGTAGATCCCACTGCCCGTGATAATGGGCCATACTTTTTCCTTCCAGGGAAAGCTCGCGCGATATCTTTAGAGAACCGGCGGAGGATGGGAAAAGGGTCAGAGCAACAAGATTGGAAACGGAGGCAAAGAGCTCTTCGATCTGCCAGTAAGGATAAAATCGTCCTGGAAGCATTTCACCCCGGGCAAAAATATTACCGTAGTGTCTGAGAAGTTCCCGGTGTAAGTCGGCGGCTTTTTCAAAGATGGCCGTCGGCTCCTCGACCAGGATTAAAGATTCAGGCGGCAGGTAATCAAACAAAGAGGCCCCTTCATCATAAAAAAAGGAGAAATGGCTGGAGAGAAGATCCAGCCCGCCGGGTTCAGAAAGACGGTTTAGATGCTGTCCGGTACTTGTTTTCAACTTTGCGGCCGTTGATTCTTCTCCTTTACGATGCAGCCTGGAGAGAGCCAGCTCCAACTCGTGGTAAATCCGCTGCCTCCCTTGCTCATAGAGCGCATTAGGAAGAACCAGTTCATATGCCGGCAGGATGACCGCCTGCTCAAGGCGTTCAGTAGAACGCTGCGTATCCGGATTAAAAAGACGAATCGATTCAATCGTCTCGTCAAAAAGCTCCACCCGCAGGGGCATCTCCCAGCCCGGGGGAAAGATATCGATAATTTCACCACGGGCGCTGCACTGGCCCCTTCCTTCAATCAAGGGGACTCTAACATAGCCTCTCTCGATCAGCTTTTCCAGAAGCTGCTCACGCTCAACCCGCTCGCCTTGCTGTAGTAAAATCAACAACCGGCGCCATTGGTCGGGAGGAAGAACCCGGGAAATCAGGGCGGTAAAAGGGGCCACATAAATACCCTCTCTTTTTTGGCAGATCCATTCCAGAAAAGAGAGGCGCTGCCAGCGCTGCTCCATGCTCTGGGTAAGAAAATCGGCAGCGATAAAAAGCTCTCGCGCCGGTAAAAAGTTCACCTGGTCAGCAGGTAAAAAAACAAGCAGATCTTCGTATATTTTTTCAGCCCGCGCCGTATCGGAAGTAACCACCAGCACCGGACGGCGACCTTCCGCCGCCAGCCCGGCCTGCAAGAATACCCTGGCGCTATCATCGAGCCCGGTTACCGCTATGCGGAAGCCAGAACCGGAAAGGATCTCCATCAAGCTGTTAAAAGAGCGATCTCGAGGCCACTCTTTAAGTAACTCATGCAAAAACACGCCTCTGTCCTCACTTTATAGGGGAGTATGAATTTTGTGAAAAGTGCGGTGCTCCCATGATGCCCGGCTAGTGAACGTTGGGTTTTCTCCGAAAGAACCACTCCTCTTCATGAAGGGGAATGGCCTCCACGCAATGATCACAAAGGGAGTAAATAAAAAGAGCACCTGTTTCAGCAGATTTAATTATATCTTCGTGTAAATCCACCGTCAATATGTCCACACCGATCTGCTGCAGCTCATCTTCGGTCAAGCTAAGCGCGCCGATAAGTGCCCCGCAACGATCACAGATATAGGTAACCTTCATTCACTCTCTCACCATCATATTCAAGCAAGATCTATGATTATGCTTCCCCGGGCCAACCAGATCTATCCGGCAGGTCTGCAGCGACTATATCACTGGCGACGCGAACTGTTATCCCAAAAACCGGATAAAGTAAAATTCCGTCCTTGGAAGAACGGAATTAATTAAGTTTGTTTTGCGGATACCGCCGCGGCAAAGTTAGGTGGGCGGGTTAAACCGGTTCATTGCCGCCTCCGGCCCCCGCTCCAAAAGCAGATTAAGGGCCTCTACTGCCCGCTCCACGGCCCGGTCAAGCAGTTTCTGCTCCTTAAATGGCGGTATTTCCAGCACGTAGGCACTGGCCTCACCGGAAAGCGGCTTACCGATGCCGATCCGTAGGCGTAAAAAATCGGCGGTCTCGATAGTGTCGATAATAGATTGGACTCCGCGGTGCCCTCCGCTGCCACCACCGTAGCGCAACCGAATCCGTCCCGGGGGCAGGTCCAGGTCATCATAGATTATCACCAGCTGGCCGGGATCAAGATGATAGCGCTGTAACAGCTCCGCTACCGCCCGGCCACTCCGGTTCATAAAAGTAAGCGGCTGGGCCAGAAGAACCCGTTGTGAACCATAATCGGCCGTGGCACAGAGAGAGTTGCGCAGATGGAAGGGCCTTCCGGCTTTAATAGAGCGAGAAAAAGACTCCACCACGCGATATCCCAAGTTATGCCTCGTGCCATGATACTGCTCCCCGGGGTTACCCAGGCCGATAACGGCGTAGAGGAATTTTTCTTGAACCCGTCCCGGAAAAAAAATTTACTTCCTGGCCTCCTCCTCATCCGGTTGCACTTCTTTCTCTTCGCCTTCCGGAGCAGCCTCCTCACCTTCTCCTTCGACCTCAAGAAGCTCTTCTTCTTCTTCCTCTTCTTCTTCTTCCTCTGGGACAAGGACCTGCACCAGGGTCTCCTCCGGACCGGTCAGCAATGTGACCCCCTCCGGAAGCGTTAGGCTGCCAGCGCTGATACTGTCCCCAATCTCCAGTGACGAAAGATCGACTTCAAAGATCTCTGGAATATTCACCGGGAGACATTTAACGCTCACTTCACGTAAGAGAATCTGGGTAATCCCGCCTTCCGCAGTGCCAGCCGCTTCTCCGACAAAGTTCAACGGAACCTCTACCTCGATCTCATCTTCCATGGAGATACGGATAAAATCAACATGTAAGAGATAATCCGGTTGCCAGAGATGTCTCTGAATCTCTTTTAACATCACCGTTTCTTGATTTGATCCGGCACCGTTCTCAATCTGTAAATCGATGAGGACGTTGGTCCCCCCCATGGACAAAACCTTTCCGAGCAAGCGGCCATCCACCAGCAGCGATTGAGTATCTTTCCCCCGACCATAAATTACCGCCGGAACCTTTCCTTCCCGGCGCAGCTGGTTAAGCTCGCCTCTGGTTAAAGGCGGGCGTATTTTTGCTTCAAGTACCATTCGGTCCATTTCCGATAACCTCCTCGATGTCAAGTATACCCGTGATGGAAGATGGTGTCAATTCAATCAAACAGAGCACTTACCGAGCGCTCCTCGTTAATCCGCATAATCGCCTCTCCAATCAGCGGCGCCACGGAAAGCACATGAAATTTTTCAACTGGCAGCTCCTCATTTACAGGGATGGAATTAGTATAGATGACCTCTTCAATAGCAGCATCCTTAAGCCTTTTAATCGCTGGTCCTGAGAAAACCGGGTGGCTACAGCAGGCGTACACCTCCAGCGCGCCTTCTTCCTTTAAAGCCTCGCCGCCCAGCACTATGGTCCCGGCAGTATCAATGATATCATCGATCAGGATCGTAACCCGGTTTTTTACCTCGCCAATGACATTCATCACTTCAGCTTGGTTGGGCGCGGGTCTTTTCTTATCGATGACCGCAATAGGCCACCCCAAGCGGTTGGCCAGCTCACGAGCCCTGGTCACCCCGCCGAGGTCGGGAGAGACAACTACTCCCTCGCCTCTGATCTTTTTCTGTTTAAGGTAGTTGGCGATAATCGGCACCGCAGTGAGATGATCAAAGGGAATATTAAAGAAACCCTGGATCTGCCCGGCATGTAAATCCATCGCCACCACCCGACTTGCTCCGGCGGCGGTAATCAGATCGGCCAGCAACTTGGCTGTAATCGGATCCCGCGCTCTTGTTTTGCGATCCTGGCGGGCATAGGCATAGTAGGGAATAACTGCATTTACCGAACGAGCCGAAGCTCTTTTAAGTGCATCGATTAATATGAGCAGCTCCATAATGTGCTCATTAATCGGGTCACAAAGTGGTTGGATCAGAAATACGTTTTCCCCACGGACGCTCTCTTGAATACCGATCTGGATCTCCCCGTCGCTAAAACGGCCCACCTCCGCTTCGCCCAGGGGTATCCCAATATAATCGGCAATCTCTTCGGCCAAGCTGTGGTTGGCACTACCGCTAAAAATTTTTATCCTGGCTTTGTCCACTTCGTTACCCTCCCGAAGATATGGTTAGACCGGCGCGACATTATTTCTTTATTTCTTTATTTCTTTATTTCTTTATTATTTCTATTTCTTCTCTTCGGTAGCTCTCTTTTCCTGCTGCGAGTTCTTCGACAACAGCCTTTCCCCTACCCCGGCACAATTTTTTTGACCGGTCCGGTTTATCGCCAGGGCTCCCGCAGGGATATCCCTGGTCACCGTTGTGCCGGCGGCAACAAAAGCTCCCGCGCCAATTTCCAGGGGGGAAATTAAACTGCTGTTGCAACCGATAAAAGACCCCGCTCCAATTGAGGAGCGATGCTTCTTGCGTCCGTCAAAGTTAACGATGATTACCCCGGCCCCCAGGTTAACGCCACTCTCGATATCGGCATCGCCGGCATAGCTGAGATGGGGCAACTTACTCCCGGCACCGATTACCGAATTTTTCACCTCGACGAAATCACCGATCTTGACCTTTCGCCCAATGCGGCAGCCAGGACGGATATTGGCAAAAGGGCCTACCCGAACCGCAGTCTCAAGGACACTCTCTTCAACAGTAGATTGACGGATCATGACTTCATCGTGGATCTCCGCATTGATAATCTGCACAGCCGGGCCGATGCGGCAGCCGGAGCCGATGACCGTACGGCCTTCAATGAGCGTCTGCGGCCAGATCACCGTATCAGCTCCGATCCGGACATCATAGTCGATATAGGTGGAAGAGGGGTCGATCATGGTGACACCCTGCCGCATTAAAGAGCGGTTGATTCGCTCTCGCATGATCGCTGCTGCTTCAGCCAGTTGACAGCGATCATTGATCCCCAGGGCCACAGGCCAGGCATCGATACGGTAGGCACCGATACGATGACCCTGTTCCCTCATCAGGGTAAGGATCTCGGGGAGATAATATTCTTGCTGAGCATTCTCGGAGGAAAGGCGAGGTAAAAAACACCGGAGAAGTTTAAGATCAAAACAATAGGTTCCGCTGTTAATTTCGCGGACCTCTTTTTCGGCGGTAGAAGCGTCGCTCTCTTCAACAATCCGGAGCACGGAGCCGTCGGAATCCCGGATCACCCTGCCGTAACCGGATGGATCGGCCAGCTCCGTAGTCATCACCGTGGCGGCATTATCATTGTGTTCCCGAATCAGTTGCTCCAGATGCCTTTTTTCCAGCAACGGGGTATCCCCGCAGAGGACTAAGAGACGTCCTTCTTCCGGTAGCTGCGGTAATGCCTGCATCAGGGCATGTCCGGTTCCTAATTGCTCTTCCTGTACGGCGTAGCTCCATTGAGGACCGATGCTCTCCCGGACTAAAGATGCTCCGTGGCCGATGACAATAATCGGATCGTCGGCGACGGCGGCGGCGCTGTCGAGAATATAATTAAGCATCGGCCGCCCGCAAAGAGGATGCAGCACCTTCGGTACGGACGAGCACATTCTTTTCCCCTCCCCCGCTGCCAATATTACTGCCCGTAATTCTTCCATAGGGGCTCCTCCTCAAAATTTAAATTTCATTATTCTATTATACTACAGACAGCGGGGGAGAGACAAAATAAACTGTTTTACTGGTCAGCCGTCACTATTTCTCGTTCCAGCTCTTCCAATTCTGAAAAATAAACATCCAGTATAGCCTCCTGGATCTCCTGCCTGGCAGCGGTATTAATCGGGTGAGCGATATCCTTAAACTCACCGCTGGGGGTCCGCTTGCTAGGCATGGCCACAAAAAAGCCGTTATTCCCTTCGATAACCCGGACATCATGGACCACAAACTGATCATTTAAAGTAACCGATACGATCGCCCTCATCTTTCCCTCACTGTTAAACCTTCTAATCCGGACATCTGTTACTTTCATAAGGACCACCTTCCCGGTTTTAAAATTGACAAAAAGCTGGCGTTCTTCTTAATAATGAAAATAATTCAATGATCGATTGATAAAATCCTGCCTGATCAGGAATAAATTCATATTTTCATTATTTCAGGGATGCAGACCAGCCCGAAGAACTTGCCGGACCATCTCAAGATCGCTTATTTTGTCCACATCGGTCCCGATCTCCACAAAATCACAAGGTACGGCCAAAGCCTTGGCCTGCATCATCCCTGAAAGATAGCTTTCCAGTTCGCTAACGGTCAGGCGGTTAAATAGGAATTTAAAGATAAAACTTAAAGGTAAAATCCGGAAAAGCTTCAACGGTTTTTTTCGATAAGCCACAAATAGATCCAGCCGGTCCCGGCAGCGGGCAAACCATTCCGGGCGAAGCAGGGCCATGTTACCGCCAGTAAAATAACCATCCATCAGCCGGACATAGGTTCGCTTCATCTGCGGAAAACGCTCCCGGCAACTTTCCCGGTTTAAGATGGGGTAGTAAAAATCTCCGTCGAAGGGTTCACAGAGCTTCAGGAAGCTCTCAATAGTTTCCCGGTCAACCAGGGGAATATCCCCGGTTAGGACGAGGCAGAGCCGCTCTTGATCAACCGCTCTTAAACCGGCGGCGATGTTTTCCAGCAAGCCTCCTTCTTCCGGAACCGGGATAAAGCTAGACCCTTGCTCAAGCAGTCCGGACAACTCCTCTTCCGGGCCAATGACGATCACCTTCCCGATGGAAGCGGCCCCGGCAAGGGCATCGAGGATATAGCCAAGCATCGGCTGGCCGTGTATATCGATAAAGGACTTGTTGGTAACCCCTTCCTGCCTGGTCAGCGGTTCTTCTTTTCCCCCCCCGGCCAGGACAACTGCATCAAACAATGCGCTCCCTCCTCTAAGTTGTTGCTTAAGTTAAGGTATGGTCCAGCACAAAAAAGCACGGTTCCCTGCTTCCTGCAAGGCGCGCACCGCTAACCGGGCGGCGGTAAAGTTTTTCGTCAGCGCAAAAAAGGCAGGGCCGCTTCCAGACATGGCCGGATAAAGGCCGAGATTTAGAAACTCTTTTTTCAGTGTTCCCAGGGAGGAACAGGCTGGTAAAACTGCCGCCTCCAGGGTATTGGTCAGGCCTCCGGCAAACCAGTCCTGCAGCGACTCTTCTCTCTGCTCCCGGACTGCGCTGATTAACGGTGCCAGCGGTGGACGCGAAAACTGCACCGGCTCCAGCATGCTGTAGACTTGGGCCGTGGATAGAGTGATTCCTGCAGGCAGGGCCAAGATGACCCAGTAAAAAGGAAGCGCCGGCAGAGAGGTAACTTTCTCCCCCCCCCCTCCGACCAGCGCCGTTCCCCCCCGGAGACAGTAAGGGATATCAGAACCGAGAAGCGCTCCTATTTCCACAAGCTGCTCCATACTTAAAGCTAGCTTCCAAAAAACATTGAGGGCTTTCAAGGCCGCGGCAGCATCACTGCTGCCCCCGCCCAGCCCCGCTGCCGCCGGAATATGTTTATACAGGCTGATCTTAACTCCCGGCAGGCTTGCTCCCAGGGCCGCTCTCTCTACCAGAAGCGCTGCAGCCCGGCATACCAGGTTATCTTTACCAGCCAGGGAGGGCTCAGAGCAATAAAAAGAGCAACCCGGTTCACGTTGCGGCTCCAACCGGATCGTATCGGCCAGTGAAATCTGCTGCATCACCGAAGAGAGATCATGATAGCCATCCGGGCGCCGCCGTAAAACGGTCAGGCCCAGGTTGATTTTTGCCGGAGCTTTAATGGTCAGGACTGAGTTCATCTACTTATCTCTGCTTTATGTCATCTTCACCAGGCGGGGGTTCTCCGTTAACCCGGGGATGCGTCCCCTTTTAGCGATGGGCTCTCCTTCGATCTCTTTTAAGTCCAGGGTCATATCGATACCCGGTGCCCCGGAGATATAGCTCCCTACTCCAAAAGTATCCGCTCCCGCCTCTGCCAGCCTGGAGATCCTCTCCGGGTCAAGCCCTCCGGAAACGACAATCTGCACACCGGTATAGCCAGCCTGATCCAAACGGGCCCGGACTTCCCGGACCAGGGCCGGGGTAACGCCACCCCTTTCCGAGGGAGTATCAAGCCGGATTGCAGAAAGTTTATCCTCCAGGGCCCGGGCTACCCGGAGGGCCTCTTCGGCCTCATCTTTAAACGTATCGACCAGGATGATTCGCGGTTCTTCCGGTGGTGCAAACTGATCATAAGCCTGGGCCAGCTTAACTGAATCACCGACAATCAGGAAGGCGGCATGGGGCACCGTCCCGGCAGGTTGCCGCTGAAGCAGTAAAGCACCTGAAATACAGCTGCAGCCATCGGCCCCGCCAATTACCGCAGCCCGCTCCATTACCGGCGCCACCGCCGGGTGAACATGGCGGGCTCCGAAACAGAGCAGGGCTCGCTTTCCGGCGGCCTCTTTACATTCACGGGCCGCGGTAGCCCACCCGCTGGCGCTGGCAAGAATGCCCAAAAGAGGTGTCTCGTAGATTCCGAAATTTCCATAAGGACCCTTTATTCGCATGACCACCTCCCTGGCCTGCATCGTTTCTCCTTCAGGAATACTCCAGACCTCTACGCCGGATTCGCGGAGCAGGTAGAACGCCTCTTCGGACCCGGCAAAAAGACCGTCGCGGGAGGTAAAGATCTCTGCGGTGACCTCTGTTTGGGCTAAGTCCAGAGAATTTAAAAGATCCCTGGTGCGGACAAAATAGAGATCACTGGTCCAACCTGCTTCTATCTCTTCATGAGAAGCCGAATGGAGTCTCCGGGCGGGTTTAGATAAAGCTTTCTCGATATCAGCAAGCGTAATCAGATCCATCTAGCCAATCCTCCCTACATTTAGAGCACGGTTACACCCAGGGTCTCCTCCATCTCCTGTAAGGCAAAACGATGCCTCTGCTCATCGATGCCCGCAACCGCCTCAGCATTCACGGTAACCTTATAATTTAGCATTCGCGCATCTGCAGCGGTGTAAAGGACACAAATATTGGTGACTACCCCGGTCAGCTCGAGCTCCGATATTTCATACTCCCGCAAGGTTAAGTCAAGCTCAGTTCCAAAAAAGGCACTGTAACGACGCTTATAGATTAACCTCTCTTCAGGGCGAGGAGAGAGCTCGTCGATGATCTCTCCACCGGTTTCGCCTTCCAGGCAGTGGGGCGGAAACATGGCAAACTCTGAATCGCCTCTCCGGTGGCGGTCACAGATAAAGATAACCGGTTTTTTATTCTTCCGGAATAGATCTACTCTTGAGCGGACTGCCGGAACTACCGTCTCTGCCGCCGGACCGATATAGAGCGCCCCCTGCGGTTTGATAAAATCATTTAACATGTCGATAACTAATAGGGCCTCCATCTGAAACCTCCCATTATTAATAATTTTGATCAAAAAAAGTATTCCACAATGAAAAGCCTAATCCTTTTTTAAAAAAAAGTATGCCCGGTTAACCGGGCATACCTGCCGTCTTATGATTTATTCCGGAGTGAGCGCTCGGCCCGTTCAATTGCCTTTGTGACCAGGTTGCCGCACTGGCGGGAACTGACACTGCCCCATCCTTCACGGCGAACCAGATCCAGCACTCCCAGTTCAGCAGCGAGCTCATACTTGAGTTCCTCAGACATCACCGGGCGACGCCGTGCCAAAAGCATCAACTCCTTTTTAAATAATTAAATTTTGACGGCATTCCTAGTCTGCGAGATTATGCTTTTTTTAAACGATCTGATTAATGGAGAGGCTGTGATCAATGTGATTTATTTAACAAAAAAACCGTCACCGGCTTGTTTTCCGGTTCCGGTTTTGTTAATATTTGGCTGGACGGGCGGTTACAGACCGGCAGAGCGGCGCCTTTTCTCTTCACCAAAGCTTAGCTCAACCGTTTCTGTAAGGACATCGGCATAAGTGAAAGAAACTCTTTGAAAATAATTGGGCTCGTCGATCCTGACCACAAAAATGGAAGGATAGGTACTTTCTAGAATGCCCTCTTTTTCAAAGGTTCTTCGCCGCCCGCGATTGGCCTTCAACCTTATTTTTTCCCCGACATGAGGTTCAAGTCTTTTACGGATCTCAAGAAGAACGTCTTTAGACACAAGAATACCACCTTACGCTTTCTGTTTATTAAATTTTAACATAAATTCGCCTGTTTTGTCAAGAAAAGAGTCGATTTAAAGTGCAACCGCACTAGTTTTCCAGGTGCCAGGCTCTACAGGCTATCGCCGATATCTTCTTTAAACTTCTTCACAAGCTTAGTCTGCCAATCCGAGAGAGCCTCCAGCCGGCCAAAAAAGAAGCGCAGAATTTTTGGTTCAGAGACAAATTTAAGACCACCGATCAGCTTGCGGTTTTCATAAAGCCAGCAAATCCGGTCCAGGGCATACTTTATCTGGGAAAGAGTAAAGACACGCCGCGGGACGGCCAAACGTACAAGCTCCATGTCAGAGAACGGTTCGTTACCATCTTCATCCCTCTGTTCGGACATCGTCCCGCGCTCCATGCCCCGGATTCCGCTGGCAATATAGAGCGCTGCGGCAAGCGCCCCCGCAGGGTATTCATTTTGGGGGATATGTTCCACGAACCTCATCGCATCGAGATGACACCCCAAACCTCCGGGCGGAGTAACAACAGGCACACCCTTTTTCAAAAGCTCTTCAGTCATAAAGGCAATAAACTGCGGGCCTTGATTGATCATATTCTCATCCATAGTTTCATCTAAACCAACAGCGATAGCTTCCATTTCACGGACAGACATGCCCCCATATGTTAAAAACCCCTCATATAAAGGGACAAGCTCCCTCATTTTCATATAGAGATTTTCATCGTTTGTACAGATCCCACCGCCGCGGGCATTCCCTAATTTGCGCGCGGAAAAATAGATGATATCGGACAGCTCAGAAAGCGCGCGCGTAATTTCCCGGATGTTCATATCCCGGCACTGTTCTTCCCGGGTTTTTATAAAATAGAGATTGTCAGCAAGGAGACTAGCGTCTAGAACGATCATTATTCCATAAGCCTCGCATACTTGCCGGACCTCTTGCATATTTTCCAAGGAGAAAGGCTGCCCGCCGATTAAGTTTGCCCCGGCCTCTAAGCGAACAAACGCAATATTTCCAGGGCCATGCTTTTCCACGGCCATCTTCAGCTTTTCAACATCCATATTCCCCTTGAAAGGAAAACTGCTGTTGACATTCAGCGCTTCATCTATAGGAATCTCCAAAACAGAGCCGCCGTTCAGCACGATATGTGCCTTGGTGGTTGTAAAGTGATAATTCATTGGAACAATTTGTCCCGGCTTAATAAATACCTGGGAAATAATATTTTCGCAGGCTCTTCCCTGGTGAGCCGGCAGAAAATATTTTTTATTAAAAATCTCAACAATTTTTTGTTCTAACCTGGTAAAGGTCTCTGACCCGGCATAGCTATCGTCCGCTACCATCATGGCCCCCATCTGTTTGTCGCTCATGGCATTAACCCCGCTGTCGGTAAGCATATCCATGAAGACATCGCGATTCTTCAATAAAAAGGTGTTGTTACCCGCTTCGGTAATTGCCTTTTGACGGTGCTCAACCGGCAGAAGGTTAAGTTTTTGGACGATCCGTACCTTATGCATTTCCAGGGGGATATTTTCTCCGTAGAAAAATTTGACCTCGGACATGATATTCGCTCCTTTTCATCTAATTTATTTTGCAAAAGCGAAATAGCCAGCCGGCGACCGGCCTTTTTTCTTAAAAATTGGCGCCGGGATACGGGTAAGAAAAATAATTACTTTGAAAATACCCCTGGAGGGGGCAATTCGGTATCAACTTATACCCGACAGCTCAATGAGTAAAGCGGTCGGCAATGGTTGTGGCGCCGTACGAATCGGGCTTGATCCGGGCGTTGTAACCGCTGCCGATAACCATGCCCACCACCTCTTTAATAATCTCCCGGGTCTCCCCTTTTTCTCCAACATCGAGGTGAATTTCTACGTTTAGCTCCTGCTCCCCGTTTTGGGCCAGCTTTTCCGTTACTTTGGCGGCTACCTCGAGGCTGAGAAAGGTCTCATAGTAGATCCGCTGGCGCAGACTTTCCATGTGGCTGGTCCTTCGTTTACGGTAGTAGAAGCGTCCCCCTTTACCGATACGGTGGATTATAATCGCGGTAACAAAGACTACGCTTCTGTTGGTATAGGCATGGGAATCGGTCCCGATGATTAGCTTGTACTTATCCTCAGGATTTTCGTTGGAGTAGCGGGTGATATCCTCAAATACAGCCTCAAAGGAAAGTTTCCCCTTGGTCGGACTGTAAAAGTCCATTGATTAAGACGACCTTTCAGCTGTGATTATCGGTATAATTATAAGCGATCCGGGCTATCTTTGCAAATTGCTCCACAGAGAGCGTCTCCGCCCTGGCCTCGGGCTCAACACCAGCTCTTCGCAACAGTAAGATAAGCTCTTCGCGGGGCAGGCGGCAGGCCCCGCGAAGACTATTGACAATCATTTTCCGGCGCTGCTGGAAAGCAGACTGCACGATCTGCCAGAAGAGGAGCTCCTCACCGGCATTAAGCTCACGGTTACGCGGCTGCATCGCTACTACTGCCGAATCCACCTCCGGCCGGGGCCAGAAGAGATGCCGGGATACCGGAAATAAAATCTTAGCCGTGGTATAGTAACGGCTTAACACAGAAAGGGCGCCGTAATCGCTGCCAGGCCTTGCGGTTAGGCGTAAAGCGACCTCTTTTTGGAACATCAAGACAGCTTTTTTAAAAGGGAAATTTTGCTTATAAAGGCTGTACAACAGCGGTGTGGAAATATGGTAGGGCAGATTGGAAATGAGCGTAACAGCCTCAGCAGGTTTGAAATAATGGCGATTAAGTAGACCCCAGTCTGTCTCTAAAGCATCCTTCTGCAGCACGGTGACATCCGGGTAAGAACGCAGCAGCTCCTTTAGTGCTGCAGCTAGACCTCGATCCAGCTCCAGGGCGACAACTCGCAGTTCGCGGCGGGCCAGGATTGCGGTTAACGCACCCGCTCCGGGGCCGATCTCGACGGCAGGATCTCCGGGGCGAAGCTCTGCTGCATCGACTATTTTATGGGCAATATTCCGGTCAATTAAGAAGTTCTGCCCCCAACCCCGGCGAGGATGCAACCCTCTCTTCTTTAGGTAAAGCATCAACTGGCGGGGAGAGGTCAGGTCGGGCAGATCAGTCATGTAAACCCTTCTTTCTTAAGCAGGGGCGGGGATTAATAGTCTTTCAGAAGGTAAACCTTTACCCCGCGCCTGACACCAAATTTTATGACATCGCGGTGGTAATCGAAGTATAGATCTATCTTAGAGCCATTGATCGCCCCGCCGATATCCTCGGCCCTGGCAAAGCCGATCTTTCCGATTCCTGGGATCGGTTCTATATAAAGCAGGCTTCCCAGGGGGATTACCTCCGGGTCCACCGCGACCAGGCGAGGCGAGCTCAAAGTGCCGAGCCCCTGAACGGCTTTTTTGCCGGTAGAGGTGTAACCGTTGTTATGCGGCCCCGTGCAAAGAGCATGTCCATACTGGTTGAGCGGGCAGCCCGAACCGGGCGTCCCCGGGCAATATGCGGTCGCCGTCATGAGCATGACCCGCTCAAATTCCATTAGCCGCCCTTCTCGTTCCAGGGTGGTATTGTCACCGTGCTCAACAACTTTCTCCAGCGGTTTTTCCAAAAGGGTGGCCCCAATCACTTCTCTTTTGACCTCGGTGCCATTTTCAATTGTAATTTCAATCAGCTCTTCTTGCAACCCGGGGTGCCCTTCGCGAACTACCCGGGAAAGTCCGCGATCCAGTAACGGGTTCTTCTGGATAATCTCGTCAAATGGAACTGCACTGCAGCTGCAGTCATAACGCTTCTCCACCCGAACAATCCTGATTACCGCCCCATCATAGGCTTTCTCAAGACCGGCTGGCTCAATCCGGTCATAAGGTCCCAGCTCGAAACCCTCTTCGGCGAGCAGCTCTGTTACCATAATCGTCGGGGTAATAATTATGGATAGCCTGTTCCCGTCAATCACGGTAACTTCAAACGCCTTGTAGATATCAATGCGGCTAGACTGATGATTCAGTATAGCCTGCCGATCCGGGACTACCCGGTCCCGGGGATGCAGCCAGATTCCCTTTTCGTCCAGAAGTTCCTCCACAGTTCTGCTAAACGTTTCAACCGTGCACAGCTCTTCGCCGTCAATATAAAGAGTTATCGTCTGCCGGGCAAACTGGTAAACCAGGGCTACAAGGACGACCAGGCAGCCGTAAAAAATAGCCAGGGGATATCTTTTACAGAAAGCGATCAAGGCGCGACCGAGCTCGCGAAAACTTTTTCCCGCCGGAATCAGATACAAGCGTTCTTTGCCTCTCTGAACATGCAGGGTTTCCATGCACTCCCCTCCCCGCAAGGCCCGCTCATTTTAAGTCTGCTTTCCTATTGCTGTCAATTACTTCCGAATGGGAACAATATTTAGTCTAGCCTGAACAATTTCTTTTTATGCTATTCCAATAAAGCATCAATTAAAAAAATATAATGACAAAAGAGCCGGAATGCTTTATAATGTACATAACAAAGTAATTTTTATCCTGGCTGCGCAATCTTTTTCCGGGAAGGAGGTTGTCTGCTTCAAGGAAAAGGCTTAATGAAGATCAACGCATTAAACTAAGATGAAAATTTTTTTAAGGAGGCGTTTTATCTAATGGCTGGTTTTCAGGAGCTTATCGGTAATTTGAAGACAAAGTTGGGGAGTGCGGATCCGGATAAGCTTAAGGGAATGAACGCAATATACCAGTTTGACCTTTCCGGTGATAACGGTGGAGTCCTCCATTTAAAGGTGGATGACGGGGATACTGAAGTAGCTGAAGGAGCTTCCGACAGCGCTAATATTACTATTACCATGTCTGCCGATGATTTCGCCAGCATGCTGGATGGAAAGCTTAACGCCACCTCTGCTTTTATGGCCGGCAAATTGAAGGTAAAAGGCGATATGTCTCTGGCGATGAAGCTGCAAAGCTTGCTCGGCTAAGAACTGTCCATGAGCGGACAGCAGATGTTCAGCCTTGCCGGAAAGGTAGCTTTGATTACCGGTGGTTCCCGCGGTCTCGGACGTGCCGATGCCCTGGCCCTGGCCCGGGCAGGGGCCGACATCGTAATCACCGATATTCTTTTGGAAAGCGACGTCGATGAAAAGGCCCTAAAATCTAGCGTCGTGGGGCAGGCCTTGAGAAAAGAGGGCATCGTTTATGCCGAACAGACCGCGGCTGAGATCAGACAGCTCGGGCGCCGGGCCGCTGCTTATAAAATGGATGTTACAGATCGTGAACAGATCGCCCGGGTTGTTACTAAAGTCATCAAAGAATTCGGGCATATCGATATCCTGGTTAACAATGCTGCCATGTTGGACCATGTTGCGACCATTGAAAACCAGGATGAAGCTCTCTGGGAACGGGATCTGCGCATTAACCTGACCGGCGCTTACTACTGCGCCAAGGCAGTGTGGCCGTACATGAAAGAGCAGCGTTGGGGGAGAATCGTGAATATGGCTTCAGTGGCCGGAACTATGGGTGGATTCGGCCAGGCCAGTTACTCCTCCACCAAAGCAGGGGTAATCGGACTAACCAAAAGTCTCGCCCTGGAGGGGGCCCGTTACCAGATTACCAGTAACGCCATTGTCCCCGGAATAATCGGCACCGAGGCCTGGAAGAAGGGCGATCCGAAAATGAACGAGCGGATGATCGCCCGGACTGCCTTCCGCCAACCGGGAGAACCTGCGGATGTCGCCCATGCTGTTGTCTTTTTGGCTTCAGAAGAGGCGAAGTATATTACCGGAATCGAACTTTACGTTTCCGGAGGGATCGAGCTGTTTACCTTCTAAACAGATGTTCCATAAAAAAGGGTTCCCTCAACAGAGGGAACCCTTTTTTATTTTCAAGAGGCACCGGCCAGGCAGGCCTGTTCTGCGCTACGGCAAGACCTCGATCGTAACTTTTCCTACCCCGTAGCGCTGTAGACCGATCTCTGCAGCGGCGGCGCGGGAAATATCGATAATTCTCCCGGGCACAAAAGGACCGCGGTCATTGACCTGAACAACGGTGCTTTTACCTGTTTTTAAAAAAGTTACCCGGACCCTGGTACCAAAGGGCAGAGTGCGGTGTGCTGCGGTATAAGCTCCCGGGTTAAGCGGTTCTCCACTGGCGGTATCAACCCCACCCAAATCATCTACTCCTCCGTACCAGGAGGCAAGGCCCTGAGAGACGCTAGCCGGGCGCTCTCCTCTCGACGGTGCTGGTTCTTCGCGCCGTGAAGTCTCAGGGGATGGCGGCGGTGACGATGATGATGACGACGATGGTGACGACGCTGGCGGCGGTGGCGGCGGCGGCGGACAGACGAGCAACTCTTGTTGATGCTTCGCCTGGCCGAGAGCGATCTCTTTACGCTCAAGAAAGCTGTCACAGCTTTCAATAGCCGCTTTCTCGGCTACTCGATGGTTCTGCAACGTGAACAGCCCCCCGGAGGCCGCTGCTAAGGCCAGCAAGCATAGAGAGGCCTGCCCGGCTTTTTTACTTAAAAAACCAAGGCCGATCATCCCTTTTCCCCCTCTCCCAAAGTTTTTATTTATCTACGTTGACCTATTTTATTATATGTATTCTTCTATACCCGGTTTCATAACCGTTATTATGCCCAAAAGAGGCGAACTGCATTGGCCTGCACCTGCCGGGCCAACGCCTCCGGCTCCATCTCTAAAGTTAAAGCGACCTGTTCATAAGTCTTTTTAATAAAAGCAGGCTCATTTCGCTTGCCGCGATAGGGAAGCGGTGCCAAATATGGCGCGTCGGTCTCCAGCAGCAATCGGTCGGCGGGGATCTCTTTTAAAAGTAACCGCAACTCCTGCGAACGGGGATAGGTTACCGGACCGGCAATAGAGATATAGAAGCCCAATTCCAGAAATGCAGCCAGCTCTTTTGGGCTACCGGAGAAGCAGTGGGCCACCCCGGATTGCGGCGGTCTCATCTCCCGTAATACCTGCAATGTTTCGGCATGGGCCTCTCTGCTATGAATAATCACCGGCTTCTTCAGCTCAGCAGCAAGCTCCAGCTGCTCCCGAAAAACTTCCTCCTGGAGATGGCGCGGTGAAAGTTCCCGGTAAAAATCGAGCCCCATCTCTCCAATCGCCAACACCCGCCGATTTGTGGCCAGCGATGCCAGTTTATTTCTAAAACTGGGGGAGACTGTGGCCGCAAAATGAGGATGAATGCCTACGGCTGCCCATAGCTGCGGATACTCTTCACTCTGCATCACCGCTCTCTCCGAATCGGATTCGTCACTGCCTACGTTAATGATCATACCAACCCCGGCACTGCGAGCACGCGCCAGCACTTGCTCCAGATCTTCCCGGAATTGCCGGGAATTAAGATGGGCGTGGGTATCGATCAGGCGGGCCACTTTAGCGGACCTTGCTCCCCGGAGGCAGCGGTTGATCGAGCGTTGTCAAAGCCACCCGCCCCTGCTTATCCTCCGCCGCTAAGAGCATTCCCTGGGAAAGGACCCCCCGTAGCTTAACCGGCTTCAGGTTAGCCACATAAAGGACCTGCTTGCCGCACAGCTCTTCAGGACGGTAATGTTCGGCAATTCCGGCCACTACCTGGCGCTCTCCCTCCGCCCCCAGATCTACGGTTAGTTGCAGCAACTTATCGGCCCCGGCCACCGGAGCGGCGGCGGTAACTGTAACCACCCGCAGATCCATCCTGGCAAACTGATCAATGGTAAGCAGCTCGCTTTGCTCCTTTTTTACATCTGGCGGGGGCTCTGCTTTCTTCTTGCCCTGCTCCGCGGCCGGCTTGCTTCTGACTGTCTCTTCCGAAAGCAGAGCGCAGTGTAGCTCCCGTTCTAAGTTCAGGCGGGGAAAAAGGTCCTCTTCCCGCCGAACTACGGTCCCCGGCTTTATCCGTCCCCATCGTTGCAAACTGGCCCAATCCCGGGCTTCAGCCGCAGCCTCTTCCTCTAAGCCAATCTGGCGCCAGATCCTTTCGGGTGTACGCGGCATAAACGGTCCTAAAAGAACCCCGATAAACCTGATGCTCTCCACCAAATGATAAAGGACCGTCCCCAACCGCTCCCGTTGAGCCGGATCCCGGGCCAGCTCCCAGGGGCTGTTTTGATCGATATATTTATTGCTTCGCCGGACCAGCTTCCAGAGCTCAGCCAGCGCTTCGCTAATCTTCAATTCATCCATCCATCTCTCCATCGACGCCGGGGTCTGCAGGGCCAGCTTTTGCAACTGTGCATCGCTCTCCGCCAACTGCGCAGCCGGCGCTGGCAGGACTCCGTCAAAATAGCGCTCCACCATGGTCAAAGTCCTGCTGACCAGGTTGCCTAGATCGTTGGCCAGGTCCGTATTGATCCTCTTAATCAACGCCTCCAGGCTGTAAACCCCGTCATGGCCCATGGGGATCTCCCGCAACAAAAAATAGCGTACCGCATCGGAGCCGTAGCGCCCGGAGAGAACCATGGGGTCGACCACGTTGCCCTTGGACTTGGACATTTTCCCTTCCTCCAGCAGCAGCCACCCGTGGCCGAATATCGTTTTAGGCAGCGGCAGGTCCAGAGCCATCAAGAATATGGGCCAGTAAATGGCATGAAATCGCAGGATATCCTTGCCGATTAATTGCAAGTCTGCCGGCCAAAAGCGAGCCATCTTCTCTTCATCCGCTCCGCCGTAACCAAGAGCGGTAATATAGTTGCTCAGCGCATCCAACCAGACATAGATGACATGGTCGGGATCAAAAGGAACCGGAATCCCCCAGTCAAAAGAGGTTCGTGAAACGCAGAGGTCCTCCAGTCCCGGCTTAAGAAAATTATTGATCATCTCATTTTTACGCGAAGGAGGTAAGATAAATTGCGGGTTTGTCTCTATATGCTCCAGCAGCCGGTCAGCATAGCGGGACATCCGGAAAAAATAAGCCTCTTCAGCAATCAGATCGACCGACCGACCGCAGTCGGGGCAATTTTGATTGTCTTGCAGCTGACGTTCCTGCCAGTAGGCCTCGCAAGGGGTACAGTACCAGCCTTCGTATTTACCCTTGTAGATATCACCCTGTTCATAAAAACGGGTGAAAATCTGCTGGACCTTTTTATAGTGGCGCGGCTCGGTAGTGCGGATAAAATCATCGTAAGAGATGTCAAGCTCGTTCCAGAGCTCTTTGATCCAGGTCACTATTTCATCGACGAATTTCTGCGGCTCTTGACCCGCCGCCGCCGCCTCCCGCTCTATTTTCTGCCCGTGTTCATCGGTTCCCGTAAGAAAGTAGACCTCAAAACCGGTTAATCTTTTAAAGCGAGCTAGGGCATCGGCCAGTACGGTGGTATAAGCATTACCAATATGTAGCTTGTTACTGGGATAGTAAATCGGTGTGGTTACATAAAACGTTTTTTTGCCTGCCATAATACATTCCCCTCCGTGAGCCGTCAGATTGACGACATTATACCAAACCAACCTTACATGTCAAGAAAAAAGCTTGCTAAATAAATAATTAATTGGAAAACGGCCTGGAATGAGGAAAATTTAGTTGACTTACCATGTCAATTACTGGTATAATGGTTTTGCGCATAAAATGTCGTAAGCTGTAGAAAAAAAGGAGGAACTGGGACTTGAAATCAACAGGGATTGTCCGAAAGGTAGATGAACTAGGCAGAGTAGTCATTCCAATTGAACTAAGGCGGACACTGGGGATTGATGTAAAGGATGCTCTGGAAATTTACGTGGATGGTGAAAAGATTATCTTGAAGAAATACGAACCGGCCTGTCTCTTCTGCGGGAATGCAAACAACATCAAGTACTTTTGTAACAGGATTGTTTGCCAGGAATGTATTAACCAATTGGCCACCGATTAAACCAAGGATGAATACTTTAAAGTATTATCTTTTTTGAAAGCCGGAATAAGAAAGCTTATTCCGGCTTTTTTATGAGCGATCAACCTCTTCTGCTGGAAACTCTCTGGTGCGATTTGATTCGCAAAGCTTAACCTGAACCGTCTTTTTCACCGGATCAACATCGGTTACCCGCCCCTCCCCGTCGGGAGTAAGCACAGCTTCGCCCGGTGAAGGCATCTCCTCCCGGGCTTCCTCGTAAGCGCTCATTTCAAAACGCAGGCAGCACATCAGGCGGCCACAAACACCGGATATCTTGGTGGGATTAAGAGAAAGGTTCTGATCCTTGGCCATACGGATAGAAACCGGAGAAAACTCGTAAAGAAAGCTGGCACAACAAAAATTGCGTCCACAAGGACCGATGCCCCCCTTTAGCTTAGCTTCATCACGGACACCGATCTGGCGCAGCTCAATTCTCGTTCTAAAGATGGCGGCAAGATCTTTGACCAACTCCCGAAAATCAACCCGTTCGTCCGAAGTAAAATAAAAGATCACCTTGCTGCGGTCAAATGTAAACTCCGACCCGACAAGGTTCATATTTAAGCCATGGCGCTCAACCTGGGCCTGGCATTTGGGGAGAGCTTCCGCTGCCTTCTTTTTGTTTTCCTCCACCTGGTGGAGATCGGCAGTTCCAGCCAGGCGCAGCACCTTCTTTAATGGCATCACCAGTTCGCTTTCCGGCACCTCTTTTTCACCGGATACAACTTCCCCTATCTCCAGCCCACGGGCTGTTTCCACGATCACATTAGTTCCTGGCTCTATTTTATACCGGCCGGGATCAAAGTAATAGATCTTTCCCGCCCGGCGAAATCGGACTCCGATTACCTTGGGCACAAAGCAAACCTCCTTTGCAATTGCAGCAGCGTCCCTTCAAGAGTAAGCCGGCGGTTTACATTGGTTGTACTCAGTTCCTGAACCGCTTTCTGAAGCAGTGCCATGGCCTCCTCCAGCTCAAAAGGGGAAGCCACCCCCTCCCAGCGCCGCGCCTGGACCGGGTCGATCAGCAGCGACTCGTTGCCGCAAAGCAGGTAGAGTAAACCATCGCGACAGACCAGGTAGATTAGCTCCAGGAAAAAAAGAAGATCTTCCCTGTCGACCAGTTCTTCAGCCAGAGATAATATCTCCCGCGAAGATTGAGCTCCCCCGGCCAGGTTAAAAACAATCTCCGCCGCCTCGGTCAGCTGCTCCTCGAAAGAAGAATCTTCAGAGAGCCTCAAAGCCAATCCCGGTAGCCCTTTGCTTAAACGTGAGACCAGGAGTGCTTTCCCGGGGGAAAGCCCTTTTTGCCGGCTTAACAGCTCCATGATCTCGGCATTGCTGAGGGGTTGCAGCGTAAAGCGCTGACAGCGGGAGACAATGGTGCCCGGCAGCCGTTGCGGCCGGCCGGTGAGCAGAATAAAGTAAAGACCGGAAGGTGGTTCCTCCAATATTTTCAACAGGGAGGCACAGGCTTCAGGGGTCATCTGCTCGGCTTCTTCTATTAAGCAAACCCGGTTGCCGTCTCCCAGGTAAAACTTACTCCGGATACGGCGAATTTGATCGATCCCCAACCGGTGGCCCTGGGGTTGTAAATGAAATAAGGCCGGATGTTGGCCCGATTGAAACTGACGACATGACCGGCAGCGGCCACATGGTTCCGCCTTCTCCGGCCCGGAACAGAGCAACACCCGGGCCAGCGCCAGCCCCCAACTTTTTTTACCGCTCCCCGGGGGACCGCAAAAGAGCAGGGCATGGCTGACCGTCCCTGCAGCCAGCTTTCCGGTTAAAGCGCGCCGCAGCCCGGCCTGACCAGATAGCGCCTGAAAGCTCATCGTGGCGCCTCCTTCTTCGAAACCAGACCGAAGAGCTCTCTTATCTTTATCCAAACAACCTCGTGTTGCCGCTCTGCCGGGGCTGTCGCATCAATCAAGATCACCCGGGCAGGCTCCTCCTCGGCAATGGCCCGGTAACCCTGACGAACTCTCCGGTGATAAGAGAGAGCCCGCTCTTCAATGCGATCGCCGCTACGACAGCGGCGGCGGAGCGCTTCTTCAACGGAGAGATCAAATAAAAAGGTGAGGTGGGGCCATAGACCCTTGGTTACTCTCTTGTTGAGAGCCTCGATCCATGCCCGATCGCCCTGGCCTCCGTATCCCTGGTAGGCAACAGTCGAATCGAGATAACGGTCGCAGACCACCACCTGGCCTGCTTCAAGTGCAGGCCTGATCACGGTGTCGACCAGTTCAGCCCGCGCCGCCATATAGAGTAAAATCTCCGCCGTATCGGTAAGAGAGTGCTCCTTTTGCAACAGAAGAAGACGTATCTTCTCCCCGGCGGCAGTACCGCCGGGCTCACGGGTTAAAAGATGGGGAATCGCTTCCCGCTCCAGCCGCTCCTTTAGCATACGGGCTTGGGTCGTTTTGCCACAGCCGTCAATCCCCTCCAAGGTAATTAAAAAACCGCTCAAGGCTGTCCCTTCCTTTGACTAAGCAACTTACAGTTTAATTATAGCATAAAAAACCGCGGTCATATTTAAGCCGCGGTTTTCACAGTTTCAATTTCAGCGGGAGCACCTGTTAAAAACTGTAGTTGGGAGCCTCCTTGGTGATCTGAACGCCATGCGGATGGCTCTCAATCAACCCGGCGCCGGTAATGCGAATAAACTTTGTTTTGCTCTGCAGCTCGCTGATATTTTTTGTCCCGCAGTAGCCCATCCCTGCGCGCAGGCCACCAATAAGCTGGTAGACCATGTCGCCGACGGTACCGCGAAACGGAACCCGCCCTTCAATTCCTTCAGGAACCGGCTTCTGTTCGCGCTCTTGGAAATAGCGGTCGCGCGACCCCTCCTTCATCGCCCCCAGTGAGCCCATGCCGCGGTATACTTTGTAACTGCGTCCCTGGTAAATCTCAAACTCGCCCGGGCTCTCTTCGGTTCCGGCTAGAAGGCTGCCGATCATGACCACGTCTGCCCCCGCAGCAATAGCCTTGGTAATATCCCCAGAATATTTAATCCCCCCGTCGGCGATGACCGGTACTTCATACTCGCGGCAGACCCTGGCAGCTTCGTAGATCGCAGTTACCTGGGGGACGCCGATACCGGCGATCACCCGGGTAGTGCAAATAGACCCCGGACCGACCCCGACCTTTACCGCATCAGCACCGGCCTTAATCAGATCGCGGGCTCCCTCGGCGGTAGCCACGTTTCCGGCAACCAGCTGTAATTCCGGGAAGCGCTGTTTCAAACTGCGCACCATATCAAGTACCGGCTGAGAATGCCCGTGAGCCGAATCGACGACGACCAGATCGACTCCCGCTTCGACAAGCGCTTCAGCCCGGTGAATCTCCTCGCGGCCCACGCCCACCGCCGCCGCCGCCAGAAGACGCCCGCCACTGTCCTTGGCAGAGCGGGGATATTGAATCGTCTTCTCAATATCCTTGATGGTAATAAGTCCCTTCAAGTTAAAATCGGCATCGACAATGGGCAGCTTCTCCACCTTGTGCCGGCGCAAAATCTCCTGCGCCTCCTTCAAGGTAGTCCCCTCCGGCGCGGTAACCAAGCCCTCCCTAGTCATAACTTCGCCAATAGGCTTGGTATAGTCATCTTCAAAGCGCAGATCGCGGTTGGTGATAATCCCCACGAGACGCTCCCCTACGGTTACCGGCACCCCGGAGATACGGTAGCGCTCCATCAGGGCGGCGGCATCGTTTAGCGTATGCTCGGGCGAGAGGTGAAACGGGTTAGTAATAACTCCGTGCTCAGAGCGCTTTACCTTGTCTACCTCTTCGGCCTGTTTCTCCACGGTCATGTTCCGGTGGATAACGCCGATGCCTCCTTCCCGGGCAATGGCTATGGCCATCCGGGCCTCGGTAACTGTATCCATCCCCGCGGACATCAGCGGCAGGTTCAGCTTAATCCCGCGGGTTACCGTGGTTGAAACATCCACATCCCGGGGAAGTACCCGCGATCTGGCCGGGAGCAGCAGCACATCGTCAAAAGTCAACCCTTCCCGGGAAAACTTATCGTCCCGCAATTTTTCTCCCTCCCTAATTGAAGATATGATAGCAGCTCCCCCCGCCGGTGTCAACCTGGAGAAAAAGGCCCGAAAGTAGCTTAATGAGACCAGGAAAAGGATTTCGGCGCTAAAAGACGAAATAAAGATTAAAATGAAAGGAGGGGATAACCGTGCCCCGAATCAAAATCAAAGAGGGGTCATATTTCTATGCTGGCGATGCCGCCGGGAAGCAGCCGCCCCTGCTCTTCTGCCACGGTTCCGGAGGCAGCCATCGGCACTGGCTCTACCAGCTGAACGGGCTTAAAGAGCAAGCGGCAACGGTAGCCGTAGATCTACCGGGGCATGGTGCTTCGGAAGGAGAACCGGCTACCGAGATCTCTAGATATCGCGATTTTCTGCGAGACTTCAGTGCAGCCCTGGGCTTAAAGAAATTTGTCCTGGCTGGTCACTCCATGGGCGGGGCGACCGCCCTGGACTATGCCCTCCACTACGGCGATGACTTAAGCGGGCTCATCCTTGTCGGCAGCGGGGCCCGCCTGCGAGTGGCGCCGGCCTTTCTCCAGGCCCTCCACGCCGGAAGCGTCCCTCCGGAGCTAATCGAATTTGCCTACAGCCCCGGTGTCTCCCCGGAGCTGCTGGAGAGCGCGCGGCAGGAGATGGCCGTAATTTCCCCGGAGACTTACCTTGCTGACTTCACCGCCTGTGACCGCTTTGACTGCATGGAGCGGCTTACGGAGATCAACCTGCCGGTGCTCCTAATCTGCGGCAGTGCCGACCGGTTAACCCCGTTAAAGTATAGCCGCTACCTGCAGGACCACCTGCCGCAGGCGGAACTTGTGGAAGTGAAGGGAGCCGGTCATATGGTCATGCTGGAGGCGCCGCAGAAAGTCAACCGGGCGATTGCCTCTTTTTTAAAGAAGATTGCCGGCGGCTGATTATCTCCGGCGGGAGCTTTAACTCGGAGTAAACTGGGATACCATGCCCCTTCAGCAGTGCGGCAGCAACACCGTCCCCAGACCGGTGGCACCCTGAAAAAGAACCGTCACGGATAGAGCCCACTCCACAGGAGGGGCTGCCCGATTTAAGAATGGCCCCGTCAACTTGAAAAAGATCTGCCAGCTGCAGTGCCCCAACAGCACCGCAGATAAACTGTGTCGTTCGATCGGCACCTGTCTTATCTACGACTACGGCCTTTCCCTGCAGAACGGCGGAACCGTCGCCGCCCCTAATCTCTGCCGGATAGCGCGGTGTAGGCAGCCCGCCTAGCTGCTCCGGGCAGACCGGAATGAGCCGGTAGCGACGGCAGAACCGGCGCAGTCGTGGGCTGCAGCTATGGCTGCCGTCATACCGGGTTGCCAGCCCCAGGAGACAGGCGCTGATTAAATAGGTCTTTTTAGGCTTTTTAGGCAATGTTCTCTCCCCGTTAAGTCGAACAATGGCAACATACAGGAGGTGTCCCTAAGATGAAACCACGCCTACCCGAAGGTGGTTATCTTAACCTCGCCGTAGCCCGTGATCAAGCGGTGAAAAAATTAGCCTCGTATAATCCGAAAATCGTCTCCAGAAACGCAGCGGTCACTTTTCAAGAGCAAGAAGGCTTTTTCACGGTCCCATTTCTCAACCAGTCATACCGGGTCTCTCACCCCGGCGGCGAGATCACCGGTACCGGGGGCGAAGAGACCCCGGTTTATCTCTCTACTATCATCCTGCACTACCTGGTTACCGCTGACGGAAGCCCGCTCAGCGGAGAATGGATCTCTTACCGCCATCTTCCGGGCGGAGATATCTATATGGAGAATTTCCGGCGCCGCGCCGTGCTCCCCTTTTTACAGGCCTTCGGGCCTGACCCAGAGTCATTTACCCGTGCCGCCACCGCTCTTGGCGGCCGCCGGTGCGAGGGAAGCGGGATCAGCATGATTATCCCCGTGTTCCCGCGAGTACCGTTGAATTTCACTCTCTGGCCGGGAGACGACGAGCTGCCGCATTCAGCGGCGATCCTTTTTGATTCGCAGGCGGCCTCGTACCTGCCCACCGAGGATTATGCCCACCTGCCCGCCCTGCTTATCGGAGCCATGCAAAAGCACTCCGGGTAGATGGCGGCAGGAGATAGCCCTGCCAGCAACTGTAGAGTTATTTCGATTGTGGTCTCTCTTTTCCCTTTCGAAGAATGTCGATGGCCGCATCAGGACAGAACAACTGGCAAAGCTGGCAGCCGGTGCAACGCTCCATCCGCTTCGGTTCAACGATAGGAGTGCCGTAAACGCCGATATGAGTGGACCAGTCGATGACTTGGGAAGGGCACTTCTCGATACAGAGACCGCATCCCTTGCAGAGATCGGGTGAGATATAAAAGTAAGCCTTTTTATTGTCCGCCTCGAAGCGGGTGAAGGTCTTGCTCATCTGCTCTCTCCTAAATCTTGGCTGGTTTTTTTACAGCGGCAGCTCCCAGGTCTAGAGCTGCAAAATTATGCTCCCTTAACCGTGGATCCTGCTTAAAACGGTGGTTTAGCTTCTCTTCCAGCGCATCTTTAACCTGTTTTAGCGAGACCGCGCCGGTAATTGAAACAATTGCTCCGAGGATGATCATGTTAAAAACACGCGGGTGCAGCCGCTGCCGGGCCAGGTCCGAAGCGGCCACGGCAATGAGGCGCCGGGAGGGCATCTCTACCGCCGGCCGTTTATCGTGGTAGCTGACCCTTTCGGCAAAGGCATCTGGCGCGATGGTATCATACGATTGCAGGCCGACTACCCGGTCAGAAACCTGCGGCACATCGATTAAGGAATTGTCATATAAAACGATTGTCTGCGGACCCAGGTACTGCCCGCTACGGTGTAGGGCGCGAGGGCTCAAAGCCGCTGCCAGATCAGCCCGCAGAAATTTGGGCGCGCCGATCGGCTCCTGAGAAATCTGGACAAAGGCCAGGGAGACCCCGCCGCGCTGCTCAATTCCGAAGTTGGGAATATAAAGAGCGTTCAGGCCGGCCCGGTAAGCAGCTAGCGCCAGCGTCTCTGCAAGCGCCTGGACCCCCTGCCCACCCTCCCCGGCAGCGGTAATCTTCCAAGTTCGCATTCTTCAATCCTCCTCCTGAGATAGAACGGCTATCTCACCGGGGTGGTAATAATCGCTCATCTCCTGCTCCAGAAATGACCAGGTAGCGGCGGCATTAGTCCGCCAGTTGGTCGGGCAGGTTGAGAGCGCCTCGATAAAAGAAAAATGGCCCTGCAGTTGTCGCTCCAGCCCCTGCTTAATCTTCTTTTTCAGGCGAAGCACCCGGGCTACCGTTCCCCGGGCCAGATAGGCCTTCGGGTGGGCCACTACTGCCAGCGCCTCCGGGCCCTTAAACGGTCTGCCTGTTTCAGCCTGATCGCGCCCGAAGGGTGTCGTCTCCGTTTTCTGCCCCGGCAGGGTGGTCGGGGCCATCTGCCCTCCGGTCATAGCATAAACCGTATTATTTACCAGGATGGCGGTAATCGGATCGTCACGCAGCGCCGTGCTGACCAAATGCTGTAGCCCAATGGCGTAGCCGCCCCCGTCGCCCATATAGGCCACGGCGACCAGATCAGGACTGGCTCTTTTCAACCCGACCATCACCGGGATAGTCCGCCCGTGATGGGTCTGCAGGCAAGGGAAAGTAAAGAAATCCCAGGCCAAGAGAGAACAGCCGATGTCGCAGGCAAAAAAAAGCCGCTCCCCCAGCCCCAATTCATCAATGGCCATCCCCAGGGCTTTGAGAACCAAGCCGTGGCCGCACCCCGGGCAGAAGCGGTGCGGCTTACTTTCGCGGTTCCAGCAGCGCGGCATCGACAGTTCACTCATCTAAAAGTCGCCTCCTTGATCTCTTCGGCGGTAATCCCCACCCCGGGGCGGTAGTAACTCCGAAAATCCGGCAGCCCCTCCTTAGCAGCGGCGAGGCGGATTAGATTCCCGAGCTGCCCCTCTGCCGACTCGACCACGAGTACCGCCCCACCGCTCAGCTGCAACGCCTCACGAAAGGGCTCCTCTGGAAAGGGGCGCAGGGTAATCGGGCGGAAGAAGTTGACCGGCCGTCCTTCCCGGCGCAGCTCCTGCACCGCCTGGCGCGCAGCCCGGCCGACTATGCCGTGCGCGGTAACGAGCAGCTCTCCGCCCGGTTCCCCGATAAATTCATGTTCTACCAGTTCCGGCGCCGCCCGGGCATAATCATCGAGATGCCTGCCAAGCACCTCGCTTAGCTCCTCCTCCACGCTGAAAGAGTTGCGCAGGTGCAGCAAGGGTTCATCTTGACCCGCTCTTTTTGAGCCCAGGATAGATTCCTTGGGGATAGGGCCGATCCCGCGCTCTGCGGGGTCATAAAGCTGCAGTGCCTCTCTCATCTTAGCCTGGTAGCCGTCGCCGAGGATAAAAGTGGGAAAACGGTAGCGCCAAGCATTATGGAAGGCCTTGATTGTATAATCATAGAGCTCCTGGTGACTGCTTGTTGAGTAGACCAAGCGCAGCCCCTCCCCGTTACCACCGAAGCAAGTTAGATTAAGCTCCTGCTGGGAGTAGATCACCGTAGCCGTAGAAGGGCCGCCACGCTGCTGCACGGCCACCACCACCGGCAGACGCATCATCTCCGCCATGGAGAGTGGCTCTTGAAAGAGAACAGTGCCCGGGCCGGCTGTTGCCGAAAAGGCCGCCTTCCCGCTGATAATCGCCCCGATCGTCGTAAAGCCAGCTGAAAGCTCGTCTTCGGTCTGCAGGAAACCCCGCCCGTATTGCGGGGCCAGTCTCCGCCAGTGGTGCATAATCTCGTTTTGCGGTGTAATTGGGTAACCGAACATATAATCTGCTCCGGCAGCCAAGGCCGCCCAGGTAATGGTCTCGTTACCGGTCATAAAAGCCCGGCGTTCACCTTCTACTGCTTTCATAAGTGCAAACCGCCTCTTTTTAAAAGAACTGCTTTTTTGATTTTTTCCCTTTCGATAGATAAAATACATTAAAAAAAGCCAGGGCTAACCCTGACTCGATAATTCTTTATTATTGACGTCTAAATTAAAAGATACTTCAGCACAACTAGCGCTCCCAAGCCGGGCAAGCCCATGATCCCGACAATAAAGGCACTGATTACATTTAACCCGATAGCCAAGCCCCAAAGTGCTCCGGCAAAGTTATACAGGTAGATCAAAGCCCCGCCTAGAATTGTCCAAAGCAACACCTGTAAAAACAGCTTTAAAGGCTTGTAGAAGATCCGCAAGAGAAAGTAGAGCATGAAGAGACCAAATATAATCGCTGCCACGAGGTTCCAATCAGGCCAATCGGTCATTTTTTAACCACCCCCTTCATCCGCGGCTGAATAAAGTTTAACCCCCTCTTCTTTAGCTTTTTTTAGTAGGTAGACATAACGGCGTTCCGCCGCTTCAAGATCATAAATGGCATGATCGATCAGATCCGGGTCACTAATCTGATCAAACCTCTCCTTGGCGCTTTGCCATTCCTGTCGGGCCTCCTCCACAATCATAAAGTAATCCTCCGGCTGAGGCGGCGCCAGCTGTTCTTCCGAAGGGAAAAAATATGCGGAGAAGGTCAAGAGAAACTCTGTTAACTTTTTTAACATGCTCTCCCTCCTAAAGATTCTATGCCGGGGTCATTGCAAATATTAATCCCCTCCGGAGGAAGATCTATACAAAAAGTATCAGGATTGATGATGCGACATTGCCCGGTCGGCTAACCGGGTCCGGCGACACGCCATTTTTCTGAGAATAGAGATAGAACACTTCAGGCATTACTTTAGATTCTTGTGTGCATAAAGCGAATAAACTAAGGAAAACTTAAACTGGGGAAAGGGGTAATTTCATGAAAGTCACGGAAGAAGAACTTCGGTGTGAGGAGAAGTGCAAATACCAGCGTGAAGGACGCTGCATTTTAGAACGGTCGGACTTTGTAGCCCCAGTACACGGGGCCACTTGTTGCGCCCACCTCTGGGAGGATGAAGCACAGGTCCATGATTAGACATACTAAGGGATTACATTTCCCGCCGCCCTTCCAGGGCGCGACTTAAAGTAAGATCATCGGCATATTCCAGGTCTCCGCCGACCGGTAATCCGAAGGCAATGCGCGTCACCTTAACATTGAGCGGCTTAACCAGCCGGGCAATATAGGCGGCAGTGGCATCACCCTCTACATTCGGGTTGGTAGCCAAGATTAACTCACCGGCCTCTTTTTGGGAGAGCCTCTCTAGCAGTTGCGGAAGGCGAAGTTCTTCGGGGCCCAACCCATCCAATGGTGAAAGTGCTCCGTGCAAAACATGATAAAGACCGCGGTAATGCCCCGTCTGCTCCAACCTGAGGACATCACGCGGTTCCTGAACTACACAGAAGAGTTTTTGCTCGCGTCGCGGATCACTGCAGTAACGGCAGGGATCTTTTTCCGTCAGGCAGCCGCACTGCGAGCAGAAACGAAGCTTATCCTTTGCTTCGATAACCGCTTTAGCCAGACTAACCGCTTCTTCGCGCGGCCGGCTTAACAAAAAGAAAGATAAACGCTGGGCTGTCTTCGGTCCAATTCCCGGAAAACGGCAAAATTCATCGATTAGTTTCTGCAAAGGTTCCGGAAAACTCATCGGCGATGGTTTGCTCCTTCTTTAACTAAAATCCATTAAAACATCCCCGGCGGCAGATTGAGGCCACCGGTAAGCTTTTGCATCTCTGTATTGACTATCTCGTCAACCTGTTTTAAGGCCTCATTGACCGCCGCCAGGATCAGGTCTTCGAGCATCTCGCGGTTTTCTTCACTGAGCACCTCCGGATCAATCTGTAGCGAGAGCAGCTCTTTATGCCCGTTCACCTCGGCCCGGACAGCACCGCCGCCGCTGCTACTCTGCACCGTTTTTTCACCGAGTTGCTCCTGCATCTTCGCCATCTGTACCTGTGCCTTCTGCACCTGCTTTAAAATTTTACCCATACCGCCCTTCATCTATAGGCCCCCTTTTTACTGAACCTCAAATACTTCTCCAGGAAAAAGCTTGACTGCCTCTTCAAAGCGATAGGGAGCTTCTTCTTTCTGAAGCTCTCTTTTTGGAAAATCCTCTTCTTTTTTAAATGCCTTGCCCTCTGGCATTTGATCGGCATACTGGACCTTGATCTGTACCTGCCGGGCCAGCAGTTTGCGGCAACTCTCTTCTAGAAAACGCCGGTGATCGTTCTCAAGGATCCGCTCCCCGGCAAAATCACCGGAGCAATATGTCAAGACAAGCCGGTTTTCTTCAAGATTGTGCCCTAGGGCTGCATTGAGATGCCTGTAAGTGGCCTTGTTCTGCGCCCTGACCTCTCTCAATAGCTGTTTCCACCAAGTAGCATCTTCGGCCGTGTCGGCAGAGGAAGATGCTTCCGGAGCGGTAGCCTTTTTCACCACGGGTGCTGCGGCCGTCCGTTCAGCCTGCGGGGAGACAGCCGTTCTAGCAGTTGATCTCTCTACTGCAGTGCTACCCTCTTCTGCCTGTCCAGCGCGAGATTTCGATACCACCGCCCCGGCCGGTTGACCCTCCTGGTGCAGGAGCCGCACCATTCTAATGAAACCCACTTCCAGAACAAATTGCGGGTAATGCGCATAACGCATTTCTCCAGCCAGCTGGTGAAGCAGCTCGATCAGATCGAACAGAAGGGTGCGGTGAAAGCGGCCCCGGTACTGTTTAAGCAAAGTCTCAAATCCATAATAACTTTCCTCGAGCTGAAGCTTGCCTGGAATCCCGCCGAGAAGCAGCCTGCTGAAGAAAAAGGTAAGGTCCCGTAAAAGCAGGGTCAGGTCTCGACCGCTGTAAATAATCTCCTGTAGTGTTTGCAGTCCAGCTTCCAGGTCGCCGGACGCGAGCGCTTCGATTAAAGCACCGATAGTATCGACACGGGTAACCCCGGTCACTGAGCGGACATGTTCCGCTGAAATCAGCTCTTCCCCATAAGAGCTGCATTGCTCCAGTAGCCCCAAGGCATCCCGTAATGAACCTTCGGCCAGGCGGGCCATCAGGCGCAACGCCTCCTCCTCAATAGGCCATCCCTCATCTCCGGCCACCTGCCGGAGCTTTTCACCAATCTGCTCCACCGTAAGCAGATGAAAATCAAAACGCTGACAGCGGGAAACAATTGTCGAGGGAAGACGTGAAGGATCAGTTGTCGCCAGGATAAAGAGCACCCCGGGCGGCGGCTCCTCCAGTGTTTTCAGAAAAGCGTTGCAGGCTTCATTGGTAAGCATGTGCGCTTCGTCAATTATATAAACCTTGTAGCGGCTTTCCCCGCTAGCATAGCGGGTTCTCTCACGGAGCTCCCGGATCTCGTCGATCCCGCGGTTGGAGGCTGCATCCATCTCTACCACATCAATGGAAACACCGGCGGCAATATTACGGCAGGGAGAGCATTCCCCACAGGGTTCAGGAACCGGATAACGATCACAGTTGACTGCGCGGGCTAGAATCTTGGCCGTTGTAGTCTTCCCCGTCCCCCGCGGCCCACAGAAAAGATAAGCGTGAGCCAGCTGTCCCCGGGAAAGCGCATGGCTTAATGTCCGGGTGACATGATCTTGCCCTGTAATCTGGGCAAAGGTTAAGGGACGCAAGCGCCGGTAGAGGCTTTGATAAGCCATCAGAAAGACACTTCCATTTCGGGGTTAAGTATATATTGGCCGTGCACCTGCCTTTGATCTCCGCCCCCAGGCGCTGGCCGGGCAGTTGGCTCCAACCCGGCAGCCCCGTGGCACCCGCAAGATCTCATTTACCGCTGCTTCCTCCCGGACCTGACGGGGTTCATGAGTTTGCGCCGCACGGGACCGGGCCTTCAACACTACTTACCCGGTGCTGACCCTGAAAGCTGCGAAACCGGGGGCAGGGATTAAACCCCGCTCTAGCGGATTGCGGGTTCAGGGCACCGCTACCTCCCCGTCTAGCACGGCCAAATCATAAAAAATGGCGGAGAGAGTGGGATTCGAACCCACGAGACGAGGTTTTGCCCCGTCTACTCGCTTTCCAGGCGAGCGCCTTCGACCAACTCAGCCATCTCTCCACGCCAAGGTGATCCACCGATGATCTGAATATTTACTTGAGGTGTCACTCATATTATACACAGATTTTTACGTTAATTCAAGCGCCCAGAGATATGCTTAAATGTTCTTAAGAAGCCGGACAGCCCCGGGTTTTCACCGCCCAGGAGCTGGTTTTCTACTCTGAAATAGCAAGGGCATCTCCGGGTCCCGGAAATGCCCTTTATCTTCTTCTTATTATAGTTTAGAGAGGGACAACGTTTTCCGCCTGTTTCCCCCGATCGCCTTCGACAACATCAAAAGTAACCTCCTGGCCTTCTTCTAAGGTTTTAAAACCTTCGGTCTGGATGGCGGAATAATGTACAAAGACGTCTCCGCCTTCCTCGGTTTCGATAAAACCATAGCCCTTCTCCGGGTTAAACCATTTTACCTTACCTTGCATGTTTTGCAGATCTCCTTAAAATTAATTTGAATCAAAAAGCGGAATAACATCAAACACCTTTCCTCACAAGATTGTTTAAGTTGATCCCGTCTTTTTAACACTAATCGGTAGCTTATCACAATTGAAACCAAAGAGCAAATATTTTTAAGAGAGCTTATTTGTAGTTCGTAAAAGATGCGCACCCTAATACAAATCTGCATCCCCGCCGCTCTCATTCCGCCGGACAGCGATCTAGAGAAGCCCGCTCTGAAGGCGGGCTTCGTGATTTAAAGATGGCGGAGAGAGTGGGATTCGAACCCACGAGGAGGCTCATCACCCCCTACTCGATTTCGAGTCGAGCGCCTTCAACCAGACTCGGCCATCTCTCCGCTTTCTATTATACCAATTGATCCGGCTTTGTAAAGTGCGATCATGCCCTTCGGTCGCGGAAGAACTCCTGCAGCAACGCGGCGCAGGCCCCTTTCAGGACCCCGCCGGTAACAGTAAGCCGATGGTTTAAACGCTCATCCTGCACAATGTTATAAAGAGCCCCGCAGGCCCCCCCCTTAGGATCTACAGCCCCGTAAACGAGGCGCTCCACCCGCGCCTGGACCAGGGCGCCGGCACACATGGGGCAGGGCTCCAGGGTTACGTAGAGGGTCGTCCCCGGCAGACGCCAACCTCCGAGGATCCGCCCGGCTTCGCGGAGGGCTAAAATCTCAGCATGGGCCGTGGGATCTTTCAGCTCTTCGCAACGGTTCCGGCTAGCAGCAAGAACCCTATCCCCCCTGACAAGAATTGCTCCCACAGGAATCTCCCCGCAAGAATACGCCTCCCGGGCCTGTGCCAGGGCCATCTCCATATAAAGAATATCGCTGTTTTTATAATCGCTGCTCATGCTGTTATTATAGACCATTTCCGTTTTGCTTCAAGCAACCCGCGAGCACTTACTTATTAAAGAATTCTTGATCCGGTAACTTTGTCCGTCAAAAAGTAACAAGTAGCTGTGGTGAACCAGGCGATCGATCATGGCTGCCGTCATCTGTTCGTCATAGAAGATGTTCACCCATTTGCTAAGCTCCAGGTTGGTAGTGATAATCACGCTCCTTTGCTCGTAGCCACCTGAAATGACCTGGGACAAAAGCTTCGAGCCGTCCCGGTCTAACGGGACATAACCCCATTCATCGCAGATTAAAAGCTCAGTTTTTGCAAGCAAAAACCCCGGAGCATCAAGCTTTTTCCGGGGTTTTCTTTGGTTTTTCTTGGTGCGCCCGGCAGGATTTGAACCTGCGGCCTCCTGATTCGTAGTCAGTTACTCTATCCAGACTGAGCTACGGGCGCATGTGGCGGAGAGAGAGGGATTCGAACCCTCGAAGCAGGCTTTAACCCACTTAATCGCTTAGCAGGCGACCGCCTTCGACCTCTCGGCCATCTCTCCGGACTACCTCTATCTTGGCGGAGGGGGTGGGATTCGAACCCACGGCCCTTTCGGGTCACCGGTTTTCAAGACCGGCTCCTTCATCCGCTCGGACACCCCTCCCCCCGACGGTTATTCAAGCAAGATCAGTATAACAAAGCCCCATACCTATGTCAACCGGCTTTAGCCGGCCGGCAGTTTATCGTTGCGGCGGGGTGATCTTATCCCGGCCGCCAAAGTAAGGCTGCAGCACTTCGGGCAAGATGACGCTACCGTCTTCCTGCTGGTAGTTTTCCAGGATCGCCGCGACGGTCCGCCCGATGGCCACTCCCGAACCATTCAGTGTGTGCACAAACCGCGCCTTCTGCCCCGGCGCGGGACGGTAGCGGATCCCGGCCCGTCGGGCTTGGAAATCGGTAAAATTGCTGCAAGAGGAGATCTCCCGGTAGGTTCCGGCAGAGGGAAGCCATACTTCAAGATCATATTTTTTCGCCGCGGCAAAACCGAGATCACCGCTGCACATGAGCATCACCCGGTAGGGCAGCCCGAGAAGCTGCAACACCTTTTCGGCATCGCGGGTCAGGCTCTCCAGCTCCTCCGGTGAGCTTTCCGGCAACACAAACTTGACCAGCTCAACCTTGTTGAACTGGTGCTGGCGGATTAACCCGCGTGTGTCACGGCCGTGCGCCCCCGCTTCGGCACGGAAGCAAGCACTGTAGGCTACATAGCGCAGGGGCAGCTCTGCAGGATCAAGAATTTCATCACGGTGCAGGTTGGTTACCGGCACTTCGGCGGTAGGGATGAGATAGTAGTCGGTACCCTCGATCTTGAACAGATCTTCGGTGAACTTCGGTAGCTGCCCCGTAGCGGTCATGCTCTCTGAATTGACCATGAATGGGGGAAAGATTTCGCAGTAGCCGTGTTCACCGGTATGCAGATCGATCATAAAGTTAATCAGGGCCCGCTCCAACCGCGCTCCGTCCGCACAGTAAAGAGCAAAACGGCTGCCGGCAATCTTCCCCGCCCGGGGAAAATCGAGAATGCCCAGTATTTCGCCGATATCCCAGTGCGGGCGCGGCGTAAAGGAAAATTCCGGGGGCCGGCCCCACGAGCGCACCTCCCGGTTATCTGCTTCATCCTGGCCGGGCGGCACCGCCGGGTCCGGAATATTCGGCAGCCGCAGTAAGATCTGCTCCATTTCGGCATCATAACGGCGCAGATCTTCATCCAGCTCCTTGATCTGAGCCGATACTTCCCGCATCTCCTCTTTTTTCTGCCGTACCGCTGTGCTATCTGCTTTAGAAAGACCAATCTCCTTCGAGACCCGGTTCCGGAGCTGTTTTAACTGCTCCGCCTTTTGTAATAGCTGGCGGCGCTCCATATCCAGCTGCAGAAGCCGATCCAGTTCGGCCGGCTCATTTTTTTTAATGATGGCCTCTCTTACTTTTTGGGGATGTTCCCGGATAAATTTTAAATCGAGCATAATCACAGACCTCCGAAAAGTTTAATCCTGCTCTCAGAAGCACCCTTTACATCTCTTCCGGGGCGACGATGCCGAGAAGAGCAAGGCCATTTTTTAGCACCTGGCGAACGGCACTAATCAAAAGCAAGCGGGCTTGCCGCAATTCTGGATCATCAACCAAAACCGGGCAACTGTGGTAAAAACGGTTAAAATCACGGGCTACTTCGATCAGGTAACGGGCCAAAATGGAGGGCCGGTAGCTCTCGGCTGAGGCGGCGATTTTACCCGGAAAAGCAGCCAGGGTTTTGATCATCTTTTTCTCCTCTTCACAGGTCAGAAATTCGGCGGCATCGTCGTGCCAGGTCAGCTCTGTTGCACCGGCTCGCCGCAGGATGCTGCAGATACGGGCGTGGGCATACTGGATATAGACTGCCGTCTCCCCGGTAAAGTCGAGAACTTTGTCCCAGTCGAATTCAATATCTTTCACCCGGTCATTGCTTAAATCGCCAAAGCGGACTGCACCGAGGCCGACCGCCCTGGCGGCGCTTTCTTTATCCTTTAGCCCCGGATTTTTCTCTTCAATGATTTCACGGGCCAACCGGATAGATCGCTGAAGAACTTCCTCCAGCAGAATCATATTCCCTTCCCGCGTGGACATACGCCCCTCTTTAAAGCGAATCAGCCCGAAGGGGATATGGATACAGTCACGGGCCCAGGGAAAGCCAAGCAGCTCCAGAATCTTAACCATCTGCTGGAAATGAAGTTTTTGCTCGGCTCCGACCACATAGAGCGCTTTAACAAAATTAAAGGTATTATAACGATACTGCGCCGCCGCCAGGTCCCTAGTCAGGTAAAGGGTGGCGCCATCTTTTTTCCGCAACATTGCCGGAGGCAACCCGTATTTCTCCAGATCGACAATCAGGGCGCCGTCGCTTTCCGTGGCCACTCCTTTTTCCTGAACCAGCCTGATCACGTCATCTAAAAGATCATTGTAATGGCTCTCACCATGATAGTAATCGAATTTAATTCCCAAAAGATCATAAATCTGTTCATAGTTCTCCAGGCTGAGCTGGCGGAAGAGTTTCCAGTAATCGACAGCCTCCGGCTGGCCTTCTTCAAGCCGCTTAAACCAGAGGCGGGCTTCCTCTTCCAGGGCCGGTTCCGATTCCGCTTCCCGGTGAAAACGGACGTAGAGGCGGTAAAGATAGTTAACCGGATCTTCCTTGAGCTGCTGATCATCACCCCACCGTCTGTAGGCGACGATCATCTTTCCAAACTGGGTCCCCCAGTCCCCGAGGTGGTTAACTCCAATGCACTTGTAACCCTGGGCCTCGAGAATCAGGTAGAGAGCATGTCCAATCACGGTCGAGCGAATATGCCCAATCCCAAAGGGCTTACAGATGTTGGGCGAAGAGTAATCAATGACTACTGTCCCGCCGCGGCCACGGTTGCTCTTACCATAATCTTCTCCTTCGGCAAAGATCCTCCTGAGAAGATCCTGGTTAAAGACGACGGGATCAAAATAGAAATTTAGATAAGGGCCCTGAGCCATAGCCTTTTCCCAATAAACTCCTCGCTTGCCTGAAAGAGACTGGGCTAGCTCGGCGGCGACCTTTACCGGCGACTGTTTCCGCTGGGACGCCAAGATATAACAGGGGAAAGCCAAATCCCCCATCTCCGGCTCCGGCGGTTCTTCGAGAAGCTCGGCCACGCGGGATTGTTCCAGGGTAACTAGCGGGGCTAGGACCCGGCTGATCTCTTCTTTGTATTGATCCATATTGGAACCCTCATTTCTTATTTGATAATATTTTAGCCCAAATGCAGTTAAATGACAACGGACATTCCCAAAATCGGAAAAATCGCCTTGTTTTTGCAGTAGCCCGGCCAAAATTAAGTAAACCTCTAGGCTACTCTTAAAATTCGGGATTAATGTAATAAGGTTTTAAAAAAGTGCGGCTCAGCAGAGGGTAACCTTGCGGCGGAGACCAGCTTTCTCCATCCACGAGGATCTCAATCCGGTGACAATCGCTGTTTTCAACTGCCGTCAGGTAGAGCGCATCCAAAATCATGGCTGCCTGCAACTGCTCTTCCGTGCTCCCATTTTCAGGAAATAGCATGCACAGGGAACGGTTCAAATTGATCGTGACCTTGTCTCCGTTTCCGGTGGCCTCTAGCAGTGTCAAGTCCCCCGGGACGAAATATAATGTGCGACACAATCTGACCACCGCCTGTAACATACCTTCAAGATCACGTTGCTCAATCTGCATGTCGCGGGCTTCCCGGGGAACAAGATAATAACGCTCTCCAATATGAACGGGAATAAAGAGAGGGTCTCTCCAGCGGTACGGTTTCAGAGGCTGCTCCAAAACCATCCCGTCTCCAAACAGCTCTACCGGCTTCTGGTTAACCGTCAGATAAATTTCACGCACCTCGGGAAAACAGCCCACCGTGTAGCGAAATGAATTAAGTATACCTTTAGCCTGGGCCGAACTAGAGATGACAGCCAATTCAGGGGAAAGCTCCAGGTAAAGCTGCCCGCTTTCGCTGTTAAAAAGAACCTCAATCGCAGCCTCCTTGGGAATCATCCGCAGCAAACAGCTTTCACGGGAGGGGCCCGGGATCAGCTCCTCAATGACGGCGTGAAGGGGCGTCTTCGTCCGACTAATCAACCTGGACACGGGAACAAAACCAGTATCGCTGAAAAAGAAAAGAGTTATCGCAGTCTGATCCGGCTGCAACCTGGTAAGCACGGAGCTGTAAAAGGGAGCCGCAGCCTCCTTCGTCTCTTTCTCATGGGCTGGTGTCTTTTCCAGATCGACTACGTCTATATAACCGTCTTCCCCAACCAGAACAATATAGCGTCGGTTGGCGGCAACCAGCAAGCGCTCGACCCGCATTCCTAGTTCCCAGCAGGAGAGCTCGGTCCCGCTCTCGTCGTAAAGCACGACCTGACTAAAGTCTTCTTTGTAATAACGCCAGGAGCAGGTAATAATTTGACCACCGTCGGCCGTAAATGAGACCAACGCCCCCTCGGCAATTTTCTTTTGCCAGATGATCTTGCCTGTAGCATTAAAGCAATAAAGATTTTCATCTACCCTGTTATCACTGCCATAAACGAGAAGGTTATTGTTTTGAGGATTGAAGAGTACCGTCGAAGTTTTAAATTCGGCAGGCAGTGCTCTTCTCCAGAGAAGGGCCCCCTGGGCGCTATATACCATCAGCTCGTTCTCGTTGACCAGGGCCAGCCTGTCTTCAGTTCGGGAAACCGCCATCAAGGCCGCATCTTCAATCTCCCACAGGATCTCCCCTGTTAAGCTGGCCGCCGCGGTCACCATTGTGTCATCTTGCTGGTAACTGTAAAAAATCTTTCCCCGGTTTAATTGCTCTCCGGATAGGTATATCTTCTGCAACGGACCGGTCGGGATGCTCCAATGCTTTATCTCGTCCTGGTTAAACAGCTCCAGGTAATGTGTCTCCTGTTCCGGTGCACCTCTCCCAATCAGGACCCACTTACCGTTAGCAGAAAGTTCCACCAGGTAAACCGGATCGCTGAGCTCTTGCTGCCACCAGGATTGTGAATCGAAGGACATAAAAAACAGACCTCCACCTTCAGTTCCTACGGCCAGGTAGTTCCCGCAGGCAGAAATCTTCGTTTGCAACGGATACGTCGGAAAGCTTTTTTCCCAAAGCAGCTTTCGGTCACGGTCTAGCAAGCTTACTTTTTTTTGATCGTTTCCAAAGATGATCCTGGTAACGTTGCGATCTATGCTTACGTCAAAAAGATCGGCGCTGGTAAACCAGAGTTCGAATAGATCATTTTCTTCGGTATCGGTGGGCGGTTCAATCGGTTCGCCCTGCTTTAATAAAGACAGAGTACGGAAGCTGTAAATAGCCACTCCGGCCACTACAATTAGAACGAGAAGCGCGATTAGAAAATAATGAGGTTGTATCCGTTTCATTAGTAAACACCTTCAGGCCGTACCATTGATTCTATCATTAATTAAAAATAGTGGGTTACCTTCCCTTTAATTTAATTTAATTAATATTAACATTCTCTTGCACCAGTGGCAGGGTAAAATAAAAGGCACTGCCCTCGCCTTCCTTACTCTCGGCCCAGACTTTTCCTCCGTGTGCTTCAATCGTCTCTTTGACAATGGCCAGCCCCAGGCCGGTTCCTCCCATTTCCCGGGAACGAGCCCGGTCAATCCGGAAGAAACGCTCAAAAATAAAAGGAAGATCCTTTTCCGGAATACCGCAGCCGGTATCTTCAATTTTCATTTCCGCTATCTCTTCCTCCACCCGGAGAGATACCTTTACCCAACCCCCGGGTGAAGTATGTTTCAGAGAGTTATCCAGTAAATTATGGAGCACCTGGCGCAACTGAAACTGTGAGCCGAAGACCGGAACCGTCCCGGTCGGCAGATCGCTTAGTAATCGGATATCCTGACGCTCAAAACGGGGGGCCACCTGTTTAAGCAGATCGCGAACCAGCTCTTCGAGAGCAATCTGTTCACGATGGGCCTCTCCGCCTTCGAGCGTGGTCAGCTCCAGAAGATCCCGGACCAGGGTGATCAGACGGTCCATTTCACGATCCAGATCATTCAAAAACTCCTGCTGCTGCTCCGGCTCCATCTCGTAATCTTTTAGAGACTTTATAAGCAGGCTAAGAGAGGTCAGGGGAGTGCGCAGTTCGTGGGCTACATTGGCTACAAAGTTTTGAAGGTTTTTTGTATAAAAATTAAGCTTCGCTGCCATCAGGTTAAAGCGGTCAGCGAGCCGGCCGATCTCATCTACCGACTTCACCTCGATCCGTTGTTCCAGATTGCCCTCGGCCATACTTCCTGCTGCCTCCGTAAGCAGCTCCAGGGGACCGGTAAAATAACGGGCTAAAAAGATAGCTCCAATTCCGGTAACCCCTGCCGCCAGCAATGTGGTCAACAGAAGAAAACGGCGGATATCGGCCATGATCCGATCAATCTCCTGTAAAGAGGCGGAGAGAAAAATCGCTCCGACTGGTTCGCCCCCTTCTTCCTGAATCGGCAGAGCCACCTGCATTACTCTTTGCTTGGAGAGCTCACTGTACTGAATACTGATACCTGCTTCTCCAATAAAAGCAGCAGCCACCTCCTCGCGATCAAGGAGCTGCCCCAGAAGCCCCCCTACCCGTACCGAATCGCCGATAACGAGCCCTTTCCTGTCCACAAAGATAACCCGGGCATTGGACAGGCGACCGAAATTTTCAGCCAGCCAGCTCAGCCGGACCGGGTCAACCTCTTCCTGCAGATGACCGGCCACGAATTCGCCAGCCAGTTTTCCCGAGCGGATCAGGTTGTCCTGTAAAGAATTTATATAATAGCGCTCCAGCAGTTGATCCAGAAAAAAACCGACAAAGAGCATCACTAGCAGGATCGTTAATAAAAAGGTCACCGTTAAGCGGGAACGGAAACTTTTAAACTTGAACATTAAAGCTCCTCCCTGAATTTATAGCCGGTTCCCCACACGGTGAGAATCAATTGTGGATTGCTCGGATCCTCCTCTATTTTTTCACGAAGGTGCCTGATATGCACATCAACGGTCCGTGCATCGCCATAATAGTTATAGCCCCAAATTTGCTCCAGAAGCTGCTCCCTGGAATAGACCCGCCCGGCGTTAGACGCCAGATAACTTAAGAGGGCAAACTCTTTTGCCGTTAAGTCAATCTCCTGCTCCCCCAGGCGAACCCGGTGCTGCAAAAGATCAATCTGCAGCGAGCCAATCTGAATCTGCTTGCGCAGGCTTTCATCTTTAACGCTGCTGCGCCTCAATATTGCTTTTATCCGGGCCACTAGTTCCCGTGGATTAAATGGCTTGGTCATATAATCATCGGCTCCTAGTTCCAGACCAAGAACCTTGTCGATATCCTCACCTTTGGCCGTGAGCATGATAATCGGGATCTCTTCTTTTTTGCGAATTTCCCGGCAGACCTCAAAGCCGTCCAGTCCGGGCAACATTAAGTCAAGAATGATAATATCCGGGTTCAGGTTGAACGCTTTTTCAAGTGCTTCCTCGCCGTCAAAAGCCTCTTCGACCTGGAATCCTTCTTTCTCCAGGTTGAATTTTAGTGCCTTTACCAAAGTTTTTTCATCGTCAACGAGAAGAACTGTTTTTTTACCGGACATAAACTACTTAACCTCCGCTGGTAATCTGCTGATAACAAAAGGCTATCTCTTTAAAGTCTTCCCAAACCGGTCTTTTTTTGCTGCTATCACGTAGCAGCGCCGCCGGATGGAATGTCGGCATATAACGGCGACCTTCTATTTCATACCAGCGCCCCCGCAGGCGAGTGAGAGTATCTTTGCTACCGATCATGGTCCGCGTAGCCAAAGCTCCAAGACAGACAATTAAGGGCGGGTCAATCAGGCGGATCTGCTCTTTGAGGTGAGGAAGACAGCGGGCCACCTCATCAGTGTCGGGAAGACGGTTCCGCGGCGGGCGGCACTTGACCACGTTGGTGATATAAAGTTCGTCCCGATTCAGGCCTGCCGCCTCCAGGATACGATCGAGCAGCTTGCCTGCCGCTCCTATAAAGGGTTTTCCTAAACGGTCCTCATCTGCACCGGGCCCTTCACCCACCAGCATCAGCCTGGCGCGCGGGCTGCCATCCCCAAAGACAACCTGGCGGCAACCGCTTCTCAGGGTACAAAGATTGCAGGTCCGGCAGGCTTCCTCCAGCGCCGCTAATTGCGTTTCTGCCACCCGAGGCCTGTCTGAACCTTCTTTTTTTTCCAGATAGTCAAAGAGCGACTGCTGGCGGTTCGACTCCAAAGGCTCTCACCTCGCTATGTAATTCCACACCACCCAGCTCTCTTCCTGCCCCAATCAGCCGGCCCGGATTACCCTTTCAGCCGCACTGACAGCACAGCCCGGTTCCACCGGATAACCGAGAGCCTGCAGTGAAAGTTCCAGAGCAGCGATCCCGGCCACCAGGTCAAGCTCGGTCACCGCTCCCAGGTGGCCAAAACGAAAGACCTGTCCTTCCAGAGGCCCCTGTCCGCCGGCGATCTCTACACCGAAGCGGTTTCTCATAACCTCGCGAAGTTGATCTACGTTTACCTGCGGAGGCTTCATTACCGCCGTCACGGTAGGCGAGGCATAACGCTCTTCTTTCACCAGTAACTCCAATCTTAGGGCCCGTGCCGCCGCCCGTATCGCCGCAGCCATGCGCCTGTGCCGGTCATAATGGCTTTCCTGCTCTTCGGTAAAATAGATCCGTAGCCCCTCTTGCAGAGCGACACACTGTGGCAGGGCGGGGGTAAAGGGTGTTTGCCCCTTTTCCAAATATTCCTGCGCTTTCGAAAGATCAAAATAAAATTTTGGCATCTTGGATCTTGCTGCCGCCTCCCAGGCCCTCTCGCTGGCACTGATGAAGGAGAGCCCCGGGGGAAGAAGCAGCGCCTTCTGTGATCCGGTGAAGCAGACATCCACACCCAGGCGATCTACCGGCAGCTCGACTGCCCCCATCGAGCTGACCGTATCAACAATAAGTAACGCCGGATGATCTCCGCGAATCCGGCTGATCATTTCAAGATCATTGATCATCCCGGTAGAAGATTCGTTGTGCACTACCGTGATCGCACGGATGGCCTGCTCCGTATCTTTCTTCAGCTTCGCTTCAACGCCACGGTAATCGAGCGGCTGCCCCCATGCCGTCTCCATCCGCTCCACTTCAGCCCCGTAAATGGCGGCAATAGAGGCAAGGCGATCTCCAAAAGAGCCGTTTACCAGTGAAATAACCTTCTCCCCTGGGGAAAGAAAGTTGACAATAGCCGCCTCCATAGCCCCGGTCCCGGAAGCGGTGAGAATAAAAAGGCGCCCCTCGGTTTGAAAAACCCGCTTCAGGGAAGCGGTTAATTCTGTAATAAGCTCTTTAAAGCGGGGCCCGCGGTGGTTGAACATCTTCGTAGACATGGCCTGAGCCACCGTATGGGGAATCGGAGCCGGGCCGGGAATTAGCAGATAGTTCTCTTTCATTTCTTTAGCACACCTCTTTATAGTTATTGTTAGTGTAATTTCTATTCCGGTGGGGCTGTACGCAGCTCCCGACGGCGGGCAAAGCGATCTTCGGCCAGCTTCATTAGCCGGCCGACCAGCTCCCGGTAGCCAACCCCGCTTACTTCCCACAGTTTCGGATACATGCTAATATCGGTAAACCCGGGCATGGTGTTGATCTCATTAATGAAAATCGCACCGCTCTGCTCATCGACAAAGAAATCGACCCGGGCCAGCCCGCTGGCCTCCACGGCGGTAAAGGCCTGACAGGCCAGCTCCCTAACTCTCTCTTCAAGAGCTGGTTTTAACTCCGCCGGGTAGATTAACTCGGAGCGCTCGTCAAGGTACTTCGCTGTATAATCGTAAAATTCATTACAGGGAATAATCTCGCCGGGCCTGGAGGCACGAGGCTCCAGGTCTCCCAAGACGCTACATTCAATCTCTTTCCCCTTAAGCAGGGCCTCAACGATCACCTTGTCATCGTAGAGCAAGGCCTCGTCAATAGCTGGCCCCAGTTCCTCAACCCGGTTAACCTTAGAAATGCCGATGCTAGAGCCGAGGTTGGCCGGTTTGACAAAACAGGGAAGCTTTAACACACTGCAGATCTGCTCGATCCAGCGTGATGGCTCTTTTTGCCACTCTCGGCGGTTAAAATAAAGGTAAGGACCAACCGGAAGATCATGTTGCTGAAATAGAATTTTCATAACTGCCTTATCCATGGCCACTGCCGATGAGAGCACCCCCGAGCCCACATAAGGAATCCCGGTCAACTCAAAGAGCCCCTGGACGGTTCCATCTTCACCGTAGGGGCCGTGTAAAACCGGAAAGATCAGGTCAAGCCCGACAAAACTCCAGGACGAACTCCCCTGCCGCTCTTCAACGAGCAGACCTGGCTGCCGCGGGTCGGTAAACATGACCGCCCGGGGAGCACCACGCAGATCGCGCTGTTCCCAAAGTAGATCCCAGATCCGGTCACCGGTCAGCCAGGTCCCATCCCGGCTAATCCCTACCGGAATGATTGTATAGCGCTCCCGATCGATTGCTTCCATAATCGAGCGGGCAGATTTTAGTGAAACAATATGTTCACCGGAGCGCCCTCCAAAGATTACGGCAACTTTTTTCCGTTTCATGGTGACACCCCTTTACTTTTTTTCGCTGTGCAGAAGAATAAATCAAGAGAAATTTTATTTTTCATTATATCACTAAACCACAACCGGCAGTAATTGATTTATGAAGAAGCGACCGAAATGGCCGCAATTCACGCCGGTGCCACTGGTTTTTTGTTGCCAGCCCCAAAAAACATTGCTATAATTGATGAGAAAAAAAGGCTGGCCTAAGGTAGAGCTGATTTTGTATTATATTATATAATTTAACTTGTGGTGAGTGACTTGAACAAAGAAAAGAGCTCTTCAAAAAATAATCACCTGTTTTTATGTGGTCGGGATTTAGATTTTGTCCCCTTGCTGTTTGGCAGCGATATAAATGTCTACTCTTTGGCGCGGGCATTTCACGAAAAATACGGTCTCCATTCTACCGTGTGGGGAAAATATGCTACCGGCCCTTGCTATAACAGTGAAATTATTACCTTCTACGCCTGCGAACAAAATGATCTACCGGAGTACTTTATGCAGCATGTGTGGGATTTCGCAAAACAACACCGCGATAAAAAGGTTTTGCTCATTGGCTGTGGAGACAACTACGTTAAGCTCTGCTGTGATCATCTAGGTAATTACCCGGAGAACGTAATCGCTCCTTACCCTGACCGGGAACTGGTCCATACTCTTTTCCATAAGGAACGATTTTACCGGCTCTGCGAGCACCACGGTATCGCTTATCCGAAAACCTTTATCTACCGCCGAGAAATGGGTGCTGACTTTAGCCTACCCTTTAAACCACCTTATATTCTTAAGCCATCTAATCCGATCATGTACTGGCAATGTTCCTATCCGGCACAGAAAAAGGTCTACCGGCTTGAGGACAGGGCCGGGTTAGAAAAGATACTGGACCAAATTTACGCTGCGGGCTACACCGATTCCATGGTTATCCAGGATTTTATTCCCGGTGATGATACCTATATGCGTGTGATGACCGGCTATTCCAATAAAGAGGCCCGGGTTGAACTGATGGCCCTAGGGCATGTTCTCCTCGAAGAACATACCCCGCAGGGTATTGGCAACCATGCCGTAATCATTAACGAGTTTAATGAGGCGCTGGCTTACAAGTTAAAGAAATTTCTTGAAACAATTCGTTTTGTCGGATTCTCCAATTTTGATCTAAAATATGACCAACGAGACGGTAAGTTCAAGGTACTAGAGCTTAATGTCCGCCAGGGGCGGAGTAATTACTATGTGACCGGCTCGGGACATAATCTCGCCGAATATGTCGTCAACGACTATATTTTTGATAAGCCTACCGGGTTCACGATAGTAAATGAGAAATGTTTATGGAGCGTAGTGCCAAGAAGGGTTATGTTTAGTTATATTCAGCCGCAATCATACAGGGATGAGATGAAAATGCTGATTAATGAAGGTCGGGTAAACAACCCTCTTTATTATGCCGCTGATCTAAAGTTTAAACGCCGCCTCTCTCTTTTTAAATCGCAACTGGGCCATATCTATAAATACCGCAAATACATGGGTAACAACACTCTCTTAAACCCAGCCTCTTTAGATTCAGAACCATGCGGGCAGTAAATGCAAAATGAAAAGAGATGACTTTAGCAGTGAAAGGAAAGCAACAAGAATGCTTAGGTGTAATCGGCGGGATGGGACCCCAAGCCACCCAGCTTTTTCTCCAGGGTGTGATCAACAAAACAGACGCCACCTGTGATCAGCAACATATTCCGATGATTATTCTTAATCATACCACCATCCCGGACCGGACCAGGGCCATCCTTTCCGGCAAAGAGGCTGAGCTGATGGAGATATTGCTAAAAGATGCAAAAATGTTAGAACAAAGCGGCTGTACTGCTATCGCCATCCCTTGCAACACCTCTCATTGTTTTGTAGACAAGATCCAGAAGCAGATCGGCATCCCGATCATTCATATGGTCCGGGAGACGGTAAATCATCTTGCCAGGGCCAAGCCCGGCCTCAACAAGCTGGCCATTTTAGCTACTGACGGCACTATCCAGGCAGGTGTTTACCAGAAAGAATGTGAAGATAAGGGGATCCAGGCTTATATCCCTTCTCCGGCGAAACAGGCTCTGTTAATGGAGATCATCTACCGGGAAATAAAACAAGGAAAGCCAGGAAGCTTAGCCAGTTTTCTGGAAGTAGAGCAAGAGATTAAACGTGAGGGCTGCGATGCAGCCATCCTGGCCTGCACTGAGCTGTCCTGCTTTGCCCGGCAATACCCTCTAACCGGTTTTTACGTTGACGCCATGGATATTCTAATCGACAAAACAGTACAGCTATACGGAAAAGAAAAGGCGAAATAATGTGGGATGCTCATCCCCTGTTGCCTTTACCGGGTTTTACCGGTAACAGTTAGAAATTCCGGCAGGATTAAAACAGCGGAGGTCTCCGCTGTTAATGGGAGCCTCCGCTACTACGGCCTCTTTTATAAAGGCTATTCTTTCTTCTTTTCGGCTTTTGCCTCGGCGATAATCTGCTCTGCTACCTGATGCGGCACCTCTTCATAGTGAGAGAAGGCCATCGTAAAATAGCCGCGCCCCTGGGTCATCGAGCGTAGATCAATGGAATACCTGAACATTTCGGCCATGGGAACCTGGGCGCGAATTTTTTGCAGGCTACCGGCTGAATCGACACCTTGAATCCGCCCTCGCCGGCCGTTTAAATCACCCATAATATCACCCATGAAAGCATCAGGAACGATAACCTCCACATTCATTACCGGTTCAAGCAAAACCGGTTGAGACTGTTCCATCCCCTTGCGAAAAGCCATCGCCGCGGCAATTTTAAAGGCCATTTCAGAAGAGTCTACCGTATGGTAAGAACCGTCTACCAGGCTTACCTTGATATCAACCACGGGGTAGCCGGCGAGAACACCCTCTTCCATGGCCTCGCGAACTCCTTTTTCTACCGCGGGGATATACTGCTTCGGGACTACGCCGCCAAAAATTTTATCTTCAAAAAGAAAACCTTCGCCTGCCGGTAGCGGCTCCAGCTCCAAGAAGACATGTCCGTATTGACCTCTTCCCCCGGTCTGTTTTTTATGCTTTCCCTCGACCTTGGTTCGGCCTTTAATCGTCTCCTTGTAGGGTACTTTCGGCGTGGACAGATCAACCTCTACCCCGAATTTTTGAGCCAAGCGGCTAACGATAATTTCAAGATGCAGCTCTCCCAAACCAGAGATTACGGTCTCGCGTGTTTCTGCACGACGTTCTAAACGAAATGTGGGATCTTCCTCGAGAAAACGGGACAGCCCGCTGCTGACCTTCTCCTCGTCCCCTTTTGTCCGGGGCTCCACCGCAAAAGAGATCACCGGTTCGGGAAATTCGATCGGCGGAAACTGGAACGGGCTACTGCGATCGCAAAGCGTATCGCCGGTGGTCGTATGCTGCAGTTTAGCCACGGCAGCGATATCGCCGGCCACTACCTGTTCCATCGAAATCTGGTTCTTCCCGCGCATGGAGAAAATTTGCCCGATCCGCTCGTTCTTAGCCTTGTTTACATTGTAGACCTGCGAGTCGGGACTGAGAACCCCAGAATAAACCCGAAAATAGTTAATCCGCCCGACATAGGGATCGGCCAGAGTTTTATAAACCAGGGCCGTAAAAGGTTCTTCCGTTGAAGGAAGGCGGGTAATTTTCTCCCCGCTTTCCGGAAGGATCCCGCTGAGCTCTCCATGTTCAAGGGGCGAAGGAAGAAAACTCTTCATAAAATCAAGCAGGGGCCCGCTGCCAAAATTCCTGGTGGCAGAACCACAGAGTACCGGGGTAATCTTTCTTTCGAGAATACCGCGGCGCAGACTCTGCTTAATCTCCTCCACCTCCAGCATTTCGCCTTCAAGATATTTAAGCAACAGATCGTCGTCCGTCTCAGCTACTGCTTCGATTAACTTCTCCCGCATGGCCTCGGCCTGCTCGCGCAGCTCCGCTGGAATCTCTTGTTCTTCTACTGTTTTTTCTCCATCAGAGAAAAGAAGCGCTTTCTCTTCAATAAGGTCAATTACCCCTTTAAAATCATCCTCTTTACCGATGGGCATCTGGACGGGCACAACATTTAGACCAAAATGTTCCTGCAACTGAGCTATGGTGCCGGTAAAGTCAGCGTTTTCCCGGTCCAGCTTGTTGATCAAAACAAGACGGGGTAGGCTAAAATCATCGGCATATTGCCATACCTTTTCGGTGCCAACCTCAACCCCGGAAACAGCACAGACTACCACTGCGCTACAATCAGCTACGCGGAGAGCTCCGATCAGGTCTCCGATAAAATCAAAGTAACCGGGCGTATCCAAAAGATTAATCTTTACACCATCCCATTCCAGGGGGGCCAGACCCACGTTGATGGTAACCTGTCTCTTGATCTCATCCGGATCATAGTCAGTAGTTGTCGTTCCCGTTTCAATGGTGCCAAGCCGGTTGATCGCCCCGCTGGTGAAAAGAAGTGCTTCGGCAAGAGAGGTCTTCCCGGCGCCGCCGTGGGAAATTAAAGCAATGTTGCGGATTGCTTCGCTGGAATAACTTTTCATTCATAATCGCCTCCTCCGTGCTGCCGCGCAGCCGGTATCGTCAATATAAAAATTTACTCCCGGCCTCCGGGCTGGCCGGGAATGTTCCCGGACTGTTTTACATGTATGGCCATATTATAGCTGATCAAAATGAAATTGAAAATAGCGGGCTTTTACTGATGCCGCTAACGCCTGCTAAACCGGATAAACTAAATTATGCTGATCCCGCCAGATAAGGGTGTCATCAACTGCTGAGAAATGGTTGTAATTTAATTCTGCACCGGCAGGTCCCGAACGGTTAGCAGTGTCCGCACTTTCAGAGATGGGCGGAGGAGGAAGCAGCCCCTGGCGCCTCTTAAAAAAGTCAAGCGCCACGTTAGGAAAGAGTACATACGAAAGCACGTCCTCATCCTGGGTCATATATTCGGCAATCTCCCGACGTGCAGCGGGCAGCTGCGGCTCGATCAGGTCGGCCGGCCTGACGGTCACAGGCTTCTCGTCTCCCAGGACCTTCTTTAAAATATCCGGGTTCACCTCTCCCGGCGGGCGTCCATAAAGACCACGCAGGTAATTTTTTAGTTCCGTGGAGACCATCTGGTAGCGCTCTCCAAGAAGCACGTTGACTACTGCCTGAGTGCCGACAATCTGGCTGCTTGGAGTCACCAGAGGAGGATAGCCTAAGTCAGCCCGGACGCGGGGGACCTCTTCGAGAACTTGCGGCAACAGATCGAGGGCATTCTGATCGGCCAGCTGTGACGCCAGGTTGGAGATCATCCCTCCCGGTACCTGGTAGCGGAGAACATTGGTATCCACACCCATGATTACCTCGCGGGGAATGTCGTACTTCCTTGCTACTTTTTTAAAATGCTCACTAATCCGGGCAAGCAGCTGCAGATCCAGCCCGGTATCGTACGGTGTTCCCCTCAGAGCCGCCACGATACTGTCTGTCGGGGGTTGGCTGGTACCCAAGGAGAGAGCAGCGCTGGCGACATCAACAATATCGGCTCCTGCTTCAATTCCTTTCAAGTAAGCCATTGAAGCCATTCCGCTGGTATAGTGACAGTGCAGCTGTACCGGTAGGCCAACCTCTGTTTTTAGTCGGCGGACCAGCTCAAAAGCATCGGCTGGCGAAAGCAACCCGGCCATATCTTTGATACAGATTGAATCGGCCCCCATCTCCTTTAGCTCCCCGGCCAGATCAACAAAGTAGGTGATATTATGCAGCGGGCTGATCGTGTAGCTCAGCGCTGCCTGAACGTGGGCTCCTTCCTCTTTTGTCACCCGCATAGCCTGCTCCATATTGCGCGAGTCATTTAAAGCATCAAAGATCCGTATGATATCGATCCCGTTATCGACCGCCCGTTTAATAAATTCCTCTACGACGTCGTCGGCGTAGTGGCGATAACCGACTATGTTCTGGCCACGCAGGAGCATCTGCAACTTGGTCCGTTTAAAAAGACGTCGCAGGCGGCGCAGTCTTTCCCAGGGGTCTTCGTTGAGAAAACGCATACAGGCATCAAAAGTAGCTCCTCCCCAAACCTCCAGAGAATGATAGCCAACCTGGTCCATCAGTTCGGCTACAGGCAACATCTCTTCCAGGCGCATTCTTGTAGCCAGGAGAGACTGGTGGGCATCACGTAAAGTGGTATCGGTAATTCTAATCTTTTTCTGATCGGTCATCCCTACCCCCCCTTGCTTTATTTAAAACGATCTTTATTATTACTCGATTTGCCGGGCCGCCACCGTTCCAAGATGACGACCCCAGACCAGGGCCTCAGTCAGGGCTGCACCGGGCATGATGGCGGCACCGTTAAGAGCACCCGCCGTCTCTCCAAGAGCATAGAGACCTTTTACCGGCTGATCTTTTTGAAGAACCAGGCCTGACTCGTTAATGGCAATCCCACCCAGGCAGTATGACGCCACCGGCTTCACCGGGCAGCCGAAAAAGGTCGCCTGAGGGTTCCTGAAACGGCGGTTTAGTTCGGGAATCTGAAGTTTATAGCTTTCCATAAAAGCAGCCACGCTGTTATACCGGGGCCATTCCGGCTCATGCTCCGGCCTCAGCCCGGCGCCGGCTACAAGCAAGTAACCGTTTCCGGAGGCGCTGTTTACCAGCATTTTTACCAGTTCGGCTTCGTCATATTGTGAGAATAAAAGGATCTGCCGATCAACAATCAGTAATGTTCCGGGCGGCGGCTCTACCGGAACCCAGTTTTGATCCTTCTCCACTGCAAGGGTATATGAAAATAGCGCTTCATCCACAATTTCTAGACCGGCGGCACGGGCCAGCTTTATACCAGTTCCACGGCCACTGTGTCGCCAGGAGGCTACAGCCGTATCCGGAGCCAGTTCTTTTACTTGTTCCGGATCGTTTAAATAGCCGCCATCCGCTAAAATAATTGCCGGGGCGTAAGCGGTATTGAGAACTCCGGCCGGATCAAAAAAATTAATTCCGGCAGCTTCTCCGTTCTCATTGAACAGCAGCTCTTCTAAAACTACTCCTTCAATGAAGCGAACCCCTTCTTGTAGTAACTTTTCTTTCAACCGTTTGTGAAGCTGGTCGTAAGAGAGATTCTCCGGAAAACATCTGAATCTTTCTTCCCGGGCCATCCTTAAACCCGTCTCCCGGGAGAGCCAGGCTAGATCTGTGGCCGCATTTCGGGCCAGAAGTTTATAATGCCACTTTTTGCCTCTACCCTCGCCCGTGGCCGCTAAAATCTCTTCAAGAGGCTCTGGTTTACCGGAATCACCAGGACAGAGGGCTCCTTCTTCCCACATCCAGTGTTCGTCAAGGGGCTCTTCAGAGAATAAAATGACGGCGGCACCTTTTCGGGCAGCCTCTAGAGCAGCGGTCAACCCGCCGATACCGTCACCAACGATGATGATATCACTGCTTAAAGGCAGCACTTTCCCTTCACTCAATCCAGGCTCTAAACTGCAACCGGGGGTCAGCAAGAGCAAAAAAACTAGAGTAATAAGCAGAATGCTCCGTCCCCAGGGCATGATTTACCTTTCCTCCTCTTCAGGGAGGCCAATCAGATCAACGACCTGGTCTCCTTCATCAAGGCGAATTAAAGTTACCCCGCGGGCATAACGGCCCATTAAAGAGACCTCCTCTGTCTTTTGGCGGATGACTAAACCTTTGGCGGTAACGATAATAAAATTCTGCGCCTCTTTACTCATGACCATGAAACTGGTTAGGGGCCCGCTCTCTTCGGAGATCTTCATCCCAATAAGTCCCCTCCCGGCACGGCGTTGCGTCCGGAATTCATCTATAGCAACTCTTTTACCGTACCCGGCTGCAGAGACCATCAGAACTATCTGCCCCTTACTGACCAGATCTGCCCCGACTACCCGGTGTGGCGGGTTCAAGGCCACTGCTTTTACTCCGCGGGCAACCCGGCCCATCGGTCGGACGTCAGTTTCGGAAAAACGAATAAAATACCCTTCATCGGTGCCGATAAGGATCTCTTCTGAACCGCCGGTTAGCTTTACAGAAATCAGTTCATCATCCTCCATGAGATTGATGGCGATCAGTCCCGTTTTTCGGGCATGAGAATAATCTTTTAGCGGTGTCTTCTTAATATATCCGCGAGCGGTTACCGCAACCAGGTAGCTGTCTTCGCTGTATTCGCTGATCGGTAGGGTAGCGGTAATATACTCTTTTTTCTCCAGTGGAAGCAGGTTAACCATGGCGACGCCTCTTGATTGGCGGCTTGCTTCCGGAACTTCATAGATGTTCAGGAGATAAACCTTCCCGCGGTTGCTGAAACAGAGCAGCTTATGATGGGTAGAGGCAAAATAACACTGCTCCACCAGGTCATCCTTACGCATCTGCATGCCCACGATCCCCTTGCCGCCCCGCCGTTGGCTACGGTAAGTCGCGGCTGGCAGCCTTTTGATATAACCCCGGTCAGTAATAGTAATAACCACATCTTCTTCAAGAATCAGATCAGTCAGTTCTAAATCAACCGTTTCGGCCACGATCTGGGTGCGCCGCTCGTCAGGATACTTCTCTTTGATCTCCTGCAATTCATCACCGATGATACTTAGCAGTAGTGACTCGTCTGCTAGAACGCGGCGTAAATAGGCAATTTTCTGTAATAGATTTTGATGTTCTTCTTCGAGCTTGGACTGCTCGAGCTGCGTCAAGCGTTGCAAACGCAGATCCAAAATGGCCTGGGCTTGTTTCTCAGAAATTGTCAAAAGCTCCATCAAGCCACTGTGGGCGCTCGGCCCATCAGGCGCGCGGCGAATTAAAGCAATCACTTCGTCGAGCCTAGATAGAGCAGCCCGTAGCCCTTCGACGATATGAAGCCGTTCTTCGGCCTGGTTTAGATCAAAACGGCTCCGGCGCTCAACTACCTCTTTTTGATGTTCAAGATAGCAGGTGAGCATCTCCTTTAAGTTGAGCACCCGCGGCTCCCCATCTACTAAGGCCAGCATGATTATGCCGTAGGTTTGCTGTAACGGAGTATGCTTATAGAGCTGGTTGATAATGAGCTGTGATTGATATCCTGGACGGATCTCTAGAACTATGCGCACCCCGGTATGATCGGATTCGTCCCTTAGATCGGTAATCCCTTCGATCTTTTTCTCTTTGACAAGCTCGGCAATCTTCTCTACCAGTTTAGCCTTATTCTGCTGGTAGGGCAGCTCGCTGATGATAATATGCTCGCGATCTTTTTCCTTTTTATCGATAAAAACCCGGCCTCTTAGACGAATAATTCCCCGGCCGGTCCGATAGGCCTTATTAATTCCTTCATAGCCGACAATGAGACCCCCGGTGGGAAAATCGGGCCCCTTAATCAGACGCTGTAACTCTTCCACCGTGCTCTGGGGCTGCTTAATCAAAAGATGCAGGGCATCGATCAGTTCACCCAAGTTGTGAGGTGGAATGTTGGTAGCCATTCCTACAGCGATGCCTGCCGACCCGTTTGCCAAGAGATTGGGAAATCTCGCCGGAAGAACTACCGGCTCTTCCAAGCTTTCATCAAAATTCGGTCGAAAATCAACAGTATCTTTGTGGAGATCCCTTAGAAGCTCCATCGACAGCGGAGAAAGGCGGGCTTCAGTGTAACGCATCGCTGCCGCCGCATCTCCATCCTGAGAACCAAAGTTGCCGTGTCCGTCCACCAGGGGATAACGCGTTGAAAAATCCTGGGCCAGGCGGACCATGGCGTCGTAAAGGGCAGTGTCCCCGTGGGGATGGTATTTGCCAAGCACTTCACCCACAATACGTGCCGATTTACGATGAGGTTTATCGGGCGTGGCTCCCATCTCCGACATTGCATAGAGAATGCGCCGGTGGACCGGTTTAAACCCGTCCCTCACATCAGGCAGGGCCCGGCTGACAATCACGCTCATGGCATAATCGAGAAATGATCTTTTTACTTCTTCATGAATACTGACGGGAATAGTTCGTTTTTTCTCGTTCACCTAATGCCCCCTTCCCTTACAGCTAAAAACTTTAAGCACCGGAAGCGGTGCTGTTCTGATGTCACAGGTAAAAAAGAAAGATCCCTTCCTGGCGACAGGCTCCGTTTCCTAGATATCCAGGTTTTGCACCAGGTCGGCGTTTTCTTCAATAAAGCGGCGGCGCGGCTCGACCTTGTCCCCCATCAGCACACTAAACATTTGATCTGCTTTCTGAGCATCAACAAGCTCAACTCGCTTAATAAACCGATTTTCCGGATTCATCGTTGTCTCCCACAGCTGATCCGGATTCATTTCCCCGAGACCTTTATAGCGTTGCACCTGAATCCCGTCACGCCCCCAGCTCTCAAGCAACTTCTCCAGCTCTTCATCCCGGTAGAGGTAGTGCTCTTTTCTTCCTTTTTTCACCTTGTATAAGGGAGGCTGAGCCACGTAAATAAAACCTTTTTCAATTAATTCAGGTAAAAAACGGTAAAAAAAGGTGAGCAGTAAGACCCTAATATGCGAACCGTCCACATCGGCATCGGTCATGATCACAATTTTCTGGTAACGTAATTTTCCCAAATCAAAATCTTCACCAATGCCTGTTCCAATAGCGGTAATTATGGTCCGGATCTCTTCGTTGGCCAAAATCCGGTCCAGCCGCGCTTTTTCCACGTTAAGAATTTTGCCGCGCAGAGGAAGAATGGCCTGAATCCGGCGATCCCGTCCCTGCTTGGCCGATCCTCCGGCAGAGTCTCCCTCCACTAAAAAAAGTTCACTTTCCTGTGGATCCCTGCTACTGCAATCAGCCAGTTTGCCGGGCAGATTGGTAAACTCGAGAGCGTTTTTTCTGCGGGTGAGCTCCCTGGCCTTCCGGGCAGCTTCACGGGCCCGCGCCGCACGGCTTGCTTTATCCACAATCCTGCGCCCAACAGAGGGGTTTTCTTCGAGAAAAGTGCCCACCCCTTCGTAGCAGACCATATCAACTGCACTACGGATATCACTATTCACAAGACGGGTTTTCGTCTGCCCCTCAAACTGGGGCTCATGCATCTTTACACTTAAAATCGCAGTTAAGCCCTCGCGAACATCATCCCCGGTGAAATTACCCTCGTTTTCTTTCAGCAATCCTTTCCGGCGAGCATAATCGTTTATCAACCGGGTCAAAGAGGCTTTAAAGCCCTGTTCGTGGGTCCCGCCCTCTTTGGTGTGAATGTTATTCGCGTAAGTGTAAATCGTTTCAGCATAGCCGCTTTGATATTGCAATGACATTTCAATATGAAAACTGTTTATCGTACGGTTAATATAGATCGGCTTCTTCGGGATGACATCTTTACCCTGATTGAGGTAGCCGACATACTGATTAATGCCACCGTCATATTTATGCTTTTCTAGTAGACCGCTACGCAGGTCCTGGTAGATCAGCCGCGTGCCCCGGTTTAAAAAGGCCAGCTCGCGTAAGCGTCGAATAATAATATCATTTTCAAAGTGGATCTCCTCAAATATCTTCGGGTCCGGCCTAAAAGAGATCTTAGTCCCGGTCCTCTGACTCTTACCGACCACCTTTAATTCAGTAGCTTTCTTTCCCTCTTCAAAACGCTGCCGGTAGATCTTGCCGTTACGGTATATCTCCACCTCCAGCCATTCCGAGAGAGCATTAACCACAGAGATACCAACACCATGGAGACCGCCAGCTACTTTGTAAATTTCACTATCAAATTTTCCTCCTGAATGGAGAGTGGTCAAAACAACCTCTACGGCCGGCCTCTTTTGCAGAGGATGCTCTTCCACGGGAATACCTCTACCGTCATCAATCACGGTAACGCTGTCATCAGGATGAATCATTACTTTAATATTCTTACAGCCATACGGCACCTCGTCGATACTGTTGTCTACCACCTCAAAAACAAGGTGATGCAGGCCCGGGCTACCGGTTGAACCGATATACATACCGGGGCGGCGGCGAATAGCTTCCAGCCCTTCGAGCACCTGGATCTGTTCTGCGCTGTACTTATTTTGATTATGGTTAGAGTTCTGTCTGATCATCACATACCTCCGTAAAATCTTCATGGCGGGTCTCCGGTTGATTATCTCATCAACCGGTTCTCTTTATAACTTAAAACGGCTCCTTTATCGGTCTCTTTTTTGTCTACGGGCCAGGGTAGTCGGGACAATCGGAGAGAGAAGCAGCTCGCTGTCGGTGACAATAAAAGATTTATAACGTTCCAGCTCTTTATTTCGGTAGAAATTTTCCGCATTAGCCGATTCAAGAAACTGTTTATTAACCGGATTATCCCGGAGATTCATATGGAAAATACCGATCAATTCACGTTTAAAAACTATCCGGGCATTTCCAATATGAATATACATATTACTCCTCCTATGATCTTATAATTACGGTGAAGCTAAGTCCGGTCATCCATCCCGACCTGGAAAAAAATATCTCGAACCAGGTTCTCACCAGCATATTGATTTAATTTTTTAATTAATTGAGGCTTCAACAAGGTTAGATGGTAGGCCCAGGTTGAATCGCTGACCTTAACCAGGAGTACTTGCCGTTCTATCCGCCGGGCGCTGGTTACCGCGGCAATCTCTTTACCCACCAACCGGTCCCATTGTTCTATTATAAGGTATTGCTGATATTGACGCCACATTTTTCTTTTTTCCAAGACCTGCTTAATAATCTGCCCCAGTTCAATCAATCTTAATCTTCCCCCTATGAACCGTATAGATTTTGGACTGCCCGGAGCAATTTTGACTGTGCTTCCACGATGGTGAGGCCGTGGTGAGAAACGACTGCCCCTCTCTGCAGCTTAAAAACTGTAAAAGATGATTACTCCTCTCTTCATCAAATTCAGAAAAAATATCATCAAGCAGCAGAATGGCCTGTTCGTCGCCAGCACTGTTGAAAAGATCAACCTCGCCCATTTTTAAAGCCAGCACTACGGTGCGCTGCTGGCCCTGGGAACCATATTTCCGAACATCACAGCCATTGATCATCACTGCGAAGTCATCAAGGTGAGGACCGACCAGGGTTGTTCCCCTGCGCAATTCAGCGCTGTGACCCGCTGTTAACTGCTCCCGAAAAGCGCTTTCCAGAAGCTCGAAATCCCCATTAAATTTAATTGTCGGTAGATAACGCAGGGAAAGAGATTCGCTCTCCGCCGTGAGAGTAGCAAAATGAGAGCGCGCCCGGCTCTCCAGAGCCCCTAAAAATTTAATTCTCTCTTCCATAACTGTGCTACCAAATTTTACAAGGGCCTGATCCCAGGGCTCCAGAAGTGAATAATCAAAAGAGCGGCTGCCACGATATTCCTTTAAAATTCGATTGCGCTGCTGTAAGGCCCGGTAATAATCACGTAACCGGCGATAATATAGCGGTTTCAGACGGGATCCTTCCGTATCTAAAAAACGGCGGCGGATGGAAGGACCTTCTTTAACCAGTAAAAGGTCATCCGGAGAGAAGACCACAACCGGATGGCGGTATAGATATTCGGCTCTTTTTAGTGTTTTACCATTTAGCTTAATTTGGAGACGCCGCGGTGGGCGATACCCTATTCCCACCTGATAGCACTCTTTTTTTATCTGAAAATTGCCCTCCAAATAAAAAAAATCACTTCCAAAGCGCAACAGCTCAGATTCCTGGTTAGTACGAAAAGAGCGTGAGACAGCTAGGCAGTAAACCGCCTCTAAAAGATTGGTCTTACCCTGAGCATTTAACCCGGTAAATATATTCAGGCGAGGGTGAAAGGTTAGCTCCTGGCGGTCGTAATTGCGAAAGTTGATTAAATTCAGTGCTGCAAGAAACATGCGCTGCACATCCCAAAATTAGTCCATTTTAATGGGCAGTACTAGGTAAAGATAGTGTTCATCATCAGGCAGACGGAAGATAACCGGGCCGGTCTTTCCGTGAAAATCGACAACCACCGCTTCTGTTGTCGTTGCTTTTAGAATATCCATAATAAACCGTGAATTAATATAAAGATCGATCTCTTCTCCCTCGTGTTCTATGGCAACAGTCTCTTCCATGCGCCCGATCTGTGAAGAGACACGCACCGTCAGAGAACCATCGGATATAGAAAGACAGATTGCATTATTGAGGCCTTCGGCCAGCAGGGCCGCCCGGCTGATAGTCTCTTTGATTTCTTTCCGGTTAACCATGATCCTGGTAGAATGGCGCTCTGGAATAACGGAGCTGATATCCGGATATTTTTCATTTAGCAGCCTGGCCGCATAATAAACCGAAGCAAATTTGAAGATTAATTGATCTTTACTGGGAAATAGAGTGACCTCTTCTTCTTCCTGGTCCAAAATTTTTAATAGCTCACGCAGTGCTTTTGCCGGAACCAGGCAACGGTTATTTTGAAAGCTCCAGGCTTCATTAAAGATACTCTTAAACACCAAGCGGTAGGTATCAGAAGAGATTAAACTCCATCGATGAGCATCAAATTCAAAGAGTACTCCATTAAAGGCCGGCCTGGTTTCTTCTGTAGATGCCGCAAAAACAACCGTCCTTAAAATATCTTTGAGCTCTGAGGAGCTGATGGTCATACTTTCACCGTGGGAGGGCGAAGCTTCTTCTATCCGGGGAAAATCAGACGAAGCGGCACCAAATAAATTGTATTTGGCCCGGCCGCTGCTTATGGCAATCTGAAGATTGTCCGGGTTAAGATCGAGTTTAACCTCTGGTGCCGGTAAAAAACGAATAATATCTGTTATTTTTGCCGGGATTAATACACTAACCGGTTCATCTCCTTCGTAGGGCAAACTAACCTTTACTTGTAGCTCTATATTTGCAGTTGAAAGAGTCAGTTGGTTGGAATCGCTCTCCAGAAGAACATTTTCAAGAGCTTGAATGGGTGATTCCTTGGGCAAAGCTTTTTCGACAATATCTAAAGAGCGATATAAACTTGCTTTTGAAAGAATAAGAGACATCTAAATTCCCACCTTATCATTGCATTTTTCACAGGTAAACTAACTAGAACTAATTTATATTTAAAAGAAGCAGTCATAAAAGGGGCTGTGGATTATGTTTAAAAGTATAAAAGGAAAGCTTCTTCAACAAAAAAATGAAAACCAGGATGTGGACAAGCCGTGAATGATTATCTTAACGTTGTGCAAAAGTAGAGCATAAACTGCATGTCCACAACTTAATCAGAGGCTATCGACAATCTCGCTTTTAATTAGGTTCACCATCATTTTTATATCGTTTTCCTTTGTTATTAGTTTTTCGATTTTTCTGGTAGCGTAGAGGACGGTAGTGTGATCGCGGCCTCCAAACCCTTCACCAATTTTAGGTAGGGAGAGTTCAGTTAACTCCCGGGCCAGGTACATGGCTACCTGTCGAGCAAAAGCAATATCTTTAGTTCTTCTTTTACCGCAAAGATCACTAGCTGTTAAATGAAAATGTTCAGCTGTAGTCTCGATAATCTTCTCTATAGAGATCTGCTTTTTAGAGGTAAACAGAATATTTTTCAGGGCTTCATCGGTCAATTCCAGAGTGATTTGAGAATTTGCCAGAGAAGCATAGGCCACTATTCTAATCAGAGCCCCCTCCAGTTCACGGATATTATTCTCTATTTTAGAAGCAATGTAATGAAGAACCTCGTTGGATATATCTAAGCCCTCAGTAAGAGCTTTTTTCTTGAGTATGGCGATTCTTGTCTCCAGATCGGGCGATTGAATATCGGTGATCAGGCCCCATTCAAAGCGGGAACGAAGGCGGTCTTCGAGGGTAGGGATCTCTTTTGGCGGACGATCGCTGGAGACGACGATCTGGCGATTAAGATTATGCAGTGTATTAAAAGTGTGAAAAAACTCCTCCTGGGTTTGTTCCTTGCCGGCCAAAAATTGAATATCATCGATTAATAAAACCTCTATGCTCCGGTATTTGTTGCGAAATTCGGCCGTTTTATTATCCCGGATGGCATTAATAAAATCATTTGTAAATTTCTCAGAAGAGCAATACATCACATTTTTATAGCTATGATGATTTAAAATGTACTGGCCGATAGCATGCAACAGATGTGTTTTTCCCAGTCCGACACCGCCATAAATAAAAAAAGGGTTATAAGCCTTGGAAGGGGTTTCAGCCACGGCTAAAGAGGCGGCATGAGAAAGGCGGTTACAGGGGCCGACCACAAAACTTTCAAAAGTGTAACGCGGGTTAAAGAGAGAGACCTGTTTTTTTACCTTTTCTTCTGTTTTGACTGCAGTAGAAATACCGGCTGTATTTTTGTAAATTTCGTCCGGTTCTACAAAGTCCGGGGCGACGATAAACTGGAGATCGTAATTCTGAGAAGTAATTTCCTTCATTTTTTTTATAACAATATCCCGGTATTTACTATGAAGCCATTCCCTGGTAAAATCGTTGGGGACAGCTACTAAAAGGCACTGATCCTTTAATGAAACCGGATGGGTAGAGGTGAACCAGGTTTCGAAACTTGGTTTGCTAATCTCCTTACTAATTTCAGCAAGGATCACAGACCAGAGTTTAGAAAGATTGCTGTACAAAACAATACCTCCCTGCTGAATTGCACTTTCTAGGAAACTCCAACCGAAGGTCCCAAGCTACTATTATTGCTTACGGGATTTTTATTTTACCTCACAATGCGAGATGACAACTTTACATGGCGATCTTATTGAGAGTAATTTGGGGTAATATTTGCTTTAGATCTTCTAATCCGGGAATCCCTCCAACCAGGGCGCTTAAGAGGTATTTATTAGTAGACTCTAATAAAATAACAAATACGGAGGTGGTCTTTCATTGTTGGCCACTGGCGTCCTCAGGTCTAATTATTAAGTAGCTGTAAAAACTACTTCTAAATTTATTGCCACGGCAAGGCAGGTTTGATTAAATTTCATGCTGGCGCGCTACCTAGACTGGTTAAAAGATAATTCTACGGCGACTGTTAAAAAACAGCTCGAGGCTTAAACATTGTTAGCACTTAGATATGCCCATTAAAGTTGTCAAAGAGCCAAAAAAACACCATTCACCCATAGTAAAACAATGGATAATTCATGCTCACTTTTCTAGAACCTGAGAATCTTATTAAATAAGTAGCCTTAAATTATACACAAAAACAGATAATTATCAACAAATATCTGTGGATAACCCTGCCAGCTGTTTAGATAAACAGGTAACAGCAAATAATATATTAACAGATCTACATATTTGCTGCAATCATCAGGAAATGGCGAGAGGGTTATTTTAACGTGGAAAAGAACGGGTTATCTTGACATTGTTAATTTTATTGCGGTATACTTTTTTTATATTCTGAACAGAAAAGTGAGAAAGGGAAGATTATGAAAAGGACATATCAACCGAAGCGCAGAAGAAGAAAACGGAAGCATGGTTATCTAAAAAGAATGAGCACTAATGCCGGGCGGGACATTATTAGAAAAAGACGCCGGCGGATGCGCCGAAAGGTCAGTGTTTGAACTTTAGGGCATGAAGGTTAAACGGCTTAAAAAGAACTGGGAGTTTAAAAGAGTGTACCGGCGGGGCAAAGCGCTGGTATCAAAAAAGATTGTACTTTATGCCTATCCTAACGGGACCGAGCATAGCAGAATTGGGTTTTCCATTAGCAAGAAAGTCGGGAAGAGCGTTCAAAGGAACAGGATCAAAAGAGTTTACCGGGAAGCATTTTTAAGCCTTTACCATAAAATTAAACCGGGGTATGATCTGGTTATAGTGGCCCGGAAAGAAGCAGTAGGGGTCTCTTTAAGACAGGCACGGGAGGAGTTGTTTGTGTTGTGTCGAAGGGGAAAGTTGCTTCAAAAGTAAAGCAGCCGGAGAGGCAGATTGCAGCCAATATATGTCTGATGGCGATTAAAACTTACCAGAAATACCTATCGCCGCTAAAGCCTCCTACCTGTAGATTTTATCCTTCTTGTTCCCAGTATTATTACGATGCTATAAAAAAATACGGGGCCGCCCGGGGAAGTGTGCTTGGGATCAGAAGAATCCTTAAATGCCATCCCTTTCATCCGGGCGGGTATGACCCGGTGGACTGAGGTTCGGCAAAGAAGTGTAGGAGGAAATTAAGATGATCAATAGTATTGCACAATTTTTTGGGGTAATCCTTAGTGGTATCTATGCAGTAATACCCAACTTTGGAATAGCCATCATTATTTTCACCGTTTTGATTAAGTTGATTACCTTTCCCTTAAATCACAAGCAGCTTGAATCAAATAAAAAGATGCAGGAGCTGAATCCGGAGATAAAGCGGATCCAGCAGAAGTATAAGAACGATAAAGAGAAGCAGAACCAGGCGGTGTTGGAATTTATGCAGAAAAACCAGATCAACCCGATGGCTGGCTGTCTTCCTCTCTTGATTCAGCTACCGATCATGTACGGAATCTTTCGTTTGCTCAGGGAAACGGGTGAATTTTTGGGAGAGACGATTAACACTTTTTTGATACCATCGCTTCAGTTTATCAACTTGCAATTGTCTCCGGCCGAGTTTCAGGGTGATCCGCTTCAAAAAGTAATATTTTACCTGTTTCCGATTATCTCCGGCTTGACTACCTATCTTTACCAGAAAACAGCAATCACCGACCCTAGTCAAAAAATGATGCTCTACATGATGCCGGTGATGTTTGTTTTTTTCAGTTTCGGATTTCCAGCCGGTCTGATTATCTACTGGATTACAAACAACTGTTTAACTATGGGGCAGCATTATTTAGTAATCAATATGGATAAGAAGAAAAGCGAAGAAAAAGCGCCGGTAGAGGTTACGAAAAAAACAAAAAAGAAAACAGCAAAAGTAAAAAAGGGAGAGAAGGGAGAGAAATGAACTCTATTGAAACAACAGGCCGTACCGTTGAAGAGGCTGTGGAAAAGGCGCTCTCCGCTCTCGGAATCAGAGAGAACAATGCCGTAATCGAGGTGATAAGTGAACCGGCCCAGGGTCTGTTCAGCTTTATTAGCTCGCGGGTGGCCCGGGTAAAGGTTAAACCCCGTTTTGAGCCAGCAGAATACCTCGAAAATTTTTTAAGGGACATTATTGAAAGAATCGGCTTAAAGACAGAAATATCAGTAGAGGAAGATGATGACAAGCTTTATGCCTCGATCAGGGGGAAAAAAGTCGGTGTTTTGATTGGACGACGAGGGAAGACTTTAAATGATCTGCAATACCTGGCCAACACGATCATGCGGTGCCAGTTCAGCCAGTTTAGAAAGATGATCATCATCGATGTGGAAAACTACCGCTCTCGTCGAGAACGAACTTTGACGCAGCTGGCTAAAAGTATTGCCCGTAAAGTTGATGCCGACGGGCGTGAGCAGATTCTCGAGCCGATGACACCCCAGGAGAGACGGGTTATTCATCTCGCTTTACAGGATTATGCCGGGGTGGTGACCTACAGTAAAGGTGAGGAGCCTCACCGCAAGGTGGTTATTGCCCCTCGATAAGAGAGCATCGATATACCGCTCCTCCTCGGGGGAGCGGTTTTTTATTTGGTAAAGGAGGTCTTCATTTGACTGCCAGAGAGACTATTGCTGCAATCAGTACTCCCCTGGGGGAGGGCGGCATCGGTATTGTCCGCATTAGCGGTGAAGAAGCTTTTCAAATCGGTAAAAAAATATTCGTTCCTAAAAAAGATCCCACCCGTGATTATCCCAGGTCGCACTATCTTTATTATGGGCACATTTATTCTGAGCAGGGAGAGCTAATCGATGAAGTGCTGCTTACTTTTATGCGGGCACCACGAACCTATACCCGTGAGGATACTGTAGAGATAAACTGTCACAGCGGTATATTTACGCTGCGCCTTATTTTAAAAAGGGTTTTAGAAGCAGGGGCCAGGATGGCTCGTCCCGGTGAATTTACCAGAAGGGCATTTTTAAACGGCCGCATTGACCTCAGCCAGGCTGAAAGTATTTTAAAGATAATCCGGGCCCGCTCTGATGAAGCCGTGAAAATTGCCGCCTCCAATATGCAAGGACGGCTTTCTCAAGAAATAAGAGAAATTCGGGAGAGTATCCTCAATCTTCTAGCCCGGATAGAGGCTCAGCTTGATTTTCCGGAGGAGCTTGAGGAAGAAGAGACCGCTCTAGGAAGAGAGATCGAAAATGAACTGGGACGAATCAAAGAACTTCTGGAAAATATGGCCAGGGGGGCGGAAAGAGGCCGGGCTATGCAGGAAGGGCTGGTCAGCGCGATTGTGGGAAAACCTAACGCTGGCAAATCGTCCCTACTTAATGCATTGCTTAGAGAACAGCGAGCCATTGTTCATGAGGTTCCCGGAACAACGCGGGATCTTCTGGAAGGCTATCTAAACATACGCGGTTATCCTCTCTGTTTAATTGATACCGCGGGCATTCATCAAACTGACGATCCGGTAGAGCAGGCCGGGATTGCCAGGGCTAAAGGGGCCATTGCTGACGCCCGCCTCTTGATTATTGTTCTGGACGGGTCAACTGCGTGGAGCACAGATGATGAGGCTATCGCTTCGCTAATTCAACCAGGGCAGCTTGTTGTGGTCGTCATTAACAAGAAAGATCTGGTTCAAAAGATCTCCATGGACGAAGTTACCAGGAGATTCCCGGGTTATCCAGTAGTCCGGACGTCGGCAATAAACAACCAGGGCATTGAACAGCTTGAGGAGATCATTGAAAAAATACTGGATCAGAACCTGGGAACAATCGCTGGTGAAACCCCGGTCATGGTTAACCTGAGGCACGCTCGGATTGTGCAGGAGGCCTGTGAGCAGATCGGCGAGGCGCTGCAAGCAGCTGTCACCCAGCCCCTCGAGCTGGCCACTATTGGCCTGAGAGAGGCCTGGGTGAAATTGGGTGAAATTACCGGGGAGACCGCCTCTGATGAGCTGCTCGAGAGGGTTTTTAGTGAATTTTGTATTGGTAAATAATGGTTAATAGGTTCAGGGAGGACTTACATGGAGAAACCGGAAGAATCTCTGGAGAAGGTCACCGACGGATTAGGTTTGGAGATAAGCAAGTCTCAAAAAGAGCAGCTTTTATGGTATATTCATTTGTTGTTAGAAGGATTAAACAGGCAACGCCTGGTTGGGGAGAAAAGCGGAGCGGCCCTAATTGAAAAGCATCTCTATGACTCTCTTTATCCGCTGAAGCTGTGGAGCTTTCCCCCTGGCCGCTTGCTGGATCTGGGAACGGGAGCTGGTTTGCCGGGGATACCTTTAAAGATCTGTCTTCCCAAAGTAAAATTATATTTAGTTGACGCCAACCGGCGGAAAATTAACTTCTTAAGACGTGTTGCTGCCGAACTAGCTCTTAGCGAAACCTATTTATTACCGGGTAGAGCTGAGAAATGGGGCCGGGACCCCATCTATCGCGAAAAATTTAACTGCCTGGTCAGCCGCGCGGTGGCCCGAGCTGTTATTTTAGTGGAACTGGCCCTGCCACTGGTGAAAATAGGGGGAGATCTACTTATGTACAAAGGGAAAAATGGCTTAAATGAGATTGAAGAAGCCAGGACTGCAATCCGCCTCTGCGGGGGGCAAATGGAAAAATACTGGCATTATTACCTTCCTACCGGAGAAGAGAGAACCCTTTTCTTAATCAAAAAAACAGGACCGACTCCGGAAGCCTATCCCCGGCGGATTGGCAAACCAGCTCAAAAGCCACTGGGACTGTAATTTAAATTTCCTTTTTGAAGGAATGCATCCGCAGTTGTCTAATAAGTTCCATGAGTATGCATTTGAGGCGGGTGAATAGATGAAGGATGACCGGTTAAAAAAAATTCCATTCCTGGAAGGGGAACCGGGCAAGGATAAGGTTATCAAGGTGAAGATAGAGGCACTTCAACCAAATCCCTACCAACCAAGACAAAGTTTTCCAGAAGAAAAGATTAATGAGCTCAAGCAATCAATTAGAACATATGGGTTGTTACATCCAATAATTGTCCGCCGTTTCGGAAGAGTATACCAAATTGTGGCTGGAGAGCGCCGGGTGATGGCCTGCCGGGATCTAGGTTGGCAAACGATACCGGCTATTGTCAAGGAGATTAACGACAGCGCGATGGCGGCGATGGCCCTAATCGAAAATTTACAGCGGGAAAATCTAAATTATCTTGATGAAGCAGCAGGTTATGCCAGGCTAATTGAATCTTTTAACCTAACTCAGGAAGTGCTGGCCCAGAGGCTTGGTAAAAGCCAGTCTACTATTGCCAACAAGATGAGATTGCTTAAACTTCCAGATGAAGTTAAAGATCTGCTGGTAAAAGAGCAGCTTACGGAGAGACATGCCCGGGCTTTGTTAAAACTTGAATCAGAAGAGCAACAGTTGAAGATGGTTCAAGAGATTATTCAGGAGGGCCTTACTGTCAGTGATACTGAAAGAAGAATCGCCCAGCTAAACGAGCCAAGCAAGAAGAAAAAAGATAAGCGGCCGCGTAAAGGCGTGGTCCGGGATGTCCGTATATTTTTAAACACAATTCGCCAAGCGGTCAAGATAATTGAAGACTCTGGCCTACATCCTGAAGTAGAGGAGAAGGCGGAAGCTGATTTTATTGAAGTAACAATTCGCCTTAACAAGAGTAGAGCCTCACCACAATAGCGGAGAGACGGCTAACAATTTAGTAAATTTTAAAGTAAAAAGGGAGAGGAAAAATGGCGCGGATTATAGCCATCGCCAACCAAAAAGGCGGTGTCGGAAAAACTACAACCGCGGTGAACTTAAGCGCTGCCATGGCCCAGTTGGGAGAGAGAGTTTTACTGCTGGATATTGATCCCCAGGGTAACACTACCAGCGGGATAGGCTTCTCCAAGAAAGAGATAAAGCTCTGTATTTACGATGCCTTGATTAACGGATTGCCCCTGGAGCGAATTATTCTAGCCTCTCGCTGGAAGAATTTATTTGTGGTTCCGGCAACGATTCAGCTGGCCGGTGCAGAGATAGAGCTGGTTCCAACGGTTTCGCGTGAAGTAAAATTAAAAGAGGCGCTTGCCCCGGTCGCAGAAGACTACTCCATCATTATTATCGATTGCCCCCCTTCTTTGGGCCTGTTGACCTTAAACGCCCTTACAGCAGCCAGCGGAGTTTTAATACCGATTCAGTGCGAGTATTATGCCCTGGAAGGGTTAGGTCAACTGATGAATACAATTTCACTTGTCCGTAAGCACCTTAATCAATCACTACAGATTGAAGGCGTTGTCCTGACCATGTATGATTCACGGACCAACCTTTCCGAACAGGTTGTGGAAGAGGTTAGAGGGTATTTTCAAGAAAGGGTTTACCGGACCATTATTCCTCGAAATGTGCGGCTCAGTGAAGCGCCGAGCCATGGTTTACATATTTTCGAGTATGATCCTCGCAGCAAGGGAGCAGAAGTTTACCTGGCTCTGGCCAGGGAGGTGACCGGGCGGTGAGTGAAAAAAGAAGACTTGGCCGGGGGTTGGGGGCGCTAATCAACGAAGCATTGACCGATGCCGAGGATATTGTAGAGATACCCTTGAACCAGATTAAACCAAATCCTTTTCAACCCCGCATCTCCTTTAACTCAACGAAGCTGCAGGAGCTGGCTGATTCGATCAAGGAACATGGCGTAGTCCAAGCGGTAATCGTCGCTCCGGATGAAGAAGAAGGTTACCACCTGGTCGCCGGTGAGAGACGCTGCCGGGCTGCCAGGATAGCCGGCTTAACCAGGATACCGGCCCTGGTCCGTGACTTAGACGAGAAAGCGATGCTCGAGATTGCCCTGATCGAGAATCTACAAAGAGAAGATTTGAACCCTATTGAAGAAGCGTCTGCCTATCGCCGGTTGATGGATGAATTTGAGTTGACTCAGGAGGAGCTCGGGCGGCGCCTGGGGAAAAGTCGCTCGGCAATTGCCAATACGGTACGCCTGCTTTCACTGTCAAAATGGGTTCAAGAGGCCATCGTTAGAGGTGAGCTTAACACTGGACAAGCCCGGCCCTTGCTGGCCATAACGGATCCTGTCCGGCAAGAAGAGCTGGCTAGAAAGATCATAGAGGGGAAGATGACCGCCCGGGAAGCAGAGAAACTAGCCAGCAAGGCTGGAGGAGACAAAAAAAGGCGTCGCAGCAAAACAGAGCCTGAGGCCACAGATCCACTTTTAAAAGAGTTGCAGAATGGATTACAGCGGCACCTGGGAACCAAAGTTAAGATATACCGCCGCAAGAGCGGCGGTTCGATCGAGATCTCCTTTTACGGGGATGACGACCTCGAACGACTTGTCGCCTTATTGATGCCCGGAGGGCTCCGGTAAAGGATGTTTCACATGAAACAAAATGGCGCCTTGCTTCGTTTCACATGAAACAAGTAAAAAAAGGAGAAAGGACAATTAAGGCGAACTAACATTATTAAATTTTCTTAATAACCAACTTTGAAAGGCGTTGAGATTAGCTTGCCGGCTTGGGAACAATTTAATCTATGGGTTTTCGCCCATCTCGATTCTTTTATTTTGCTTGTTGGGGCCCTATTATTGGGCTGCTTTATCCTTTCAATAGCAGCGCTGAGGACGGCGCTGCTATTGAAAAAACGCTATCAGGGGCTCATGATGGGCCGGGAGGGGTTGGACCTGGAAGAGCTGCTGAGCTATCACAGGGAATTGTTGGAAGAGGGAATCCGCGGCCGGAAGAAAATTGAGGCCCGGTTAAAAGAGGTCGAAGAGCAACTGCTGCTTGCAGTAACCGGTGTGGGACTGGTTCGCTATAATGCTTTCCGGGAAACCGGCAGCGATCTTAGCTTCTCCCTGGCTTTACTTGATCGTAACCTGAACGGGGTTATCTTAACCAGTCTTTTCGGTCGGGAAGAGAGCAGGTGTTATGGGAAGCCTGTGAAGCAAGGGCAGTCGAGCCATTATCTCAGCGAAGAGGAGAACCTGGCTCTTGAAGAAGCCAGGCGCCAGATAAATGCCCGGAGGCGGTAACCTCAATCGAAAGTAGGGGATGTGGTGAAAAGAAAAAACCGCTACTTCACAATCATGATTGTGCCTCATTCAGAGGAGTCTACATATAGCATTCGTGTACCTCTTTTTGTCGGTCAATTACTTGTCGTTCTTTTCGTGATCGGGCTGGCTGCTTTTTTAATTCTTGCTTACACCTATAACCATCTCCTCTCAGAGGCAGAAGAGGTGCGCATACTACGGCAGGTTAACCAGGCCCAGCAAGATGAAATTAATTCTTTTGCTCATGAGACCCAGCAGTTGCTCAAGCGAATGCAGGAGATTGAAGACCTGGCGGAGCTAGTAGCCGACAGGCTGGGTCTTAGCCCCGGAGAAGGGGAAACCGGCTCTCAGGGAGGGGCGCTTTCTGATGAGAGGCGACAATATGCTTCACGTTCAGACGAAGATCGGGTATTAGACCGCGCCGCCAATAATCTAGCTGTGTTGCAGAACTTAATTCCGGAAAGGGCCGATACCCTGGAAACCTTGAAAGGGGAAGTGGACGAATATAACCGTCGTCTGGCGGCGACCCCTTCGATTTGGCCGTGCCGAGGACGGGTTACTTCAGGGTTTGGGATGCGCCGTTCTCCATTCGGCCGGGGCATAAGTAAGTTTCACCATGGTGTCGATATCGCGTCCTCCCACGGCACCCCGATTTACGCTACCGCAGACGGACAGGTCTCTTTTGCAGGATATCGCAGGGGTTATGGCAACCTGGTCATTATTCGGCATGGCTATGGATTTCAGACCTGTTACGCTCATCTCTCCGGCTTCGCTGTTTCATCGGGGCAGTGGGTAAAAAGAGGCCGGGTGATCGGCCATATGGGTCGAACAGGGACAGCTACGGGAGTTCATCTCCACTACGAAGTTCATGTTAACGGGGTGGCGGTAAACCCGGCGCGATATATGTAAATAATTTAAGGAGATGACCGAAATATGTTTAAAAAAAGACCCATGGAATCACCTCCGGGTAAGGTAAACACAGTTATTGGTAAAGATACCTGTTTCAAGGGGTCGATTAAGACTAACGGCCTGATCAGAATTGATGGAGAGATGGAAGGCGATATTATTACCCAGGGCGATGTGGTCATTGGCGAAAGCGGAAAAGTGCAGATAGAATTGAAAGCGCGTCATGTCGCCATCGCCGGTCGGTTCGAGGGCAGTCTCGAGGCGGATGGTAAACTGGAAATTAAAAGTAGCGGCATCGTTATTGGCAGTATAAAAACAAACGGCTTGCTGGTCGATGACGGGGCCGTCTTCTCTGGAAACATGGAAATGAGCCGTAAAGATCAAATGGTGAAGCCATTACTGAGAGGGGGGGCTGTAGCAGAGTCTGCAACCAAAGAGAAAACCAACCCTTAAAATTTCTAAAAGGCCGGGCCCCATCGTTTCTAAGTTTGATTGAGGGCTCTCTGGAGACCGTGAGCGATGACCATGGCAATCTCCAGCACATGAAAAAGGCGGGTGCTTTGAAGGACCATTTGTTCCATAAAGCCGCCAAGGTTGACGATGCCGCTTAAGTAGATATGGCCCACTGGCGGCAGCTTTTTGTTAACACCGGCTCCGGGTATGAGCGGCCCTTTTCCTACCTCAACTAACCCCACGCTGCCTGGCTTGCCTAGGGAAGCATCGACGGCGATTACCAGGGGTTTGGCTGTACTTTTTTCCAGATCGGTGATATATTTTTCCAGGTTCAGGGCATGGACGGGATCGGCCAGCGTCCCCCAGATTGTCGTTCGGGGGGGCGGCAGCTGTTTCAGGTAGGCGCCGACCAGTGGTCCCAGCGAATCTCCGGTAGAGCGATCCGAACCGATGCAGATAACCAGGCGCTGCTTTTCCCGAGAATATTCTTGTAGAGGATCGATTATGTTTATAAGGGAGCCGGCAATCTTATCCACTGCTTTAAGGTCTTTACAGTTCACACGCAACACGGTTCCGGGCTGCCGTTTTATTTGAGGAGGCGTCGCTAGAAGGTCGGCCATCGGTGCCCTCCCTCGAAGGTGATGGTACCTTAGTTATATTAAAAGTTCATTTTAAATATGTATGAGAGAACCTGGATCAGTTTAAGGAAAGAGACTAAAACATGCTCTGGTTGGACCTGGCAGTAGTCTGCTTGATGATGTGGGGGGCGGTTAACGGTTACCAGGCCGGTTGGCGCAAAGCACTTTGCCGCCTGGGGGGGCTGCTCTGTGCGACGTTAACCGCACTTCTGAGCAGGAAAGAGCTGATCTGTTTTGGGGCCCGGCACAGCCCCCTCGAAAGGGTTATCGAGACCATGGTAGAAAGCCGTCTGGCCATCCCGGTGAGCGGCGGGCATTTTGGCAGTGCGGCAGCATCATATTCTCTGGATTTGCCCGGGGTATTATGGGAGGCGTTACTTGCGGGGCAGACCCAGCCTGTAGGCGGAAGCCCAGATTACCTGGTGACCCTGCTGGTGCAGTTGCTTGGTTACACCGTGGCATTTCTAACCGGCCTGACCCTCTGGTGGGGTTTTTTTCACCTGTGTAGCGCGGCCCTGGCGGGAAAAGAAGACGGCTGGTTAAGTAAGCCCTCCAGATGGGGCGGAGCCCTGATCGGCTCGGTCAGGCAGTTCTGCTGTGCAACTTTGTTGATCGGGATTGCCGTTCCTTTAGCCTGGTTGTTACGGATACCTTCCGGGTTGCTGCAGCTGGAAAAGACCTCTTTAGCCCGGTGGGCCTGGAATTTTTTTTTAAGCCTCGGGGTTTGGTATTAAAGCTCTTTTTAGTCAGCAAGCAGGAATTGACGGAAAAAAGAAGAACATTATATCCTTGGAATCAGATCCTTGGGTGTCCCAAAAGTGAGGGAAAAAGATGCTGATTATTTTGTTGGGTCCTCCGGGTGCAGGTAAAGGAACACAAGCGGAGCGTTTGGTTAAGCAATATAACCTGGCTTATATCGCCACAGGAGATATTCTCCGGGCAGCGGTAAAGAGCGGATCTCCTTTAGGAAAGCAGGCTAAGACCTTTATGGAACAGGGTCAGCTGGTTCCTGATGAGGTCGTAGTCGGAATTGTCCGCGAACGGCTCACTGCTCCCGATTGCGCCGCCGGCGCGATTCTAGATGGCTTTCCCCGCACCGTGGCCCAGGCCCAGGCCCTGGACCAGGTCCTGGAGGAGATAGGCACCAAGATAGACCGGGTTATCCATATCGAGGTTGATGAAGAGGAGCTGATCACCCGCCTGACGGGGCGAAGAGTATGCCGGGAATGTGCGGCTACATATCACATTAAATTTAATCCGCCCAAGGTGCGTAACGTCTGCGATCAGTGTGGTGGAGAGCTTTACCAAAGAGAAGATGATTCTCTGTCCACGGTTCAGGAAAGACTAGTGGTTTACAACAAACAGACAGCCCCGCTCATTGATTATTACAACCGCGAAGGTCTGTTGACCGTGATAGACGGTAACCGGGAGATTGAGCAGATCTTTTCTCAAATCAGCTCTGCTCTAGAAACGGGGTCCTCTTAGTGGAGCCTTACCGTATCGGGCAGGTTGTCCAGATGAAAAAGGGACACCCTTGCGGCGCCAATCGCTGGCAGATTACCAGGGTAGGAATGGACTTTCGGATTAGGTGCCTACATTGCGGACGCAGTGTCTTGATGCCACGGAAACGGTTTATGCGGCGGGTTAAAAAAATCATCCTTGAAGATCCTATGGAAGACAAAAGATAAGGGGGACGCCAGTTGTCATGGAGTTGTGGGATCGTCGGCCTGCCTAATGCCGGCAAATCAACGCTATTTAAAGCGCTAACGGCGATCGATGTGCCCATTGATAGCTACCCCTTTACGACTATTGAACCGAACGTAGCGGTGGTCCCCTTAGAAGATCCTCGCTTGAAGGCCCTGGCGGAGCTCTGCTCATCAAAAAAGGTGACCCCGCCGATAATACGTATTGTCGATGTTGCCGGCCTGGTGAAGGGAGCCAGCAGAGGCGAAGGGCTGGGAAACCGCTTTTTAGGGGAGCTGCGCAACGTAGACCTGCTGCTCCATGTCGTCGCTGGATATGAGCGATTTGACGGGGCGGGGAACGATCCGGCAGAGCGTGCGGCCGTGGTAAACCTGGAGCTGATACTGGCCGATCTGGATGCGGTGGCCCGGCGGAGAAAGAAGATCCATCTGCAGCAGAAAAGCGGTTCCAAGGAGGCTGCTGCTGAGCTTCTATTTCTTGACCGTCTTGAAGAGCAGTTGCAACGTGGTGCGCCAGCCCGCCTCCTTCCCCTGGAAACTGGCGAGGAAGAGTTTTTAAGCCAACTATTTTTACTGACCTCCAAGAAGATGCTCTATATTTTTAACCGTGCTGAAAACGGTGGCCCTGTAGAACCACCGGAAGAGCTAGTTAAATTGGCCCGGGATGAACGTAGCCCATTGATCTCGCTTTGTGCCCGTCTTGAAGCGGAGATTGGAGAACTGCCTGATGATGAAAAGGGACTGTTTTTAAAGGAATACGGCCTGAAGGAGTCCCAGGTGAAAGAGTTATTGCAGGAATGCTACCATCTTCTGGATCTAATTACCTTTTATACAGTTAAAGGCGAAGAGGCCCGGGCCTGGTTTATCCCCCGTGGAACGACCGCTCTTGAAGCAGCTTTTAAGGTTCATACAGATATCGGCCGGGGATTTATCAATGCCGAGGTGATCTCCTGGGATCTCTTGATCGAGGCGGGCGGGCTAACGGCGGCACGCGAACAGGGAGCCGTGCGTACTGAGGGACGGGATTATCCGGTAGTTGACGGCGACGTATTATATATTCGTTTTCGCGACTAAGGCTTCCGGGGGTAACGCCGCGAGCAAAAAAACAAATTTGCTCGTGATGGTGAAATATGCTATGATTATCTGAAACAGCCCTGCTCCGTTTAACGGGGCCGTCAGTCCAGAGGGAGGTGAGCCGCATTGGCTGTCTACGAAACCATGTTTATTCTTCAACCGGAACTTGAAAGCGAAGCCGAAGAAGAGCTGATGAAAAATCTCCAGGCCGTTTTACAGAGACTCGGAGGAGAGATTACCAAGACCGACGACTGGGGAAAACGCAAGCTAGCCTACGCAATTAACAAGTTTACCGAGGGGCATTATTACGTACTGCAATTCACAGGATCCCATGAGATCGTCCCCGAACTCGAACACTTCTTCCGGGTTAACGACGCGGTGATCCGATTTATCATCGTACGGGAAGACGAGTAAAGTACTCATTTTAGAAAAAAGGCGGTGCATGGGATGCTGAACCTGGTAGTGTTGATTGGTCGTTTGACCCGGGATCCGGAGCTCCGTTACACCCCCGGGAACGGCACGGCGGTAGCCACATTTACTCTGGCTGTCGACCGGTCTTTTGCCAACAGGCAGGGTGAAAGAGAAACTGACTTTATTAGGATCGTTACCTGGGACAAGCTGGCTGAAACCTGTGCCAACTATCTTCAGAAAGGAAGGCTGGTAGCGGTAACAGGGCGTTTGCAGATACGCTCTTATGATGACAAAGAAGGGATTCGCCGCAAAGCAGCTGAAGTAGTAGCCCGTGATGTCAGGTTTCTGGAGCCGCCGCGCAGCGAAGAGACAGATTCCTTTCCAGGTGACGAAATCTCCGTTAGCGAAGATGATATTCCCTTTTGAGGAGGTTGGTTAATTGAGGCGCGAGAGGGGCCGCAGACCCAAAAGAAAAATTTGCAGTTTCTGCGTGGATAAAGTTGAGCAGGTTGATTACAAACAGTATGATAAACTAAGGCGTTTTATTACTGAGCGAGGCAAAATTCTACCCCGGCGTATCTCTGGCAACTGTGCCAAACATCAGCGCCAGTTGACCCGGGCAATTAAAAGAGCACGGATCATGGCCTTGCTTCCCTTTACCTCCGAATAAACAGATAAAAAGGGCCCGCCATAAAAACGGTGCTGGAGACTTCTGTTACCGGCGCCGTTTTTTAGCTTTTTAAACAGGGCAGGAGCCCGCTGCTCCCGGCGCGAAATATAATCTTAAGTGTACTAAATGTATAGCGGATGACCGCCGGCAGCTATTTATGTTCAGAACCTTAGAAGGGGTGGATTCGATGAAGGTTATCTTGAAAGAAGATATACCCGGCCTGGGGGAAAAAGGTGAGATCAAAGAGGTTGCTCCCGGCTACGGGCGCAACCTGCTTATCCCCAAAGGATTAGCCGAAGAGGCTACGCCGGGGCGCTTGAAGGAGTTACAGCACCAGGAGCAGGTCTTGAAGAGAAAAAAGCAGCGGCTTCTCGAGGAAAGCCAGGTTCAGGCGGAGCGCCTGGCACAGCAGGAGCTCCGGTTTAGGCTGGCTGCCGGCGAAGGAGGACGGCTCTTTGGATCGGTGACTGCAGCTGATATTGCCGGAGAATTACAGCGGTTAGGGTTTAACGTGGATAAGAAAAAAGTTATACTCGAAGAACCAATTAAAGCTACCGGCCGGTACGAGATCACCGTAAAACTATATTCCGGAGTCCAGGCCGAGGTAGTGGTAGAGGTGGAAGAAGAGAGCTAGGAGGCAGATCATGGAGCCTGAGCAGCAGTCGACAGAGCATCACAGGCGGCTAAGCGCCTTGATCGACCTGGTTAACCGTGTTTACGGGACCGAAAAGATGATTTTAAAGGCGGGAAAATTGGAAGCGCTTTCGTTGATTCGCTCCCGCAAGCCGGCACAGCAACTGCTCGGTTTACAGCGGCTGGTTTTTGAAAATCCTACTTTAAGCGAGATCCCCGCGGAGGAAGAATATCCGCATGTTTTTAATGAGCTGGAAGAGGAGCTAGCTGAACAGCTGGCCAGGCATTCGCTTGAAGAAGCGCTGGAATTAAAAATTAAAGAGCGTCTTGAAGAACAACATGAAGAGTATCTTCTGGAAGTAAAAAAAGAGATTATCCGGGAATGGAGTGGGGTGGAAAATCCACAAACTCTAAAAAAATATGCCCGGACAGAGAAAATGTTTGCGCAGCAGCTCTCCCGCTCTGCCCAGGAGATGCTCCGCCCGGCGGGACTGGACCAGATTATCGGGCAAAGTGAGGCGGTGACGGCGCTTGTTTCCAAGCTGGCTTCACCATACCCGCCGCATATTATTCTCTACGGTCCTCCCGGTGTGGGGAAGACTACCGCGGCCCGCCTGGCCTTAAAGAGCGTCCTGAAAATCCCGGGAGCAATCTTTTCAGAGGAGGCCCCTTTTGTGGAGGTTGATGGGGCTACCTTGCGTTGGGACCCCCGCGAAATTGCCGATCCGCTGCTCGGTTCGGTTCATGACCCGATCTACCAGGGAGCGCGTCGGAACCTGGTTGAAGGTGGGATCCCGGAACCGAAACTGGGGTTGGTCTCCGAGGCCCACGGCGGAATTCTTTTTATTGATGAAATTGGTGAAATGGACTTTGCGTTGCAAAATAAACTTCTCAAGGTGCTTGAAGATAAACGGGTTATCTTTGACTCAGCCTATTACGATCCCACCGACACGCAGGTGCCGAAATATATCCGGCTCCTTTTCGAGCAGGGTGCTCCGGCTGATTTTGTATTGATCGGGGCGACGACCCGCTTTCCGGAAGCAATCTCACCAGCTTTTCGCTCGCGCTGTTCTGCGGTCTACTTCGAGCCGCTTACACCTGTCGAGATAGAGGAGATCGTGCATAGCTCTGCGGCGAGGTTAAACCTGGCTATTGAACCGGAGGCGGCCCGCCTGGTAAGCCGTTATACCTGTGAAGGCCGGCGGGCAGTGAACCTGCTGGTTGATGCTTACGGGCGGGCTCTTTACGAGCAGCAATGCCGGGGCGAAGGAGGTCAGAAGCTTCTAATCAGCGCTGCGCTGATGCAGAAAGTGCTGGTAAGCAACCGTCTTTATCCCCTAAGCCCGGTCTCGACAGGGGAGAAAGCTGAAACCGGCCGAGTGCTGGCTCTTGGCGTGAGCGGCTTTACCGGGCAGGTGTTGGAGATTGAAGCGCTGGCTTTTCCGGCAGCCGCACCGGGCCGGGGGAGCATACGCTTCAATGAAACTGCGGGCTCGATGGCCCGGGACTCTGTTTTTGTGGCCGCGTCGCTTCTACGCAAGCTGACCGGTGTCGATCTTAAAGATTTTGATCTCCATCTTAACGTTGTCGGCGGTGGTAACATCGATGGGCCCTCCGCTGGGGCGGCCATCTTCTTGGCCATACTAAGCGCCGTGAAAGAGTTGCCGCTACGGCAAGATTGCGCGGTTACCGGTGAAATATCCTTGCGCGGACAGCTAAAACCGGTTGGCGGGATCACCGAAAAAATTTATGGGGCCCATCTTGCCGGCTTGAACAAAGTGGTTATTCCGGCAGAAAATGAGACAGAGCCCAGCCGCCGCTTCCCCGGTATGAAGATTGCGGTAGCCGGAGATATCGAAGGGTTGCTGCCTCACTTTTTATCGCGCAGCGCCGTCCAACAACTGCGAACGAAGGAGAGTTAAGCGATGGTTCTCACCGGTGATAAGATTCCTCCCCAGAGCATCGAGGCAGAGCAGTCTGTCCTGGGATCGATGATTATCGATAAGGAGGCGATTTTTGCTGCGGCGGAGATGCTTCGAGAAGCCGACTTTTACCGGACCGCTCACCAGAAGATCTTCGAGGCGATTATGGGCTTAAGTGAAAAGGGCGAACCGGTAGACCTGGTGACCCTTGCCGAGGAGTTACAGCGACAGCATTCTCTTGAAGAAGCAGGTGGGACGGCCTATTTAAGTGCTCTGGCCGGGGCGGTTCCGACAGCGGCAAATGTTCAGTATTACGCTCTCATTGTTCGCGAAAAATCCATTTTACGCTCATTGATTGGCACCGCTACAAAGATTGTAGCGGGATGTTACGAAGGACCGCCAGATGTAGAGGAGTTTCTTGACGCGGCCGAACAACAGATTTTTGAGATTGGCCGGCAGGGTAAACAGCAGGGTTTTATCCCCCTGAAGGAGGTTCTTAAGGAGACCTTTGACCGGATTGAGCGGCTTTTTGACGAGAAAAAGGGGGTCACCGGACTGGCCACCGGTTTTACCGATCTGGATACGATCTGTTCAGGTTTGCAGCAATCTGACCTGATCATTGTGGCGGCCCGGCCGAGCATGGGGAAAACAACCCTGGCTCTGAACATGGCCCATCATATTGCCGTCAAGGAGAAGAAGCCGACCGCCTTTTTCAGCCTGGAGATGTCTAGGGAGCAGCTAGCCCAACGGATGCTCTGTGCCGAGGCGAAGATCGATGCACATAATCTGCGCCGCGGTATACTCTCCCAGGAAGAATGGCAGAAGCTGACGCGTGCCGTGGGCCCTTTAAGTGAAGCACCGCTCTACATCGATGACTCTGCATCGCTTTCGGTGATGGAGGTGCGGGCCAAAGCCCGTCGCCTGAAGGCCGAGAGAGGGCTGGAGGCGGTTTTTGTTGATTACCTGCAATTAATGCGTGGTTTCAGCCGGGCAGAGAACCGGCAGCAGGAGCTCTCCGAAATATCACGTTCTTTAAAAGCGCTGGCCAAGGAGCTCTCCATTCCGGTGGTGGCCCTATCCCAGTTAAGCCGTGCCGTAGAAAAGAGAGAAAGTCGCCGCCCTATTTTAAGCGATCTCATGGAATCGGGAGGCATCGAAGCCAACGCTGACGTGGTTCTTTTTATTTATCGGGAATCCTATTATCACAAGGATACAGATAAAGGGAATATTGCTGAAATAATTGTCGCCAAGCAGCGGAATGGTCCGGTGGGCATGATCGAGCTTTGCTTCCTGGATCGCTACAACTGCTTTGCCAATATTGCCCGCGATGAAGAGAATGGAGTAACGCAGGGCTCTTGAAGGGATGAACTAGATGCGTATGAAGTATGATGTGGTTATTGTCGGAGCCGGTCCGGCCGGTATTTTTGCGGCGCTGGAGCTATGCCGTCAAGAGGGGGTTCGCATCTTGTTACTGGATAAAGGTGCAGCCCTGGGGAAGCGTAAATGTGCTACTCTGGGCGAATACGGACGCTGCAAGCGCTGTGAACCCTGTGCTATCACCTGTGGCTGGGGTGGCGCCGGGGCGTTCAGTGACGGCAAGCTGACTCTTTCACCGGAATTTGGAGGGAGCTTAAACGAATACCTCTCTCTTTCGTCTTTGGAGCAGTTGATCCACTATGTAGATGAGGTTTATCTCGCCGCTGGCGCCGAAGATATTCTCTTCGGCACTGATACCGCGGCCATAAAAGAGCTCCAGCGAGAGGCCGCTGCAGCGGGGTTGCACCTGGTTCCGGCGCAGATCAGGCACCTGGGAACAGAAAATTGCTACCTCGTCCTCGAGAAGATGTACCGCCGGCTAGAGAAGCAGGTCGATATTGCTACCGGAACCGAAGTGGTTGCAATCAGCTCTTCCGGCGGACAGGTGACCGGTGTAGAGCTGGCTTCAGGGGAGCAGATCCAGGCCGATTACGTGATCTGCGGCCCAGGGAGAGCCGGAGCCGAATGGATGCACAGCGAGGCTTCACGGCTGGGACTGGAAGGAACAAACAACCCGGTAGATATCGGGCTGCGGGTCGAGGTGCCGGCGGTTCTGCTGGAACATATTACCAGTAAGGTTCACGAGTCGAAGCTGATCTACTTTTCACGTTCTTTTGATGACCGCGTGCGCACCTTCTGCATGAATCCGTATGGCGTAGTCGTCACTGAGAATAACGGAGGGCTGGTTACGGTTAATGGGCATAGCTATGCGGAGAAGAGAAGCAACAATACCAACTTTGCCCTGCTGGTGAGCAAAACGTTTACCGAGCCGTTTAACGAGCCTATTCGTTACGGTAAATATATTGCCAGCCTGGCTAACATGCTGGGAGATGGGGTTATGGTGCAGCGCCTGGGCGATCTGCAGATGGGCCGTCGTTCCACGGCCGAGCGAATCGGCCGCGGCTTGGTCCGGCCGACCCTCGAAGAGGCGACACCCGGAGATCTAAGCCTAGCTCTCCCTTATCGCCATCTTCTTTCGATTATGGAGATGTTGGAGGCTTTGGATAAGTTGGCCCCCGGGATCAATTCGCCCCACACCCTTCTTTATGGCGTAGAGGTTAAATTTTATTCCTTCCGGCTTCGTTTAACCCGTCACCTGGAGACCGATTTGGCCAACCTTTTTGCTGTCGGCGACGGAGCTGGTGTCACCAGGGGATTGATTCAGGCCTCGGCTTCTGGTGTTCTAGCGGCACGGGAGATCTGCCGCCGTCTCGATAGCGGGATTGAATAACAGATGGCATAACAGGTAATTATACCCATAAAACAGCGATAGCGATACAACCCCTTCCGGGATGGGCGGGACTTTTTTTCTTTAGGGCAGGAGTTTTAGAGTTAATGGAGAACTAATTAAGATATCTTAATGATTGTTAAGGATAAAGATTTTATCTTAACAATTCAGCTATTTTTGCCTGACTGGCCCCAAAGGAGGTTTTTTATGAGGTCCTGGAAAATCCGGCTGCGGCCGGCGGCGCTAGGGGAAAAGCTGCAGCGTGCTTACCGTTACAGTGAACTAAGAAAACTGCAGCTGTGGTTTAAGGGGAAAACTTTGCATTGGGCAGTTTACCTGGCGTCGGCTTTAGTCTTGGTTGGAGCGGCTATGACCCTGCATCACTATTACTCGTGCTTCTTTTACGTCGTGAGCGTGGAAGGGCAAGAGGTAGGCCTGGTGCGTGAAGCCGCGGAGATTGAGCAATTTCTGGATGGGTTGTATGAAAAGGGCAGCGCTTTCTACGGAATGCCCGTGGAGCCGGAACAGGAAATTACAATAGAACGCGAATTTCGCTCTTACGGGGAAGAAGATACTGTTGCCGTGAAAGAGGCTCTTCGCCAGCAGATTAACTTGATGACCGATGCCGTCATGCTGACTGTAGATCAAGCTCCGGTAATTCCCTTAATGTCGGAAGACGAGGTTAATGAGGTCATTGATCTGTTAAGCAACTCTTTTATCAGCCAGGCAGATAATGTGAAGCTGCTAGAGATAACCCTGCTTGAGGAGGTTGCCGGTGTGCCGTGTTGCGTTCCCCCGGAAGCGATCTGTACCCCGGAGGAAGTTGCTTCATTTTTGCTGGACGGCGAGGATCCCGGCGAAGGCCGGTTGCTCCTGGCCAGCCGGCATGGGGAGTTCTTACATGATGATGACCTGGAAGCGGAAGAGGTACGGCCCACGGTGCATGTACAGACTGTGGAAGAGGTCAAAACAGTAGAAAAAATCCCCTTTACGACCAGTTACAGATACAACAATCGGATGTGGCATACACAGAGCCGGGTAGCTGTCCCGGGAGAAGTGGGGAAGAAAGAAATTACCTACCATGTTACCTTCGAAAATGGCCGGGAAATTGCCAGTCGGAAAGTAAGTGAAAGGGTCCTGGAGAAGCCGACTACAGAGGTGATCGAGAAGGGTACCGCCCGGGCGACCCCTTCGGTCGGCAGCGGCCGCTTTCTCTGGCCGGTGTCCGGCGGCAGAATTAGTTCGGGTTACCGTACTGCCAGCAGGCCGGGACATATTGGCATTGATATTATCCACCCTGCGGGCAGGGGGACCCCGATACAGGCTGCGGACAGCGGGGTCGTGGTGGAAACAGGATCCAGGGGAGGACTGGGTAAATATATCGTCATCTACCACGGCCGCTACTACACGGTCTATGCACACAATAGTGTGAACTATGTCTCTTCAGGAGCCAAGGTCTCCCGGGGGCAGACCATCGCGGCGATGGGCAGTACCGGGAACGCTTCCGGGCCTCACCTTCATTTCGAAGTCCGCCGTAGCGACGGTTCAGGGGTCTGGGGACAATGGTATAAAAATGCGCCGGTTAATCCATTGAGCTTTTTTAGCCGGTAGCCTTATTTTTAACCTGGAGAGTAAAGGAGCCGCTTTTAATAAAAGCAGCTCCTTTTTTTGATATTGATGAAGTAAACGTTTTCAGCAGGGATTTAAAGCCTGAAAAACGAAATTGTGAGCTTAAGATTATTTTAAGGAGCGATTACTTGTCTGCCAAGATATTAGTAGTGGATGATGAACGGTCTATTGCTGAGATCTTAAAATATAACCTAGAGAAAGAAGGGTTTGAGGTCATACTAGCCTATGACGGCGAGGAGGCGCTGGAGCGCCTGGAGCAGGATAAACCGGACCTGATCTTACTTGATATTATGTTGCCGAAAAAGGACGGTTTTGCAGTTTGTCGCGAGATCCGTGCACAAAAAGAGATTCCCATCATTATGCTAACCGCACGGGAAACAGAGGTGGATAAGGTCCTCGGCCTGGAGCTGGGCGCCGATGATTATGTGACCAAACCGTTCAGCGCCCGTGAAGTTACGGCCCGGGTAAAGGCGATTCTCAGGCGGACCCGGGCTTTTGTCGGAGAGGAGAAGAAACTGCTGCGTCACGGGGATCTTGTAGTGGACCTGGATGCAATACAGGTTTTTAACCGAGGGCGGCCCGTGGAGCTGACCCCTAAGGAGTTCTCCCTCCTCTCAGTCTTGATGCGTAGGCCGGGCCATGTTTTTGACCGGCAGCAACTTCTCAACCAGGCCTGGGGCTATGACTATTTTGGCGATGAGCGGACCGTTGATGTTACTATCAGGCGGCTACGGGAGAAGCTGGAGTTAAATCCATCCGAGCCGGAATATATTCATACCAAAAGGGGTGTCGGCTATTATTTCAAGCAGAAGGAGCAGCTTTAACAGCCTGCAATGGAAAATCGTGCTTGTTTATTCCCTGCTTCTGCTTTTTACTCTGCAGTTAATTAGTGTCTATCTGGTGCAATCTCTGGAGCAGTACTATCTTCATAATTTTAAAACTAACTTGGAATATCAGGCCCGCCTGCTGGGTTCGTTTCTGGATCCTTTGCTTAAGGAGGGACATGAATCTGCAGAAGATATTGCCCACCTGGTGCGGGAATTCAGTGGGCTGCGTGAAATGGAAATTGATGTTTTAGACCCCCACGCGCATATCATCGGCACTTCAAAAAACCAGTCCATGGTAGGCGGACGCCTGATCCGGGATGAGATTACCAGGGCCCTTACCGGCGAGTTAAGCGAGACCATTCGTTATGATCCCGCCAGTGAAGAGAGACGCTACTATCTTGCTTTTCCTCTGAAAGATGAGGGAGGGGTAAACGGAATCATTTATCTGAGCGGCTCCCTGAATAATGTGGATACAGTATTAAACCAGATCAAGCTAATTATGTTGAGCGGCTCCGGTTTTGCCCTGGCGGTAAGCTTTTTGCTGGGGATCATTCTGGCGAAGACGATTTCGACACCGATCCAGGAGGTGACTCGACAGGCCGGGTTGATGGCCCAGGGCGATTTTTCGCAAAAGATTAACGTAAAGTCGGCCGACGAGATTGGACGGCTGGGGGCAACCTTTAACCATCTTGCCGAACAGCTGGATCGGAATATCCAGGAGATCTCTTCTGGGAAAAGCAAAGTTGAAGCGATGATCAACCATATGAGCGACGGGGTGATTGCCCTTGATGGGAAGGGGCGGCTCATTCATATTAACCCGGCCGCACAGGGGTTTTTAAAAAAGCTTGTCGAAAAGATTCCCGGGCCGGGGTGCTCCGGTTTTCCCCTGCTGGATAAATTAATCGGAGCGGAGCCGCTGCGACAGTTTATGCACGAGCGTAAGCCGTTAACATTAGAAATTTCGCGAGAGAACCCGGCGGTAGCTTTAAAGATAACCCTGGCTCCGTTTAAGGAGGAAGAAGGGGGGGCAGACGGGACCTTGATGGTGCTTCATGATGTCACCGTGGAGCGGGAGTTGGTCAGGCGGCAGCAGGAGTTTGTGGCCGATGTCTCTCATGAATTGCGGACTCCTCTGACGGCGGTAAAAAGTTATGTCGAAACGCTGCTCGATGGTGCTGCAGCAGATCCTGCAGTCTGCCACCGTTTCTTAAATGTGCTTAAGCGGGAAACCGATCGGATGGTCGATCTGGTCAGGGATCTGCTGGTTCTGTCCCAGCTCGACTATAGCCAGGTCGAGTTACATAAAACAAAGGTCGAGCTGGTCGAGCTGGTTAATGATGCAATGGAGCAATTACAGCAGAAGGCCGGGTCGAGGCTTTCTGAAATAGAGTTAGCCATACCACCGGCGCTTCCCCCGGTGTGGGTGGACCGGGAGAAGATCATGCGTGTTTTTTTAAATCTACTAAATAATGCGCTTAAGTATACCCCCGCAGGCGGTAAAATTAAGATCAGTGCGGTGCAGGCGGAAGAGAACGGTTGGCTGAAGGTGCTTGTTGAAGATAACGGGCCGGGAATTCCTGCGGCAGATCTGGAGAGAATATTCGAGCGTTTTTACCGGGTGGAGAAAACCCGTAGCCGGGATTACGGCGGGACCGGTCTTGGACTGCCCATTGCCCGCCGGGTTATTGAAGCCCACGGCGGCCAGATCGGGTTGGAAAGCATCGTGGGAGAAGGAACCAGGGCCTGGTTTACCCTGCCTGTCGCGGTCATGAAGAAGGGAGGAGAGGCTGGTGAGTGAGCGGGCCAAAAGTGTATTGCTCTTTTTACTGGTGCTCCTCAGCATTCTCCTGACCTGCCAGCTCTGGTTTGGACGGCAAACGGCGGAAGAAGTCGCGGAAAACGGTTATGAGCCGGTCTACTTTGAAGAGCCGCGGCCGCTGGCACAGATGCTTCTTCCTGAACGGATCTCTATCTATGGCGATGGGCAATGCTACCGGGTCCGCCCGGGTGATCCCGATTTCAACCTGTTTTGGGGAGCACTCTCTGGCATGTTGCAGGAGATCTCCGAGCCGGGGCACTATTATTACGGGGAGAGTTTGCCACAAGAGGCCGAGCTCTGTCTCTCCCTGCAGTTTAAACCGTTCCTGCCGTTGGGCCCGGAGAGCGTCTGGTTGAAAAGCAGGCGCAGCGGAGAGCTGGCCGGGATGCAGATTTGGCGGTCGGCTGACCGCTGCTGGGCCGTTCTGGAAGTAAACGAGAGCGCGGCCGAGCTGTTACTGCTCCCGCCCCAATGGGGAGCGCAGCTGGCCGGACTCCATGATCAGTTTGTTCCCGCAGCAAATCAGCTTTGTGAAGAGCTTGCGCCGGGGGAGTTGAAGCTTTCCCGGGGAGCCGCGGTCACCGTAACTGCCCCCATTTACGTACCTGCGGGAGAACCGGTTATCGATGAGCTGGTCTTAAAACCGGAGTTGCTCGACCGGGAGCTGCTTCTGAAGACTTTTTTTATCAATCGCAACCTGGTTCGCGAGATTAAAGAAAGAGATGGTGGGTTGATCTACACCGATGGTGAACAGGGGATGCGCCTTGGAAACGGACTTGATTATTCCCATCCCCGCCTCGAGCAAAAACCGGTTAACCTTTCTTATACTGCGGCCTTGTTGACTGCGGGCAAATTGCTTGGTTATCATGGGGGTTGGCCCGGGAATCTGCGTCTGGTAAGTCTGCACCCGGAAGATGAAGACGAAGATTCGCCTAAGGGACTTTACCGGGCGCAGTGGTACAGCTACTTCGAAGGCTATCCCCTACTAGGGGATAGCGGTGTAGTGATGAGCTACTATCATGGCGGCTTATTGAGCTATCGGCGCAGCTTATATGAGCTGCATTATACCTCCGGCAATAAAGTGCCGGTAAGCGATTTTCAAGAAGCGCTAAAGGCGGCGGTGATGATACTGGCAGACGAAGGAGTGGAGCAGTTCACGCTTGAGGAGATGGATCTGGCCTATTACTTTACCGGAATGCGGGCCATTCCGGTTTGGCTGATCCGCCTTAACGGACGGGAGCTCATCCTGAAAGCAGTTGAACTTATTCCGCCGGAAGGGTGGGAACCGTGAACTTAAGCCGGGCGAAGACGATTCTAATCTATGCTTTTTTAGGATTAAACCTTTTCCTCTGCTTTCAACTCTTTGGGGAGGAGCTGCTTAACCCGCTCCGGGTGAGGGTTTCCAGAAACGAGTGGCGTTATGTCGAAGAGCAGCTTGCCAACAACGGCTATATACTGGAGACAAAAGTGGATCGTTCCGTCAGGAAAAGCGCCTTTTTGACGGTGTCTCCTTCAGCGACAGTTAAAGAGACCGTCCGGAAACACTTTAATATTCCGGCGACATTCACGACCGGTCCTGGAGAAGTGCATCTTTATATGGGCCGAGAGGCGCAGTTAAGAGTCTATCCGGGCGGGTTGCTCCGGGTTGATCTGACACCGGGATTTCCCCTCTTGCAGGAGAGAGCTGTTGCCGATGAAACGGTACTGGTTTCACTAACCGAGCGCTATTTACAGGAGAACGGGCTAGCTCTGGCAGAGATTCGTTTTGATCACCTGGTCCGTTCAGGTAAAAAAACAGTTTTGCACTATGTGCAAATATTTGAGGGCATGCCTCTGTTTAGCGGTTATCTAAAGGCGATTCTGGAAAATAATACTCTTATGGCGGTAGAGATCTACCTGCTTGAGCCGGAAACCCCGCTTGAGGAACGGGAAATGGAGGTAATTCCGGCCGCTAGGGCTTTGTTACGATTAACCGAGCTGTTAGGTCCCAGTGCGCCCCCTCGACGAATTGTGAAAGCCGATCTCGGTTTTTACAGCCGCGAGTATGATGCGGAGAAGTGGGAGATGCCCCCGGTATGGCGTTTTCTGTTTGATAACGGAGAGAGTTGCTTTATCAATGCTTTTACAGGCAACCTGGAGCCGGAAACTTCTAACTGATGGGAGAAGATAAAGTGGAGAAAATTGTGGTACGCGGAGGAAAAAAACCTTGTGGCCGGGTTAAAATCAGCGGGTCCAAAAATGCAGCCCTGGCTATCCTACCGGCAGTCCTGCTGGCCTCAGAGAAGGTTTCGTTAAGCAATGTCCCCGATATTGCCGACGTGCGGACGATGCTGAGTATACTTGAAGACTTAGGATTGACTATCCGCCGTCGGGGACGCAATACCCTTGAATTTTATCCCTCTCGACTGCGTGGCTATACGCCTCCCTATAACCTGGTGCAGAAAATGCGGGCCTCGTCTTACCTCATGGGAAGCTTGCTGGCCCGTTTCGGAAGGGCGACGGTCCCTATTCCTGGTGGCTGCAACCTGGGGCCGCGGCCCATTGATCAGCATCTCAAGGGATTTACCGCTCTGGGGGCTACTTGCCAGATCGAACACGGCTTGATTAAGCTGGCTGCCGAAAAGCTAACCGGAGCACATATCTACCTGGATGTGGTCAGCGTTGGGGCCACGGTTAATCTGATGCTGGCGGCCGTGGCAGCGGAGGGGCGGACCGTGCTGGAAAATGCAGCCAAGGAGCCGGAGATTGTTGATCTGGCTAACTTTTTAAATGCCATGGGGGCGGTTATAAAGGGTGCCGGGACCGATGTGATTAAGATCGACGGAGTTAAGAATTTCGGTGGCGTAGAACATGTGATCATCCCCGACCGGATAGAAGCAGGCACCTTTATGATTACCGCTGCGGCAACGGGCGGTGAAATCGTGGTTGAAGAGGTTATCCCGAAACACCTGGAGGCGGTTACAGCCAAGCTGAGAGAGACCGGCGCTGAAGTGGAGGTGGAGCCTGAACAGATCAGGGTTCACCGGAACGGGCCCTTGGTTCCATCTGACTTAAAAACATTTCCATACCCCGGATTCCCCACCGATCTACAGCCTCTGGGGATGGTTTTGCTTACCGCAGCCAGGGGAACCAGCATTGTTACGGAAAATGTTTTTGACGGTCGCTTCCGGCATGTGGACGAACTTAAGAGAATGGGTGCACAGATTAAGGTAGATGGACGCACCGCGGTGATCGATGGTGGGGTGCCTCTTTCCGGGGCACCGGTGTCGGCAACCGATCTGCGGGCCGGCGTCGCGCTTTTGGTGGCCGGGTTGATGGCGGAAGGGGAGACGGTGCTCAGCGAAGTAGACCATATCGATCGAGGCTATGAAAACATAGAAGAAAAACTGGCCTCCCTGGGAGTGCAGATTAAACGGCTGCAAATCCGGGATTCCGCTAAGATGGCTGGCGATCCGGGCTGAGATGGAGCTCTGGCTGGTCCGTCACGGGAGAACCTCCGCCAACGAGGAGGGGCGATTCCAGGGGCGGCTTGATGTTCCTTTGAATGGAGAGGGGCGTCGCGAAGCGGTGCTCTTATCCTATCGCTTGGCCGGTGCTGGCGAATTCGGGCTGCTCTTAAGCAGTGATCAACAGCGGGCCTGGGAAACCGCAGAGATTATTTCCCGGGGAATTAAACTGACGCCACTTCAGGAACCGCTATTACGAGAATGTTCCTGGGGGTACGTTGAAGGGCTCCGGCGTAGCGAAGTTGAGGCGGCTTACCCTTTTCTTTTTTATCCCGGGAGCGGCAGGTTAAGGGCTCTTCGCTGCGGCGGAGAGGGAGAGCGAAGGCTGCTGGCCCGCACACGGGCCTTACGGCGGAAGATTAACCGTAAACACGGAAGCTTTCGCCGGATTCTCCTGGTCAGCCACGGCCGGCTGATTAATGCTTTTATCTCCGGCGGCCTCGGGTTATCCTCCAGGCAGAAGTGGCCCTATGCTCCTGCACCTGCTTCACTTTCCATAGTCCGGTATGATCCCGCCAGCGGGCTTTGCCGCCTGCTTTTGTATAACGATACCAGCCATCTTCATGTTTAAGAAATCCTTTACTGAACCGTGCGGTTTAAGTAAACTTAAAGATAAAGGAGGCGTGTGATATGGACTTAGAAAATAACCAGGGTTCTCATGCCCGGCATTTTCGCCGCGTCGCTCCGGCATGGACTTTATTTGTGGTCGGGCTCTGTGGGGTCCTGGCTGGCGGACTGCTCGTTTACTTTATCTTAGTTAATGGCAATCGCTTAGCCGACCCGGGTGATCTGCTCGAAGAGGAGCTGCCGCCCGCGAAAGAACGGCAAACGCCGCTCCAGCCGCCCAAAGATGACCTGGCCATTGTGGAGGTGGTTGATCGGGTTATGCCGGCGGTGGTAGCGGTAAACAGCTATGTCCCCGGTTCGTATTTTGGCCGGAACGTGCTTGTACAGAGCGGCAGCGGTTCGGGGGCCGTTATTTCAGAAGATGGTTATATTGTCACGAACCAGCATGTTATTGACGATGCCGCCCAGATTATGGTGGTTACCTCCGATTCACGCAGCTTCGAAGCTACTGTGGTCGGAGAGGATCGTCTGACCGACCTGGCCCTTTTAAAAATTGAGCAGAGCGGCCTGACTTCTATTGTTCTGGGCAACTCCGAAGATGTTCGGGTCGGCGAGACCGTGCTGGCAGCCGGAAATCCCCTGGGCTACCTGAAGCATACTGTTACCCGGGGGATTGTCAGTGCCCTGGAACGCGAGGTCAGGGCGGCCCAAAGTCAGTATGCCTATACCTATATTCAAACCGATGCGGTGATCAATCCCGGCAACAGCGGCGGGCCCCTGGTTAACCTGCGTGGTGAAGTGGTCGGAATTAATTCGGCTAAGATTAGCGGTGCCGAGGGGATTGGCCTGGCCATACCTGCCAATACGGTTAAGCGTGTCACCAGCGACCTGAAAAAAGATGGGCGGGTTCGCCGTCCCCAGCTCGGCATTCTTATTCAGAACCTCTCGGCGTATACCGGAGATCCTACGGACCAGGGTGTCTATATCAGCAAGGTCGATTCGGGTAGCTCCGCGGCGAAAGGTGGTCTTAAGGCTGGCGATGTGATCACGGCTGTGGGTAAAAAAGAGGTCCGCTACATTGCCCAGCTTTTTGATGCCTTGTTAAGTTATTATCCGGGAGATAAGATTGAGTTGACCATTGAACGAAATGGCCACAGCCGGACTGTTACGGTCGTGCCTGAAGAAGCAAAGACAGAGCAATAACCGGTGCCGCTGATTGGAGAAGAATGGAGGATTGAATTGCACGTAATAGTAGTTTTTATTGACGGCGTTGGTTTGGGAGAGCCGTCTTTGGAGAACCCTTTTGTTTTTACTGAAACACCCTTTTTAAAAAAGCTGCTCCGGGGAAACCCGCTCACCAGGGAGACGAGTGGGTTTCACAATGAAGAGGCTACCTTATGGGCTCTTGATGCGCAGCTGGGTGTGTCTGGGTTACCGCAGAGCGCCACCGGTCAGGCGACGCTATTTACCGGGATAAATGCGCCCCGTCGCCTTGGTTATCACCTGAACGGCTTCCCGAATCAGCCCCTGCGCGAACTTCTGGCCGCGGAAGGGATCTTTGCCTCTCTCCGAGAAAAAGGATATCGCTGTACCTTTGTTAATGCCTACCGCCCTAAATTTTTTGAGAAGCTAAAACAGGGGCTTCCCGGGTCCCGTTATTCTTGTTCAACCCTGGTCACCTACTATGGAAAGCTTCCTTTTTATAATCTCGATGATTTAAAAGCCGGGAAAGCCCTCTACATGGATCTGACCAACGAGCTTTTAAACGAGATGGGCTTCTCCGTTATCGAAATAACCCCGGAGGAAGCCGGTAAAAGACTGGTTAAGATCGGGTCAAATTTCGACTTTACTTTGTTTGAATATTTTATCAGTGATTATGCCGGTCACCTGGCCGATCGGGAGAAGGCGAGCCGGGTGATTAGCAGACTGGATCGATTCCTGGGCGCGGCGGTGGAGCATTTTGAGCCGGGCGAGACACTGCTGATAATCACCAGCGACCATGGCAATATGGAGGATCTTTCGCATGGCAATCATACCCTGAACCGGGTTCCGGCACTGTTAATCGGAGCCGAGAGCGTGCGGCGAAAGATCACCCCCCTGCTTCGCGATCTCACCGATATCCTGCCGGCGATCCAGATAGCCCTTGCCGCGGGCTAGATAAGGCGCTAATCGGGCCGATGGCCTCCCCCGGCCGCCCGGTGGGCTTAGAGGAAGCAGCCGGGACGGCTCTGCCCGGGTTCTTATTAGAAGAATGGAGTGAGCCTATGAAAGTACAGACTTTAGTAGTGAGCATGTTCGGGACGAACTGTTACCTGGTCAGTTGTCCGGAGACCGGTAAGGGTATCGTCATCGATCCCGGAGCCGAAGGGAAACGAATCCTGCTTGAAATTAAGAAGAGCGGGTTGATTATTACGGAAATAATTAATACTCACGGCCATATTGATCATACCGGGGCTAATGGCAGTTTAAAAGAAGCGCTCCAGGTACCGCTTTCCCTGCCGGAAAAAGATCTGGATACCTACCAGAATCCTGGCTGGGGATTAGGATTTATCTTTGGCAAGCCCAGACCACCAGATCGTTTGCTTAAGGAAGGAGATCAGGTCTCCTTCGGGAAACAGCTCCTGACGGTTATCGAAACGCCCGGCCATACCAGGGGCGGGATCTCACTATATGGTTCTGGAGCTGTTTTTACCGGGGACACCCTTTTTGCCGGTTCCATTGGCCGGACCGATCTGGCCGGGGGCTCATTTAACACCTTAATTGGGGCTATTAAAGAGAAGCTGTTGGTTCTACCCCCCCGGACGGTGGTCTACCCCGGGCATGGCCCGGCCACGACGATCGAGGCTGAAGCGAGAAGCAATCCATTCCTGCTTTAAGGAAGTAGATTTGGAGAAGGGAAGCCAGGGCCACCAGAAAGAAGGTTGGCAGAGGTGACACTCGTCTGCCGGCTCTGTTCCGCTGATAAAAAACTCATCCCGGGCCGGTTTTGGGCAGAAGGGGCCGTGCCGCAAGCCCGATTCCGGGCAGAGAGGGCAGCTGACGATCCCCTCGGGAATTTCAAAATCGAGAGCGGTACTCTCCTGCAGAGCCTTCTCCATGAACCAGGCCCACAGGGGGGCAGCCAATCCTCCTCCAGAAGAATCGAGCGGTTTTTCGTAATCGTCGCCGATATAGATACCGGTGACCAGCTGCGGCGTATAACCGACCATGTGCGCATTCTTGTTGTCCTGAGAAGTCCCCGATTTGCCAGCTGCGGGACGATTCAAGATAGAACCTGCCGCGCTGGCAGTACCTTCTTCGGCAAGCACATCCTTAAGCATATCGGTAATTAAAAAGGCGATAGCGGGATCGAGAACCGGTTCTCTGTGCGGATGGTTCTCCAGCAGGGTCTTCCCCTCTGCATCGATAACTTTACGGATAAAAAGGGGCTCGATCCGAAAGCCTCCGTTGGCAAAGGGGGCAAAAGCAGCGGTCAGCTCGAGCAGGGTAACCTCACTTGTCCCCAGGGGTAATGAAAAGTAAGGCTCCAGGGGGCTGGTAATACCCAGGCGCTGGGCCATCTCTACTGTTTTTTCTTTACCGATCCGGTCATGGACCTTTATTGCAGCGATATTACATGATTTTGTCAGCGCTTCGCGGATGGTCAGCTCCCGGTTGTGGAAACCCCCTCCATAATCTGTTGGGGTATAAGGTTCGGGTAGCCCCGCTTCAGTAAAAGAGATCGCTTCACAGAGCACCCGGTCTGCTGCGGTAAAGCCATTTTCTAAAGCTGCCGCATAGATAAAGGGCTTAAAAGAAGAACCCGGCGAGCGGGGTGTAAAAACGCGGTTTAGATTGCTCTCTTCAAAGTCGCGCCCCCCTACCAGCGCCTTGACGTAACCGGTAGCTGGCTCTATGGCCACCAGTGCTCCCTGGGGCTGCCGGATACCGTTTTCATCAAGGCGCTGTTCGGCGATACCGTCAAAGATCTCTTCAGCCAGCTGCTGCATCTCCGGGTCCAGGGTGGTATATATTTCTAGCCCATCGCGGTAAACTGGTTCTAAGTCCCCGTCAAAAAATTCAACCATCTCGGTATTAATTAAATAATCGAGAAAATAGGCGGCGCTCTCTTCAGCGGGCAGTTCCCGGAAGATAAGCTCTTCCTGCAGGGCGTCCTTCTTCTCTTTCTCGCTGATAAAACCAGCTGAGACCATCTGGCTCAAGACGGTTTTCCGGCGCTGCTCAGCCGCTTCCGGGTTGAGTTGTGGCGAATAATATGAGGGCCCTTTAGGCAGGCCGGCCAGGAGGGCCGCTTCACCCAGACTAAGCTTTGCCGCACTTTTACCGAAATAGTTCTGGGCGGCGGCTTCGATTCCATAAGCGGAATGTCCGTAGTAGATTGTATTTAGATACATTTCCAGGATTTCGTCTTTATTGTAACAGCGCTCCAAGTGAATGGTATACAGCGCCTCTTTTGCCTTGCGCTTGACAGTGCGCTCATGGGAGAGATAAAGGTTTTTTGCCAGCTGCTGGGTGATGGTGCTGCCTCCTTGGGCCGCCTGAGTTCTCCGGAGATTGTTTAATAGTGCCCGGGCCAGCCCGGTCGGGTCAAATCCCGGGTGCTGGTAAAAACGGCGGTCTTCGACCGCGAGTGTAGCCTTGATCAGATGGTCGGATATCTGCTCCAGGGGGATATTGATCCGGTTTTCCTGGTAACGTACAGCCAGGATCTGATCCCGGCAGTCGTAAATCCGTGTCGTTAAAGGTGGCGAAGGCTCCGGGAGCCGCTCCATCTCTCCGACAGTGTAGACCAGGTAGCCGAAACTTCCAGAGATGCTAAGCAGTAAAACAATGAAGACAATCAAAAATCCGCGAAATAAATTCATAAAAAACGCTCTCCTCGACTAAAGTAAATGCATATTGTAAATCTATATTGAATAGATAGTATGGTACAAATCCCTGAAATTCATTACAAATAAACTGATTATTTTATTAAAAAGCAGGAAAAAAAGAGGCAGTAGCGAATAAATAAAAGAGCAACCGCTAGTGACGGCCTGGCTTGTTGACGCTGCGCCGGGAATAAATATTCCTCAAAAAGATCATAATTTTTCATAAGAAAGGTTTTGGAAACCCCCCGGTAGAATTAAAGTATGCCTTTCCTGTTGCTAATAATAGATCCGAGTTCCCTTCGTCAGGACAATCCAGTTGGGTTTTTAGTGTCCCGGATATATCTCTCCTGCAGCCGTACTGTGTGCGGTAGTGAACCGGGGCGGGAACGGTGCGCCGGAGAGACCCTTAACTAACCTGAGTTATCCGTGCTACCTTAATCCATCTGTGTGCTGGTTATCTTAACTTTTATTACAATAAGTAGGTGACGATTCCCCTGATATGAATGGAGCTGATGAGGCATGAATTGACCGGTGAACTGATGTCATACTGCCAGGGACAACTAATGAAACAAATGAAATAAAGGTGGTGTTTTAAATTGGATCCAAGCCAATTAAAAACGGCGACATTAAGCGAACTACGCCGTCTGGCCAGGGAGAAGGCGGTGAGAGGTCATTCGACCATGCGTAAACAAGAGCTGATTGATGCTTTGGCCAATGTGCTTACCTCTGATGAACCTGATGCTGAGGATGGCGGGAAAAGTGAGACAGAAAATGAGTATGACAGCGCGGCTGGGCTCCTGGAGATTATGAATGACGGGTTTGGCTTTTTGCGACGTTATAAATATTGTTACTCTGATGACGATATTTATATTTCTGCATCACAGATACGCCGTTTTAATTTGCGCACTGGCGACATGGTCTCCGGAAAGATTAGGCCGCCGAAAGATAACGAAAGATATTATGCCTTGTTGCAGGTAGAATCAATTAACGGTGAAGACCCGGAGACCTTCTTGCGACGGCCAAACTTTACCTCGCTGGTTCCGGTGCACCCGCGTGAAGTGCTGCGCATGGAGACGGAACCCCACATTCTTGCCACTAGGATTATTGACCTGCTTATTCCCATCGGTAAAGGACAGCGGGGGCTGATTGTCTCTCCTCCGAAAGCCGGGAAGACAATTCTGCTTAAGCAGATAGCCAACAGCATCTCTACCAATCACCCCGAGGTAACCCTGATTATTTTACTAGTTGATGAACGGCCGGAAGAGGTTACCGACATGGAACGCAGTGTCAAGGCTGATGTGGCCAGCTCTACCTTCGATCAGAAGCCGGAGAATCATATCCGCATCTCTGAACTGGTGCTTGAGCGGGCGCAGCGCCTGGTTGAGCAGGGCCATGATGTTGCCATTCTTCTGGACAGCATTACCCGCTTGGCCCGGGCTTACAACCTGGTAATTCCCCCCAGTGGGCGGACTCTTTCGGGGGGCATAGACCCGGCGGCATTTTACAAGCCCAAGCGCTTTTTCGGAGCGGCGCGAAATATTGATGGCGGAGGCAGCCTGACCATCATTGCTACAGCTTTAATCGATACTGGCAGCCGGATGGATGATGTTATTTATGAAGAATTTAAGGGGACCGGGAATATGGAGCTGCATCTGGACCGCAAGATCTCCGAGCGCCGTATTTTCCCGGCCATTGATATCTCGCGCTCCGGAACGCGCCGCGAAGAGCTGCTCCTCGATGAACGCAAAATCGAGCTGATGTGGGCCCTGCGTAGAGCGATGGGGAATACCCAAAACGTTGAATTTTTAGAGATGCTCTTCGATAAATTGAAGCAGACCAAGAATAACGAGGAATTCCTTAATAATATGTATACTTTTTAACCTGTGTTCTTAACGGGATCGAGCTGTTTTCATCATATTTGTTTCCTCCCACGGCCTGAAATGCATAATTTTGCTTCCTGAACAGCAAAATATGGTCCAAACCTGCTGTTAAGGAGGCTTACACCATGTCAGGTCTGACTAAAGCAGCAACGGCAGCACTGATTGTCGGTCTGACCTGCTTCGGCTTTGTGGAGAAAGCTGCGGCCATCGGTCAGGAAGAGGAAGAAGGAGAAGTGGGCGAGGTGCCGTTATATTACCTGCAGTTGCAGGATTTTACAGCGGCCCAGGAAGAAGAGGAGGCTCTCCGCCCAAAAATTCTGGAATACACAGTGCGGCCGGGAGATTGTCTCTATACGATTGCCACACAATTTGGGACCAATGTTGATACGCTGGTCTGCTTAAACAATATGATCAATCCCAGCCTGATTCACCCTGGAGAATGCATAGAGATACTCACCGTGGTCGGTTGTGTTCATGATGTGAAAGAAGGAGAAACAATTGCTGCAATTGCTGATGCTTATGGAGTCGATGAAACGGTGATATTTCAAGCCAATGAGATTAGCCCCACTTCAATTTTATCCCGTGGTGAGCGGATTATTGTTCCGGGCGGCGTCTCTTCTCATGATTCACGGCGGCTCACTTTTCAGTGGCCCCTGCAGGGCACCCTGACTTCCGGTTACGGGTGGCGGAACGGCAAGTTTCATTACGGAATTGACCTTGCCGCGGCCTACGGGACCGCTTTCTATGCGGCGGCTGGCGGCCAGGTTACCTGGGCTGGTTACCGGGGCAGCTATGGGATAATGATTGAAGTTGACCATGGCGACGGCTACCGGACCCGCTACGGCCATGCCCACAAGGTCGCCGTTTCGGTCGGGCAGTGGGTTAAGCCCGGGCAGAAGCTGGGCTATGTAGGCCTGACCGGTAATACTACCGGCCCACACCTGCATTTTGAGATTCACGCTGGCGGTAAAAAGGTGAATCCGCTTCAATTCCTGGACTAAGTATTTGCCCGGGCGCACCCCGGAAGTAGCTGCAAATAAGGTAAAAGGTGGTCAGATGAAGCTTTCCGGTGGAGAAGTTAGCGCTTGGACCTTGCTGGAGCCGTTTGCCTCTCCCCAATTAAAAGAGAGTCTTCAACAGGTTCGTGTCGAACGGCTGGCCTATCATTCGGCGAAGGTAAAACCGGGCACCCTTTTCTTCTGTTTACCGGGGAGAAAAACCGACGGGCATAATTATGCCGCCGAGGCAGCTGACCGCGGAGCCGTGGCCCTGGTCGTTTCACGGAAGATTGATCTGATCAATCCGGCAGTACCGGTAATTACCGTGGATGATACCGGCCTGGCCCTCTCAGCTGCTGCAGCGCGTTTCTATGGGTTTCCTGGAGAAAGGATGAAAATGATCGGTGTAACCGGTACCAATGGAAAAACTACGACTACATATTTTATTAGCAGCATTTTTAAAGCAGCCGGTTATAAGACGGCGATTTTGGGCAGTAACGGCCTGATTATAAACGGGACCAGGAGAAAGTTTGCTCTAACCACCCCCCAATCCCTGGATCTACAGGAGCACCTTTGTTTTTCCTTGCAGCAGGGCGCAGAGGTAACGGCGGTGGAGGTCTCCTCCCATGCCCTGGTGCAACAGCGGGCGGCGCACTGTTTTTTTGATAGCGTGGTTTATACCAACCTCACCCGGGAGCATCTCGATTACCACCACACCATGCCGCAATACTTAGAGGCGAAAAGCCGATTTTTGAATCTGTTGGAAAACCGGTCTGGCGGTGGAGTGATTCTTAACGCAGACGATCCCTTCTATAGCGAGCTGGCCACACGGGCAGCATCTCTTCCCCAGTTGACTTACGGTCTCGTTACAGAAGGGGCCAAGATAAGAGCGGTAAACCTGGCCCAAACTGAAAAAGGATGCTATAGCTTTGATCTGCTTGGCTGGTCCGTGCCATTCCGAGTAACGTTACAGCTTCCGGGCAAATTTAATCTTTACAACGCCCTGGCAGCGGCGGCAACGGCTTACCAGGAAGAGCTTGTTCCGGAGGCGGTTTCTACAGGGTTAAACGCGCTCCAACAAGTCCCGGGGCGTTTTGAAGAGATCGAAGCCCCGGCCGGTTTTACCGTAATCATCGATTTTGCCCATACTCCCGACGGGCTGGAGCAGGTCTTGAAGCTGCTCTCCAGCCGGCCGGTCCGCCGGCGGATTACCCTTTTCGGTTGCCCCGGAGAGCGGGATCGGGGCAAGCGGCCGCTGATGGGGCGGATCGCTGAACTATACAGCGATGAGGTAATTCTAACTAACGACAACCCGGCCGGTGAGGATGCCATGGTGATAATTGAGGATATCAAGCGGGGAATGTGCCGTATGCCGCTGGTTATCCCGGATCGGCGGGAGGCGGTTTGCCATGCACTGACTATGGCCCGTTCTGGCGACCTGGTTCTACTGGCTGGCAAAGGAGACGAGGAGTACCAGATTATCGGAGAGCAGGCTTTTCCGTACAGCGATCGGCAAACCGTGATCGATTATATCGGTGAGATAGGCCTCACCGGTAAGGAGAAGCCCGGTTTGTCCTGAGCGTCCCGGAGGCCATCTTCATCTGCCAGCATCTGAAAACTTTGGTCCTAAGGGTAGAAGTTTTCCGCAGGCATTTCGTAAAAGATTTTTAGAAACGGGTCAGGTGCGACTGTTGGAGTTATTGTCCGGGAGCATTTGCGGAGCACCGGCCGGGCTCGCCGTTCTGTTGCGCAATAAATAAGGTTATGCTATTATCTAGTCCTGGAAGCGAAGCAGGAGGTGTTGATAGATGAAAGAGAATATTCATCCCCGTTATTTCCGCGCGAAGGTAACCTGCGCTTGCGGGGAATCCTTTGAAACCGGTTCTACCAAGGAGAACCTGAGGGTGGAGATCTGTTCCAAGTGCCATCCTTTCTTTACCGGCAAGCAGAAGTTCGTCGACAGCGGCGGTAGAGTAGAGCGCTTCAAGCGGAAGTATGGTCTCGAGTAAACAGGTGGCCGGTATTCGTGATGCTGCAGGGAGGTACGGAGACGATGGAAAAGCCGCAGTTAGTTGGCGGACAGGCGGTCCTTGAAGGGGTTATGATGCGCCATCACGATCAAATAGCCATTGCCTGCCGGCGCGGCGATAATAGCATCAGCCTCATTTCAGAAAAAACTGTCCCCCTGGCCAGCCGTTTTCCTATCCTGGGCTGGCCCATTCTAAGAGGCGCGGTCGCTTTTTTTGAATCTTTGATTATCGGCGTGCGTGCCCTTAACCTTTCAGCGGCCGAAGTTCTTCAAGAAGAAGGAGAAGAGATGCAGGACTGGCAGGCTTTTCTAGTTGTTCTGCTCGGATTGGGGCTGGGGATTGCTCTATTCTTCGTCCTTCCTACCTACCTGGCTAAATTGGTTCCACAGCACTGGCATCCGGTTATTCTTAACCTGGTCGAAGGGTTGATCCGGTTGGCCATTTTTCTGGCCTATCTTTTTTTGGTGACCCGCTGGAGCGAAATGAAGCGTTTCTTTGCTTACCACGGCGCGGAGCATAAAGCCATATTTTGTTTTGAAGCCGGGGATCCTTTACAGGCAGAGAGTGCGCAGCGGTACAGCACTCTCCATCCTCGCTGCGGGACCAGCTTTCTTTTCATCGTCATGGTTCTGAGCATCTTGCTTTTCTCTCTGTTCGGCTGGCCTCCTTTACCGCAGCGTATCGCCATCCGGCTGATTCTGCTTCCGCTAGTTGCCGGGATCTCTTACGAAGCGATCCGGCTGACTGCGCGTAGCAGTTCGCCTCTGCTCCGCCTGTTCACTGTGCCGGGTTTATGGCTGCAGCGGATGACCACCAACGAGCCCGATAACGGTCAGCTTGAGGTGGCTCTCTGCGCCCTGAAAGCGGCACTTGATCCGGGCAGAGGGCAAGATGAATATTGTGGCGACAGCCCCGGGGTGAGTAATAATGTTTGAAAAGATGGATCTGGCAGAAAAGCGCTATGATGAACTGGCGCGGTTACTAAGCGACCCGGAAATACTGGCCCGGCAAGAGTTGTGGCAACAATACTCCCGTGAGCTGGCCATGCTGACGCCGGGTGTCGAGTTATACCGCCGCTACCGGGATTTGAACCGGGAGCTGGCTGATGCCCGTGAGCTGCTACAGGACGATCAGGATGGCGAACTTTCTGAGTTTCTGCAAGAAGAGATTGCCCGGATCACCGGGCAAATAGAAAAAGTAGCTCGGGAATTAAAAGAGCATCTGCTTCCGCGGGACCCCCATGATCAGAAAAATGTTTTTCTGGAGATCCGGGCCGGTACCGGCGGAGAAGAGGCCGCTCTTTTTGCTGCTGATCTTTTAAGAATGTATAGCCGCTATGCCGAGCGAAATGGCTGGAAGGTAGAGATTGTTGATGCCCATGCCACTGATATCGGCGGCTTTAAAGAGGTAGTTGTGGGAATAGAGGGCAAGGGTGTATACAGTCGCTTGAAATATGAAAGCGGCGTTCACCGGGTCCAGCGGATCCCGGCGACCGAATCAGGAGGACGAATCCATACCTCTGCTGCTACTGTGGCTGTTCTTCCCGAAGCCGAAGAGCTGGAGGTGGAGATCAATCCACAGGAGCTACGGATTGATACCTACTGTTCCACAGGGCCGGGTGGTCAGAGTGTGAACACGACCCAGTCCGCAGTCCGGATAACCCACCTGCCGACCGGTTTGGTGGTAACCTGCCAGGATGAAAAGTCCCAATTGAAAAACAGGGAGAAAGCTCTCCGGGTCTTACGCAGTAGGCTGCTGGATAAGTATACTACCGAACAGGCGGCTGAATTGGCTGAAGCGCGGCGCTCCCAAATTGGCAGCGGTGATCGCAGTGAGCGCATCCGGACCTACAATTTTCCCCAAAACCGGGTGACCGATCATCGGATCGGGTTAACGCTGCATCAACTTGACCTGGTTCTTGATGGTGAGCTTGACCAGATTATCGATCAGCTGATTGCTTCGGAGAAGGCGAAGCAGTTGCAGAGTACAGGTGAGTAGGAAGGTGAGCCCGGACAGTACCATAACCATCGAAGCGGCACTGCAAAGAGCTTCTCTTTGTTTACGGGAGGCAGGAATAGAGCAGCCGCGGGATGAAGCAGAAATTTTACTAGCCCATCTGCAAGGATGGAATCGGCTGAAGCTTTTCCTGGAGCGCTCCAACTTCCTAGACAGCGATCTTGTCTCTGCTTTTCGGGCTGCGGTGGAGAGGCGTGCCCGCGACGAACCCTCCGCCTATATCACCGGGACGAAGGAGTTTTACGGTCTCAGTTTTGCAGTCAACAGGGAGGTCCTTATCCCCCGCCCGGAAACCGAGTTACTGGTAGATATCGTTCTCGAATGGGCCCGCACTCAAAAAGGTGAATTGCGGGGGGTGGATCTCGGTTGTGGCAGCGGCAACCTGGCTATAACCCTGGCCTACCATCTGCCGGAGGCCTCCTTCTATGCAGTCGATCTCTCGACGGGAGCACTGCAGCTGGCAAAGGCCAATGCTTTACGGCATGGCGTGCGCGAGAGGGTTCATTTTTTTCAAGGCGATTACCTCGATGCTTTTTCCGGAACACAGCCGCCACCCGTTTTCAACCTGGTTGTCTCCAACCCACCGTATCTTCGGAGCTCAGAGCTGGAGAATCTGCCGGTAACGATTCGGGACTATGAACCGCCCCTCTCTCTGAACGGCGGTCCGGACGGTCTTGTGGCTTACCGGAGTATCCTGGCACTGCTGCCTCGCTTTCTCCAAGCGCCGGGTTTGATGGCGCTGGAGATCGGCTTTACTCAAGGGGAGGCCCTTCTCTCACTTTGCCGTAAACAGGCTCTTTTCCATACGCTGTCCCTGCGGCATGATTATCAGAATCTCCCCCGTGTTCTTATCGGCCTATTTTAACTTTTCTCCGGTCGAGGTAGCGGTAAGACGGCCATGGATAACACCCCTGACAGCCAGAAGGCGATTGGCTACCTCTTTAGCTTCACCGGCCGGACCTTTTATCAAGAGGACCTCCAGGCAGCGATCGTGGGCCAGGTGAACATGCATTGTTGAGACGATTAGATCCACGTAACGATGTTGCAGCTCCAGAAGGAGATCGTTTAAACCCCGGACATGATGATCGTAAACCAGGGTAATCGTTCCGGCCACCTCTTCATCGTCATCAGACCACTCCGTCTCCACCAGCTCATTGCGAATCAGGTCCCGGATAGCCTCCGAACGGTTGGCGTAGCCCTTCATGACAATTTTTCGATCAAAGGCTTCGAGCAGCTCTTGATCTATGGAAACTCCAAAACGGACTATCTCGGCCATACTTTCCCTCCCGTAAAATTGTTTAACCACGGCAGGGGGGAGCATTGGTTCTAAAACAGACCGCCCTGGCCGCGGAAAATCCAATTCTAATTATAACAATAATTACTTCTTACCTCCAGAAATCTCTGGCCATGTCTAAGAGAGACAGATAATGGCAATAATAGAGGTGAGGGGGGAAGAGCAGTGCTACCGAACAGAGTTCAACTCAGCGGTGTAAACACCTTTAAACTGGGAGTTCTCTCTACAGAGGAGATGAAGGAGCTGTTCTGTCGGGTTAAAAAAGGCGATAATGAGGCCCGGGAGGCTCTGGTCAGAGGAAACCTGCGTCTGGTTTTAAGTATTCTGCAGCGTTTTAAAAATCGGGGGGAATCGCTGGACGATCTTTTTCAGGTTGGCTGTATCGGATTACTCAAGGCAATCGACAATTTTCAGATGGAGCATGAAGTCAACTTCTCCACCTACGCGGTGCCGATGGTGGTTGGCGAGATCAAGCGTTACCTGCGCGATAACAACAGCATTCATATCAGCCGTTCCATTAAAAGCCTTTCCCACCGAGTTATTCAGACCAGGGAAGAGCTGCTTAAAGAGAATCACCGGGAACCAAATCTCAGTGAGATTGCCGCGGCGATGGAGATGACCGTCGAAGAGGTGGTCTTTGCTTTTAATGCAGCCCAGGAGCCTCTTTCACTTTACGATCCGGTATTTCATGATAGTACCGACCCGGTCTATGTCATGGACCTGATCAGCGACCAGTCTGATAGTACTGAAAAGTGGCTTGAAAATATCGCCCTGCAGGAGGCGCTGGATAAGCTTGGACCCCGGGAGAAACAGATTATCGAGGCGCGCTTCTTTGAAGGGAAAACCCAGGTTGAGATTGCCAGGCAGGTAGGGATATCCCAGGCCCAGGTTTCCCGGATCGAAAAAGTGGCTCTGGAGATGATCCGCCACCATTACAAACAGGAGCATCACCAGGAGGCAGTCCCGGATGAAGAAAAAAACAGTTCATAAAAATGATGGCTTTGTTTCGATAGCGGCCATCTTTATCATGGCCCTGTTAACCGTAGCGCTCTGCTCCATGCTCCGGCAAAACAGTACCGCTGCCTGGCAGGTTCAGGTTGACGAGCCGGTGGTCAGGCTACATGTACGTGCTTCCGGCGACAGCCCGGCGGAGCAGAAGTTTAAGATGACGGTTGCGGCTCGGGTTCGGCAGTTCCTCTCCGATAAAAGTTCGCCTGGGGCCGCTGATTACTATGCTTACCTGACTTTTTTACAGGGCTGCCTGCCTGAGCTGGAGAGAGAGCTCCAAGCGTTTGCCGCCGATTCTGTGGTCGGATCGCAGATTTCGGTGCGGCTTTCCCGAGAAGAATTTCCCTTGCGAACCTATGGACGCCGGATCTACCCGGCCGGATATTACACGGCCTTAACAGTTACCGTCGGTGAAGGAACCGGTGAAAATTGGTGGTGTCTCCTCTTTCCCCCACTCTGCCTTCCCCCGGCTGAAGAAAATAACGAAGAAGCTACACCGGAAGGGGATTATTTTATCGGAATAAGTGAAACGGCAGCCGCTGGCCAAGCCTCCAGAGAGGAAGAACAGCTTGATAACGAAGTCCGGTGGCGAAGCAAAATCTGGGAGCTGCTTAGGGACCCCGGCCAATACATCATTGAAAAAGCAGAACGGATCTTCTATAATTAAGTCAGTCTGGATAAACAGATAGAGATATAATTATCTGTTCGTAGGAGGTTGGGGCGTGCCCTGGCAAGAATATCTGCAAATCGCCTTCACTGCGGTTGGCGGTCTGGGACTCTTTTTGTTTGGCATCCAGATGATGGCTACGGGGATGCAGAAAGCGGCTGGGGACAGGCTACGCCGGATTCTTGAGGTGCTGACCACCCGGCCGATTATCGGTGTTCTCACCGGGATTTTGATAACAGTGCTTATCCAGAGCAGCAGTGCGACTACGGTTATGGTCGTCGGTTTTGCCAACGCCGGATTGATCAACCTTTCACAGGCGATCAGCGTAATTATCGGCGCGAATATCGGGACAACGGTAACGGCACAGATTATCTCGTTTAAAATTGAAAACATCGCCTTTCCCGTTATCGGCCTGGGTGCACTGATTATCTTTTTCAGCAAGCGCAAGCAGTACCGTTATTTGGGAGAAGCCCTTCTTGGATTCGGACTTTTATTTCTAGGCATCTCGACCATGTCGGCCGGGTTAAGCCCTTTAAAAAACCTGCCTGCTTTTCACCGTCTCCTGGTACAATTCAGTGCTTTCCCTCTCCTGGGTGTGCTTGGCGGAGCAGCTTTTACCGCTTTGATTCAGAGCAGCAGCGCCGCTACCGGAGTGATTATCGCATTAGCTATGCAGGGAATGATCTCTTTAAATGCAGCTGTGCCCCTGATTTTAGGGTCGAATATCGGGACCTGTATCACAGCGTTTATCGCTAGCGCTGGAACAAACGTAACCGCCCGGCGAACCGCAGTGGCCCATCTTCTTTTTAATTTTGTCGGGGTGCTTTTGACCCTCTTGATGATTGAACCTTTTACTGCCTTGGTTTTAAAAACGGCTTCCACGGTGCCGCGGCAGATCGCCAACGCGCATACTATTTTCAATGTTCTTAACTCCGTGTTTTTTCTTCTTATCCTGCCTTATTTCACCAGGTTTGTTAGTTATATTGTTCCCGGTGAAGAGATTAGTATCGAGATCGGACCGACCTATCTCGATAAACGGATGCTGCCCACACCGGCAGTGGCCCTCGGGGGAGCAAAACAAGAGCTGCTGCGTATGGCGATGATTGCCCGCGAGATGATCGGTGAAGCGCTGGGTAGCTTTATTAATAACGATTTAAAAAAGGTGGCACATATTGAGCAGATGG
>FZPS01000110.1_pt50 | contig 164872 bp, 155 predicted proteins | sample 1817821 | NCBI WGS metagenome assembly FZPS01 (sample SAMEA104158645, study PRJEB21678) | metagenome | place: Germany | collected 2015-04-21 | reverse complement strand
GTCAAGTATAAGGGTTATAGCCAGCATTAGGGCCATGAATGTTAACTTTTTAGTATCAAATCTTTTTTTCATAATAACCCTCCTAGGTTTTTAAGTATAATACCATAAAACACTGGTTGAGTAAAGTAGGATTGGAAAATAACTATACTAAAACAAGCTATTAGTGAAAAAAAGAAAAAGCCATCAGTTTGATGGCTTAATTTATATGTCTTTAACCTTTACTAAACAAGGAACGGAAAAAGTTTAGAATACTTCTAAATAAGAGTTTAAAAAAGCCTGCCTTTTCTACTGGCTCGGCTGCCTTTAGGTCAGCCTTATGCAAGAGCTCATCATTTATCCTAACCTCTAGACTCCCTACTGTTGCATCTTTTTCAATAGGTGCAGTTAAGTCCTCATTATCTATTACAGACTTTAAAACTATATCGTCCTTTTGATCCTTTTTAACAACTACAGTAACATCTTCTTTTATATAAACGGGTAGGGTCTCTTCCTTGCCCTTTTTTATATCTATTTCATCTATAATCTCTTCGGCATTAACTACCTTATGAAGTTCAAACTCTCTAAAGCCATAATTGAGTAACTCTGAAGAGGCAGCAAGCCTTTCTGTCTCATCTGTTGTATTTAGGACAACTGAGATAAGACGCATATCATTTTGAATGGCGGTACCTACCAGGCAGTAACCTGCTTCTTCAGTCCAACCAGTTTTCAGGCCGTCTGCACCAGGAAAGACACCGAGCAAGGGGTTTCTGTTAGCTTGTGTCCTACCATCAAAGGTAAACTCAGTCATGGACTCAATCTCTAGTATTTTTGGATAATGTTCAATTAAATAATGGGACAAGACAGCAATGTCTCTAGCAGACATATAGTGGTTTTCTGCATGTAGTCCATGCGAATTTGAAAACCTTGTGTTTGTAAGACCTAGCTCTTGGGCTCGCTTGTTCATCTGCTGAACAAAGGCTTCCTCAGTCCCATACAAGTATTCAGCTATAGCTACACAGCCGTCGTTTGCAGATGCTACTGAAATACCTGTTATAATATCTCCATAGGGGACCTTGGTACCCACCTCTAAGAACATTGTTGAGCCACCTGTTCTCCATGCTTTTTCTGAGATATGTACGAGGTCATCCCAGCCTACGTTTCCGTTTTCTAATGCTTCAAAACCTAGCAGCAGTGTCATGATCTTGGTTATACTAGCTGGATTAAGGGCTGTATCGGCATCCTTTTCATAGAGTACTCTGCCAGTAGAAGCCTCCATCAAATATGCTGCGGGAGCTATGGATTCAAACTCATAGTCTGCAGAAACATTGAAGGCAGGTGCTAGCAGGAACAGGGTAAGCACTAGTATTGATACGAATTTTCTTCTTTTTATCATTTGCAGGACAACCTCCATCTCTTGTTTATATATTATATGAAAAAGAAACAAGTTAATACAAGTAAGACTGGCTTTATCATTATAATAGCACTAAATAAGGGGCCATACAACAAAAATAAGCCTCAAAAGGCCTAGTTCATGCAGTTTAAATCCTAAATCAACACTCTCTTAACTAGCGGTAAGAGACAGGACAATATATAGCAAAAAGCAAGAGTCTATAATTAAGCAAGAACGCTTTTGCACTTTAACACGTTAACATATGTACATGGTGTAGTTTTTGTAGTAAAATGGTATGAAGCTTTTATAAAGTTTAGTTAAATAGTTTTAGGAGGCATAAAAATTACATGATAGGCCAAGAGCTAATAATACCAGAAGAGTACAAATCACAACTATCTATCAAGGAAACAGAAAAGGCAATAAAATTAATCAAGGACTATTTTGAAAACAGGCTAGCTAGCTATTTAAATCTGACAAGGGTTTCGGCACCCTTATTTGTTCGCCCGCAAACAGGCTTAAATGACGACCTAACAGGGGTAGAAAGACCCGTATCCTTTGATGTAAAGGGTATGGGAGGAGAGGTTATTGAGATTGTACACTCATTAGCCAAATGGAAGAGGTTAGCCCTGCACAGGTATGGCTTTAAGCATGGAGAGGGCCTATATACAGATATGAACGCAATAAGAAGGGATGAAGTACTTGATAATACCCACTCAATATATGTAGACCAATGGGATTGGGAGAAAATCATCTCAAAAGAGGAGAGGACAGAGCAAAACTTAAAACAAATAGTAAATAGCATTTACAAGGTCTTTAAGGATTGCGAGAGCTTGCTCACCCAGCGTTATTCCCATCTAGAAAAGTTATTACCAGATGAAATCTATTTTATCACAGCCCAAGAGCTAGAGGACAGATATCCAGGGCTAACAGCAAAGGAAAGAGAAGATGCAATAGCTAAAGAGAAAAAGGCTGTATTTATAATGCAAATAGGAGGCCTATTAAAATCAGGGACTAAGCACGATGATCGGGCCCCTGATTATGATGATTGGGAACTTAACGGTGACATTTTATTTTGGTATCCAGTACTAAATTGTGCTATGGAGATCTCGTCCATGGGAATAAGGGTAGATGAGAAATCCCTAGAAAGACAATTAAAAATAACAGGTAGTGAAAATAAAAACAATCTGCTGTTCCATAGGAAGGTATTAGAGGGCAAGCTACCATACACTATCGGTGGTGGTATCGGACAGTCGCGGATTTGCATGTTTTTACTACAAAAAGCCCATATAGGAGAGGTTCAGGCCTCAGTTTGGCCAGATGACATGGTCAAGGCTTGCTTTGAATCAGGTATCAACCTCCTATAATATCTTTTTAGGATCACTTAATATGTAAAAGCCTTAGTCCTCTTCTAGCTCTAGCCTATGAAGTGGCCTTTGGGCTGGACCTTCTATAACCTTGCCATCGTATGTAAACCTAGATCCATGACAAGGACAGTCCCAACTAAGCTCTGCCTTATTCCAAGCTAGCTCACAGCCTAAATGGGTACAGGTAGTATCTACTACAAATAGTCTATCCTCTAGGTCCCGATAGGCTCCATATTTTTTACCATCTACTTCGATTATTCGGGCCTGGCCAGGTAAGACTTTGGCTTGTTCAGCCTGAGACAGTTTACCCTTTATTAGCTGGGTAGCGACATTGATATTTTCACTTATAAACTTGCCTGCAGAGACAGCAGGGGTAAAACGGCCAGGGTTATATAGGTCTGACCAGGGATTATCTTGACACAATACTAGATCCTTTAAAATTAAGGCAGCGCTTGTACCACTGGTCATTCCCCATTTCCTAAAGCCTGTAGCTACATAAATACCTGAGCTTTTTGAGGTTAGATTTCCTATATAGGGGACATTATCCATACTAGTGTAGTCCTGGGCTGACCATCTATATGGAACATCTTTGACCTTAAATATTTCCTTGGCTGTCTTAAGTAGCTCATTGTAGTGAACAGATGTATCTTGGCTTTGGCCTGTCTTGTGGTGTTCACCACCTATTATAACTAACTGGCCACCGTCCTCCATAGGTTGACTACGAAATGATCTTGCTGGTTCTTCTACACTTATATACATACCTCCTGGATAAGAGCCTTCTATTGTAACACCTAGAGCATAAGACCTATCTGGATAAATTCTTGAAAAATACATGCCCTTGCCATCAAAGAAGGGGTAGTGGCTAGCAATGACTATACTTGGTGCCATGATACTATAGCCATCTTTCGTTACAAGAGCTTTTTTGCCTTTAGTCTCAATATCGATAGCTCTAGTTTGCTCAAAGATGAGTCCACCATTTTGAGCTATTAAATTTACCAATGCTAATAAGTATTTAGTAGGGTGAAACTGGTATTGATTATCAAACCTAAGAGCTGCTTTTACACTTATAGGAAGAGGGATATCTTCAAGATAGGTTGCCTCAAATCCAAGCTTTTTAGCAATTTCAGCCTCGTCTTGGATTTTTTTAATATAAGCAAATTCCTTGGTATAGACATATGCAGACTGAGAAATAAAGTCACAATCAATATTAAACTGATTTACATAGGAGGCTATAGTCTTTATAGCTGCCCTATTGGCATCAGCATGTTGGAGGGCTAAATCAAAACCAAGCTTGCTCTCAATAGTAGAATATATTATATCATGTTGGGCTGTCACCTTAGCTGTTGTGTGGCCCGTTGTTCCATGGAGGAGCTTACCAGCATCTATCAAAGCTACCTTAAGACCTTCCTGTGATAGGATAAAGGCTGTCGTTATGCCCACTATACCACCACCAACAATTGCCACATCGACACTAATATCATCTTTCAATGGCTGGTAGTCATTAAAGCTTACGGAATCAAGCCAATATGAGAGAGGGGCTTTATTGTTAAATAGATCCTTTTTTGTTCTGTGGCACATGTTTTCCTCCCGAATTCAGTAAAATATTTATTTAAATAATTGTGTTTAACCCTAATCATATTTGTTATTAAATTAATAGACAACTTAAGTATAGAATTTTCCAATGCCTAATACTTTATTCATTAATGAGTAAGATTAGCTTTTAGTCTTTAACTTTTAAAATAAAAGTGTACAATGGACTAGGGAAAGGAGTTTTGTATAACAATGAAGACAATGGCTAAGCCAATTATTAATTATATTCACCACAGTGGTTTTGCTTTAGAGCTAGCTGACCACTTTATAATTTTTGACTATTACAAAGGCGACATAGGAGAAGAGGACCTGTTGATTACTAGCGGTGATAAGATTTTAAAAAAGATGATGGACTATAAAAATGTTTTTGTTATGGTAAGTCATGGTCACCGGGATCATTTTAATAAAAGGATATTTGAATGGGCAGATACAAGGCCGGATATTAACTACATAATTAGCCATGATATTGAGTTAGATTTAGGGTCCACAAGATATCATCAGCTAAAGCCCTATGAAGAGCTGCAGATAAAGGGCGTAAAAATAAAGACATTTGGGTCTACTGATATAGGAGTATCCTTTTTACTTGAAATACAAGGCATAAGAGTATTTCATGCAGGGGATCTAAACTGGTGGCACTGGGCAGGAGAAGCTAGCGATGAAGAACTATTAGAGGCAGAAAGGCTCTTCAAGCAGGAAGTATCAAGAATAGAAAAAGCAAATATCGATATAATGTTTTTTCCTGTGGATCCTAGGCTGGGACAATATTATTATCTAGGAGGAGACTATATGATAGATAGATTAAGGCCTAGACTATTTGTCCCCATGCATTTTGCAAATGATTTTTATATAACAAGTGAATTTGCTAAAAAGATGAGTCAATATCAAAGCAAATGTGTAACAATAGAAAAGAATGGTCAAGTTATTGAATATTAATAATATATAGGAGTTGATTTTATGAAATTTACTTTTGCCCACAATAACCAAAACGTTTATGACCTAGAAAAGAGTCTTGAGTTTTATGACAAGGCTTTGGGTCTTAAAGAGGTAAGGAGAAATGTAGCCTCTGATGGTAGTTTTATATTAGTATTTTTAAGTGATGGGGAATCAAAACATCAGCTTGAGCTAACATGGCTTAGAGACTGGGATAGACCCTATAACTTAGGTGATAATGAAATACACCTAGCCTTTAAAGTTGATGACTTTGAAGGAGCCCATAGGCTGCATAGTGAAATGGATTGTATTTGCTATGAAAACAAGGAAATGGGTATTTATTTTATCAAGGATCCTGATGGCTATTGGATAGAAATTATACCAACAAAAAGATAAAAACCGTTTACAAATGTTTAATAATTTAGTATAATAAATATAAATATTTAGCACAAAATGGCAATATAGAAATAGTCTTAGACTCTCTAATTATTTTAAAAGCAATACTAGTTCAAACTTGCTTTACAAAAGGTAAACCTTATATGTTCTCAATATCTCCAGAGGAGATATTAATATAAAAATATTAAGGGGGTTACAAATCAATGAAAAAACTATTATCAATTGCCATGGCAGGTGTTTTACTATTTGCACTGGCTGCTGTTGCGCTTGCGGCAGACGAGGTAACATTATCTGTTGGTGATGCTACCGTAGCAGAAGGTGATTTCATAGCAAATGGAGACACCTTAGTCAACACAGAGAAAGAAGGCTTTTACGCTGAGTGGAAGAACGTACCTGCTTCAACACATGTTAGGCTCAAATACGACCGTGAAGGAACAGACGGTAATATTAGCCTATATGTAAACGGAAAGTTAGGCGTTAAGATTCCAATTAAGGACACAGGTTCATGGTGGGCTGACTTCCCAGAATCAGAAAATGTAAAAGTCAACATTCCTGAGGGTGCAACAATTCGTTTACAGGTAGATGAAGGCGATGTAAATGCCAATATCCGTAGCGTTATCCTAACCAAGGGTGTTGCTGCTGAAGAAGATGATGAAGGCGCAGATTCACCAAAGACAGGCGATCCCGGTATGATTTTATACATAGCCATGGCTGGTGCAGCAGGAAGTGCCTTAGTACTTAGAAAGAAAATCAAAAAATAAAGCTAAATAAATAAGTAAAGGAGCGAAAAAATCGCTCCTTTTTTTTATGTCTTTTTCTTATTGGTCTATAGCCCTTGACCATAAAAAGCTTAAAGTTTTTTCTCGACTAGCTTAGTAGTCTATCTCTTTTGCTTCACCTGATACAGTAAACTCAGCTTTTAGGACCTTTTGTCCTGTTAGCTTTTCACTTCTGCTATCAGGCTGGCTGCCACCAACAAATAGCTCAAAAAGACCTGGTTCTAAAACGCACCTTCCATCATTGTCTATAAGAGCCATTTGCCTAGCGGTTACAGTAAAGTCTAGCTTAACTTCTTCACCTGGCTTGAGACTAATACGTTTTACACCTTTAAGCTCCCAATTTGGTACTCTTACACTTGCCTCAACGTCCTTTAAGTATAGTTGAACTACTTCGTCTGCTTCGTAGTTTCCTACATTCTTTACCACAACGCTTACATTGACGTCTTGGCCAAGGTCAATATTAGTTTGATCTAAGCTAAGGTTTGAGTATTCGAACTTGCTATAGCTTAGGCCATAACCAAAGGGATATAGTGCTTCTTGCTTCATATAGCGATAGGTTCTATTTTCCATAGAATAATCTCTGAAATCTGGTAGCTCCTCTGTACTTCTATAGAAGGTAACTGGTAGTCTACCTGAGGGACTATAATCACCAAATATCAAGGAAGCAATTGCTCTACCACCCTGCGATCCTGGGTACCAACCCTGGATAATGGCAGGTATATTTTCATCTGCCCAGTTAACAGCTAGAGCACTACCAGATAATAGGACTAGGATTATTGGCTTTCCTGTTTTATGTATTCTCTCAAGCAGCTCTTGCTGTAGGCCAGGTAGGTCTAAGTTTGGTTTGTCGCCACTTGCAAACTCATTACCGGTATCGCCTTCTTCACCCTCTAGGTCTGCATCTAAGCCTAGGCACATAACAACAAGGTCTGATCTTTCTGCTGCAGAAATAGCCTCTGCGAACCTATCATATTTTTCGCCCAATACAGAGGCTTTTTCATTGTAGATAGGACATCCTTCGGCATAATAGATCCTTGTGTCTTCATTGATAGCCTCTCTAATGCCCTCTAGCACAGTCACATATTCGGAGGCTGTTCCGAAATAGTTACCTATTAGAGCTGCCCTGCTATCTGCATTAGGACCTATTACTGCTATAGATTTTAGAGTGTTCTTATCAACTGGTAGTATCTTGTCCTCATTTTTCAATAGGACAATCGATTTTTTTGACATTTCCAGAGCAAATTCTTTATGCTCTTTACAGTCATTTAGCTCATAGGGGATAGAGGCGTAGGGAACACTTTCCTCAGAGTCAAATAAGCCTAATTTCATCCTTGTAATCATAAGCCTGGTTACTGCTCTGTCTATAGCCTCCTCAGTAACTAGTCCTTCTTCGTAGGCGATAAGTAGGTTGTAGTACATATTGCCACAGTTAACATCACAGCCATTGTTTAAGGCTAGAGCAACTGATTCTGGCGCTGTACTAGTCACATGATGGAACTCATGGAAGTCCTTTATTGCCCAACAATCTGAGACAACATGGCCCTTAAAGCCCCACTTATCTCTTAATATATCTTGTAATAAGGTCTTGCTACCACAGCATGGCTCTCCATTTGTCCTGTTGTAAGCTCCCATTACAGCTTCTACGTCTGCCTCTTGTACGCATTCCTTAAAGGCAGGTAGATAGGTTTCCCACATATCCTTTTGATTTGCTATAGCATTAAATGAATGCCGTTCAGCCTCAGGACCACTATGTACAGCGTAGTGCTTAGCGCATGCAGCTGCTTTAAGATATTTAGGGTGATCTCCCTGTAAACCCTTTATAAAGGCTACCCCCAGGCGACCTGTTAAATATGGATCTTCTCCGTAGGTCTCATGGCCTCGGCCCCATCTTGGATCCCTAAATATATTGATATTTGGTGACCAGAAAGTTAAGCCCTTGTATATGCCATGGTCTCCCTTGCGTTGAAACTCGTGGAATTTTGCCCTACCTTCTGTTGATATGATATCTGCTGTTTTGAATATCAAGTCTTCACAAAAGGTTGCAGCCATAGCAATTGCCTGTGGAAACATTGTAGCTACTCCAGCCCTGGCAATACCATGTAATGCTTCTCCCCACCAATTGTATGAGGGTATTCCTAATCTAGGGATAGCAGCAGAACTATGCAGCATCTGTGAGGTCTTCTCCTCAAGTGTCATTCTAGATACAAGGTCTTTTGCCCTTTCTTCAAAGCTAAGCCCTTCATCGAGATATACTGGTTTTTGTGCCATTTTATCACTCCGTTCATTGTTTATTCACAGCAGTTAATAAAAAGCTCATTACCTATCTATTATAGCTTGTAATTAGAATTATTTCATCAATTATATAAAAGGTACTAGCTAAATGTCTAAAAAACCTCATAAAAGTCCAAAAAACATAAGAATAAAAAACTATATCTACTCCTATATAGAGATTACATTGAATTATAGCCTAGATTCATATAAAATATATAAGCGGAATAACAGCTTACAATTCAGAAGGAGGTTTTTTTAATGAAGTCTATTAAAATTATTGGCCAACCATCTTTAAGCAATATACCATGGCAGGACAAAGCAAAAGGAGAAGAGGGAATAGTCTGGAGACATAGTGGCAATCCCATAATAAACTGGAATCCCACAAAGAGCATAGCCAGAGTATTTAATAGTGCAGTCATGCCCTATGAGGATAGATTTGTAGGTGTATTTAGGGCAGACCACAAGGATAGTCAAGCCAGGATACATTTAGGCTGGTCTGACGATGGACTAAACTGGGATATAAATGATGACATAATACAGTGGAAGGACCAAGAGGGCAAGCCATATAATCCAAACTATGCTTATGACCCCCGTTTGGTTAAAATCGATGATACATACTACATAATTTGGTGTACAGATTTTGGTGGAGCAGCGTTAGGTTTAGGTATGACCAAGGATTTTAAAGAGTTTATACGGCTAGAGAATCCATTTATACCCTTCAATCGCAACGGCGTCTTGTTCCCACGTAAAATCAATGGCAAATACATGATGCTAAGTAGGCCAAGTGATTCAGCACACACACCCTTTGGTGACATCTTCATAAGTGAGAGCCCAGACTTAGTACACTGGGGCAGACACAGAAGGGTCATGACAAGGGGAGGGTCTGGCTGGTGGCAAAGTGTAAAAATAGGTGGCGGGCCTATACCAATTGAAACCAGTGAGGGCTGGCTGATGATTTACCATGGAGTAACCGGTACATGTAATGGTTTTGTCTACAGCATGGGGGCAGCTCTTTTAGATCTAGAAACACCGTCCAAGGTTTTATACAGGACTAGAGATTATATCCTTACACCAGAAAAGCCCTATGAGACAACAGGATTTGTACCAAATGTTGCTTTCCCTTGTGCTACACTAGTTGACGCTGATACTGGTAGGATGGCTATATATTATGGAGCTGCCGATACCTATGTTGCTGTAGCATACACAAACATTCATGACTTGATACCCTATATAAAAGAAAATTCAGCCTTGGCAGAGGGCGATGACCAAGATTATAGATAATCATAAGAGAGGAGGAGAAATAATATGCTAAATAATATTCCAGAGGTAAGGCTAGGCCTAGTAGCTGTAAGCAGAGATTGCTTTCCTATAGACCTTAGTCAAACAAGAAGAGGCAAGCTAGCAGAGGCTTGTAAAGACAAGGGGATAGAGATTGTTGAGATTAATACAATTGTAGAAAATGAAAAGGATGTCTTATTAGCATTAGATGAGATTAGGGTTACAGGTGTAAACGGCCTGGTACTATTTCTAGGTAATTTTGGTCCCGAAGGACCAGAGACGATGCTACTACAAAAATTTGATGGACCCGCCATGGTAATAGCGGCTGCAGAGGAAACACAGGATGACCTACTAGATGGTAGGGGAGACGCCTATTGTGGTATGCTAAATGCTTCTTACAGCCTATCACTTAGAGGGCTAAATCCTTATATTCCCGAATATCCAGTGGGTACTGCTGACGATCTAGCTGCTATGATAGCAGACTTTGAAGATATAGCTAGAGCAATAATAGGTATAAAGAACCTTAAAATCTTTAGCTTTGGACCAAGACCCCAAGATTTCCTCGCATGTAATGCTCCTATCAAGCCCTTGTTTGATTTAGGAGTGGAGATAATGGAAAACTCTGAGCTTGATTTGTATGCCTATTTTAATGAGCACAAAGATGATAGCCGAATTCCAGCCCTGGTAAAGGAAATGGAAAAAGAACTAGGAGAGGGTAATCATCATCCTGGGATTTTACCAAGGCTTGCCCAGTACGAGTTAACCCTTATTGACTGGTACAATAACAACCTAGGTGCTTCAAAGTATGGGATCTTTGCCAACAAGTGCTGGCCGGCTTTCCAGACACAGTTTAAGATAGTACCTTGCTATGTGAACTCTAGGCTAGCTGCAAGAGGTATACCTGTGTCTTGTGAGGTAGATATTTATGGGGCGCTAAGTGAATATATTATCTCATGTGTGACCCAGTTACCTGCTAGCTTACTTGATATAAATAACACTGTTCCCGCTGATATGTATCAAGATAACAAAGAGGCCTTTGCTGACTTAAAGCTTACAGATCTGTTTATGGGCTTTCATTGTGGTAACACCTCCAAGGCCTGTATGAAAAATGCCAAGATGGGCTATCAAAGAATAATGCACAGGTCCTTAGAGCCAGATCAGGAGCCGGACATTACAAGAGGTACCCTAGAGGGAACAATAAGGCCTGGAGATATAACCCTATTTAGACTACAGGGTACTGCTGATTGCAAGCTAAAGAGCTATGTAGCAGAGGGTAGTGTTATTGATGTAGATCCAAAATCTTTTGGTAGCATAGGTGTATTTGCGATAAAAGAGATGGGAAGGTTTTATAGACATGTACTCATCGGTCAAAGATTCCCTCATCATGCAGGCATAGCCTTTAAAAAGGCAGGCAAACAGCTATTTGCAGTTCTAAAGATGCTAGGGGTAGACTATGTAGGTTTTAACCAGCCAGCCAATATGTTATATAAAAATGAGAACCCCTTTGGTTAAGCTTTAGTCTGGGTAAATATTAAAAAAGAGAAGGCATGCTGTAACTTGTAGCATGCCTTTTACTTTAACTAATGTTTTGCTCTTTGTTTTTTAGTACTGAGTCTTTCCTCAAAATAGCCTGTTTTATTTTCACCTAGTTGGTCATTGGTAAAGGCGATTTCAGACTGCGCCCTATCTTTTTTCCTCTTCTCTTGTTTCTCCTTCATAAAAAAACTCCTTTCAGTATTTCCTGATAGATCCCTTTACTATCTTGTCCAGCTTTATAGCTTATATGCTGTCCTATCCCTTTTCTTGACAATGAGAATAGGCAAGTATAAGATATAGACAAGTTATAGGTACAAGCAGGTGACTTTATGAGGAAAAAACGCGTGTCAAGTAAAGATGTGGCTAAAGAGGCTGGGGTATCTCAAGCGACGGTTTCATATGTATTAAACAATAATAAAAATATAAAAATAAAGCCTGAAACTAGGCAGGCAGTACTTGACGCTGTAAAGAAACTTAATTATCACCCAAGCTTGTTGGCCCGGGCTATGAAACTAAACAAGTCAATGACCGTGGGAGTTATAACTGATAGGAATGTCACTAACTACAATTTTATGAGGATGCTAGAGGGTATAAAAGACCAGCTGCAAGAATTCAATTATGCTATAACCCTCTTATTTAACAAGTCCGAAGAAACCTTTAATGACGAGATACTTGAGTATTACAACACAAACAGGCTAGATGGGATAATATTCGCCCTAGCTATAGTAAGTGATGAGACTAAGGAAAAGCTTAACAAGAGCAAGCTGCCATATGTAGTAGTGGACTCTCACGCTACAGGTAATAAGGCTCATGAGGTTGGTACAGACCACTTAAAGCAGCTAACTGAGCTTGTAGCAGTCTTTAAGGCACGAGGGGCAACACGGATTGCCTATGTTGGCCCTAAGTGGAAGTGCAAGCTTGATCCAAGACTAGGAGCCTTTAAAGATGCTATTAGGGACAATAAGCTTATCAACCATGGACTTTACCTATGTAGGTTTAACGATGAAAAGATTAGAGAAATGATATATGGCCTTCTTGATAATAAAAAAAGGCCACAGGGAATAGTAGCTGGAGCACCAAGGTATGGTTTTCATAGCTTAAAGGTAGCCTGTAGCCTAGGTATAAGGGTGCCTGGTGAGCTTTATTTAGCATCTCTTGGTACCTCTATGTACCATGACCTTTGCCATCCGACCATGACAGCAGTAGAACTACCCATGTATGATATGGGCAAGGAGGGGGCAAGGGTCCTGCTAGATATTATGAATGATAGGGAGGCCAAAGCTGTTACTATTTTACCATCCAAAATAGTAACTAGAGAGTCACTTTAAAGACTATGTTTCATATCAAAAAGCCATAGCGTTTGCTATGGCTTTTATCTATAAGTTTATTCATAAAAGCTATTAACTTTTTATTTAGAGTTGATAACCCTAACCTTAATGACACCATCAATATTTTCTATTTGGCTAATAATATCCTGTGTCAATTCACCCTCAATATCTATCATGGTATATGCTATGCTCTCTCTGCTCTTGTTTACCATATCACTGATATTTATATGGTGCTTGGCTAGGCCTGAAGCAATTTGACCTACCATATTAGGTACGTTTTTGTGGGATATTGTAATCCTAAGTTTACTGGTCTTTTGCATTTCACAGTTTGGGAAGTTAACTGAATTTACTATATTGCCTGTCTCCAAAAAGCTCCTAAGTTCTGTTGAAGCCATATCAGCACAATTATCCTCTGATTCTGGGGTTGAAGCACCTAAATGGGGAACTAATATTGCATTATCAACATCAATTAAGTCCTCGTTAGGAAAATCAGTTACATAGCAACCAACTGAACCGTCCTTAAGAGCATTGATTATATCTTGAGTATTTACCAGCTCACCTCGTGAGAAGTTAAGGATCCTTACACCCTTTTTCATCTTACTAATTGTATCTTTGCTGATATAATTCCTTGTTTCAGCCATCAAGGGTATATGTATTGATATATAGTCTGATTCTTCTAATAACTGATCTAGGCTCTGAGCTCTTTTCACTGAGGGTGAGAGTGCCCAGGCAGCCTTAACTGATATATGTGGGTCATAGCCTGTTACCTTCATACCAATAGCACTAGCATCATTGGCAACAAGAGCACCGATAGCACCTAAGCCTATAACGCCTAGCTTTTTACCCTTGATTTCAGGCCCTGAAAACTTTGATTTTTCCTTTTCAACTAGCTTTGCTATGTCTTCTTTACTTTCCTTTTGAGACTCAACCCAAGTTATACCTTGGTAAAGCTTTCTCGATGACATGATAAGGGCTCCAATCACTAGTTCCTTTACTGCATTTGCATTGGCTCCAGGCGTGTTAAATACTACGATACCCTTGTCTGTGCATTTATCAATAGGAATGTTATTAACACCTGCACCCGCCCTAGCTATAGCCATAAGGCTGGGGGGTAGTTCCATGTCATGTAGATTTGCACTTCTGACTATTATACCGTGAGGGTCATCTATACTATCAGAAACATTAAACTTATCCTTGGGTAGGTTGTCATAAATTATATCTGAAATTTTATTCATTAGTTTTATATTATACATTTTAGATAATTCCTCCTAAACTTATCAAAATCCCATTAGGCCTTGCTTAATTCAAATTCCTTCATAAAGTCAACCAGCTTTTTCACGCCTTCAATTGGCATGGCATTATAAATACTTGCCCTCATGCCTCCTACAGACCTATGGCCTCCTAGATTAACAAGGCCAGATTCAGCTGCTTTAGCAATAAACTCTTTGTCAAGTTCAGCAGTAGGAAGAACAAAGGGAACATTCATCCTGGACCGGTCTTTCTTTACTACAGTACCCTTAAAAAGCTTAGAGTTGTCAAGGAAATCATATAAGATATTAGCCTTTTCAATGTTGTATTCCTCGATAGCCTTGATACCGCCTAGCTTTTTTAGCCATTCAAAGACTAGCATTGCAATATATATACCATAGGTAGGTGGAGTGTTATACATAGAGCCCTTGTCTGCATGTGTCTTGTAGTCTAGCATAACAGGAGTACTTTCATCAGCATGTCCTATTAAGTCTTCTCTGATAATAACTACTACAAGTCCAGCAGGTCCTATATTTTTCTGAGCGCCAGCATATATAATGCCAAACTTACTAACATCATAATCCTCGGAAAGGATGCAGGAGGACATATCAGCTACAAGGGGTACATCTCCTGTGTCAGGTATATTGCTGAATCTAGTTCCATAGATAGTGTTGTTTGGTGTTATATGAAAGTAATCAGCGTCACTAGAAAAGTCCTCTTTATTTAGGTCTGGTATATAGGTAAACATTTTGTCCTCTGAAGATGCAAGTACATTGGCCACTCCAAACCTTTTAGCCTCTTGGATTGCCTTTTTTGACCACTGACCAGTGTTTACAAAGTCCGCCTTTTTGAATTTCCTAAAAAGATTCAGTGGAACCATGGAGAACTGTAAAGAGGCGCCACCTTGTAAGAAAAGTACCTTGTAATTATCTGGGATATTCATCAAATCTCTAAGTAACTGCTCAGCCTCGTTTATGATCTCCAAATACATCTTTGACCTATGACTCATTTCCATAACAGACATACCAGTATTTCGTGCATTAATAAATTCTTTTTGCGCTTTCTCAAGCACTGCTAAGGGTAGAGCAGAGGGACCAGCAGAAAAATTATAAACTCTATCCATAACGAACCTCCTTCTCAAAATAAGTATGTTATATTTTTAACACTCTTATATATATAACTATTACGGTATTATACTACAACTCTTTATTAATTTAAAGGGAGAAAGTGAACAAAAATTGTTAAAATTTAATTTTTATTAGGCAAATAATAATTTTTTAGCCCAAAGATCTAAAAATAAAATGGGAATCTCTAATTAATCTTTAGTATTATGATAAAATAGTGATAGCTAGTCCAAAATCCAGCTATGATAAATAGATATGTAATCATAATGGATATTATCTAAATATTAAGGAGGAACTTTATGCGTTTTGGTGGCGTTATTTTTGAGAAAACAGACAACCCTGAACAGTGGGCCCAGGCTGCGATAAAGGCAGGTTATAGTGCAGTATATTTCCCGGTTGATTATACTGCAGATATAAAAGTAATAGATGGCTACAAGCAAGCTGCCAAGGATAATGACTTGGTCATCTGTGAGATAGGAGTATGGAACAACACATTAGATCAAGACCCTATAAAACGGGAGCAAAATATAAACAGGGCTATAAGGCAGCTAGAGCTAGCTGAATATGTGGAGGCCAATTGCTGCGTAAATATTGCAGGTTCCTATAGCGACCAATGGGATGGACCTCATAAGGACAATTTTACAAAAAAAGCTTTTGATGAGATTGTACTAACAACCCAAAGGATCATAGATGCAGTAAAGCCCAAGAAAACCTATTACTCATTAGAGCCAATGCCTTGGATGTATCCTGATACGGCTGATTCATATGTTAGGCTTATAGACAGCATAGATAGGGAAGGTTTTGCTGCCCACTTAGATCCTGTAAACATAATAACTAGCCCTCTCTTGTATTACAGAAATGGTCAAGTAATAAAAGAATGGTTTGACAAGCTAGGTGACAAGATAGTTTCATGTCATGCCAAAGATATCAGGTTAAGTGGCAAGCTTACTGTACATCTAGATGAATGCCGGCCGGGGCTCGGTGAACTAGACTATACTACTTACCTAACCTGTATGTCAAAGCTAGACGACAGGGTTTGCCTGATGTTAGAGCATATGACTGAGGAGTCTGACTATATTGAGGCAAGCAAGTATCTAAAGTCACTTGCTAAAAGCTTAGGGTTAAAGCTTTAGTAGGACTGGGGAAGCGAGCAATGCTTAAAATAAAGGAAGCAATAGTAGTAGAGGGTATTTACGACAAGATGAAGCTAGAGAGGCTAGTTGATACCATAATAGTCGTTACCTACGGCTTTTCAATATTTAATGATAAGGAAACAGTAGATTTGATAAAAAAACTAGCAAAAGACAAGGGTATCATCGTTCTTACTGATTCGGATAGGGCAGGCTTTACAATACGCAATTATATAAAGAGTTTTATCCCAGCCCATAGGATAAAGCATGCCTATATACCAGAGATAAGAGGCAAGGAAAAAAGGAAGGCTCAAGCAGGAAAGGAAGGGATTCTAGGAGTAGAGGGTATAGCAGACGAAACAATCCTAAAAGTCCTATCAGCAGCCAACTATAGCCTAGATAAGAGGTCTGATGAAAGCAATACAGCTAAGATAAGCAAATTAGACCTTTTTAGAGATGGTATTTATGGAAAACAATCTAGTAGTTTAAAGAGGGATTGGTTATTAGAACACTTAGGCCTACCAAAGAGGTTAGGAACCAATGCAATGCTAGAGATATTAAACCATATGATTACTTACGACGAGTATAAGGATATATGTAAAAGTATTAATAGCAAAAGCATTTAAATTTTAAATAGGAGACCTGATGGTCTCCTATTTCTTAGCTAATATATAGTTTTTCAGAAGGGTAATTAGGATCGCTTGTAACGTGAATACCAAGTTTGTTTAGCACAGTCTGGTCTGCAGATTCTAATATATGAGTCGTATGTAGCTCACAGCCTCTGAGCTCCTTTAAACCTGTCATAGCAAGTTGCGCAGTTGGGTTGGTAGTAGCACTGATGCTAAGAGCTATAAGTGTCTCTTCAAGGTTCAGACTGGTGTTTTTTTCATTTAACTCTTTACTTTTTAGTTCACTTATAGATTCTATTACATTTGGTGAAAGTAAGTGGATATTATCTGGAATACCAGTTACCACCTTTATTGCGTTTAAGACTAGGCTAGAAACAGAGTGCATTAGCTGTGAGTTTTTGCCTGTAACAATCTCACCGTTTGATAGTTCTATAGCAGCACCACTTAATTCGTCGCACCTATCATTTTTTGTTGACTTTGACCTTATTTCTCTAGCAGGACCAACTACACGTCTATCTTCTGGTACTAGTTTAAAGTCCTCCATCAAAAGTTCTATCCTTGAAAGGGTTTCTTTATCACAGATACCTTTGGCATATTCAGCCCTGTACCAAAAATATCTTCGGATAATCTCCTGCTTGGAGGCCTCCTTTACAATATCATCATTAATAATTCCAAATCCACATCTGTTAACACTCATATCAGTAGGAGATTGGTATATGGTTTCACCTGTAACCTTTTCTAGGATACTTCTAAGTAATGGGAATATTTCAACGTCCCTATTATAGTTGACAGAGGTTTCACCATAGACCTCTAGATGAAAGGGGTCTATTACATTTAGGTCTCTTAGGTCTGCAGTAGCAGCCTCGTATGCTACATTCACTGGGTGCTTAAGGGGCAAATTCCATATAGGAAAGGTTTCAAACTTGGCGTAACCACTCTTTATGCCCATCCTGTTGTCGTGGAACATTTGAGAAAGACAAGTTGCTAGCTTTCCACTTCCTGGCCCTGGCCCTGTAACTATTACCAAGGGCTTTTTAGTGACTATATACTCATTTGCGCCAAAGCCTTCTTCACTAAGAATAGAATTAATATCAGTAGGGTAGCCAGCAGTTGGTCTATGAGTATATGCCTTTATATTTCTCATCTGTAACCTGTTTTTAAAGAGGCTAGCAGCAGGCTGGTCCTTGTAACGGGTAATAACTACTCCAGCTATATCAAGGCCCCATACCCTTAGGTCGTCAATAAGCTTGAGGGCGTCCATTTCATAAGTTATGTTAAAATCTGCTCTAATTTTACGCTTTTCTATGTCACCTGCGTGAATACATAATATTATTTCAGCCTTATCCCTTAATTGATGTAATAGCCTTATCTTTGCATTTGGATCATATCCGGGTAAAACTCTAGCTGCGTGGTAGTCAAAGAATAATTTACCTCCAAATTCTAGGTAAAGCTTTTGGTCGAATTTCTCAACTCGTTTTAATATCTCTTGTGTTTGTTCTCTAAGGTATTTTGCATTATCAAAACCCTTTTCTGGCAAAGCGTAGACCTCCATTCCTTTATCTAAACCTTATGCTATACAATATCATAAAAAGTTATATATTTCACGGCTTAAGTAAATCTTTTATAAAATAATTGGGCTCTTTTGTATCTTATTACTTTAATGTAGGCAGAAAACTTAAAAATAGTGAAAACAGCGTATCACCAGTCCTGTAATGACTTGATCAATCACACACAGAAAACCCTAGCATATGCTAGTATGTGGGCAAAATAATATGGGATAAAGTGGTGGTATAATGAATAAGACTCAACTTGAAGCCTTGATTCAAAGTAAATTAGAAAAGTATAAAAAGGTTCCTTTTATCCATAATGGGAGAGATATGCAAGGTCTTGATTGCTTAGGCTTTCTAATACTGTTTTACAGGGAGTTTGGTGTGAAGATTCCAGGTGATGATGGGAGAGAAATTGATAAAGACTGGTATAAAAAAGAACCAGATAGGTATATAAAAGCCATTGATAAATTACCGGGTAGAAATGTTTCTTTTTATGATCTGCAGGCTCTTGACTTAGTATATTTTGCAGTTAGCAGAGACATTATAACCCATACTGGCATCATGATAAATGATAGAGAGTTTGCCCATATGTCTCCTAAAAAGAATTTTCAGATAAGCCTTATTGGTGGCCCTTGGAGAAGACGGAGCAGGGGGGGAAAAAGGCTTATAGATATTGACCTATTATAGGTTCTTGATTAGCTTTTTCTCCTCATACATTCTATGGTCTGCTATGGACAACAATTGTGCAGGTGTCATTTCTGACCCGGGTGTATATTCAGCCATACCATGGCTAGCGCTTAGGAAATAGGGATAAGCCTTACTACTATTAACCTGGTCTATCTTGCTTTTTACTCGTTTCCAGACCATCTCTGCTGACTCTAGCTGGCAGTTGGGAAATAGAATCATAAATTCATCTCCGCCTAGTCGGGCCATGATATCAGCCCTTCTAATAGTAGACTTGACGATATCTGTGAAATGAACTAGCATCTTATCTCCAACTAGATGTCCTAGGGTATCATTGACTGATTTTAAGTAGTTAAGGTCAATAAAGCAAAGAGTAAAGGCTTTATTATTTATATCTGCAGTTTTAATTAGCTTCTCAATTAGTTCTATTCCCATACGACGGTTGTAAGTGTTTGTTAGATCATCAAACTGGGCATATTTATTTATCTGTTCGAACATCCTAACGTTATCGATCATTAGGGCCATTAGACTACACAAATCTCTAAGGACAGTGATTGAATCAACTGAGATGTCACAGAGGGTATATATATTGTCAACTAGGATACAACCTATTGTTTTCTCTTTTAACCTTAAGGGGATCCAATAGCCAGATAGGTCGCTAAGGGGTAGAGGTTCACTATCTAGAACAGGTAGTTCTGGGATCTTACTTAAGGTGATAGACTCTCCTCTAGAGGTAACACAAATATTGTAGATAGGTTCTTTGCCGTGATATTCATAGACAAATACAGTGACCCTGTCAAAGCTTAGATATTGCAGGGTTAACTCAGCAAACATTTTCAGTAGTTCATCGATGCTATTTACAGCATGTAGATTATAGGATATTTGCATAATTGCATCGAAAAGGTATTCGTTTTTTTCGCTTGCCCTTGCCTCCTGTTGGTAATAGACACCAGCGGAAAAAGCTTCTCCAAGGCAGGAAAAAGAATGCAGAACATCCCCGTCTAGCCTTTGCTTTGTCTCAATCTCAAGAGTACCTATTAGGTTGTCTTGATGGGAAAGTGGTATGGTGGTTGTGTAGCTATCATTGTTTTGGTTAGTAACCATTACAAGATTACAGATGCTCTCTGACAACTGATAAGTAGGGATATAATCATTGCCCTGGATAAGGGTGTTTTCTTCTATGTATAGTTCCTCATCCAAACCTTCACCCTTATCATCTAGGATGTAAAGCCTTAGGCTCAATATATTAAATACTTTTAAACCATTATAAATATGTAGCGCAGCTTGTTCAAAGGCTGAAGATGACTTGCTAAGCAGAATATGGCCTGCCTCGACACCAAGCTTTACTGCTAAAAAGCTCATTTCTCTACTCATCTAGACCAGACTCCCAAGCCAAACTGTTTAGTTCAGCGATTTTTTTATTCATTGGTGTAATAATAGAATCATATAGACCATCTAATGGACGCTCATCATATATATAATGCCATAAGAGGTTAATCAAACCCTGTACAATTATTGTTTCGTAAGAGCTCCAAAGGGGATCAATGGGGTAACAATTAGCTTTTTTCAATTGATCTAACAAGAGCATGATTTGAGGGATGTCTGAGTATTTGTCCCAAAAACTTGTTTCAAATGCTGGCACATCTCCACCTGTTTCTACTCTCTTTAGCATAAAATCATCACTTATCATATGCTGGACTATAGTCCAGGCCTCAGTTTTGTAGTGGGATAAGGAGGATACACATAGCATGCTACCACCACCCCAAGGTGTTTGGCCTGCTTTGCCTGCAGGCACAGGTATAGCTTCAAGGGAAGGCTTGTCATGGTTTTTATCTAAAGTCTGGAGGACGACCTTCCACCAATGTCCTGAGGAAAAGACAAATTTATTGGTCAAATACAGCTGCTGGTTGAGAACATAGGGGTTGAGAGTAACTGTTTCCTTATCAATATGGGATACAGTAAACAGGTCCTTTATGTAGTCAAAAGGAGCCTGCAGATCCTCTAACTTAAACATAGGTTCTTTATCAGAAAAACTTTTAAATTTCCATCCAAAGGTCCACAAAAATGGGATTAGATAATGTAGCCTTCCTGGTTCAGGCCTCAAAGAAAAAATAAAGGGGTAAATCGCATCGTCGCTATATTTATAAAGATGGTGTAGCCTGTCACATGTATTTAGAAAACCATTTAGGCTATGCAGCTCGTGCCGGTCTATATCATGTTTATCTAATATATCTTTTCTTGCTGTAATCATACTGGCTTCGGAAATCCAGGGTACAGCAATCCTATCACCTTTATCCAAGCAATTTTGATAAATCCAGTCTGCTATTGGTTTAGGATAATCAAATCCAACCGGTACCCTGTCTAGATAACCCATGTGAGAAAAGGTGTTAATCCAAGTTGAGCCTACTTGCATAACGTCTGGAGGATTTTCCATCTTAAATGCTGTGAAAAGCATCTTTAAAGCCTTGTTCCAAGGGATTATTTTGAACTGGACTCTCCTACCAAACTGTTTGCTTACTTTATCTGCAATTTGATTATATGAAGGAAGAAGGTTATTGCCTGAGTGAACAGGCATTACCCATACATCAATATAGTCTTTCTTCATCAGATCTCCTCAATTCCTAGTTAAATTGCTTCCATTATGTCAGTCTATTATATAAAGTAGTACTGTATTTATTCGCCATTGCCCTCTTAATACCTTCATTGTGTTCGACATTTTTCTACCCTCAATATTATAGGTGACCATAATTGACATCAAGTTAATAAATGGGTATAATATTTAAATACTAAGTGTATAAAACACCTGATTGCAGGCTTGCCTTGCTTTTTTTATGTATATCAAAGGAGTGTTATTTTTGAGAGCTAACGAGTTAAGAAGTCTATACTTAAAATTTTTTAAAGAAAAAGGGCATGCAGTAATACCAAGTGCTTCTATTATACCAGAAAATGATCCTACAGTACTATTTACTACTGCAGGTATGCATCCCTTAGTTCCCTATTTGTTAGGAGCAAAGCATCCTGAGGGCAAAAGACTTACCAATGTACAAAAATGCATAAGGACAGGGGACATTGAAGAGGTAGGTAACGACACTCACTGCACCTTTTTTGAGATGCTAGGCAACTGGTCTCTAGGTGATTACTTTAAAGAAGAGGCAATAAAGTGGAGCTGGGAGTTTTTAACCTCAGAAAAATGGCTAGGGATTCCAAAGGAAAAACTTTACGTCACAGTATTCGAAGGAGATGAGGATGCTCCTAGGGATATGGAGTCTTATGAGCATTGGCGTGGACTAGGTGTAGCTGAGGACCATATATTTTTCCTACCAAAAGAGCATAACTGGTGGGGGCCAGCAGGCCTAACAGGCCCTTGCGGACCTGACACAGAGATGTTTATAGACACAGGCAAAGAAAAATGTTCTAAAGATTGTTCACCAGCCTGTAGCTGTGGCAAGTATGTAGAGATATGGAACGATGTCTTTATGGAATACAACAAAACGGCTGATGGTAAATTTGAACCCCTTAGCCAAAAGAACGTAGACACAGGTATGGGACTAGATAGGACAATAGCAGTACTCCAAGGGGTAGACTCTGTATATGACACAGACCTATACCAAGGAATAATGGACAAGATAAGTGAGCTTGCCCAGTTTGAATACAGGAAAGACCAAGAAACCACTAGATCATACAGGATAGTGGCTGACCACATAAGAACTGCTACATTTATACTCGGAGATGAAAAGGCTATTAGCCCCTCTAATGTTGATCAAGGCTATGTACTTAGAAGGCTAATTAGAAGGGCAATTCGCTTTAGTTTAAAAATAGGTATACCTGAAGGTATGCTTGCTAAGGTCGCAGAGGCAGTAGTAGACCAATACAAGGATGCTTATCCTGAGCTAAGTAAAAACAAGGCTACGATAATCGAAGAGTTAAGGCTCGAAGAGGAAAGATTCCAAAGGACTATTAAACAGGGCTTAAGAGAATTTGACAAGCTTATTAATAGATTAAAGGGTGATGACAAAACCATCAGTGGAGAAAAAGCCTTTAGGCTGTATGACACCTTTGGTTTTCCTATCGAATTCACCCAGGAGCTAGCCGAAGAAAAGGGCTATCAGGTAGATATAGAGGGCTTTGAACAAAGCTTTAAGAAGCATCAAGAAAAATCTAAGGCCGGTGCATCTCAAAAATTCAAAGGTGGCTTAGCAGACAACACAGAAGAAACAGCCAAGCTGCACACAGCTACTCACCTCTTACAGGCTGCCCTCAGACAGGTATTAGGTGATGAGGTGACCCAGAGGGGTAGTAATATTACAGCTGAAAGGCTAAGATTCGACTTTACTTTTTCTAGAAAAGTAACAAGAGAAGAACTAGACAAGGTAGAGAGTTTAGTCAATGAAGTAATAGAAAAGGACTATGAGGTAATTTGCCAAGAGATGTCCATTGAGGAGGCCAAAAAAAGTGGTGCCCTTGGATTTTTTGACTCTAAGTATGGCAATAGGGTAAAGGTTTATTCCATAGGTGATTTTTCAAAGGAACTATGTGGAGGACCGCATGTCAGTCATACAGGACAACTAGGCAAGTTTAAGATAAAGAAAGAGGAAAGTTCATCAGCTGGAGTAAGACGAATCAGAGCAGTTTTAAGTCAATAGCTTTTCATTCTAAGACTACTTTAAGTTTAAGCCGTATCAAATAAGGATACGGCTTTATATTATAACTGACTAGCTTTTATATTCTGCCAGGGATTGAGCAAATTAAGTTTATATTATAATATAAGGGCAGTTAAGGGAGGTGCTAGTATTAAAAAGATAATTGTAGCAGAGTATGCTGGCTTTTGTTTTGGAGTCAAAAGGGCAGTTGATATAGCTTTAAAAGACAGTAAAAATAAAAAGGGTTCATCTTACTCTTTAGGACCCTTGATTCATAATGCTGATGTGGTAGCCTACCTAGAGAGCCAGGGGATATACCAGATAGACATAGAAGAGCTAGATAAGCTGAGTGAAAAAGACAAGATCGTCATAAGGTCCCATGGTGTAGGTCCAGACACAATTAAAAGAATAAAGAGCCTTGGGCCGGAAATAATCGATGCTACTTGTCCATATGTAGCTAGCATTCATAGAAAGGTAGAAAAGTATCACTCAAAGGGCTACCAGATTATTATAGTTGGTGATAAAGACCACCCTGAAGTAGAGGGGATAAATGGTTGGTGCGATAATAAGGCCTGGGTGACAAAGGATGGAGAAGATCTAAGAAATCTCTCGGAAAAGGTATGTATAGTGGCACAGACAACTGAAAGGCAGGAAAGTTTTGATCAGGTTGTAAAGAGGGCTACTGAGCTTGGGGCAGATATCATGGCCTTTAATACCATATGCAGTGCTACTAAGGAAAGGCAAGACAGCGCTGAACATGTATCAAAGCAAGTAGATTTTATGATAGTTATTGGCGGGAAAAATAGCTCAAACAGTAGAAAACTATATAGTATTTGTAAAAGCAATTGCCCAAATACAATATTTATAGAAAATGGCAAAGAGTTAAAGAAGCACATCTTAGAATTACAAGAAGTAGACTCCATAGGGGTAACGGCTGGTGCTTCTACACCTAACTGGATTATTGAGGATGTCCTAAAGATCCTTGAGGCCTGTTAGCTGCTAACCTACAAATTTATAGTTACAAGGAGATAATTGTGAAAAGGAAAACAACAAGAAAAGTAAAAGTGGGAGACATAAATATCGGCGGGGATTCTTCTATAAAGGTCCAGTCGATGACTAATACTGATACTAGAGACATAGGGGCTACTGTAGCACAAATTCTAAGGCTACAAGAGGCAGGCTGTGATATAGTCAGGTGTGCAGTACCCGACCAGAAGGCAAGTGATGCAATAGGACAGATAGTAAAGGAAATTGGCATACCACTAGTAGCTGATATTCATTTTGATTACAGACTTGCCTTAAGCTCTATTAATAATGGAGTATCAAAATTGCGAATAAACCCAGGCAATATTGGCAGTACTGACAAGGTAAGGGCTGTAGTAGAGGCTGCCCAAGACAAGGGTGTACCCATAAGGATCGGGGTAAACTCTGGTTCTTTGCAAAGAGACATACTAGAAAAGTATGGAGATGTATGCCCGCAGGCCTTAGTTGAAAGTGCCCTAAGACATGTTGAAATACTAGAAAAGCTCAATTTCAATGATGTAGTAATATCAGTAAAGTCTTCTGATGTTACAGAAATGATTGAATGCTACAGGTTAATTTCAGAAAAAGTAGACTATCCTCTCCACTTAGGGGTGACTGAATCAGGTACAATAAAATCCGGTACTATAAAATCTAGCGTAGGTATTGGAGCGCTACTAAGTCAAGGGATAGGAGACACTATTAGAGTTTCGCTAACAGGAGACCCTGTAGAAGAAGTAATAGTAGCTAGGGAAATTCTTAGATCTTTAGGCCACATTAAAGAAGGGATAGAGCTAATTTCCTGCCCAACCTGTGGTCGGACCCAGTTAAATTTAATTGAGATAGCAGACCAGCTAGAGGGTCGACTAAAGGGGATAAAAAAGAACATTAAGGTAGCAGTTATGGGCTGTGTTGTAAATGGGCCAGGTGAGGCGAGAAGAGCAGATATAGGTATTGCTGGCGGTAACGGTCAAGGACTAATCTTTAGAAAAGGTGAGATTATTAAAAAGGTAAGAGAAGAGGAACTAGTCGAAGAGCTTATTGCCGAGATAGAAAAGCTTTAGAATTAAGCTTAACACTGCACTTTCAATTACTTTTTTATAAATTTTCTTATTTATAAAGATTACTTTCTAGAGCTTAGTCTTACTTAGCTATGGCTTTTAGGTCTAGAAATAGATTTTAAGTTTAATTCTAATTGTAAATTACTGTTTTGGAGGATAAATTTTATGCGAGACACCATACTTTTTGATCTTGATGGTACATTACTACCAGTTGATATAGAAGAGTTTACCCATGTATATTTTAAGGAAATAGGAAAGTACTTTTCAGATATTATAGAAGCAGAGAAAATCGTTGATTATATCTGGAAAGGGACAAAAGCAATGATAGAAAATTTAGATAAGAGGACTAACGAAGAGGTTTTTATGGAATCCTTCAAGCAGTCAGTGGGCGGCGATATCAGTGCTTTTAAAGAAAGATTTGATAGCTTTTATGATAAGGGCTTTTTAGCTGTAGAAAAAACAGTTCAAAGCAAGCCCATTGTTAAGCAAGCAGTTGCCTTATTAAAGGATAAGGGCTACTCCCTTATAATAGCTACTAATCCCTTGTTCCCTAAAAAAGCAATACTACATCGTATAGCCTGGGCAGGCTTAAATGCAAATGATTTTGACTATATATCTCATTATGAGCAAAATTGCTATTGCAAGCCCAAGATAGAGTTTTATGAAGAGGTATTAGGGTCCATAGACAAGAGCCCTAACCAGTGCTATATGGTGGGTAACGATGTACAAGAGGATATGATAGCAGGTAAGCTAGGATTAGAAACATACCTGATAACAGACCACCTAATAAACAGAGACAAGGATATAACCTGTGACCATAAGGGAAGTTATGAGGACTTTTTTAGCTTCTGCCAGAGCCTAGCTAGTGTCAAGTAATAAAGCTAGCTTAGAAGCTAGCTTTAGTTGACTTAAGAATCCAATAACCGCCGCTTTTATTTATCAGCTCACAGTTACCATATATTGTTTTTAGCTTTTCCATGGCCGATTTGGCTCCTTGTTTTTTTTGAATGACAAGGTAAAGACAGGCTCCATCTTCGAGAAAGTCGATACTCTTTTCAAATAGGGGATAGATTACCTTTTTGCCAGCTCTTATGGGTGGATTGCTGACAATTGTAGAAAATAGGCCTTTAACATTAGCAAAGCCATCACTTGTATATACCTTTACATTTTCTATTTTATTGTTTTTTGCATTCTCATTAGCAAGGGCTACAGCCCGCTCATTTATGTCCACCATTGTGACATAGCTAGATGGATTTAGGAGAGCTAGGCTCAGACCAATAACCCCATAGCCGCAGCCAAGGTCGAGGATATGACCTGTCAGCCTAGGCATAGACTTGATTAGGCATTCACTACCATAGTCAACCTTGTCTTTTGAAAAGACGCCTGTATCAGTAGTCAAAAAAAGGGTCTTGTTGTCACCTAAAGTAAACTTAAAACTATTGGGCTTATGGGGGCTAACAGGGTTTTTAGTATAATAGTGTTGATGAGTCATAGGATACTCCTTTTAGTCTTATTATTGATTTTCTATTCTTGTAGGGACTTAAGCTCAATACTAGTTAGTTTCCTAAAAGAACCAGGCTCTAGGCTCTTGTCAAGAAATAGGTTTCCCATGGATACCCGTTTTAGATAGGTTACCTCCTTGCCAACAGCCTTAAACATCCTTTTTACCTGGTGGTACTTACCCTCAAATATAGTAACCATTACCTTGGATTCTTGGCCAGACTCAAGAATCTCTAGTTCTGCTGGTAGGGTTGTAAAAGTCTCACCTAGGCTAATTCCGGATTTGAATATATGGATATCTTTGTTTTCAACCCTGCCCCTTATACGGGCGTAGTAGGTTTTTGGAACCTGCTTTTTAGGTGATAGTAAACTATGGGCCAAGTTACCATCATTAGTCAAGATCAAGAGTCCCTCTGTATCCTTATCTAGTCTACCTACTGGAAATAGTCCAAGATCTTTATAGGACTTTGGTAAGAGGTCTAAGACTGTCCTGTGTCTTTTGTCTTCAGTAGCTGAAATAACACCTGCTGGTTTGTTTAGCATGATGTAATGATACTTTTCGTATATGACGATATCACCATCTAGATATACCTTATCTATTTTAGGGTCCACATAATTTGATGGCTCAAGTACTAGGTTCTCGTTTATCCTAACTCGACCTGCTCTTATTAACTTTTTTACTTCTTTTCTACTACCATGACCTGTATTGGAAAGGAGTTTATCTAGTCTCAATAGGCTCATTAATCTTCACCCTTAGCGTATGTAACTTTATAACTATAATTAGCGGCTATTCATCTTAAACCTTAATTAAGCTTTATTCTTTAGATACAGTAAATCATTTCTCACTTATATAAATAAATGTTACCATATGGCTTTTAATGTGTACAGGGAAATCGCTTTGTAATCACATACTCGTCCCCGGCCTTGTATTATAATAGCTTAATTTTTTACTTAGCTTACAGCTTAGCTAAAGACTAGTTATATAGCAAAAAGCATAGGCCCCTATATGTCCATTGCATTTAGCCAAACATTGTGAACAATCATTAAACAATTCTAAATAGAGATGGCTAACTTAGATCTATCATGCTATAATTGTAATGTATAAAACAGTAGGATAGGTATAAAGGGGAGATACCGTTGAGCAGAAGACCCAGGATTATGGTGTGTGTCACCCGCCAAAAGACCTGCGAGCGCTTGATTAGGGTAGGGAAGAAGCTAGTAAACGGTTCAGAAGGTGAACTAGTTGTAGTACATGTATCAAGGGTAGGAGATAACTTTCTAGGTAGCAATGATGAGGGAGAGGCCCTAGACTATTTATTCCAAGAAGCAAAAAATGCAGGCGCCAATCTTACGGTAATAAGATCAGATAATATTTTAAACACCTTACTTGACCAGGCAAAGAAGAATAACATAACTGAAATTGTCATGGGAGAATCACCAGAAGCAGGTAGTGGCCCAAACCTAATCCAAAATATGGAGCGGATGCTACCCAAGGTAAAGTTTAATATAATTCCAACAAGGCATAATTAATAAAAACAAGAGGATATCCAGTTTGGGGCAGTCCCATAAGGAAGTAATCTCTATGTAGGTACGGTGTAACCCCGTGAGGGGTTGCACCGTTTCCTTTTTTTATGCCACATAGCGGAATTGTTGGGGATCTTTCTTAATTTCCTCTATCATAGCACGTATTTCCTCTGCGGTAGGAATATCAATCATACCTACTGCGGAGAAATAAATATCGACCTTCACGTAACAATGACCGCCTGATTTGTCGTTGTTGTGAACTTCGATACGGTCAATCAGCGAATTGACGATTGTGGGCGTAAGCTCATTTACGTCGGTAAGTTCTCTGAGGGTGGATTGGCAACTCCTTTTTAGACAAAATTACTCCGAACAAGAAATTACTTTTACTACAGTTCTTATCCTGCTAACTTAATAGTTAGATACTAGGCCATTCTTTCTCATAAGTCTTGCTATCCTTTTTCTTGATACTTGATAACCTAACTTCTTTAATTCTACTTTGATTTTTCTTGTTCCATAATTATTTCTGCTAAGTCTAAATATCTCTTTTATGTGTTCTTGGATAATTTCTTCTTCCTTTGAGAAAACTCTAGGTTCTTTATTTAAATGATAATATACTAAGCTACGTGTGACCTTTTAAAAATTCGCACATGGCACTAATACTGTATTTCTCTCTATTAGAAATAATGAGGTCTACCTTTTCCCTAGTAGTAGTGCCGCTTGCTTTAAAATATCATTTTCCATTTCAAGCTGTTTGACTTTCTTTTCTAACTCTTTAATTCTTTTCTCTTCATCAGTTTTATTATCTTCTGCATTAAAGGATCTCGTATTATTATATCTTATTACCCACTGTCTCATAGTTGAAGCAGCTATTCCGTACCGCTCACTTAACTCCTTATAGCTATGATTACCTTGATTATATATTTTTACAATTTGCTTCTTAAAATTTTCCTCATAATGTTTTTTTGCCATACTGTTATCCTCCTATAATTTTGTTATATCATGTTCGGAGAAAAACTGTCCTATTTAGTATAGCCTATCCAGGCAAAGGGCCGTTGGAATTAAATCCAGCGGCTTTTTGTAAAATATAATTCAATTGGTGTAAAATATTATTTACATATGTAATATATACTTGACATTTTTCATATACTGTGATATACTCTATTGCGGAGGTGGAAATATGGCAAAAAACATACGTATTAAGATTGCACGAATTGAAAAGGATATGACACAAGCTCAATTAGCAGAAGCTGTTGGTGTTTCCAGACAAACGATGAGCGCAATCGAAAAAGGTGATTACAATCCAACGATTAAATTGTGTATTGCTATATGCAAAGTTTTAAATAAAACATTAGATGAACTTTTTGGAGGGATTGATTATGAGTAAAAAGCAATATGACGAAAAACAAATCATAGAAAGAGGAAAATCGTTTCAATACGCCTTCACTTGTGCTATCGTAGTAAATATTATCATTTATTTATTAAGCGATTTTATTGGAATAGGTTTTGCCAATGGTGCAATCTTTCTGATAAATATAGGTTTGCCAATCGCAATATATACGCTTTCAATGATTATTAAGAACGGTTATGACGGTGTTTCAAATGCTGGTGAAAAATTGAATATCTCTGCATTGGGCGGTTTCGGAGTTGCTCTGCTGATTATATTTTTGCCTGACATTATTTCGGGTAAAAAGCTTTTAATAGATAATGCAATGATTACCGAAAGTGCTGGTGCTTTGTTAATTAGTATTTTGACCTTAGTAGTGGTGCTTGTATATTGGATAAAGAAGCACATTGAGAAGAAAAGCGAAAACGACGAATAAGGAGAACTTGGCTATGAAATGTCCACATTGTAACAGTGAAAATATTGAAGTAGGCTTGAGAATGTTTGAGTCGCTCAACGGAAGTCCGGTTGGCTTTAGATTTAGCAAAGGAATTATGAGTGTAGTGGCACAGATACACTGTGATATATGCAAAGACTGCAAAACTATAGTAAGAAGTTATATTGTCGAATCTACCGACAAAAAGTGGCTTAAATAATTTGTTATAAAAGTAATCCATTTTCCAACACAATATCCACGAACACAGGGCAGAGTTTATAATACTCTGCCCTGTGTTCGTTTATAAAATAGGTATTCAATTGTAAATAATTTCGTTTTGTATAATTTCTGTAGCTCGATTATAAATATTGTTGATACGACCAATCCATTCCATTTGGTTATCTGCTTTAAGTTTTTCTGTCACGCCCTCACGCTCTGCCATCTGCTTTACAAGTAGGGAAAACATTTCTTCTGCCTGCTTATCAAGGTCTGAAAGGTATCTGTTTAGCTTGCCGCTTGTCAGCAGATTTGTGTAAATCACCTTGCGTTGTTGTTTGATGTACTGGAAGTGTCGCTGTCCCCATAAGCCGATAGGCTGTTGTTCTTCCTCCGGCAACTTTAAGCAAGGAATGTAATAGTCACCCTGCAGTTCGTACCAAAGACCGTTCTTTTTATCATAAATAACCTTTTCCATAATCACGCATCCTTGTATATTACCTTGAATTTCTTTTGTTTCGCATCAATAATTTTCAGCAAAACCTCATCCACCGCATCAGTGTACTTGCCTTTGGCGATAAGGCTGTTTCTCATTTCGTTTAAGCAGTTCACAACCACCCGCCGTTCAAAATCATCCAACGCTATGTAATACTTCTTATTCCGCATATCGTTCACTCCTTTAGCAAGTCTTGGAATGGGTGTCGGTGGCAACGAAGGTGTCGTATGTAAAGTTAGCTCCCAACCGAAAACCCATCATAAAACTGTCGAGATTAGATTCGCCGTTTACCACGCTCCACGCATTTACAAAGTCGAGAAACTTTTTCTTATTTTCGCCGGAAAGCGCTTCGGTCAGAAATTCCTCGTTTAACATCAGCACTTCCATTTGCTTCTGCACTGCTTTGTTCTGTTTGGTGCTTCGTGCCTGCGGATCAATGTTGCCGTAATAAAATTCTTCTATGAATTTACCCATATTGTTACCTCCTTTGATTTTCTACCATAATTGTACTCAAAGGTGGTTTAATAGTCGAATGTACCGCTACAAACACAAAAATACCGAGAAAAACCTTTTACAGTTCTTCTCGGTATTCTTTTTTTGGACTTGTCTTTGCTAATACCGGATAATTCAATGCATTAGATGTAGTTTCTAAATTACTTCCTTATCAGGTGTCAGCTTTTAGATATCCTCTTTTATTTTTAGTGTGGATAAGTTTGTAACAAAGTGTCAATAATTACTCCTAGATAATAAAATATTATTTAGGAGTTGTAGTAAAGTGGCTTCAGAGGCTAAGAGTAATCCTACTACGAGGGTAAAAAGTAAAATCCTACTTATATCGTCTATAACATGCATAGGCCTATTAGTAGCCTTATTAATAGCAATGACTAGCTGGTACTTGTCCAATAGAAATAAGATAAATGATGGTGTCTTTATAGATGAAATGGATGTTAGTAGGCTAAGCATTGGCCAGGTAAGGGAAATAATTGACGACCATAGCAAAGACCTAAAAGAAAAGTTTTCTATAACCCTTAGATGCATGGGTAAGGAATGGATATACAAGCACGATGATATAGGCCTTGATTTAGACGTAGAAGGAGCATTAAAGCAGGCCCATATGAAGGGGCGGGAGGGTAGTATCTTTATCCAACTAGCAGAAGCAACAGGTCTAAAAGATAGAGAGAGTAAAAATGTAGAAACTAGGTTTATTTATGATAGGGATAAGCTAAGGGCTAAGCTTTATGAAATAAAGAACTTAGTAGATAGAGAACCAGTAGATTCTAGGCTTGATTTTTTGCCAGATGAAGACGAAAAGTTTATTATTACTGCTGCTTCAAATGGTGTTTACTTTGATATAGAGGCTATTGAAAATATACTTGACATGGCCCTTAATAACAAGCAGCTAAAGGTAAATATTGAGTATGAACCAGAGATCCTAAAGCCAAAGATCGACTCTAGCTTTTATGAGGGAAAGACTGAGCTTATTGCATCATACAATACTGATCTAGGAAACAGTTCAGAAAATAGGATACATAATGTACTACTTTCAGCTGAAGCCTTTAATGGTTTGTGTGTAGAGCCAGGCCAGCTTGTTTCCTTTAACGATACTGTGGGAAATACAACATTGGAAAATGGATACAGACTAGCTCCAGTAATCCAGTATGACAAATCCCTAAAGGATGCAGCAGGTGGTGGTGTCTGTCAAACGGCAACAACACTCTATAATGCTGTTTTACTAGCAAATCTTGAAGTTGTAGAATCTTCAAGACACTCCTTTCCTACCAGCTATGCTCCAAAAGGGCTAGATGCTACTGTATATATGTCTGAACCCTATATTGATCTAAAATTTAGAAATACAAGGGACAACCCTATATATATTGCTTCATACTATAGGGACAACAAAATTTATTTTGATATATATGGAGAGCCTCTTAAAGACAATATACAGATAAAGCTAAGGACAGAGGAGTATGAGACTTTGGATCCGCCTGAGCCTGAATATATAGAAGATACGGAGGGCAAATATGTTGTGTACGAAGGCGAAACATTTGAAAAGGTTAAGGCAAGGCAAGGCTATAAGGTAAGGGTCTACAAGGACACATATAAAGGAGATAGGTTAATTCAAAGTGATATCTTGTATGACCATTTCTATCAGCCAATTAGGGGTGTAATATACATGGGTACCAAGACAGATAGGTTCATACCACAAGAAAAACAGTATGAAAATCAAAATGAGCAAGATAATCAAACTTAAGTATACTGAGAGTATGAGACATTAATAGTATATAAGATGGATAGGTAAAGAATATATGTTTAAATACTATAATAGAAGAGGAGCATATAGGATGCTCCTCTTTTTAATGTTTTAAGTTTAATGTTATTAGTCTTGCTCTCTGATTTCTACCCGCCTTATCTTTCCACTTATTGTTTTTGGTAGCTCGGTAACAAATTCCACAATTCTCGGATACTTATAAGGAGCTGTAACCTTTTTGACATGGTCTTGAAGGTCTTTAGCTAATTGATCACAGGGGGTGTAGCCCTGAGCAAGTACTATTGTAGCCTTTACAACCTGGCCCCTAATTTCATCGCTGACTGCAGTTATAGCACATTCTAATACAGCAGGATGCTCCATCAAGGCACTTTCAACCTCAAAGGGCCCTATCCGGTATCCAGAGCTTTTAATTACATCATCAACCCTGCCTACAAACCAAAAGTAGCCGTCCTCATCCTTCCATGCCATATCGCCAGTATAGTAAATGTCATTATTCCATACCCTTTCTGTCATTGCCTCGTCCCGATAATAGCCCTTAAACATGCCGAGAGGCTTATGCTTATGGGTTTTTATTACGATCTGGCCTTCTTGTCCTATATCCAAACTATTACCGTCTTCATCAACTAGGTCAACCTCATAGCCGGCACTGGGTTTTCCCATAGAGCCTGGTTTTGGCTTCATCCAGGGAAAGGTACCAATGACAACTGTAAGCTCAGTTTGACCATAGGCTTCCATTAGCTTTATGCCAGTTAGCTTATAAAATTGGTTGTATACTTCAGGATTCAAGGGTTCACCTGCTACCACGCAGTATTCTAGCTGGCTAAGGTCATAGGCCCTCATATCTTCTTTTATAAGGTAGCGGTATATAGTCGGCGGTGCACAAAAGGAGGTAACCTTGTATTTGGCTATGACCTTTAAAAGATCTTTTGGAACAAACCTATCATAATCATAAACAAATACAGTGCAGCCTGCAATCCATTGGCCATATAGTTTGCCCCAGACTGACTTGGCCCAGCCAGTATCTGCTACTGTCAGGTGTAGGCCTCCATCCTTTACATTCTGCCAATACATAGCTGTTACAATATGACCAAGTGGGTATGTATAGGTATGTTGTACCATCTTTGGATGCCCTGTTGTTCCGGAAGTAAAGTAGAGTAATAGGGTATCATCATTTTTTGTTGCCTTTTCTCCACTAGGTCTAGGAAAGCTTTCGATATGTGAATAGATCCTATCATCAAAGCTATACCAGCCATCTCTTTTACCACCAACCAAGCATTTTAGCTCCAGTGGGCCTGTTGTCTTTTCAGCTTCTTCTATGTGACTTATAACCTCTTGGTCATTTACGCATATAACCATTTTTATACTTGCTGCATTTACTCTATAGGCTATATCTTTAGGTGTGAGCATATGGGTCGCGGGTATTGCTATTGCACCTATTTTATGTAGGGCCATCAAGCAATACCAAAATTCATACCGCCTTTTAAGTATAAGCATAACATGGTCGCCCTTTTTAACCCCCATAGCTATAAAAAGGTTGGCAGCCTGATTGCTAAGGTCTTTGATCTGCTTAAAGGTAAAGCATTTTTCATTGTTGTTCTCATCACACCATAAAAGAGCGAGTTTGTCAGGGCTCTGGTCTGCAATCTTGTCTACAACATCAAAGGCAAAATTAAAATTCTCAGGTACATTAATCTCAAATTTTTCAATAAATTCTTCATAGGAATTAAAGTCAGTTTTCTTTAGTAAATTTAACATATTATAGACCTCGTTAATCAATTATTATAGCAAGAAATTTAACTGGTTGATTGTTAAGTGCCTTCATCCCATGTGGTTGGTTAGCATCAAAATAAAGGGAATCACCCTCATTAAGGGTAAGGACATGATCATTGAGCACTAGCATTAAAGAACCTTCTATTACATAGTTAAATTCTTGATTATTGTGACTACTAAGGGGTATAGGATTATCATCTGCTATGGGCTCGACTGTGACTAAAAAGGGCTCAGCCTGTTTATTTACAAAGTTATAGGCTAGGTGTTTGTAATTGTATGCCTGCCTACGGTTGACTTCTAATCCCTGACCCTTTCTGACTAAAGAATAGGTTTGAAGCTTTGGATCTGAGCCAGTTAAAAGGGCGGTCAATTCAATATTAAAGACGGCTGATATTTTAAGTAAGATACTTATGGGTATATCTATTTCGCCAGATTCATATAGCAGGTACTCTTCAGGGGGGATTTCCAATAGCTTTGCAGCTTCTTGATAGGTATAAGCAGAATCAATGCGGACTGCTCTCATCCTTTCAGCTATTTGCTTGATTTCACCGGACATAAAAGCCACCTCTTTCATATACATTGCATCTTATCTGTAGGTATTAGAATCAATTATATTTAATAATTTATCCTTTAGCAAGGGAAAAAAGCTATTATGTATAAAAGCAATCAATTACTAGGAGCCTTTGCATTTGGGAATACTAGTTAAGCTAGGCTTATTCTCTTTAGGCATGCTATGTGTTTAGTGGAATAGGGGATTGGGTATATGTTTATTAGGCTTTTCAGTCAAGGAAGATGGGAGGAGGGGTCTAAATCGAGAGTATTTTAGTAGTATTTGGAGGAACGGGAGACCTTGCACACAAAAAAATATATCCGGCCATTTATAATTTATATCTAGATGGACAAATAGCTGAGAACTTTAGCTTAGTTGCGGTTGGTAGGAGACACTATACAGAGGATAGCTTTAGAAAAGAGGTAACCGAGTCTATAAAAGCCAACTCAAGGGCAAATAATGGCTCATTAAAAGATATTAGCAAGCTTGTATCGTCTTTTTATTACTTTGAAGCAGACATTAACAGGCCTCAAGCCTATAAGGAACTTAAGCTTTATTTAGATGAGCTAGATAATAGCTATGGGGCAAAAGGAAACCGAGTATATTATTTAGCTGTATCTCCAGAACACTTTGAAACAATTGTTGAAAACATCTCAATTAATGGGATGTCAGACCAAAGCAATGGGTTTAAGAGGGTAGTTATAGAGAAACCATTTGGTAGGGACCTAGCTACTGCAAGGAAGTTAAATAGTGCTCTAGAAAAGGGCTTTAGTGAAGAGCAAATCTATAGAATTGACCATTACTTAGGTAAAGAAATGCTGCAAAATATCATGGTTATTAGATTTGCCAATACTATGTTTGAGCCTCTTTGGTCTAACAAATATATAGACCATGTACAAATAACCTCAAGCGAGACAATAGGGGTAGAGAACCGGGGAGGCTACTATGATCAGGCTGGCGCTATTAGGGATATGATGCAAAACCATATGCTGCAATTGCTTATGCTAACGGCCATGGAGGCACCTCATAGCCTGGATACTGATTCAATTAGGGATGAAAAGGTAAAGGTTCTAAGAGCCTTGTCACTACCAAGTGATGGATTAAAGAGCGTAGTTCGAGGTCAGTATGGCCAGGGAATAATTGATAAGACCTTAGTGTCAGGCTACAGGAGTGAACCTAGGGTTAGGCCTAATTCTAATACTGAGACCTTTGTTGCTATGAAAGTACTCATAGAAAATCGACGTTGGTCAGGCGTACCCTTTTATCTTAGGACAGGCAAGAGACTAGAAAAGAGAGGAACTCAGATAGTTATTCAATTTCTAGACCTTCCGTCAATTGCCTATTACAATCAGTATAGTGGGCTAGACCCAAATAGACTGGTTATTGAAATACAGCCTAGAGAGGGGGTCAGGCTAAAATTTAATGGAAAAAAGCCTGGATCAAAGGACATTATACTTCCTGTAGAGATGGACTTTTGCCAGAATTGCGACATTGGCTCAGTTTCTCCAGATGCCTATGAGAGATTACTCTTTGATGTAATGGAAGGAGATTCAACCCTCTTTACCAGATGGGATGAGCTTGAGTATGCCTGGCGAATCATAGACAAAATCACGAGGGGATGGGAAGGTCAGCCGACAGCCTTTCCTAACTATGAAGCAGGTACATGGGGACCTTGGGAATCAGACTTGTTAATAAATAAGGATGGACGTAAATGGATAAACCTATAGAGGGGGATAGAATAAAATGAAGATTATTGATATTTCAATGCCGATTCATGAGCAGATACCAGTATACAAAAATGACCCAGGTAAAAAGCCTAGTATAAAAATTCTCAGGGATTTTAAACAAGGAGCTAAGACAAGAGAATCTAGATTAGATCTTGAGCTTCACACAGGAACTCACCTAGATGCCCCCCTACACATGATAGAAGGGGGAATGGATAGTAGATTTTTTAGACTAGAAGACATGGTAGTTAAGTGTAAGGTTTTAGACTTTACACCTGTGTCAGGTGGGATAACAGATGAGGACTTGAAAAAGAAAAGGATAGAAGAAGCTGACTATCTTTTACTTAAGACGAAAAACTCATTTGACCAAACCTTTAATATGGATTTTATCTATCTTGCTGAATCAGGTGCCAGATACCTAGTAGACAAGGGGGTAAGGGGAGTAGGTATAGATGCATTAGGGATAGAGAGAAATCAGCTAGGTCATCCGACCCACAAGCTTTTACTGGCAAATGGTATATACATCCTAGAGGGCCTTAGGCTAAAAGAGGTTAAGGAAGGTAGCTATACATTAATTGCAGCTCCACTAAACATTATAGGGGTAGAGGCTTCGCCTGTAAGGGCCTTATTACTAGACAAATAGTTAGAAAATTAGGAATAGCTATAGTAAATTAATATTCCCATATATTTAGGGCTTGCTTTTTTCAGAGAGATTCCTTATAATAAATATCGTTGCTGTTAACAGTGCTACTGTGGCTCAGTCGGCAGAGCGCGTCCTTGGTAAGGACGAGGTCACCGGTTCGATTCCGGTCAGTAGCTCCAAAAAAGCATCCTAATTAGCTAGGATGCTTTTTTCTTTGATGGCATGCCCTTAGACTATCTTGGAGGTCTGTAACCAGTTATTTAATGATACGATTATGCCATTTCATATTGCTGATTATTTAAACTTTTATAATTGCTTTAGCTTTTATTTTAGTTAACCTAGCAATTGCTTTCAAATTCAAAGTTAATCTGGGCTGCTATCAGGGCTAGAACCTGTAATTCGATTTGAGTGACTGTTTTTTGATTAACAACAGACGCAAAAATGCGATCAGCCATAAAATTACACCTCCATGCTCAAGATAGTACATAATATGCATTAGATATAAAAATGTTATATAAAGTTATATATCCTTATAAGGTCTCTTGAGTAAGTTCTCTTGATGAACTGATAAAAACATCTAGATGTAAAGAGTTATAAATATAAAAAAAAGGGCATAAAGCCCTTTAGTTTAATCCAGCTGAAATTCGTATATTTTTTTGGTGGTTAGAATTTATTGTACCCGTATTATGGGTTGTGCTGTTTAGGAAATGTATATCAAAATGTCCATCTGCCTTATTGCCTTTTATAGCGTCAAAGTTTTGACCATAGCCATAACCACCACTGCGGTTATCAATGTAGGCCCCATTAGGATAAGCATCTAGTCCAGCGTGAAGCATTGCACTCATTGAAGCTGCCAGTCTACGCCCATTAATATCTATAGTAATTGGTCTTGATGTCCAGTAGCTAGTGTGGTATCTATCCCATAGGTTTTTGATTATTACTGTATCATCTGTAGTTAGTGGCTCACAGTCAGCATGGTTAGCACCAAAGGTCCTAACAGCCATAAAGCTTGTCCCAGTATAAAAATCTGTCACCTCAAAGGGTGTGTTAAAAGGGAGGACATATTGGGCCTCGGTCCACCAATCTAGATACTCGCCGTATTCAGGTCCTGGCGTTTCCTTTACTGGAACTGTATATACAGGAACTCTTATAAGTTGCCCTATATATAAAATTGTACTTGTTGTAAAGCCATTAGCCTTTAAAAGATCATTCTGGGTAATATTATGATTGTTAGCAATCTTCCAAATAGTATCTCCAGCATTAACCCTATAGTCAATATAAGAAAGGCTTACCTTATCATCTTTAGCTTGACTGGGTTCCTTTTTTAGGTAAAGTTCTTGGCCGACATAAATAAGATCAGATTTTAGCTTATTTATCTCCTTGATCTGTCCTACTGTCAAATTATATTTTTTTGATATCTCCCATAGTGTATCACCCGGTTTCACCTTGTAAGTATTTTTTGTAATCGGTTTAGCTGGCTCAGCTGCTTTTGCTAGTACATTGTTTAAAGCTTTTGAGCTAGCAGGACCTACTGAGCCATCTATTGCCAAAGCCATGTCCTTTTGAAAAGCCCTTACTGCATTGTCTGTCATTTGCCCAAAGTAGCATGTAGTTTCCAAGCTAGCTGGTAGGTATCCCAACTTCTTTAAGACATCCTGCAGATTCTTAACATCATAGCCACGATACCCTTGTCTCAGACTTCTAACATAGGTATAGGTCTCAGCAGCAACCCCATTTTCATACTTTAACCTATATATAGTTTCTGGCCCTGCATGGCCATCTACAGTAAGCTTGTAGCTGCTTTGGAAGTTGAGGACTGATTGCCTAGTAATATTGCCATAATAACCGGTAACATCAGTATTAAAATAACCAAGCCTTTTTAATAAGTACTGTAATTGTTCTACATCCTCTCCTCTTTGACCTAGGCTTAAGGGTCTACTACCAAGAGGAGCTGCCTGCACAACAGTTGAAAATAAAAGTGTTATTGTAAGTACTATCACCCATATTTGCGTTTTCTTCATATCTGCCTCCTTTTTACTTAATTATGAGTGATACTAAGTGGGTAGATATATATCATTATAATTATGCTCGATAGTAAAGGATAGCTGTATATTCTGGTAATACATCTGTAACATATCAGTAACAAATTAATTACAATTACTACCGATGATGAATTGTTCCTTTTGGTATATAATAGACTTATGAAAATCTTATTAACTACACTAAACGCAAAATTTTCCCATAGCAATCTAGCAATAAGGTCATTAAAGGCATATTGTCAGCAGGAATACCCTAATATAGACATAGCTGAATTTACTATCAATGACAACTATGACCTAGTCGTAAGTGAGATATTCTCAAGGCAACCTGACCTAATAGGCTTTTCATGCTACATCTGGAACATTCGGCAAAGCCTAGATATAGCTGAGACCATAAAACAACTATTGCCCAAGGCCAAGATTATTCTAGGTGGCCCAGAGGTTAGCTATGATAGCCTAAATCTCTTAAACTCTTATCCCTTTATAGACTTTATTGCAGTTGGGGAAGGAGAGCAAGTATTCTGTAACCTCTTAAAATGCCTGCATGAAAAGCTATATAGTTTTGAGGACATAAAGGGTTTGGCTTGGCGAGATAAAGATAAGCTATATCTAAACGAGCCAGCAGAGAGAATTGATTTAGATACAATACCCTTTGTCTATAAGAAGGGCTTTGATGACCTAAAAAACAGAATCGTTTATTATGAAAGCTCAAGAGGCTGCCCCTTTAACTGCCAATATTGCCTGTCATCAACGACAAAAGGAGTGAATTTTCTTTCCATTGAAAGGGTAAAGGAGGATCTAAGGATTTTTGTAGAATCAGGTATTAGGCAGGTTAAGCTAGTTGACAGGACCTTTAACTGCAATTTAAAAAGAACAAAGGAAATATTCAATTACTTAATTGAGCTTGGTGGTAATACAAACTTTCATTTTGAAATGGCAGGGGACTTAATAGATGAGGAAATGCTCTCAATAATAAAAAGAGCACCAGTGGGCCTCTTTCAGTTTGAGATTGGTATACAGTCCTCAAATTTAAAAACACTAACAAAAATAAAGCGAAAGAGCGACCTTGGCAAGCTAGTTGCAGTGATTAAAGAAATTATAAGCTTTGACAATATTCATGTCCATCTTGATTTGATTGCGGGCCTACCAGAAGAGGATATGTCATCAATGAAAGAATCGGTAAACTTTGTATTAGCTATGAAACCACACAAGCTACAGCTTGGCTTTTTAAAGCTTTTAAAGGGGTCAGGCCTTAGGAAGAGTGCTGATATATATGACTATAAGTATACACAATACCCCCCATATGAGGTTTTAAGCAACAAGTACATAGGTTACGAAGAGCTGTCTAGGCTAAAGGATATAGAGCTAGTTGTAGAAAAATACTACAATAGTCACCGGTTTAGCAAGACAATAAATTACCTATTAGGCCACTACGACAATAATGCATTTGAGCTTTTTTATGATATGGGTCAATACTGGAGGCACAAGGGCTATTTTAGCATATCCCATGCAAATGAGAGCCTTTATACAATTTTATTTGAATTCGTAAAATCAGGTTTCTGCAAAAACCTTATGCAAGAGGAAGAGGACCTTATAAATGATCTGCTCCTATTTGATTTTTGTCGACATGTAAAGCCAGGTAGATATCCAGTTAACTTAAAGCAGGCCAAAATAGAAAAGCATAAGCAAAAAATCCGGGACTTTTTTGAGGACCAGACCAATGTAGATAAGTATTTGACTGATAATACTAACCTTAACATCAAGAGAAGGTTAAATAGAATGCATATCGAACTTTTTAGCTATAGAGTTGACAAGGACAATGTAACTGTTAATGATAAAGAGGATACATTTATATTATTTAACTATGATAGGCGGCAAGGAGTACTTAAACAGGCGGAATTCAGGAGGCTTACTTTAAAAACTTAAAAAAAGCATAAAAGATAAATAGTATTTTAAAAGTTCATTAGCCTTTACGGACTTTCTATAAGACTAATAATAGCAGTCTTAGAGAGAAGATCACAAGATTTTACCTAGTTTAACAGTTGTGGGACTGACAAATTGAAATTAATTTGGTAATATATATACATTATATTTAGGGGGATAGAAATATGGTAGATTTTAGACAAATCGCTGATGCTCTTAAGGCAGGAAATGCACCAAAGGTTAAACAGATGGTTCAGACTGCGGTAGACCAAGGCCTTGAACCTAGTGATATTGTAAACAAGGCTCTCATAGTTGGTATGGGGGAGATAGGTGAGCTTTTTAAGAACAATGAAGTATATGTACCTGAGGTTTTGATAGCTGCCAGGGCTATGAAGGCAGGACTTGAGTTACTCAGGCCCCTATTAGCGGAAAAGGATGTAAAGCCTCTTGGAAAGGTTGTTATAGGGACTGTAAAGGGAGACTTACATGATATTGGCAAGAACCTTGTGGCTATGATGCTTGAGGGAGCTGGTTTTGAGGTCATCGACTTAGGTATTGATGTTGATACAGATAAATTTGTTAATGCAGTAAAGGACACGAAGGCGGATGCAGTAGCTATGTCTGCCCTGCTCACTACAACAATGCCTGTCATGAAGGAGATTATCGATGCTATCAAATTAGCAGGTCTTAGAGATCAAGTAAAGATTCTTGTAGGTGGAGCTCCCGTTACCCATGAGTTTGCAGCTGAAATAGGAGCTGATGGTTACGCACCTGATGCAGCATCTGCAGCAGATCTAGCTAAGCAGTTAATAGCATAAAATTAATTAGTCTAAACAAGGCACCCTTATATAAGGGTGCTCTTTTATTTGTCTAAAAAGTATTGTGTAAAATCATAATAATAATTAATTTAAGAATTATAAGCATTAAAGGGGGAAACTATAGTATTATTATGGATACTGAGGAGAAATATTGGTGAAGGCACATAGGTTTATTTTACTTTTTGTAGTTTTGCTCTTTTGTTGTAGGCCTCTTACTGTAAAAGCAGATAATACAGATAAAAGAGGAAAGTTGATTGTTTTTTTTATTGATAGAATAAGTCTTTATGACATTATAAATACCCCCACCGAGAATATTGACTATTTGGCTTCTATAGGTGGAATAGGTCTAATGACTATAAATACAGGGGGTACAAGGTCTCAACGAGATACTTATTTAAGCATGGGTGCGGGTCAGGCTGTTATAGGGTCAGACAATTCAAATTTAGGCCTTAATGCACAAGAACATTATCAGGGTGAAAAGGCGGCAGATATATACAAAAGGATTACTGGAGACCAATGTAGTGAACAAGCCTGTGTAAACCTCGGTATTGCCCAGACCATCAGGAACAATTTTAACAAACCCTACTCAGTAACCATAGGAGCTCTTGGTTCAACACTTATGAATGCAGGTTTGACCCCTGCTGTTATTGGCAATTGTGATACGGCAGATGAACATAAACGCTATATTACATCCTTTCTGATGAACAATCAGGGGATAGTGCCTGTAGGTATGGTAGATAAGTCCTATTTATATGCTGATAATTATCGCCCTTTTGCTTTAAGGACTGATTATAATATCTTATATAATTATGTCAATAAGGCACTTACAGTAGCAGACATTGTCGCAGTACAATTAGGAGATACAAGCAGGGCAGAGGATTTTAGGTATACAGCAACAGATGAGATGAACAGTTTTTACAAAGAATTAGCAATAAAGGAGGCAGATAGCTTTATAGGTAAAGTAGTCAAGCAGCTAGATCTTGAAAAGGACCTTGTTATGGTAGTTAGCCCTTTAAACCCTGCTAAGGAACTAGCTATAAACAATAGGTTAACCCCTATAATAATTGCGGGTAAGGGCTATGAAAGAGGATTTTTATCATCCGCTTCAACCAAGCGCCAAGGTCTTGTATCGGGCCATGACATCGGAGCCACTATTCTAAGTTATTTTAACCTTGAAAAGCAGTATGGTGAAAATGGAAACAAGATAGTATCCTATGCTAGTGAAAAGGGTTTGGCCGACCTTTCTGCCTTTAACAAAGAGCTAGTGGAGATATTTAATCAGAGAGGGTTTTTATTAAGAAGCTATGTTTTTGCACAAATACTTCTTTTATTATCTGCCCTATACATTATTATTTATAAAGGCCGTTACTTCGACCTTGCTTACATGGGTATATTTTTCCTGTTGAGCTTGCCATTGTCATACCTGATACTACCCCTTTTCCACCATCCCAGTTTAATTATTACTTTTATTATCTCTTGGACTCTAGCAGGTCTGATAGGATTAGGGCTATATAATATAAAGCTAGATATGATATATAAAATAATCATAATAAGCCTAGCAACAGTCAGCCTATTATTGCTAGACCAAATACTAGGGGCAAGTCTGATTAAGGGTTCACCCTTAGGCTATGATGCAATAAGTGGGGCACGCTTTTATGGAATTGGGAATGAATATATGGGGATACTGGTTGGGGCTACAACTATTGCCTGTGGTGGTCTTCTAGAAAAGACTAGCTCTGTAAAGCACAGAACAAGAGTGAAGGCCTTAATATTTATCTTACCCTCTTTAGTCCTGATAATATTGGCTTATCCTGGTTTAGGTGCTAATGTAGGGGGTACAATAGCTGCTGGAATCTCTTTTGCTAGCTTATTTATCTTGACTAGAAAAAATAAAATTACAGTAAAGCATCTTATATATATAGGGCTTTTCACTGCCCTTATTGTAGTATCAATCTTTTTAATAGATAGCCTAAGGGCTATAGATAATCAGTCCCATATGGGTCAAACAGTGAATTTGCTAAAGCAAAAGGGCATATATGAGTTTTTCAATATAGTTAAAAGAAAAATATCCATGAATATAAAGCTATTAAAATATACAATTTGGGCAAGAGTCCTTATTTTATCCTTATTGACTATGGCTGTTCTAGTTTTTAGGCCAGTAGGAGTAGCTAGAAAGATTAAGAAAGCCCATCCAGATATGATAAAGGGGCTAGCTTCAGGTATAATAGGGGCCATATCTGCCCTTTTGGTAAATGACTCTGGCGTAGTAGCTGCAGCTACAGCCATGATATTTATAGTCTTGCCATTCATATTACTAGTATGTAAGCACTTGGAAAGCAGAAAAAAAGATACTATGGAGACAATTAGCTAGCTATGGTGGTTATGGAGATTATCTGTAGGGCAACTGGAGGTATGAAAAACCACTATATTCTGCTGATAAAGGGTCTCTTAGAGCAGGGTAACAAGGTGATAGCTGTGTCTAGTCTTGACCTAGTAGCCCAAGAAGAACTGTCTAATTCAGGAGCTATAGTATATAATATCAATAGTGGTAATAAGAAATACCTTTGCTATCTAGCTAGTATTATCAAGCTAGTTAGACTGATTGGCAAGCATAAACCTAAAATAATCCATTGCCATGGTTTTAAGGCAGGGGCAATAGGGAGGCTAGCAGCTGCCTATACTAGAAGTAGAACTGTATATACTATACATAGCTTTACCCAATATAATAAAAGCAAGCCGACTTGTAACCTAATTAGTTTATTTGAAAAACTTATGGCTAGGTGGACTAGCTCCTATATAGCGGTGTCAAAGGCCTTAAAGCAATCAATGCAGGAGCTAATAGGTGAAGGAAGAAATATAAAGGTAATATATAATGCTTTACCGGCCATAGAGCCAAAAACTAGCATTAATATTAGGGATAATTGGTCCATAAGAGATGATGATACTCTACTAGGCTGTGTAGCAAGACTGATCCCCTCTAAGGGGATTGATATATTACTTGATGCCTTTGACCAAATTGGACATGCTAGACTAAAGCTATTAATTGTGGGAGAGGGACCAGACAGGACCAGGATAGAGAAAATACTAAAGGATAAAGGACTAACAGACAAAGTTTTTCTAGCAGGGCATGTTGATTCAATAGCTGAGTATTATAAGGCTTTTGATATATTTGTTAGTCCATCCCTTTCAGAAGGAATGGGGATTGCGGTTTTAGAAGCAATGCAGCAGGGGCTAGCAATAGTTGCAGCTAGGACAGGTGGCATACCTGAGTTAATTGTACACGATCAAAATGGTCTACTAGTTGAGCCTGCAAGTTCTAGTGAGCTGGCTTTATCAATAAAGGACCTTATTGAAAATAGGGATAAGGCAATCAGGCTAGGGAACAATGCAAGGCTAATAGCCTTAAGGGATTTTTCAGTTGAGAAAATGATTTACCAAACCTTAGAGGTATTTGAGCAAATATAGGCTTAGTCTATAGTAAATTTAAATTATAAGGGGGTTTGACAGGTTTTGAAGGACATAAAAATTAGTAAAGATAAGTCTATTTCGGGTGAAACACTACTTGATTACCTTAGAAAAGATGGGCAAAGTCCCCTCGCCTCATGTGGTGGTAATGGTATATGTGGCAAATGTAAGGTTAAGATTAAAAAAGGTGACTTTACTTTAGCTATGCCATACCAAAAAAATGACCTAATTACTGAGCGAGAATGGGCCTTAGGCTATAGACTGGCATGTAAAACTATAATCCAAGAGGATATGCTAGTTCAAATTCAGGATATTCACACTGGTAAGGCAAAAGTACTAACAAATAGTAGCATTAGTAGCCAAATAGCCCCCCTAGTAAAAAAGAAGTATTGTAGGCTTGAAAAACCTAGTCTAGATGATCAGCGTTCAGATATAGATAGGATAGAAGGCTTGTTTAATAAGGGCAATATTACTATATCTGATATTGGCTTAATTAGAGATCTTTCTTATATATTAAAAGATAATGATTACAGGGTTACCCTTGTATACACAAAGAATGAAATTATAGGGGTAGAGGCTAAGGATACCAGCAAAGACCTATATGGTCTTGCTATTGACATAGGAACAACCACTATAGCGGGTGTGTTAATTGACTTAAACACAGGAAAAGAGCTGGCAGTATACTCATCAATAAATCCCCAAAAACCATATGGAGACGACGTAATCACTAGAATTGACTATACAAGGAAGAATCCAAAGGGGCTTAAAAAGCTGTCCCTATTGTTAATAGATGAAATAAACTCTATGGTCAATTATTTTAAAGACAAATGTCAGATAAGCCCCGATTGTATATATCATATAGCTATTGTGGGTAACACTAGTATGATGCATATGCTTGTAGGAGTTCCAGTAGATACTATAGCCACTTCTCCCTTCAATCCTGTTTTCAGCAGGCTTAATCCAATTGAAGCAGCTGATCTTGGTATTATGGTTAATAAAAAGAGCCTTGTAACATCCCTGCCCTTGGTAAGTGGCTATATAGGGGCAGATACTATGGGTTGCATTATAGCAAGCGGGATGGCAACAAGTTCAGACCTTAGTCTACTTATTGATATAGGAACTAATGGTGAAATAGTCCTAGGCAATAGAGATAAAATTGTAGCTTGTTCGGCATCCGCTGGCCCAGCCTTTGAAGGTGGAAATATCGAATTTGGTATAGGTGGTATAAGTGGAGCAATAGACTCTGTAAAGCTTGTAGGGGAGGATATAAAATATAGTACTATAGACAATTTGCCTGCAAAAGGTATTTGCGGGTCAGGCATAGTAGACCTTATTAGGTCCATGCTTTATTTAGGTATAATTGAGCCAAACGGAAGGCTTATAGGGCAAGATGAGGCTAGGTCACTAGCTAGCAAGGACCTAGCAAAGAGACTAGTTAAATATAAGGACAAAGATGCATTCCTAGTAGCTAAGAGAGCAGACAATGCAAATAGTGATATTTATATAAGTCAAAAGGATATAAGGCAGGTGCAGTTAGCCAAGGCGGCTATAAGAGCTGGTATTGAGCTTCTATTAAAGGATATGCAGCTAGCTTATGACGACATTTCCAGAGTCTATCTAGCCGGTGGGTTTGGTAATTTTATTGATATTGAAAGTGCTATCGCTATTGGCCTATTAGCCCATGAACTAAGGGATAAAATAAAGCCCATTGGCAATGCAGCTCTATCGGGGGCAAAATTGACCCTTATGTCGGGAAAATACCTAGATGGAACTGAAAATTTAATAGAATTAATTCATTATATTGAGCTGTCTGCGCGAGCAGATTTTCAAGACTACTTTATTGATCATCTAGAATTTAAAAAGGAGGCCTAGCCTCCTTTACTTAAAATAATATATATAATTCCTAGCCTAAAATATGATAACCACTGTCTACGTGAATATTTTCTCCAGTTATTCCTCTTGACATGTTGCTAAGCAGGAAAACTGCGGTATCTCCAACTTCTTCTGCAGAACTTATCCTTCTAAGAGGTGCCTTTTCTTCATATGTCTTTAGGAAAGAGGAAAAGTCCTTAACGCTTTTTGACGATACAGTCTTTATAGGTCCAGCAGAAATAGAATTAACTCTTATATTATCCTTACCAAGGTCAGCAGCTAAATACCTAACTGATGCTTCTAATGCTGCCTTAGCAACACCCATAACATTATAATTAGGAACAGCCCTCTCTGCCCCTAGATAGGTCAAGGTGATTATACTACCGCCTTCTACCATTAGGTCTTTAGCACTTCGGGCTAGGGCAGTAAGCGAATAGGAGCTTATGTTTTGAGCTAATAGGTAGCCGTCTCTAGATGTATCATAATAGTTACCCTCAAGCTCTTCTCTTTTTGAATAAGCTATACTATGCACAAGACCATGCAAGATACCAAACTTAGACTTAATGCTATCAAAGAGGCTACTTATGTCTTGGTCAATAGCAACGTCACATGGGAGTAGGGTTACATTCGACATATCTCCAACAAGCTGGCTTACACTAGCCTTGGTCCTGTCGCCCTGGTAGGTCAAAATAAGCTTTGCTCCAGCAGCGTGACAGGCTTGCGCTATGCCCCAAGCTATACTCCACTTGTTGGCAACACCCATTATTAAAATGTTCTTGTCCTTGAGTAAGTCCTTCATTATGGCTTTCATTCCCTTCTTTTTCAATTTATAAATTTAATAAAATTTTATTAATTATATAATTATTGGGACAAGTAAGCAAGTTAAAGCTTAAAAAAAGCAGTATTGCAATAGTTTTTCACATGTGTTAAGATACAGTTTGGAAGTAAAATTGCTTTCCGTTTTTTGTATTATTAAGTTACAAATTGTACTATTTAGTTTATAAATTATAAAGCATGATGAGGAGCTTATCTAGCTATTTAAGGAGGACAAAATTGGAAAAGACAACATTAGAAAAATTAGACAATAATAAAGTAAAATTGACTATTCATGTGGGGCAGGACAGCTTCGAAGAAGGTATGCAAAAATCTTATCTAAAGAATAGAAAGAGCATATCTATACCTGGCTTTCGCAAGGGTAAAGTTCCAAGAAAAGTGATGGAGCAGTATTTTGGAGAATCTATTTTATATGAAGATGCTATAAATGAAGTTTTCCCCCCTGCATATGACCAGGCAGTAAAGGAGACAGGAATAGAACCAGTCGATAGGCCTGAGCTTGATATAGTCCAGATTGGAAGCGGCCAAGACTTTATTTTCACAGCCGAGGTTACTGTAAAACCAGAGGTGGAATTAGGCCAATATAAAGGTTTTGAAGTAGACCGCGTAGAATATATAGTAACAGATGAGGAAGTTGAAGAACGGATCAAACAAACCCTTGAACAAAATGCTCGTTGGGTTTCAGTCGAAGACCGACCAGTAAAGACAGGTGACCGGGTAATACTTGACTATTCTGGTAGTATTGATGGTGAATTGTTTGAAGGTGGCACTGCAGAAAAGCAAAACTTAGAAATAGGGTCAGGCCATTTTATACCTGGATTTGAGGAGCAAATGGTAGGTATGGAGCTAGGTGAGGAAAAGGACTTAAAGGTTACTTTCCCAGAGGAATACCATGCCGAAGAATTAAAGGGTAAGGAAGCCACATTCCATGTGAAGCTACATGAAATAAAAGAAAAAGAACTTCCAGACCTAGATGACGAGTTTGCAAAGGATGTCAGTGAATTTGATACCTTAGATGAATACAGGGCAGATATTAAGCAAAAACTAGAAAAGAATGCCGAAGAAAGGTCAAATACTGAGCTTAAAAACAACTTAATTGACCTTGCTGTTAATAATGCAAAGGTAGATATCCCCGATGTTATGGTAGACTTTGAGTTAGATAATATGCTTCGTGACATAGATAACCAATTGCGATATAATGGACTTAACATTGAAAGCTATCTAAAGATAGCTAATACATCAATAGATGATTTTAGGGCACAATACAAAGATGATGCATACAATAGAGTTAAGACCCAGCTAGTTATTGAAGCTATTGGAAAAGCAGAAAACATCGAGGTCTCAGAAGAGGATTATGAAAAACAATACGAATTATTAGCAAAGCAATACAATCAAGAAGTAGAGACCATCAAAAAGAGTTTACAAGGTGGACTTGAGCATTTAGAAAACAGTATAATTGCAGAAAAGACCATAGAACTATTAGTAGATGAGGCTAAAGTAACTGTCAAGGAAGCTCTTGTTAAAGAAGATGTTCAAGATAAATAATAAATAGGAGGCGATATTTTATGAATCTTGTACCAATGGTAGTAGAACAAACAAACCGTGGAGAGAGATCATATGACATATATTCTCGGCTATTGCAGGAAAGAATAATCTTTCTTGGAAGCGAAATATCAGATGTTACTGCCAGCCTAGTAGTAGCCCAGCTTTTATATTTAGAAGCTGATGACCCAGACAAGGATATTAGGCTATACATAAATAGCCCAGGCGGATCTGTAACTGCTGGTATGGCGATTTATGACACAATGCAGTATATAAAGTGCGATGTATCAACTATCTGTATAGGAATGGCTGCATCAATGGGTGCCTTCCTATTAGCTGCTGGTAAAAAGGGCAAACGTTTTGCCCTGCCAAATAGTGAAATAATGATACATCAGCCCCTTGGTGGCGCTAGAGGTCAGGCTACAGACATAATGATACACGCAGAGCAGATACTAAAGATCAAAAGAAAACTAAACACTATACTTGCAGAAAGGACCCAGCAACCACTTGAAAAAGTAGAAAAAGATACAGACCGAGACTTTTTTATGTCTGCTGAGGATGCTTTAGCGTATGGCATTATAGACGAGGTTATAGCTTCACGTTAAATAGCCGTAAAGAGGTGAAAAGATGGCAAGATATGAAGAAAAGAAACAACTTAAGTGTTCTTTCTGTGGAAAGACACAGGATCAGGTTCGAAGACTAGTTGCAGGTCCTGGCGTATATATTTGTGATGAATGCATTGAGTTGTGTCAAGAAATAATCGAAGAAGAATTTGATGATGCAGCGGATTTTGATTTAAAGGATATTCCAAAACCGATAGAAATAAATCAAATACTCGATTCATATGTAGTAGGCCAGGATAGGGCTAAAAAGAATTTGGCTGTTGCTGTTTACAATCACTATAAGCGAATAAATAGTGAAAGCAAGAGCGACGATATAGAACTACAAAAGAGTAATATTGTTATATTAGGACCGACTGGTTGCGGTAAGACTTTATTAGCACAGACATTAGCCAAGATTTTAAATGTACCCTTTGCTGTAGCAGATGCAACTTCACTTACAGAAGCAGGTTATGTAGGTGAGGATGTAGAGAATATTCTATTAAAGCTAATACAAGCAGCAGACTATGATGTTGAACGGGCAGAAAAAGGGATTATTTATATAGACGAAATAGATAAAATTGCTAGAAAATCAGAAAATCCGTCAATAACCAGAGATGTTTCCGGTGAGGGAGTCCAGCAAGCCCTACTTAAAATCTTAGAGGGTACAGTAGCAAGTGTACCACCCCAGGGTGGTAGAAAACATCCCCATCAGGAGTTTATCCAGATAGACACAACAAATATACTCTTTATATGCGGTGGAGCCTTTGATGGTATTGACCAGATCATCCAAAAGAGAATAGGCAAAAAATCAATTGGCTTTGGCGCTGATGTACAAAGTAACAATCAAGAAGATATAGGTGAAATACTTAAAAACATTTTACCCGAAGACCTATTAAAGTACGGTCTTATACCAGAGTTTGTTGGCAGATTACCTGTTATTGCAACCCTAAACTCCCTAAACGAAGAGGCCTTGGTAAAGATTCTCAAGGAGCCCAAGAACGCCTTAGTAAAACAATACCAAAAGCTATTTGAGATGGACAATGTAATACTAGAGTTTGAGGATGAGGCCCTTAGTGTAATAGCCAAAGAGGCAATAGAGAGGAAAACAGGAGCCCGTGGTCTAAGATCAATACTTGAGGATGTTATGCTAAACGTTATGTATGAAATACCATCTAGGGATGATGTAGACAAATGCATTATTACAAAAGACACGATAGTAAATAGGATGGAACCTATACTAATACTAACAGATGGACAGAGTCAAAAAAAGACCATCAAAAAATCAAAAGAGAAAAAGGAATCCGTATCATAAAAGGAGCTTAAAAGCTCCTTTTTTAGTTGAATTTTATATATATCTAAATCGAATTTATTGGATAGAAAATCCTTCTAAATAGCATACTAATTCTAGTGTGCTATTTATTAGAAGGGACTGAATTGCTTTGTTAAGTAACGCTTTAGTGATAATACAATTCTTCTTTGCTGTTGTTATTGGGTTATATTTTCTAAACCTACTAAGGGGGCAGCAAGGTAACAAGTCAGCTGTAGGAAAAGAATCGAAAAAAGAAATGGAAAAGCTACAAAGGCTGAGGGAAATATCCTTAACTGAGCCCTTGTCTGAAAAGACTAGGCCGAAAAAATTTGATGATATAATAGGCCAGGAGGATGGTATAAAGGCCCTAAAAGCAGCTTTATGTGGACCAAATCCCCAGCATGTAATCATATATGGACCGCCAGGTGTGGGCAAAACATGTGCAGCAAGATTAGTTCTAGAATCTGCCAAGAAATTTCCTGGATCTCCATTTAGGCGAAATGCAAAATTTGTTGAGATAGATGCCACATCAGTTAGGTTTGACGAAAGGAGTATAGCAGACCCCCTAATTGGTTCTGTCCATGACCCTATATATCAGGGGGCAGGACCTATGGGTATTGCAGGTGTTCCTCAGCCAAAGCCAGGTGCAGTGACAAAGGCCCATGGTGGCCTTTTATTCCTAGATGAAATTGGAGAACTCCACCCTGTTCAAATGAATAAGCTATTAAAAGTCCTAGAAGATAGGAAGGTTTTCCTTGAAAGTGCCTACTACAACTCTCAAGACAGCAACATACCTAGGCATATACATGATATTTTCCAAAATGGGCTTCCTGCTGACTTTAGGCTGGTTGGTGCTACCACCAGGTCCAGTAGTGAAATATCGCCAGCAATCAGGTCAAGATGCCTAGAAATATTTTTCCGTGCCCTAACCCCAGATGAGATATGTATAATAGCAAGAAATGCAGCGGCTAAGGGAAATATGAAAATAGAAGAAGAGGCTATCACTGCAGTTGGCAAATATGCTGATAATGGCAGGGATGCTGTCAATATAGTCCAATTAGCAGCAGGTATCGTACTAACAGAGGGAAGAAATGAGATTACTTTAGAGGACATAGAATGGGTTGCCCATAATGGCAACTACTCTCCTAAGTTAGATAAAAAGATCTATGATAGCCCAAAGGTAGGCCGCGTAAATGGATTGGCAATATATGGCCCAAATATGGGGGCTTTAATCGAGGTTGAAGCAACTGCAATTCCTGTAAGGCAGGCTAGGGGAACTTTGACTATAACCGGGATAGTTGACGAGGAAGAGATAAATAGCAATAGCAAAAAGGTTAAAAGAAAGAGTACTGCTAGGGGCTCGGTGGAAAATGTGATAACAATACTTAAAAAGTATCTTGGTCTTGATGCGAAAGACTATGATATACATCTCAATTTCCCTGGTGGTACACCTGTTGATGGCCCTTCTGCGGGAACTGCTATTTTGGTTTCAATATACTCTTCTATAACTGGTAAACCAGTAGATAACAAAGTTGCTATGACGGGAGAGCTATCAATATTAGGAGATGTTAAGGCAGTCGGAGGCGTTCCTGCAAAGATAGAGGCTGCCGTACGGGCTGGAGCAAAGCGTGTACTTATACCCTATGAAAACTGGCAGGACAAGTATCGTGATGCCCTTATACAAATAATACCTGTTAGAAGAGTGGAAGAAGTTATAGAAAATTCGCTAATTGATAATATAGATTGTATATCAATAACGAGTACTAATGACAATATGCAGGTTTTAACTGCATCTCCAACAGGAGATTCCTCTCATATACAGAATGCTTGCAAATAGTATAGCTGTGTTTCACATCTACATCCATGGTTATTAATAGGCATGACTTCATTGCACGAGTTATCACATTTAGATATAATAGATAAGGTCTAATAAGGAAAAGGAGTTGATACATAGTGAGTAATGAAGATATTAAAAGATTACCCCTGCTTCCACTCAGGGGATTAACGATATTTCCATATATGGTCCTACATTTTGATGTAGGTAGGCCAAAATCAATAGCTGCTCTAGAGGCAGCTATGGTTAATGATCAGGAAATTTTCCTATCTTCTCAAGTAGACTCAAAGATAGACGAGCCTGACCAAAATGAGATCTATGAAGTAGGCACTATTGCCAAGATAAAACAGATGCTAAAGCTACCTGGAGATACCATAAGGGTCTTGGTTGAGGGTCTAGAGAGGGGAAAAATCCTAGACTATGTAAAGGATGAACCTTATTATGAAGTAGATTTGATGACACCTATCAAATACAATTACAGGGATATGGAACTTGAGATGGAGGCAGTTGCTAGAAGCGTCCTATCAGTCTTCGAAAAATTTGTAAAGCTAAGTAGCAAGGTATCACCTGAGATTTTGTTGACGGTCACAAGTCTAGACGACTATGACCGACTAGCTGATATAATAGCAGCAAATACACTTGTAAAGACAGAGGACAAGCAAAGAGTTTTAGAGGCCTTTGACCCAGTTGACCGCCTTGAAAACCTTTATGAGATTTTGACCAGAGAGATTGAGATACTAGAGATTGAAAATAAGATCAACCTTAGGGTTAGAAGACAAATAGACAAGGTCCAACGAGAGTACTATCTCCGTGAACAGATAAAGGCCATTCAAAAAGAGCTTGGTGAATCAGATGGTATCAGTGAGGAGGTCAAGGAGTACCAAGAGAAAATCGAAAAGGCTAACCTGCCAGAAGAAGCGCTAGAAAAGGCAAATAAGGAGCTAGACAGGCTAGCTAGGATGGGACAAGGCTCAGCAGAAGGCTCAGTTATTAGAACCTATCTAGACTGGATAACAGACCTACCCTGGGACATACAGACTGATGATAATCTTGATTTAAAAAATGCAGCAAAGATACTTGATGAGGATCACTATGGCTTGACCAAGGTAAAGGAAAGGGTTATTGAGTATTTAGCAGTTAGGCAAATGACAAAGAGCATGAAGGGACCTATCCTTTGTTTTGTAGGCCCACCAGGGGTTGGTAAAACTTCTATAGCCAAATCAATTGCCAGATCCCTAGACAGAAAGTTTATTCAGATGTCAGTAGGAGGGGTTAGAGATGAGGCTGAGATAAGAGGACATAGGAGAACCTATGTTGGAGCTATACCAGGTAGAGTTATATCATCAATAAAGCATGCAGGGACAAAGAACCCAGTCTTCTTATTAGATGAGATAGACAAAATGAGCTCAGACTTTAGGGGAGATCCGGCCTCTGCCCTCTTAGAGGTATTAGACCCAGAACAAAACAATGCCTTTAGAGACCATTATTTAGAGCTAGCCTTTGATCTATCTAATGTAATGTTTCTAACCACAGCTAATAACCTAGACACTATACCTAGGCCCCTGCTTGACCGAATGGAGATTATACATATTTCCGGCTACACAGAAGAAGAAAAGCTGAATATAGCAACAAAATATTTGATACCAAAGCAGCTAAAGGAGCATGGTATAAGTAAAAACAGTATAAGAATCACTGAGAATACAATAAGAAATATTATTAATTATTATACTAGAGAGTCAGGTGTTAGGGAGCTTGAAAGGCAAATAGCTGCAATATGTAGAAAGGTTGCCCGCAGGCTAATAGACGACAAGGTAAAATCAGTAAGGATAACTGAAAACAATCTTGAAAAATACCTAGGGATACCCAAGTATAGGTATGATAAGGTTGAGAAAAATGATGAGGTTGGAATTGTAACCGGATTAGCATGGACTCCTGTGGGTGGAGATACCCTATCTATAGAGGTTGTACCTATGGCAGGTAAAGGCAAGCTAGTTTTAACAGGCCAGCTAGGTGATGTTATGAAGGAATCTGCACGGGCTGGATTTAGCTATATTAGGTCCAGATCAAAGGAGTTTGGCCTTGAGGATGATTTCCACGAGCAAACAGATATCCATATCCATATCCCGGAAGGTGCTATTCCAAAGGATGGACCATCTGCAGGTATAACAATGACAACTGCGGTTGTATCCGCCTTATTAGGGGTCAAGGTAAAAAGTAACCTAGCCATGACAGGAGAGATAACCTTAAGGGGTAGGGTCTTGCCCGTTGGAGGAATAAAGGAAAAGATATTAGCTGCACACAGGGCTGGTATAACTAATATATTAATACCCAAGGAAAATGAAAGAGACCTGATAGATATTCCAGACAACATAAAGCGTAATTTAACTATCAGAGCTGTTGAGACAATGGATGAGGTACTAGAGTATGCCTTGGTTGATAAGGCCTTTAAGGTGATGTAGATGAAGATTATAACAGCTGAATTTTTTACAAGCGCAGAAAAACCAAGCCAATATCCCCAAGATGACTTGCCTCATATAGCCTTAGTAGGAAAGTCAAATGTGGGTAAATCTTCTTTAATAAATGCATTAACTAACAATAAAAAGTTAGCCCGTGTTTCTAGTAGTCCTGGTAAGACGAGGCTTGTTAACTTTTTCTTAGTAAACCAAAACTTTTATATAGTAGACCTACCAGGCTATGGTTTTGCCAAGGTGTCCAAGAGTGAAAAGGAAAAGTGGGGCACCATGATAGACCAGTATTTTTCTACAGCTAAACAATTGCAACTATTAATAATGCTAGTTGATATAAGGCATGATCCTACAAGGGAAGATAAGCAGATGGCAGAATGGATCCGCTATTACAAGATACCTGTAATCCTTGCTCTTACCAAATCTGACAAGCTAGGCAAGACCAGAATCAAACCTAGGGCTGCTCAAATTAAGAAAGAACTAGGTTTTTCAGGGGATATAATGCATATTCCCTGTTCATCTGTTACAGGCTACGGACTAGATGAAATACAGGACAGCTTAGATCACTATATTACCCTTAAGCAAACAGACATTATATAATAGGTCCCCTAAACTTGATAGTAAATTAATCAAGCTTAGGGGCCTTATCATATACTAATTAATATAACTTACAGTGACTCGTTCTTAGGATTGATGATGATACTTACTTTCCCAAGATTAATTTCTTCTCTATCCTCCTGTGATCCAGCTAAGTCATCAAAAATCTTTATTTCCTCTTCACCAACCTTCCTAATCTCATAGCTTTTGCATTGGTCTGTACTTTGATCTTTCTTTTGAATGGAGATATTTTTGTTTTCCTCTTGCTTAAATTTCCTATCTGCTAATCTTGATCGCATCTGTTCTAGCTCAAAGGATAATTGCTTTATTTTAATATTGAGTCTATGTATACTTTTATCCTTTTCCTTAAGGGTATTATTTAGATTTTCAAAGGCCTTATATAATTCCTCAATTAACTGCTCATGTTTTTCTAGCCTTAGCTTTAAATCTTTTATTAGCTTATTATCTCTCTCAAGTATTTTGTTTTCTTTGCCTAACCTATTATTTTTAGCATCTATTAGTTCTAGGATATTCCACTTAAAAACAGGAAATCCATCTCCAATTACTAAAATAGGATTGTTTTTAGTCTTATCATTTAAGGCTAGATAGTAGGGGCTAACAGGCCTATAGTCAATCACCCTTATATTATTTTTATCTGGCTTTTCTTCGCTTATAAGGTAATAAAAGCCCCTAGACTGATCCATCCAAAATACACCTATCTCATTAGCGGTAGATAGGGATAAATATTCTATAGTATTGCTGATCGTAAATAGTCTTAAACTTCTAATTGCTCTCTTACTTATAATCGCTTCTAGTGTGGCCCTTTTATAGTAAAGACTAACTTGATTATCTACTACTTCAGACCATAGAAAATGTAAATCTCTTCCTAGTCCTATTTTACTGTCAAAATCCTTAACTGGCCTTGATGAACTTGCCAGTAGAATTTCCTTTGACCATGTTTTCTTGTCCTTTCTATAGATACTTAAGGCCAGATAGAAAGTCTTTGCAAGCTGTCTTTTGTAGAAGAAATATATAAGGCCCTTGTCATCAGAGTTTATATTAAGAGCCATTACCCGATCATCGGAAAAGAAGTTCAAGGAATCAAGTGGTATTAATACACTATTGTCAAGAACATAATGTTTAAGAGAGACCCTAGCCTTTTGCAGGCTATTGTTGACAAAGTATAGTATATGAAGTTTACCTAGAACCAATTTAAGGCTGATATAATTAATATCTTCGTACTTTGAACTAAGGCTAGTTATATGAATTTTGTTCCAACCATTATTTGACCAAATGTATAGGAGTAACTGTTTAGAGTATGTATATGCTAAGACATATATTGAGTCATCATAGCCTAGACATGTAACAAAGTATTTATATGTACAGCTATCCATTAATTCAGGTCTTGTCCAGGACTGGTCCTGCTTTATGACATAATTTAGCCTTTGTTTCTTAAGAAAAATATACCACAGCTGCTCCTTTGACCTTTTTATAAGATATCCTACTTCCTTGCTAAACACAGGCAATCCTCTCCACTTATATATTCATATATATACCTATGTAAAAAGCATTCTAAATATAACAAAACTATCTACACAAGAAGGAGGAGATTTACATACAATGCTAGTGGAGATTACTTCTCTATATTCCATTAGGAAAAGGAGGTTTATAGATGTCATTTTATTCATACAAGAATGAAGGAAACCCTCGTTGTCCAGGAAGGATAGGATTCGAAGGACTAAAGAAGATATTAGAAAAGGTTTGCATTCAAGTAAACAAGGTATATGATTCTTGCCTACAACAGGAAACTTTAGAAGATGTAAGAATCTACTTGAAAGATGTAAAGGGCTGTAGTGACTTTGAACCACCATTAACCTTTATAAGCTGTAGAAGCAAAAGTGTAAATGGTAAGTTAGTAGGTACCCGCATAGAAAGATTACCCGATCGAACAAACTTTGCGAGAGTGAGAACTAGGGTTGAGATACCTCTTGAGGTTGTGTTCGAAGATAAGAGATGTAGGCAAGGTGTTGGTAATGCTATACTTAGCATACCAAAGGATGTAATTCTATACGTACCGGATGAGTCAGTTATTCCATTCCAATTGGAGAGCGTTGTAAACGCTGTTTGTGTATCAGGTGAGTTTGTACCTGGTGAGACCTTTAGGTTTGACGTAGATATCTGCGCGACAATTATTCTAAAGATTGTAGCAAAGGTTGAACTATTAGTTCCTGCCTTTGGTTTCTGTGAGATACCTCCCTGTGAAGAATTCTCAGAGCAAATTTGCGATGAGATATTCGACCTTCCTCTCTTTCCACCTCAACTAGAAGATGTACTAGAAAGAAATAGGAAAAGAAGGCCAAGATTATTTGACAGTGATGATGCGGATGATGAAGAATAATAAGGCTTAGTAAAATGATATAAAAAAAGGAACAGTTTATACTGTTCCTTTTTGATTATACTACTAGCAGTATCAAGAACATAATAGCAAATTAAAAAAACTCCCAAGAGTATGGGAGTTTTAATTATTGGTGCCGAAGGTGGGACTCGAACCCACACGATGTTGCCATCATTGGATTTTGAGTCCAACGCGTCTGCCAGTTCCACCACTTCGGCACATCTGAACAATAAACATAGTAACATAAGTTTTTTATTTATGCAATAGCTTGGAGATGCTTAATAATAAGTAAAATTACGCTGATTTTGCTTTTTGAAACCTAGAAAAATAAATTGCGTCTTTACAGTTGAGGTGATCTTTAATGAGATCCAATACTAAAAGGATTAAATCAAACAAGCATATGCTTGCAGAAGAAAACTCTATGAAAGTTAGCTATATAGAAAAACAAAATAGCGGTTGCCAAGAATCTTCCTATGAGTTTTTAGAGATAAGAAAATTAAAAAACCTTTTATCAAACCTGCCTATACTAGTACCTTCAGACAGGTTACATAAGCAAATCATAAGAAAAGCCCATGATATTAATAAAGTACAGAGAAGAAAGCCTAAAGCAATTAATATATGGCGGCAAAGCCAAAGATTTTCTATTTATTTTGTTTTAGTAGCATTAGTTCTTATTATCAGCTTAGGCATAAATAGTAAATTAACAGTAAAGGATTTTGATAAGGAACCCATACAAAATAATGGTAACGTAGAATATATGCCTATAGAAAACGATGAGAACAAACAAGCTAAAGAAAAGCAAGATTACCTTGACTCACTCCCTATAGAGCAGGATAAAAGCCCTATTAGAGGCACGTGGCTGTGGCTAATAATTGTAGCTGTGCTTATAGTGATATGTCCTCTTCTAACCCTTGTTATAAAGAGGGTCAGTATGGGCAAGAAGGATAAGTAGTGTGATGATAGGCATATTTAGTCATAAGCAATCTACATTGAGTTTTTAGGCCAATTATGATAAAGTCAAGTGTATAAAAGACACATTTTAGTTAAAGCTTACTGAAACCAATAAGCAAGGAGATAGAATATACAAATGCTAATGATAGCTATTGACGGAAACAGTTTACTACATAGAGCGTTTTATGCAATGCCCCTATTATCAAACAAGAAAGGTGTATACACAAATGCCATATTCGGCTTTATGAATATGCTTATAAGGTTAAAAAAAGACTATGAACCCTGTAGTTTAATTTTAGCCTTTGATAGGAAGGCACCTACTTTTAGACACAAGGCCTACAAGGACTATAAGGCTACTAGGCAAAAAGCACCTGAAGAGCTGGTACCGCAGTTTGACCTAATAAAGGACCTAGCACGCCTACTAGAAATACCAACCTATGAACTAGATGGATACGAGGCGGATGATATATTAGGCAGTCTAGCCAAAGTGGCTGATGATAACAAACAACCATTGATGATCGTAACTGGAGACAAGGATGAGCTTCAGTTAGTGTCTGATTATACCTCTGTACTCTTAACTATAAGAGGAATCTCAGAAACTAAAAGATATGACAAGCAGCTTCTTATGGATGAATATGGGCTAACACCTGAGCAGTTTGTAGATATGAAGGGCTTAATGGGAGATAGTTCTGATAATATTCCTGGAGTAAAGGGCATTGGTCAAAAAACTGCAATAAAGCTTTTAAAGGAATATGGTAGTTTAGAAAATGTTTTAGATAATATAGACAATTTAAGTGGTAAAAAGCTAAAGGAAAACCTAACAATATATCGCCATCATGCCTTACTTAGCAAGGACTTGGCAACAATACGTAGGGATGTACCACTAGAATTTAATTTGCCAAACCAGCCCTATGACTATCCTAGTTCATCTGGCCTAAAGCAGTTCTTACTAGACCTTGAGCTAAATACTATTATAGAAAAACTAGATTTAGAGAGTGTTAAGGCAAGTGGTGATAAAAAGGAAAAGCAAAGGGAAAAGACCTTTAATAATATAAGCAGTGAAGATGAGTTAATAGTCTTTTTAGATCTGCTTTTAAAACAAAAGCAAATTGCTATAGCCATAGGAGAGCACTTGTCTATTTCTTGGAACAAGGATACTACATACAGGATCAACTTTAAGAATGATTTATTGGGTGATGGAATAGACTATCACAAAGCTCTTAATATACTAAAACCCTTCTTTGAAAGTGAAGAGATAAAAAAGCTTGTACATGATGCAAAAAGCTGGATTCTTGAGCTTGCAAAAGAGGGAATAGCAATAAAAGGTATAAGTTTTGACACTATGATTGGAGCCTATCTTTTGGATCCCACCAAGAGCAAGTACGAGCCTGACCGGCTTTTATATGACTATACAGGTATAGATACTAGTATTATAGACGGGGCTGACCTACTGCTACTGGCAGAGGCTATTTTAAGTAAGCTGAAAGAGCTAGATATGGAGGACCTGTACTATAAAATAGAACACCCTCTTATAGAGGTATTAGCTGATATGGAGCTTACAGGCTTTAAGCTAGACAGGGAAAGATTAAGGGAACTGGATTTGTATTTTACTAAAGAGCAGTCAAGGCTAACAGATGAAATCACCAGCCTAGCTGGGCAAGATTTTAATCTAAACTCCCCTAAACAATTAGGTGAGATACTATTTGAAAAGCTAGGTTTGCCAGTACAAAAGAAGACAAAGACAGGCTATTCTACCAACATAGATGTTCTAGAGGCTTTACAAGGAACACACCCTATCATTGAAAAAATCATTGAATATAGGCAGGTAGCAAAAATCAAATCTACCTATGTAGATGGCCTTATACCCTTGATTAGTTGCAAGGATGATAGAATTCACTCAAGCTTTAATCAGACCGTAACTGCTACAGGTAGAATAAGTAGCACAGACCCGAATCTTCAAAACATACCAGTGAAACTTGAGACTGGTCGAAGGATAAGACAGGCTTTTATCTCAAGTGGACCTGATTATACTTTAGTGGCTGCAGACTATTCGCAAATTGAACTCAGAGTGCTTGCTCATATATCAGCAGACCCCACACTAATTGATTCATTTGTGAAAAGGCAGGACATACATAGGCGGACAGCTGCTGAGATATTTAATGTGCCAATGAGCAAGGTAACAGACGAGCAGAGGGAGAGGGCCAAGGCTGTTAACTTTGGAATTATTTATGGTATTAGTGATTTTGGCCTGTCTAGAAATCTAAAAATATCTAGAGAAGAAGCCAAACACTATATAGATAGTTATCTTGACAGGTATCCAAAGATAAAAGAATACATGGAGCAGATAGTTGAGTTTGGTAAAACTAATGGTTACGTAAAAACCCTCTACAATAGAAGACGTAACCTACCTGAACTTATGTCTAGAAACTATAATACTAGATCTTTTGGTGAGAGAATAGCTCTTAACATGCCAATACAAGGGACAGCAGCAGATATAATAAAGCTATCTATGATAAGTGTATATAATGAGCTTAAATCTAAAGGACTACAGTCAAAGCTTATACTACAGGTACATGACGAATTGATTATAGATGCCTACAAACCAGAGCTGGATATTGTTATTGAGCTTTTAAAGAACAAAATGGAAAATGTAGTTGACCTAAGTGTACCCCTGATAGTAGAGATAGCAACAGCCGATAATTGGTACGATACGAAATAGGTGATTTTGTGAAGATAATTGGCCTAACTGGTGGCATAGCTACGGGAAAATCAACTGTATCTAAAATAATAAGGGAAAACAATATTCCAATAATTGATGCTGACAAAATCTACAAAGACTTGTCCCAAAAAGGAAACAGCATATGGAGAGCTATATATAATAGTTTTGGCCAGGACTATATAAAGGAAAATGGTGAAATTGATAAAAAGGCCCTGTCAAGCTTGATTTTTGATGACCCAAAGCAGCGGGAAAAACTAAATGCAATAACTCACCCCATAATAAAGGATGAGACAATCAAACAGATTAAGCAATTTGAGAATGAGGGAAAACACAGGCTCCTATTTTTAGATGTACCCTTACTTTTCGAAGCAGGCTGGGATAGAATGGTTGATGAGACGTGGGTAGTGACTATACCCTATAAAGCCCAGCTACAAAGACTTATGGACAGGGATAATTGTAGTAAAGATACTGCACAAAAGCGGATAAGGAGCCAAATGAGCTTGGATGAGAAAGTAAAAAGAGCAGATATAGTAATAGATAATTCAGGTTCAATAAGGGATACTAGAAAGCAGGTATTAAAACATTTAGGGAGGCTTATTAAAGGGGTTGAAAATCTATAAATTTAAGAAAAAGAAAATATATTACTTAATCAGTCTTCTTGCTATAATAATGATATTGGCTATACTCTTTAGCCAAAGTAGCTGGTATAAAAAGTATAAATATCCCCTAAAGTATGTAGAATATATTCAGAAGTATTCAAAGGAATACTCTGTAGAAGCCCACCTTGTAGCCTCAATTATTTGGGTTGAAAGCAAGTTTGAAAAAGGGGCTGTATCCCACAAGGATGCTAGGGGACTGATGCAACTTGTCCCTGCAACAGCAAGCTGGACTGCAGACAAGATCGGACTTAGTCCATTTGATGATACTATGCTTTTTGATCCTGAGGTAAACATAAGACTGGGTTGCTGGTATCTAGGATACTTAAGGAGACAGTTTCCAGAAGACATAGAATTGGTCTTAGCCTCCTATAACGGTGGTATAGGCAACGTAAAAAAGTGGCTAGCTAATAAAAATTATAGTAAAGATGGTCTAAGCCTCGACTACATTCCTTTTAATGAAACAAGAAATTATGTAGCTACTGTAATAAAGACCATGGAAATTTATAAAAATTTGTATCCCAGCTTAGTGTAAAGATATAGAAAGGTAATTAAATATGAAAAGGTTTTTTATATTTATCCTAGTGCTTGTTAATATATTCTTACTTGTAGCATGTGATTTATCACAACCTGCTGAGCCAAGTCCAAGTGGCAATGACCAGAATATTGACAATACCAATAAAGAAGTAAAGCCACAGGAGGGTGGACAGTTAAGGATCCCTGTACAGGGATTAGAGTCTTGGAACCCCTTAATAGCCAAAACTACAGACTCTGTAAATTTCCTGAGCCTAATCTATGAAGGATTAGTTGGATATGATAGTGACCTTAAAAAAATCCCTAAGCTTGCATCTGACTGGCAGGTATCAGAGGATGGGAGACTTTGGACCTTTAATATTAGAAAAGATGCAAAATGGCATGATGGTACAAGCATTACTGCAGAGGATGTTATTTTTACCTATAATATATTAAAAGAAGGAGTCTTAAACTCAGTTTATCAATATAATATTTTTGATAATGATAATATTCTAGAGATAGGACTAAAAAACAATGACAAGTATAGCCTTTTTGTAAGGCTGGCTGAGCCATCATCAAAGCTACTTGATATATTTACATTTCCTGTAATATCAAAGGATTATTATGAATCAGTAGAAAATATAATAAAGATCCAAAAGGACTTGACTAAAGCACCACTTGGTACTGGACCCTATAAGGTAGCAGAAGAATACTTTAGTGAAGACCAAGAATCTATCATTTTAGTTCGTAATGAGGACTGGTGGGGTAGGAGACCTTATATAGATAAAATCATAGGAAAAATATACACCAATAAAGAAGAAGCTAGAAAAGCATTTATACAGGGAGAGCTAGACCTTGTTGACACAATGATAGTTTATGTAAATAATAAGTCTGTAGAAGAGGATACAAAGCTATATAGGTTTATGACCAATTACTACGAATTTCTTGGCTTAAATAGTGAAAGTGAACTCATAAAAGACCCCAAGATTAGAAAGGCTTTGGCCTATGCAATAGATAGAAGGGAGATTATCTCCAAGGTTTACTTAAATAATGCGCAGACAGTGGATGTACCTATTCCATCAAACCATTGGCTATATGATAATGCCTACAGGCTTTATGATTATGATATAGATAGGGCTAAGAGACTTTTAAAAGAAGCTGGTTGGCAGGACTTAGATGGTGATGGCATTCTTGACAAAACAGTTGATAACCAAAAGATAGAGCTCAAGATCAAGCTTGTTAGCAACAGTGGCAATGACCTTAGAAGGGATGTACTTAGTTTAATTAAAAGTCACCTTGAATTAGTTGGCTTCAAGGTAGAAACACAGATAGCTGATATGGAGACAATTGCAAAAGACCTTTTAGCTACTAATCAGTTTGACGCCTTGCTAACAGGATATTATTTAGACAATGCCCTTGATCTAAGTTTTGCTTTTCATTCTAGGGAAATAGTAGAAATAGATGATATAGAGGACTTAGATGAGATAGATAGTATACCTAACAACTTTATTAAATATAGAAATAGTGAACTAGACTCATTACTAGACTTAGCAAGTCATTCCTATGATTTAAATGAACTATCTGCTGTATATCAAAATATCCAAGACCATATGACTAGAGAATTACCTATTATAAGTCTATACTTTCGGACAGGGTCCTTACTTGTAAATCCTAAGCTATATGGTATTGACAAACCAAGCCAGCTTTCACTTTACAGGAATATAGAAGAGTGGTTTATAGCTGAATAATCCTTGTTGACAAGTCAGTAATAGATAGCTATAATATTTGTTGTGGCATTCACAGGTAAAGGATATGCGGAAGTGGCGGAACTGGCAGACGCGCTATCTTGAGGGGGTAGTGGGCATCGCTCGTGCGGGTTCGATTCCCGCCTTCCGCACCAGCTAAAGGGCTGTTTATGAGGATTTAGACTCGTAGATGGCCTTTTTGTTTTTCACAATCATATAATCATTAAGCAAATCAAAAGTCTAGCTACTTATACTCTACATTGCCAGTATCTGCAAAGGGATAAAACAAAAAAACAGATTCCCAAACGAAACAATGATTATAGAGGCAATATCCTTAAGAAGAACATAGGCAAGTATAAGATTAAAATAGTTGAGCTAAAATCCCTATCTAGACTCTACGGATAGTTTATAGCTATTGCTAATTATATCTGTTATATTAATTATTATGGAGGTGAACCTATATGGACCGTGAGAAAGTTGGTAACTTAATCAAGCAACTAAGGACTGAAAAAAGACTAACCCAGTTACAATTAGCAGAACTTTTGAATGTTAGCGATAAAACCATATCAAAATGGGAAAGAGGTTTGGGTTGTCCTGATGTGTCCATGCTTCCAGAGCTATCGAAAATATTCTCAGTAAGCCTTGAGAGTATTTTTGCAGGAAAGATAGAGACAAAAGACTTAGAAGGAGCTAATATGAGAAAATTAAAGTTATACGTATGTCCAACGTGCAGCAACCTATTAACAAGTACATCTGACGCTTCAATTGCTTGCTGCGGGAAGAAATTGCAGCCCTTAGAGCCTCAAGAAGCAAGTTGTTCAGACAGCTTAAATGTAGATATTATAGACAATGAATTTTACATCACAAGTAAGCATGTGATGGAAAAATCCCATTATATCACCTTTCTTGCTTTAATTACTTCAGATAGTATAATGCTTAAAAAGCTCTATCCTGAATGGGATTTACAAACCCATCTGCCTCGCTATGGTCGTGGCGTCCTTTTATGGCATTGTAATAAACATGGCCTTTTTTATCAAAAGATTTAGCCATCTATCTGGCGCTTTTTGAAAGTTTAGCTAGGACAGTGCAATCATACTATAGCGACTGGTAAACTCAGCCTATATACCCGCCTAAATACCCTTATGAATAAAGTAAAGGTTTTTTGGCGGGTTTATTTATTGCTAAATTCATAGAATTTTAATCATAAACAAGCAAATCATAAGTAGTAGTTAAGGGTTTAAGTAAGATATTAGAAACTAGTCAGGATTTGATTAAAATTAATACTAATAGCAATAACAATAAACTTAAACTACTAGCTATAGGTGCAGTAGTAGGATTTTGCAATGGTCTTTTTGGAGCAGGAGGTGGAATTATTGCTGTTCCAGCAATGGTTCATTTTCTAAAATTAAAGGAGCATGATGCCCATTCAACTGCAATTTCTATTATTTTACCATTGACTATTGTAAGCACCTTTATATATTTCAAAAATGGCCATATTGATACGAGTATTATCCTTAAGGTAGGCGCTGGTGAAACAATAGGTGCCCTGTTAGGTGCATTCCTATTACATCGTATATCATCTAAATATTTGAGAAAAGCTTTTGCGATATTTATTATCATTACTGCAATTAGGATGGTGGTCTGACTGCTTTTATTTATAATCGGCTTATTAGCAGGGGTTATAGGTGGCATGGGGATTGGCGGTGGAGCAATACTAATACCTGGACTGGTTTTTTTGGCTAATGTACCCCAGCATATAGCACAGGGAACTAACCTAGTAGCCTTTATTCCAGCTGCCTTTGTAGCCTTGATTATTCATATCAAAAACAAATATGTTAAGTTCAAAATTGCCATTTATATAATAATATCAGGCCTTATTAGTGCATTATTAGGATCAAAGCTAGCTGTACATGTAGATTCGGCCATGCTTAGAAGGTTGTTTGGTATATTTCTCCTAGTGATGGGTTTGTATGAGTTATTTAGAAAGGAAAGTACCTAAGTCTGATTAAAGCTATAATATGATACAACTGTATTAAAATTTATGCTATAATTAAATAGAGTTTTACACAAGTAAAAGGCTTTAAAGATAATTAGCCTAAAGGCATATTTTACTACCACAAAATTATTAATTATTGTGGGTTTATTTTATGGTCATAATAAGAGTATATATAAAAAAAGTGGGGTATAAGGGTGGCTATAAGAGCGTTTACTTTTAGGGGAGGGGTTCATCCTCCACAAAATAAGCAGGAAACACACAACAAACCAATAGAAAACTGTCCTGTGCCTGAAAGGGTTGTAATACCCCTAGTGCAGCACATAGGTTCAGCTTGTGAACCATTAGTAGGTGTAGGTGATAGAGTTCTGCTAGGCCAAAAAATTGGAGAGAGTAGGGGCCTTATTAGCGCACCTGTCCATTCTAGTGTTTCAGGTACCGTTAAATCCTTTGAGAGGTCAGACTGCCCAACTGGAGGACAAGCTATGTCAATTGTCATTGAAAATGATGGCAAAGATAAATTAGCTGACTCCATAAAGGATAGAGATAGTGAAGAAATAAATAAATTATCTGCTGACCAGCTAAGAGATATCATAATGGAAGCAGGTATTGTGGGTATGGGAGGTGCCGCCTTTCCGACCCATGTCAAATTAAGATCAGCACAAGAAAAAAAGCTAGATACAGTCATTATAAATGGAGCAGAATGCGAGCCCTATCTAGCAGATGATTATCGCATAATGCTAGAATATCCTGATGAAGTTATAAAAGGCCTTAAGCTTATTATGAAGATTCTAGGAGTTGATAGGGGATATATTGCTATCGAGGATAACAAACAAAAAGCAATAGACACCTTAAACAAGGCCTTAGAGGATGATAATAGGATAAGGGTAATTAAACTAAAAACAAAGTACCCCCAAGGGTCAGAGAAACAACTAATACATGCAATAACAGGTAGAATAGTGCCCGCTAAAGGCTTACCTATGGATGTAGGTGTTGTAGTTAACAATATTGGTACCTCATTAGCTATTTATAATGCAGTTAAAAAATCAGAACCCCTTTATTATAGAACGATTACTGTTGCAGGCGATGCCATAAAAGAGCCCAAAAATTTAACTGTTCGTATAGGTACATCTTTCAAGGACATTATTGATTTTTGCGGAGGCTTTATCAAAGAACCTGCCAAGCTGATTTCAGGTGGTCCAATGATGGGTACTGCACTACATGATATTAGTATACCTGTTACAAAGCAAACTACTGCAATCCTTGTCTTTTCAGAAGAATATGCCAAAGTACCAGAAGAGAGTCCTTGTATTAGGTGTGGTAGATGTGTACAGGTATGTCCAGTAAACCTATTACCTCTGAGTCTGAATAGTCTTGTCCTTAAAGGAAACTTTGAAGAAGCAGAAAAGCTACATGCTATGGACTGTATGGAATGTGGTTCCTGCTCTTATATATGTCCATCAAAGCGGTTACTTGTACAATCTATACGTCTAGCCAAGGCTAAAATACATGAAAAGAAAAAATCGTAGCACTCAAATTATAAGTAATTGGGTAGCTACTAACATACAAATAGCTGTTTTGGAGGGTCACTAATGGAAAAGCTAAAAGTTTCATCTTCTCCCCATATATACTCTAGAAATACAACAAGCAGGATTATGTTAGATGTAATCATTGCATTGATACCAGCAGGTATAGCCTCGATCTATTTTTTTGGGATTAAGGCATTGTCAATTATCTTATTGGCGGTTGTTTCAGCAGTATTGACTGAAGGGTTCCTACAAAAGTTCACCAAAAAGCCTCTTACCTTAAAGGACTTGAGTGCTGTTGTAACGGGTATATTACTAGCATACAACCTACCACCAACTGCACCCTGGTGGCTACCAGTAATAGGGTCTTTTATAGCCATAGCTTTAGTAAAACAGGCCTTTGGAGGAATAGGTAATAATTTTATGAATCCAGCATTAGCCTCTAGGGCCATACTACTAGCTGCTTGGCCAGTACAGATGACAAACTGGATAGTACCTAACACTGATGGGGCAAGTAGTGCAACCCCACTAGCACTAATAAATTGGGTATCTAACATGGACCCTGCTAGCTCAGGTGCAACCCAGTCAGGGGCTAGCCAAGTTGCGGCAGATCAGCTACCATCTTTGTTTGATGCTTTTATCGGAAATATAGGCGGTACTATAGGAGAAATTTCTGCTCTAGCACTGTTAGTAGGGGCTGCCTATTTGTTAATTAGAAGGGTTATAAGCTGGCACATACCAATATCTTTTATAGTTACTACCTTTGTTCTAACCTCATTATTAGGAACAAATGGAATAGAAGATGGTTTACTTCATGTATTATTAGGTGGCTTAATTCTTGGTGCCTTTTATATGGCAACTGATTATTCATCGTCCCCTATTACCCCAAAGGGTAAAATAATTATGGGCATAGGCTGTGGCCTTATCACTTCCATTATTAGGCTCTACGGAGGGTATCCAGAGGGTGTTAGCTATTCTATACTACTTATGAATATTGCAACTCCGCTTATAGATAAATTTACAAAACCTCGAGTATTTGGGGAGGTGAAGGGTCATGTCTGATATCATAAAGCTTGGCTTTAGACTTTTTGTAATCACTGTTGTAGCTACATTATGCCTTGCAGTTACCAATGTTCTAACTGAACAACCAATCTTAGATCAAATTGAGGCCACTAATCAAAAAGCACAAAGAGAGGTCTTAGCTAATGTAGACGATTTTCAGCAAATCTACAGTCTAGATTACAGTGATCCCGGCAGTAAGAGTGAATATCCAAGGGTTTTAGAAGTATACCAAGGCTTGAGCGGGGGGGAAATAAGGGGCTACACCCTTAAGGTAGCTAATATGGCCTATGGAGGACAAATGATAGTTCTTGTGGGCATAGGTCCAGATAGCAAAATCGAAGGGATAAGGATTTTGCAACATTCTGAGACACCAGGACTTGGAGCCAATGCACAAAATGATAACTTCTATAAGCAGTATATAGGTAAAGCTGCTACTGTAAATATTAATAGCAATGATATAAGTGCAATATCAGGCGCTACAGTTACAAGCAATTCAGTAACTGATTCAGTAGACGCTGCAATTGATTTTTACAAGGGAAAGCTAATAAACGGGGGTGATGAGCAATGAAGTCAAAAGAAATTTTGTCAAATGGTATAATTAGAGAAAATCCGATTTTTAGGCTTGTACTAGGCATGTGCCCCACCTTGGCGGTAACTACTGCAGCAATAAACGGTCTTGGCATGGGGGTTGCTGTAATCTTTGTTCTCTCATTATCTAACCTAGCTATTTCTCTTTTAAAGGATTATATACCGGAAAAGGTTAGGATCCCTGCATATGTAGTTGTAATTGCATCCTTTGTAACAATTGTAGATATGCTTATGCATGCTTTTACCCCAGCCCTATATGATGCACTTGGCTTGTATATCCCGCTCATAGTTGTAAATTGTATTATACTAGCTCGTGCAGAATCCTTTGCTTCTAAAAACAAACCCTTTCATTCCTTTATGGATGGGATAGGCATGGGTATTGGCTTTACCCTAGCGCTTACACTACTAGGCATGATACGGGAGCTTTTAGGACTAGGGTCGATATTTGGTATAAAGCTCTTAGGAGAGGGCTCCATATTAAGTCTTTCTTTATTTACTAGTTTTAAGCCAGCCATCATTATGATATTGCCTCCAGGTGCATTTTTTACCCTAGGTCTGGTATTGGCTTTGATCAACAAAATCACAGAAAAAAAAGAAAGCAAACAAGCATAGGTTAGATACTATTTATGAGAGGGGATAAGCAATGGATTATGCTTTGAGTATATTTGTAATCCTTTTAAGCTCTATACTAGTAAATAATTTTATAATGTCACGTTTCTTGGGGATATGTCCCTTTTTGGGTGTATCAAAAAGAGTAGAAACGGCAGTTGGTATGGGATTAGCGGTTACCTTTGTAATGGCACTGGCTTCGGTTATAACTTATCTTGCCCATTACTTTATTCTTGTTCCATTAAAACTTGAGTATATGCAGACCCTTGCCTTTATACTTATAATTGCTGCACTTGTACAATTTGTAGAGATGGTTATACAGAAAAGCAGTCCTTCCTTATATCAGGCCTTGGGTGTGTACCTACCCCTTATTACAACAAACTGTGCGGTGCTAGGGGTAGCTATTATAAACATTGAAGAGGGCTATGACCTATTTCAGACTCTAATAAATGGTGTGGGCGGTGCTCTTGGCTTCACCCTTGCAATTGTCCTATTTGCAGGTATTAGAGAGAGACTAGACCTATCAGATATACCCAAGCCCTTACAGGGGTTTCCAATTGCTATGATAACAGCAGGACTTATGTCAGTTGCCTTTCTCGGTTTTCAGGGATTAATTAGATAGGTGGGATGAGATATGCTAGATGTACTAGGACAACTACTAAAGCCAGTACTTAGTTTAGGTGGCTTGAGTTTATTATTTGGTGTAGGTCTTGGCGTGGCAGCAAAGAAATTTGCAGTAGACCAGGACCCAAAGATAGATTTAGTTAGGGATGCCCTGCCAGGTGCAAACTGTGGAGCTTGTGGCTATCCTGGTTGTGATGGACTTGCAGCTGCAATTGTGGCAGGTGAAGCCCCAGTTGATGCATGTCCTGTTGGTGGTAGACCAACAGTTGACAAGGTCAGTTCTATTATGGGCGTAGAAGCAAAAGCCTTTAGTGAAAGTGTTGCTAGGGTTCTTTGTCAGGGCGATTGTGAAAAGGCTACTGAAAAATATAAATACGAAGGAATTAGTGACTGTAAGGCTGCAGCTATGCTACAGGGTGGCCAAAAAAGCTGTCAATTTGCATGTTTAGGTTTAGGTAATTGTGAGAGAGCATGTCCCTTTGATGCAATACATGTAAATGAAAAGGGGATAGCAGAGGTTGACAAGGACAAATGTACTTCTTGTGGTATATGTGTAGAAGAGTGTCCAAAAGACCTTATAGAGCTTATTCCAAAATCAAGCCTTGTTCAAGTGGCTTGTAAGTCAGAGGACAAGGGAAGGCAGGTAAAATCATATTGTGACATCGGTTGTATAGGATGTAGAATATGCGTAAAGGCATGTCAATTCGATGCTATAGATTTTGATAATAACTTAGCTAGTATTGATTATGAAAAGTGTGTCAACTGTATGGTATGTGCTGAGAAATGTCCTACAGGTTCAATATATGCTGATTTTGACATGAGGAAGACTGCCCACATTAATAAAGACCTATGCGTAGGCTGTGGTATATGTAAAAGACATTGCAAATTTGATGCAATTGAGGGAGCCAAAAAGGAAAAGCATTGGATTCTAGATGATAAGTGCACAGGATGCGGAGAATGTGTAGAAAGCTGTCCTGTAAAAGCCATTAGTATGAAATAAGTAAAAGCCCTGGGATTTACGAGCTAGCTATCCTAGGGCTTATTATGTAGTTTATGACCTAGACTTGCTACAATATAAAACTAATTGAGGTGTTAAAATGGAAGTAATCAAATTATACAATAACAAACTAGTCCTAATAGACCAAACAAAGCTTCCTAACGATATGAGTAAAATAGAGTGTAAAACATATAAGCAAGTAGCAGATGCAATAGTAAATATGAAGGTCAGGGGGGCTCCGGCTATTGGTATTGCAGCAGCTTATGGTATCCTGTTAGCTGCTTTAGAGTACAAAGACAAGGGCTTAGAAGAATTTATAGCAAACCTTTTCCAGGCAGCTAGTTATTTAAAAGCAACTAGGCCAACTGCGGTTAACTTGTCTTGGGCTGTTGACCGTTTGATGGAACTTGTAGACCAAAATCGTAATTGTCCAGTTGAAAAAATTATCAGGATGATTCAAGATGAGACTGAAAATATCGTTAAAGAAAATAAAGACACAGACATATCAATTGCCCAGCATGGAGCAAAGTTATTAAAGGAAAAGGAGAACATTTTAACCCATTGTAATGCCGGTGCATTAGCTACGGCGGCCTATGGTACTGCAATAGGTGTAATTAGGTATGCGTTTGAACAAGGAAAAGACATAAAAGTCTTTGTAGATGAAACCAGACCCCTACTACAAGGAGCTAGGCTAACAGCTTGGGAGCTGGTTCAATATGGGATCCCTGCTACCCTAATCACTGACAATATGGCTGGCTATTTTATGAGTAAGGGTTTAGTCACCTCTATAATAGTTGGTGCTGATAGAATCGCTTCAAATGGAGATACTGCAAATAAAATAGGGACCTACAGTTTAGCAGTTTTAGCCAAGGAACATTCAATACCCTTTTATATAGCCGCGCCCTTTTCAAGCTTTGATTTTTCCATTGAAACAGGTGATGAGATTATTATAGAGGAAAGAAAGAGCCAAGAGGTAACCCAAGTAGAAAACTGTATTATCGCACCAGAGGGGATTAGTGTTGCTAACCCTGCTTTTGATGTGACTCCAAATAGACTAATTACAGCTTTAATTACAGAGCATGGTCCTATCTATCCACCATTTGATAAAAATCTCGAGAAATTTAAATTAATAAATAAAAATAGGTAATAGGAGCTTTTATTACATTTCATAAAAACCGATGTGACAGACAAACTAGTGACAAGGAGGCGATATAATGAAAAAAAAGTATTACCTTGTCCTAGCCCTGTCACTAGTTTTTATAGGAGTATTAATAGTTTCATGTGCACCTTCAAAACAGCCTGATTACCAGGCTGATCCCTCACCTGGGACTGGTCAACAGACTAGATTTACTCCTCGTACCAATCAAAGAGGACCAGGACCTGTACCCGCACCGTCACCTAAGCCTGGTGGGATGGGTACACAAATGGAAAGAAGGGCTCCAAGGAACTCACCTGGTATGGGAGACAGGATAGGAAATGATAGTCAGCAAAGGGCTGAAGAGATAGCTAACAAAGTTAGCGATCTTAGAGAAATTGAATCAGCTACCTGCCTGATAACCGGAAATACGGCCATGGTAGGTGTCCAGTTTAATCAACAGTACAAGGGTGATCTTACAGATCAGATTAAGAAAAAAGTTGATAGGACCGTTAAGGACCAGGACGACCGAATAAGTAGAGTAATAGTCACCGCTGATCCAGACATTGTGACTAGGATAGAGGATATTTTCAAGCAGATAGGCGAGGGGAGACCCCTTTCAGGCTTTACCAAAGAAATAAATGAACTCATCAATAGAATACAACCCAGATAAAAGTGAGGGAGCCATAGTCTCCCTCTTTTACATTTCGGTTCCTTATCTAATAAAGTATGATTATTTAGGAAAACAAGGATAATTCTTGACTGCAAGTATTACACTTTATATAATTAAACTATTAAGGAGGGGAAAAGTATGAGTCCAGAGTTTACTATTTTGGGGATAACCATACACTGGTACGGTATAATCATAGCACTAGCCGTTATGTGTGGAGTATTATTGGCATTAAAGCTATCGAAATCCTTGGGGATTGATCAAGATTCAATTATAGATTTTGCCCTACTCGCTATTCCTATGGCGATCATAGGTGCTAGGATCTATTATGTTGTTTTCCAATGGGACCTATACAAGGATAATCCCATTAGTGTCCTATACATATGGGAGGGTGGATTGGCCATATATGGAGGAGTCCTAGCAGGTATATTAGCAGGTATTATTTTCGCCAAGATAAAGAAAATAAACTTTTGGCAGCTTGCTGATTTAGGAGCTCCCTGCCTAATACTAGGCCAAGCTATCGGAAGATGGGGCAACTTTGTTAATCAGGAGGCATATGGTAGACTAGTAACCAATCCAGCTTGGCAGTGGTTTCCAGCATCCGTCTATATTAGCAATGCTTTACCTGGCAAGCAGGGCTGGTATATGGCTACATTCTTTTATGAATCTATTTGGAATTTCGCTGTTTTCATATTTTTATTGACTTATATAAAGAAGAGAAAAAGAAAAGGTGAGGTTTTCCTCTTTTATTTGATTTTATATTCTTTTGGTAGGTTTATTATCGAGGGCTTCAGAACTGACAGCCTATATATTGCAAATACCAGTATTAGGTCCTCTCAACTTCTTAGCCTTATACTTTTTACTCTTGGCTTAACCTTATTTATAAGTGGTAGAATAAGAGAAGCAAAAAAAGCATCTGCCAATCAGGACTTAGATATTGTCGAGGACACTTTAGTAAATTCGACTTTAGATGAACAGGCCCCAGAAAAACAGATAGAAGAGACAAGGGCAGAAGACCTAGATGGCAAAGAGGATGCAACAGACGCATTAGCTGAAGAAGAGTAAAAGCAGCTAAAGAACATAGTTATATAAAATAGAAAAAACAAGGGTTTTTAATTACATATTTTCAGAAACTAAGGCAGTGATTAGATCACTGCCTTTATTAATTAAATTACTGTATTAATTATATTTCAGATGGTAAATATAAAGGTAGATGGTTGCAAGTGGACTTTGCAAAAAATCTATAAGGGAGGAGTACTTTTATGGCAGATAAGTTTGATACAAGGAGAGAAAATGATGAAAGGGGCAGTGACAGGGGGTGGATAGGTCTAATAATTAGGTTTATAGTTGCAGCTATAGTTTTAATGGTAACAGCATTTTTAACACCTGGCTTTTCTAATATGGGCTTTGGTACAGCTATAGTAGCAGCTCTAGTAATTGCAGGCCTAGATTATGTTATTCAAAAATTATTTAAGATAGATGCATCTCCTTTTGGTAGAGGAATAGTAGGCTTTATTATATCAGCAATAATCATATACTTAACTCAATTTCTCGTTCCAAATATGGAGATCAGCATATTAGGTTCTGTTATTGCAGCATTAATTATTGGAATTATTGGTTCGATAATTCCTACAAGAGTTATGTAAGGTCAAATAAGCATTACATTTATTAGTTATCAGGACAGGCACTTGCCTGTCTTTTTCTATTGCTTACTTAAGACGCGCCCAATCTAAATGGTGTCAGTCAGAAGAAAAGACAAGCTTAGAATCAGAAAATGATCCCTATTATTTAAGTAGCTATATTAACTACTTAGCCTATAGCTAGCCTAAAAGTAGAAATTACTAATAATAAGTAGTATAATAGTTGAAACAATAATGAGAACGAGGCGAATTTTATGAGAAATCTGACAATGATGACGGACTTATACCAACTAACCATGATGTATGGCTATTATAAAACTAATACTCACAATAGAGTTGCTGTTTTCGATTTATTTTTCAGAAGGTCAAGAGAGGAAACAGCCTATGCCATAGCAGCAGGACTTGAGCAAGCTGTAGATTACATTGAAAATCTTCATTTTACAGATGAGGATATACAGTATCTACGTGACCTTGCTTTATTTGATGAAGGTTTTCTGAATATGCTAAAGCAAATTAGATTCACAGGAGACATATACGCTGTACAAGAAGGCACTGTTGTGTTTCCTAATGAACCAATTCTAAGGGTGAAGGCTCCCCTGTTTGAAGCCCAACTTATAGAAACTGCCCTGCTAAATATTATTAACCACCAAACCCTTATTGCTACAAAAGCGAGCAAAGTAGTGCATGCTGCCCAGGGTGGTAAAGTACTTGAATTTGGTCTAAGGAGGGCACAGGGCCCCGATGCCGCCATATATGGAGCTAGGGCTGCAATAATTGGTGGTTGTTCTTCAACATCCAATATCATAGCAGGTCAGATGTTTGATGTCCCTATAAGCGGAACCCATGGCCATAGCTGGGTTATGAGTTTTGCAGATGAACTTACAGCCTTTAGGGCCTATGCTGAAGCCTTTCCGGATAATTGTCTATTACTAGTTGACACATATGACACATTGAGAAGTGGTGTACCTAATGCTATTAAGGTCTTTAAGGAATTAAAGGAAAAGGGACACAAGCCTATTGGAATAAGACTAGACTCAGGAGATCTTGCCTATTTAAGCAAGAAAGCCAGAAAAATGTTAGATGATGAAGGTTTCCATGATGCAAAGATAGTGGCATCTAATGACCTAGATGAGTATTTAATATGGGACCTAAAGGCACAAGGAGCCAAAATAGATATTTGGGGTGTAGGTACTTCATTAATCACAAGTAAGGACAATCCCGCTTTGGGTGGAGTATATAAAATGGCTGCTGAGGAAGTCAAGGGCACCCTAGTTCCTAAAATCAAAATTTCAGAAAACACTGATAAAATAACTTTACCTGGCTACAAAAAGGTATACCGTATTTATAACACAGACAAAAAAGCAATAGCTGATCTGATAACACTAGATGAAGAGACTATAGATACTGACAAGCCATTGACAATATTTGATCCCTATGATACATGGAAAAGGATGACCTTAACAGAATATACAGTGAGGCAACTACTAGAACCTGTCTATATAGAGGGTAAACTCCAATATAAAAAGCAAAAGCTAAAGGATATTCAAGAATATGCAAAGCGGGAACTAGATTCACTATGGGAAGAATATAAGCGCATTAGCAAGCCCCATAAATATAAAGTTGACCTATCCCAAAAACTTTATGACCTAAAGGAATATTTAATAAAGGAACATTCATTTAAAAAATAGTCAATTAAAAACAGATGCAAAGGCATCTGTTTTTTTCACCTATAGGCCTTTTTTCATATTATATACTAAGGCACAGCACCTATAGCAAAATTAACTCACAAGTAAGAAATAAGCCATAAGTAGACTGATTACAAGATATTTAAAAGCATACCATAATTGCTTTAAAGGTGCTTGCCAGAGATAGGGGGTATATAGATATGAAATTTGCCTTAGCTCTTTCAGGCGGAGCACTAAGGGGGGTAGCTCATATAGGTGTATTAAAGGCATTATTTGATTATGACCTAAAACCATCATGGATATCAGGAACAAGTGCTGGTAGTATGATTGCTTCCCTGTATGCTTGTGGCTATTCACCATATAAGATGGAAGAAATCGCACTAAAGCTTAATAAAGGGATATATGATGTAGACTATCTTGGTATGATACTTGGAGCAATACAATGGTTTATTTATAAAGATTATTCCTATGATGGGCTAATAAAGGGCAAAAAGCTTGAGCGGTTAATGCAAGACCTGACTAAAGGTGCCCGGCTAAAGGATGCCATAGTACCACTAGCTATAACTGCAGTTGATATTAATACAGGAAAAACAATCATGTTTGTCAGTGATAAAAAGGGTCTAGAGGATGGCGATGGGATTATCTATATAGACCAAGGGCCTATGTATGAAGCAGTTAGGGCTAGTATAGCAATCCCAGTAGTTTTCAAGCCTAAAATATCAAATAGAAAAAGGCTAGTAGATGGTGGAGTAACAGTAAGTGTTCCAACACAGGTATTGAGAAGGATGGGAGCAAAGAAAGTAATTGGGATAAATCTTGGATACAGCGGGCAAAGAAGATCTGATGTAGATAACCTAATAGAAATAGGTAGCCAGTCCCTAGATATAATGGCCTATCATTTAACCAAATTTAACACAAATAAAGCTGACATTATAATTAATCCTAATATATATGACATAGGAATGACTGATTTTGATAGGGTAGAGGAGTGTATTGAAAGGGGCTATAAAAGCATAGAGAATAATATTGGAATGATAAAAAACGCTCTAAAAAGTTAATATTCGACCCCAGCATTCTACAGAAAAATGGACATACCTATGTTATTGTAGATATAAGGGGTGATAAGGACATGAAAAGAACATTCTCAATTAGCCTATTTGGATATAAAAAGAGGCAAGTCAAAGACTATATCACGGGGCTTAAGTCAGAACATGAAAGTGACCTAGCTAAGCAAAAGGATCGAATTGTTGAGCTTGTAGAAGAAAACAGAAGACTAAAGGAAGAATTGAAGATAAAAAATGAAAAGATAGCCTCCCTAGATGAACAGGAAAGATATATATCAAAGGTATTAGTTGTAGCAGAAGAAAAAGCCCAAAGGATAATAGAAGAAGGGAAGAGAAAGTCGATAGAGGAGCTATACAAGCTCAAAGAAGACAAGGAAAAATGGTATGGTAAATTCCGAGAAGTCAGATCCGACTTACTGAGCTTTCTACGAATACTAGTTGAACTCTTAGATAAGTTTAGAGATGAGATTAATTATTATGCCTCACAAGAAATTAGTGATGTAGTCCTTATTGACGAAAATGACCAAGGGGAAAATGATATTGAAAAGGAAAAGAAAGTGATTGCTTAAGCAATCACTTTCTTAATGTGTCCTATATTTTATTGACTCTAGTACATCTGGGGCATGCCAGCTGCTGGTGCTGCAGGTGTTTCTTCTTCTATATCAGCTACTAAACTCTCGGTTGTTAAGACCATAGCAGCGATACTTGCTGCATTTTGTAGAGCAGACCTGGTAACCTTTGTAGGATCAATTATACCAGCTGCAACCATATCGCAGTATTCACCTTTGAGTGCATCGAAACCGTAGTTAAGATCTGTGTTGTTCTTAACCTTTTCAACGATTACTGAACCTTCAAGACCAGCATTAGTAACAATCTGTCTAAGTGGTTCTTCTAGAGCCCTCTTAATAATGTTAATACCTGTTTTTTCGTCTCCTTCAGCCTCTAGGGCTTCAACTGCGGGTATCGCCTTAATTAATGCAGTACCACCACCGGGTATCATACCCTCTTCGATACCTGCTCTAGTAGCATTTAGAGCGTCTTCTATTCTAAGTTTCTTTTCTTTTAGCTCTGTTTCAGTTGCAGCACCTACTCTAATTACTGCTACACCACCTGAAAGCTTTGCAAGTCTTTCTTGAAGTTTTTCCTTATCATAATCAGAGCTTGTTTCCTCAATTTGAGCCCTTATGGATGCAACTCTATTTTGGATGTCCTTGGAGTCGCCAGCACCTTCGACTATTGTTGTGTTCTCTTTATCAACTGTAATCATGCGTGCTTTTCCTAGCTGGTCTAAGCTTGTATCCTTAAGCTCTAAACCTAGTTCTTCTGAAATCACTGTACCACCTGTAAGGATTGCTATATCCTCAAGCATTGCCTTTCTTCTATCACCAAAGCCAGGAGCTTTAACAGCTACACAGTTAAATGTTCCACGTAGTTTGTTCAAAACTAGTGTGGCTAGTGCTTCACCTTCAACATCCTCAGCGATTATAAGTAACTTTTTACCCTGCTGTACAATTTGCTCTAATACAGGTAGAATCTCTTGAATGTTGGTTATCTTTTTATCAGTAATTAGGATATATGCGTCATCTAGTACAGCTTCCATTTTCTCTGTATCTGTTACCATATAAGCAGACAAGTATCCGCGATCAAATTGCATACCCTCGACTACTTCTAGGTCTGTGTGCATTGTTCTGGATTCTTCAACAGTGATAACACCGTCATTTCCTACCTTTTCCATAGCGTCTGATATTAATATGCCAATCTCGGGATCTCCTGCGGAGATGGCAGCTATTTGAGCTATAGATTCTTTACTTTCGATAGGCTTGCTTTGCTTCTTTAATGAGCCAACTGTTGCCTCGACTGCCTTTTGGATACCCTTGCCAAGTATCATTGGGTTTGCACCAGCTGCAACATTTTTCATACCCTCACGGATGATAGCCTGGGCTAATACTGTTGCAGTAGTTGTTCCGTCACCAGCAACATCATTTGTCTTGCTAGCTACTTCTTTTACTAACTGAGCTCCCATATTCTCAAAGGGATCTTCAAGCTCAATCTCTTTTGCTATAGTTACACCGTCATTAACGATTTGTGGTGAACCAAACTTCTTATCTAATACTACATTTCGTCCCTTGGGGCCTAATGTTATTTTTACTGTATCGGCTAGGGAGCTAACGCCCTGCTCTAGTAATCTTCTTGCTTCTTCACCATACTTAATTTGTTTGGCCATTCTTATTCCCTCCAGTATTTTTTTTATTATAAACTAATAGATATGCTGTTTATTCGACAATAGCAAGTATGTCGTTTTGTCTAACGATTATGTATTCTGTATCGTCTAGCTTAACCTCTGTGCCAGCATATTTTGAATAGATAACCTTGTCGCCGACTTTGACTTCCATTTTAACTTCTTTTCCGTCCACCATACCACCTGGTCCAACAGCTAACACTTCGGCCATCTGTGGTTTCTCCTTGGCAGAACCGGGTAATACTATACCACTTTTTGTGGTTTCTTCACTTTCTAACATTTTGATTACTACTCTGTCGCTTAAAGGCTTAATATTCATTTAGTACCCTCCTTATGAAGTTAATTTATTGTTAGCACTCGACGACGGTGAGTGCTAATCACAGTATCTAGTTTAATAAAAAGAAAAAGATATGGCAAATAGTGCAAAACACGATTTATGGCTATAAAACCCGGAAATCAGCTAATATTTCAAAATAGCTTGATAATACTACTATGATTTGCTCCATACTCTAGTTTACTTAGGATTTGCAAGATTGCTTATTCCATATAGTCACCTGTTAGTTTTTGCAGTAGTCTAGGCAGGGCATCCTTTGAATTACCCCAGGGCTTATCTTGGTTTTTATAGTCAAATTTGAGTGTAAACCACTTGATCTCCTCTTCCAGCCTATCTAGATTTTTTCTTTGTAATTCAATAAGTTCTTTTACAAAGTCTTGTTGCTTTGAGCCCCTTAACTCTTTGCTTGACATATCTAGCATTTGACCCATATGGGGCAGGCAAAAGCCCTTTGACTCATTGAACTCCTTTCTGAAATTATCTTCATGACTCCACATATAAGTGATAGTATAAGCATACCTATCTAAGGCTTGATTTATCCTATCACAGATCACGCATTGTTTAGTTTTATTTTCTATCCAATTCACAAACTCTGCCAGCTCATCATTTTTAGGCCTTATTGACAGTCTTTTTTGACCAGTGGCTTGATTTAGTTTTTTCATGGGTTTTTTCATGGTCTCTATGGTTTCCATCGTATAAGTATGGGTCATTAAGGCCAGACTTAGCCTCTTTTGAGCCTTGTAGAGCAGCTTGTTGTGATGGCCGCAAAAGCCCTTTTTGTTTACTTCTACTCTAGTAGCTGGCTCCATAACAGATCCACCAAGGAAAGAGTCTACATATGATTCCTCCGACTTCTTTTTCAAAATACAAATCGGACATTCGCTTTTTTCATGGAAGGCATCCCATACAGGTATAGTATCTATATGATATTTCATTTCCTACCTCCAACAATCGAGATTTTAAATCCATAGTATCATATCTTATCTAAATTCACCATAAATATAGGTAAATAGCTGGACAAATTATATTAGGTGAGGAGGATGACGAAAATGAGATATTCAAGGATTCGAAGGCAAGATAAAAAAAGAAGGTATGCTGTACTTCTTATTACTATAATCTTGATGTGTAGTCTTATATATATCATTTCAGCTAGTAGCCTAGGTAAATTGCTAAGCGGCCTTATTTTACCAATGGTAAATAAAGACCATAAGGTAGATATTAATAAGAATGGAGATGACCCTAAACTAGTTGTCCCTGAGGAGGACAAGGCTGAAAAGGTTACAGAAACCATTTCTACTAGCGGAATAAGTCTATATTGTATACAGATGGGTGCCTTTATAGATATGGAAAATGCACAGGACTATTCACAGACTAACAAAAGGCAAGGAGGAGCAGGCTATATTGTAGAGGACACCTATTATAGGGTGCTTGCTGTAGGCTTTAAATCAGAAGAAGATGCCAATACAGTAAAAACTCAGCTCAAGGAGGATGATATAGACTCACAAATCTATAAGATATCATCTCAGTCCATTTCCCTTCAGATAACTGCTACTCAAGCAAATGTAGATATAATAAAGTCTGCTTATCAGGTCTGGGAGGATAACTTTTATTTGCTAGAGGATGTTTTTAAAAAACTCGACAGGAAACAAATTGAAGCTATAAAGGCAAAAGATGATATAAGAGGAATTGTAGACACTCTAGTAAAAGAGAAGGGTGAACTAGAGAGTTTAAGCAGCAATCTTGAAGAAAACCAAATACTATTAGACCTTGTAGACCTATTTGAAGACACTATAGACCTACTTAATAGTATAATATCTGAAAATTCGCCAAACGATGTAGCAATTTCAACTACAATAAAGTATACTTATATTGAGCTAATGATGAAATATATGGATTATATAAATCAATTAAAAGGATAGAGGTGTACAATGTCTTTGACCCTTTCGCAAGTCCAAAATATTCTACAGGCTGATATTATAGTTGGCGAATCTATGCTTGATAAAAAGGTTGAGGCTGCCTGTGGAGCTGACCTAATGAGCGATGTCTTATCCTTTGTTGGTGACAAGACTATGCTATTGACAGGACTTAATAACCCTCATGTTATTCGTACTGCAGAGATGCTAGATGTTACTGCTATAGTATTTGTAAGAGGCAAAAGGCCAGGACAGGATATTATAGATATGGCTATAGAAAGATCTATTGTCCTTTTTTCTACAACAGCTACCTTGTATGAAGCATGTGGCAAACTATACAAGGCTGGCTTGCCAGGAAAGAGTGAAAGAACAAATGCAAAATAATACACAGGAAGATATTATAGAAATTGAATTTCCTATAAAAAGTGGAGATTTTGTTGCAGCTGGAGATGCTTCTAGTAAAACTAAAAAGCTTTTAAAGCAGCTAGGAATAGATCCTGAGATTATTAGGAGGGCAGCCATAGCCTGCTATGAAGCAGAGCTCAATCTTGTAATTCATAGCTTGGGTGGTTCTCTTATACTAACAATTACTCCATCTGAATTAGTTATCAAAACTCAAGATATAGGTCCAGGTATAGCGGATGTGGATCTGGCTATGCAGGAGGGCTATACAACTGCTTCTGATTCTGCAAGAGAGCTTGGCTTTGGAGCTGGTATGGGCCTGCCAAACATAAAACGATGTGCTGACAATGTAGAAATAGTATCTGAGCTAGGACAAGGTACCGAACTTACAATTACGATAAAAACAAATAAATAAGTTAGCAAAGAGTGATTATTTTGGAAAAGTATTATCATTCGGTAACACTAGACAAAGACAAGTGCAAGGGCTGTACAAACTGTATCAAGCGCTGTCCTACTGAAGCTATACGGGTTAGAGATGGCAAGGCTATGATAATAAATGAGCGGTGCATTGACTGTGGTGAATGTATACTTATATGTCCCTACCACGCAAAGATAGCAGTGACAGACCCCTTGTCGATAATCGACTCTTATCCATACAAGATTGCTCTCCCGGCCCCATCACTTTATGGCCAGTTTAAGGATATAAAAGATATAAATAAAATACTAAATAGCTTGATTGAAATAGGCTTTGACCAGGTTTTTGAGGTTGCAAGGGCGGCTGAATTTGTAAGTGAGTACATAAAGGAAATCCTAAACTCTGAGGGAGTCAAAAAACCACTTATTTCCTCTGCCTGTCCTGCTGTGGTCAGATTAATCCAGGTTCGTTTTCCTGAGCTTGTAAGTAATATAGTCAGGGTAGAGTCACCTATGGAAATAGCAGCTCAACTAGCCAAAAAGGAGTTTTGCGCCAAACACAATGTTTCTCAAGATCAAGTAGGAGTATTTTTTATAACGCCGTGTGCAGCAAAAATGACAAGCATAAAAAACCCCATAGGCAATGGAAAATCCAATGTAGATGGTGCCATATCAATACTTGATGTATACAGTCCAATGATAGACAAGCTTAAAAGTAACGAGGTTAAATCCTTACAAGAGGCAAGTAGGGCAGGTATCAAATGGGCTATATCAACTGGCGAGAGTTCATCCCTAGGTATAGAGAATTATCTTGCAGTAGATGGTATTCACAATGTAATCAAAGTTCTTGAAGAGATAGAAGATAACAAGCTAACAAAGTTAGACTTTTTAGAAGGGCAATGCTGTGTCGGTGGATGTGTAGGTGGACCACTTACATTTGAAAATAGTTATGTTGCAAACAATCGTATCAAACGTCTTTTAAAAGATGTTGACTCAAGCCCAGTTTCAGAAGGGGAGCTCATAGAGGCAAAGGACGAAATAATATGGAAGCTCCAAAAAGACATTATGAAAAAACCTATATTAAAGCTAGATGCGAATATAAATATAGCTATCAAAAAAATGAAGGAAATGGAGAGGATATACAGGTCACTTCCAGGGCTTGACTGTGGTTCCTGCGGTTCTCCAAGCTGCCGTACACTAGCAGAAGATATAGTTAGAAACAATGCCTCGGAGATGGACTGTGTATTTAAGCTTAGGGAAAAGGTTAGATACTTAGCAGAAGAGATGATCAAAATTTCTGACAAAATACCCACTTCACACAAGGAGGACAAGGATAATGACGCCTAGACAACTAGCAGAAGCACTAAAGCTTCAGGTAATAAACGAAGGGACTACATTTGACAAGGAACTCAGTTCAGGTGTAACCTGTGATTTACTCAGCTGGGTAATGGCTAATGGCAAAAAAGATGGGGTATGGATTACGGTACAGACCCATTTAAACATAATTGCAGTAGCATCCTTATTAGAACTGGCTTGTATTCTTATAGCTGGTGACCCTAGCCTTGATTCAAAAACCATTGAGAAAGCAAAAGAAGAAGGAATTACCCTTCTTACATCAAAGGATAATAGTTACGAGCTTTCAGGCAGACTATTTTCACTGGGGATTAGGACAAATGAAGGAAAGCAATAAAGAACTATTAGCTATTGACCTGCATATTCATTCAGCCCTCTCACCCTGTAGTGATGATGATATGACACCAAATAATATAGTAAATATGGCCTTATTAAATGGGCTAGATGCTATAGCGGTAACCGATCATAATAGCTGTGATAATGTCAAGGCAGTGACAAAGGTTGCAGGGGACAGGATTATAGTTATACCAGGTATAGAGCTACAGACTGTAGAGGAGCTACACCTACTATGTTATTTTTCATGTCTAGATCATATGTATAGTTTTGATGACCAGATTAGAAAATACTATAATGGTATGGCCAATGACCCTAATTTTTTTGGAAATCAACTCGTGATGAACGAGCATGATGAAATAATTGCTATCAAAGAACAATCACTAATATCATCTTTAAACATTTCTTTAGATGAGGCAGTACAACTTGCACGTAAATGCAAGGGTATAACTGTTCCTGCTCATATAAATAAATCATCTTACAGTATTATCTCACAGCTTGGCTTTATACCAGACTACCTCGATTTCAAATTGCTAGAATATTCACAAAAACATCATATCTCAGTTGATGAATATAAAGACTATTGCCTAATAAGGTCTTCTGATGCCCATCGCTTAGGCGATATTTTAGAGCGAACAATGCTAATAAATGTTAAAGATAAAAGTAAAAAGTCGATATATGATTATCTAGCCAACCCCTTTTCTGACTAGCTTAATGATTTTTATGCCTTTCGCCTTATAAATTGTTAAAAAAAAGACAAAAACCTATTGAAGATAGGTATGCATTGTGAGATAATTGTTAATGGTTTATACCTTTATATATTCTATCACTTAAAGGAGGGAGCTTTAATGTCTGATTTCATACAAGAAAACAAGGATAAAATCGAAGTACTACAGCAGACAATTGAAGAATGGAAGGACAAAGAAGGTCCATTGATGCCTATACTGCACAAGGCACAAGAAACATTTGGATATCTTCCACTTGAGTTACAAGCCTATATAGCAGAGGAACTGGATATACCAGTTAGCGATATCTATGGAGTAGCCACCTTTTATTCTCAATTTACAATACAGCCAAAGGGTAAGTATAATATCGGCGTCTGTATGGGTACAGCCTGTTATGTTAAAGGCGCCCAAAAGGTTCTTGATGAATTAACCAAAGAGCTTGGTGTAAAACCTGGTGAAACAACAGAGGATGGAAGGTTTACCTTAGAGGCTACAAGGTGTTTAGGAGCCTGTGGTTTAGCACCAGTAATAATGGTAAACGATGATGTTTATGGACGTCTAGGGGCAGGAGATATCAAAGAAATAGTTGATAAATACAGGGAAAAATAATTGCTATGAAGGATATATCCTTGCATATTTTAGACCTTGTACAAAACTCTATTTCAGCCAGTGCAAGCCTGGTTGAAATATATATAAGTGAAATGGTTGATGAAAAGATCTTAAAAGTATGCCTAAATGACAATGGAAAGGGCATGAGCAAGACACAAGCCGACCAAGCACTAGATCCCTTTTTTACAACAAGGACTACTAGAAAAGTTGGGTTGGGATTGCCATTATTTAAAGCTCAGGCAGAAGCCAGTGGGGGGAGCCTTAGTCTTTCTTCACAGAAGGGTAAGGGAACTAAAATAAAGGCTATTTTTAAGACCGACCACATTGACTGTCTTCCATTAGGAAATATGGCAGATACCATAGTATCACTTATACTTTGTAATCCCGAGCTAGACTTTATTTATAGACATATATATAATGGGCAAGAATTTACCTTTAACACTATGAACATAAAAGCTATGCTCGATGAGATTTCGATTACAGAAATAGAAGTGATTACTTGGATTAAAACCTACATAGGTGAAAATTTAAAAGGACTATACGGAGGTGTAAGTATATGAAGACCTTAAAGGAATTAGAAGCAATAAAGCAAAGAACACTAGATTCAGTTAACCTTAGAAAAGATAGAACAGGCACTAGAGTTGTAGTTGGTATGGCCACCTGTGGTATAGCGGCTGGAGCCAGACCTGTTTTATTGGCCTTTCTAGAAGAGGCAAAGAAAAGGAATCTCAGTGATGTTACCATAACACAAACTGGTTGCATAGGTGTATGTCGATTAGAACCTATGGTAGAAGTATATATGCCAGGTGAGGAAAAGGTAACCTATGTTAAACTAGATGCAGATAAGGTGAAAAAGATAGTGTCTGACCATATAGTAAATGGCCAAGTAGTGACAGAGTATACGATAGGTGCTGCAGAATAAATATAGCGGGGAGGTTATTAGAATGGAATTATTTCGTTCACATGTATTGGTATGCGGTGGTACTGGGTGCCATTCTTCCGGTTCTGCTGATATCATTGACAAATTTCATGAAGAGCTAAGAAAACACAAGCTTGAAAATGAAATAAAGGTTGTTGGGACAGGCTGCTTTGGTTTATGCGAAGTAGGTCCAATCGTTATAGTATATCCTGAAGGTGCTTTTTACAGTAGAATCGAAGCAAAGGATGTATCACTGATTGTAGAGGAACACCTCTTAAAGGGTAGGATTGTAAAGGATTTACTATACCATGACAAGGCTGATCACGATGAAGTAGTCAATTCATTAAATGAGGTAGAATTCTATAAAAAACAAAAAAGGCTTGCTCTAAGAAATTGCGGTGTCATAAATCCAGAAAAAATTGATGAGTATATTGCCTTTGATGGCTACAAGGCCTTAGGTAAGGTAGTAACTGAAATGACACCTGAAGAAGTTATCAACATAATTAAGGACTCTGGTCTTCGTGGTAGAGGTGGAGCCGGTTTCCCAACTGGCCTTAAATGGGATTTCACCTACAAGGCTGAGGGTGACAAAAAGTATGTCTGCTGTAACTCAGACGAGGGAGACCCAGGTGCCTTTATGGATAGGAGTATTCTAGAGGGAGACCCCCATAGTCTACTAGAAGCAATGGCAATAGCCGGCTATGCTGTAGGCTCTGATCAAGGATATATATATGTAAGGGCTGAGTACCCCATAGCAGTAGAGCGTCTAACAATAGCCATTGGTCAGGCAAGAGAATATGGTCTCTTAGGCAAGGGGATATTCGGGACAGATTTTAACTTTGATATAGAGCTAAGACTAGGAGCTGGAGCCTTTGTATGCGGTGAAGAGACAGCCCTTATGCGTTCTATCGAAGGCAAGAGGGGAGAGCCTACTCCAAGACCACCTTTTCCTGCAGTAAGAGGAGTATTTGCTAAACCGACCCTTCTTAGCAACGTAGAGACCTTTGCGAATATACCGCAAATCATCCTAAAGGGAGTAGACTGGTTCAGGTCCTTTGGTACTGAAAAGAGCAAGGGTACCAAGGTATTTGCATTAGGCGGTAATATCAATAATACTGGTCTAGTTGAAGTACCTATGGGAACAACCCTTAGGGAAATTATCTATGACATAGGTGGTGGAATACCAGGAGGCAAAACCTTCAAGGCTGCCCAGACTGGAGGCCCATCTGGTGGATGTATACCAGCAGACCATATAGACACCCCAATAGACTACGAATCCCTTGTTGAAATTGGTTCAATGATGGGTTCTGGTGGATTAATAGTCATGGATGAGAACAATTGTATGGTTGATATAGCTAGGTTCTTTTTAGACTTCACTGTTGATGAATCATGTGGAAAGTGTCCTCCCTGCCGTATAGGTACAAAGAGAATGCTTGAGATACTAAACAAGATCACTAGTGGTAAGGGCGAAGAGGGAGATGTTGAAAAACTAATAGAATTAGGCAACAATATCAAGGTCTCGTCCCTATGTGGACTAGGTCAGACTGCCCCTAACCCAGTACTGAGTACAATCAAATACTTCAGAGATGAGTATGACGCACATATAAGAGACAAAAAGTGTCCTGCAGGGGTATGTAGTGAACTGTTACAGTACACAATTGATGAGGTCCTATGTAAGGCATGTGGACTTTGTAAAAAGGTTTGCCCAACTGATGCTATTAGTGGTGAACGCAAAGTACCCCATGTTATAGATCAAAATAAATGTATCAAGTGCGGTGCATGTATGGAAAAATGCCCCTTCAATGCAATAACAAAAGGTTAAAGGGAGTGACTAGATATGGAAATGGTTAATGTAACTGTTGACGGTATCCAGGTTGAAGTTCCAAAGGGTAGTACTGCTTTGGAGGCTGCCAGGGTTGCCGGAATTAAAATACCAACACTATGCTATCTAAAAGATTTAAATGAAATCGGTGCCTGCAGAATGTGCTTAGTTGAGGTAAAGGGAAACAGGAGCCTTCAAGCTTCTTGTGTATTCCCCGTGGACAATGGTATGGAGATATCCACCAACACACCAAAGATAAGAAAAGCTAGAAAAGCCAACCTAGAGCTTATCTTATCAAATCATGATAGGAGCTGCTTAACCTGTGTACGTAGCCACAATTGTGAGCTACAAGAGCTTGCTGTAACACTAGGTGTAGATGAGCTTCCCTACGAAGGTGAAACTATAGACTATCCCCTGGATACTAGCTCACCCTCAATTGTAAGGGATCCTAATAAATGCATTCTCTGCCGTAGGTGTGTAGCTGCTTGTAGACAGGTTCAAGGTATTGGTGCAATAACAGCAGTTGAACGTGGATTTAAGACAATAGTAGCACCTATATTTGACAAGGATTTAGATGAAGTAAACTGTGTGAATTGTGGTCAGTGTATAATAGCCTGCCCTGTAGGTGCACTTAGGGAAAAGGACGATATAGACAAGGTATGGGATGCTATTGGCAATCCTGACCTACATGTTATCGTTCAAACTGCACCAGCAGTAAGGGTAGCTCTTGGTGAAGAGTTTGGAATGCCTATAGGAACTAGGGTAACAGGAAAGATGGTCGCCGCCCTTAGAAGACTAGGTTTTGACAAGGTTTTTGATACAGACTTTGGTGCAGACCTAACCATAATGGAGGAAGGTACAGAGCTGCTCAATAGGTTAAAACAGGGTGGTAAGCTACCTATGATAACATCCTGTAGTCCAGGTTGGATAAAGTATTGCGAGCACAATTACCCAGATTTCCTAGACAATCTATCGACCTGTAAATCACCCCATGAGATGGTAGGAGCAATTATTAAATCCTACTATGCAGAAAAGAATAATATAGATCCTAAAAATATTTTTGTAGTTTCAGTTATGCCCTGTACTGCTAAAAAGTTCGAAGCTGAGAGACCAGAGCTAGCAGCTACAGGTTATCAAGATGTAGATGCAGTCTTAACCACTAGAGAATTGGCCAGGATGATAAAGCAAGCTAATGTTGACTTTGTTGACTTAGAAGACGAGGCCTTTGATCCCATATTTGGTGATTCAACAGGTGCAGCAGTCATATTTGGCGCAACCGGTGGTGTAATGGAGGCAGCTCTTAGAACTGTATATGAGGTTGTTACAGGAACAACATTAGAAAATATCGATATAAAAGAAGCTAGAGGACTTGAGGGTATCAAGGAGCTTGAGGTAGACCTTGGTGATATTACTGTTAAGGCAGCCATCGCCCATGGTACAGCAAATGCAAAGACCTTGCTAGACCAGATTAGGCGTGGAGAAAAGGAATATCACTTTATTGAAATAATGGGTTGCCCAGGAGGCTGTATAACTGGTGGAGGACAACCTATAGTACCAGCTCAAGAGAGAATGGATAAGGATATAAGAGCACTAAGGGCATCTGCTATTTATGATGAGGACAAGAGCATGGACATTCGTAAATCTCATGAGAATCCTTCAGTACAAAAGCTTTATGAGGAATATCTAGGTGAGCCAAATAGTGAGCTAGCCCATAGCCTACTACACACCCATTATACAGTACGTAGCAAGTACTAAGATAAATCTTCCTTGTCCATTTTAGGCAAGGTCCAAAAGAAATAAACAGTTAAAAGAAGATGCTTTCATAAATAGAGGCATCTTCTTTTTCTTGTCAATTAGCAACTGCCTTAAGAGCTAGATGAGATTTATACTTGACCTGTAAAGACTTTCATATTGATTTACTAATATGCTAGTAGTCAAATTTAACAAGCAAATCCTGATAGCTACTGCTAAAGCTATAAAGTAATAAGTGTTTAACTAGGTATGGTATAATAGAAAATATATTATATAACATAGGATTGATAGGATGAACAATTACAGGTTAAAAGAGCAGCTAGAAAGTCTTGCTAAAAGTTTAGGTCTAGCTAAAATAAGATTTCTTCCTGCAGAAGACTTACCAGAATGGGAAAATGAAGTTAAAGTTCGAAGCCAGGCAGATGCTACAGCTAAAGCCTATTGGGAAAAAAGGAACTATTCCGGCAACTATAAAAATATCATGAAGGATGCAAAATCCTTTGTAATAGCTGCATTTCCATATATGCCCGCTAAAGATTCAAGAGACCTAAATGCACCATATTTAGACCCCCATTACTTAGCCTATCCAAAGGGGAGGGCAGCTGTTTTTGAGCTTGCTAACATGCTAAAAGAGCAGGGCTTTAAGGCGCTTGTTGATCCGCCCTTGCCAATAAAGCTAATAGCCTACAAAAGCGGTATTGGCTTGTTTGGCAAAAACGGTTTAGTCTATAACAGGGAAGAAGGGTCATTTATGTCCCTACACCTGCTACTTACCGATGCTACTTTCCCATATACGAGCCATTATAATGAGACAATCTCTGATTGTGGCACTTGTCGCTTATGTATTGATACATGTCCAAATAATGCGATTGGAGAAAATGGAAGGGTATGCATGAGCAAGTGTCTTAGGCACTATATGCTTACTTCTGAAATAATCCCTATTAATATTCGAGAAAGGATGGGCATGAGGTTTATAGGATGTGGAGATTGCCGAATAGTATGTCCAAAGAATGCTATAAAGTTCAAGAGAACAAATATAAAGCAGGCAGACTATTTTAAACTTGACATTGGGGAAATCCTAGAAAACCATAGTAATTTAAAAGAGTATTTAAAAGGCCTTGCTAAAGTGATAGGAAAAAATCTTGCAAGACCTATCCCGATTATTTCCATGGCCATAATAGCTGCTGGCAATTCAAAGGATAAGGCTTTTGTAAAAGGTCTAACTGAAACCTTGTTTCACTGGCATCCAACTATAAGGGCACATAGTGCATGGGCTTTAGCTAGACTTGCTGACAATAGTGCCTTAGATTCTTTAAACAATGCCTTGTCAAGGGAGTCAGAACACTTGGTAACTAGTGAAATAGAGGCAGCTATAAAAAAATTAGCAAGGCTTTAGTTAGAGATATAAATAGCTTTAAAAGGCAAAAAACTAGTGATATAATAGAAAAAGAGCATTTACAGGAACATTCGTTCTTATAAAAGGGGGATTTGAACTTTCTATGTCAAAATCATATAAAGCAAATGATATAAAGGTACTAGAGGGCTTAGATGCTGTTAGGATGCGCCCTGGTATGTATATCGGTACAACTGGTATCCGTGGCCTCCATCATTTGCTATGGGAGATTGTGGACAATGCAGTAGATGAGGCTGCTAATGGGTTTGGGTCAAAAATTAAAGTTATACTACATAATGACAATTCAGTTTCTGTTATTGATGACGGTAGAGGTATTCCAGTAGGCATACACGATAGCTTAAAAATCCCAGGAGTACAGGTTGTATTTACCCATTTGCACGCAGGTGGTAAATTTAACACAGACAACTATAGTTATTCGGGTGGGCTACATGGGGTTGGCGCAGCAGTCGTAAATGCCCTATCAAAGTGGCTAGAGGTTGAGATTGCCATAGATGGAACCTTATATTATCAAAGGTATGAAAGCTTTAAAAAGAATGGAAAAGACTATATAGGCCATCCTGTAACAGAGCTTGAAGTCCGAGGTAAAACAAACAAGCGGGGGACCCAAATTAGGTTTTTGCCTGATGACAGTGTTTTCCCAGACATAAAAATGGAATTTGGTACAATAGCAAAGCGGCTAAAGGAGTTAGCCTTTTTGAATAAGGGACTTAAGATTGAGCTTGAGGATGAAAGAATCTCTGAAAACAATACTAGGACCTACTGCTATGATGGTGGGATAATTGATTTTGTAGCCTATCTTAATGAGGACAAAACTACGATACATAAAGAACCAATATTTATTGATGGAGAAAAAGATGGTATCTTCATACAAATTGCCATACAGTACACTGATTCCTATACTGAGAGTATATTTTCCTATGTAAACAATATCCCTACAACTGAGGGTGGTACTCATGAAACGGGCTTTAAAATTGCATTAACAAAGGTTTTAAATGACCACATAAAAAACAATAATCTTAACAAGGATAAAAACGGCCTAAGAGGCGAGGATTTCCGAGAGGGCATAACAGCTGTAATCTCTATAAAGATGAACAATATTCAGTTTGAAGGACAAACTAAAACAAAACTGGGCAATCCAGAGGCAAGAACTGCCCTAGAGCAATTAACATCAGAGAAACTTTTAGCTTTCGTAGAGGACATTGACAATCAAGAAACAACAAAGACAATAATTGATAAGGCAATTAAAGCAGCTAAAGTAAGGGATGCGGCTAGAAAGGCTAAAGAAATAACTAGGAAAAAGAATAGCCTTGAGGCAGCACCCCTTGTAGGCAAGCTTGCCAGCTGTACAGGCCGAAACCCAAAAGAGAACGAGCTATTCATTGTTGAGGGTGACTCAGCAGGTGGTTCGGCAAAACAAGGAAGGGACAGGCGCTTCCAAGCAATACTGCCCTTAAGGGGTAAACCATTAAATGTAGAAAAGAAGCGTTTAGACCAGGTATTAGCCAACGAAGAGTTTAGAACCATTATATCTGCTTTAGGGACTGGGATAGCAGAGGACTTTAATCTAGATAACTTAAAATACAACAGAATTATTATTTTAGCAGACGCTGACCAGGACGGGGCCCATATAAGAGCAATACTTCTAACCTTCTTTTTTAGGTACATGAAGGACCTAATAACCAATGGTCATGTATATATTGGTATGCCTCCTCTTTACAAGCTTTCCTATGGTAAAACAGTTAACTATGCTTATAATGATGATGAGTTAAAGGAAATGGTAAACAAGGCAGGTAAAAATTATACTGTGCAACGCTATAAGGGCCTAGGCGAGATGAATCCAGAACAGCTCTGGGATACCACTATGAATCCTGCTAAACGCTCAATAATGAAGGTAACCTTAGAGGATGCAACAGAGGCAGATAGACTCATTACTACACTTATGGGGGACAAGGTTGACCCTAGGAGGCAGTATATAACCGCCAATGCAAACTTTAACAAGACAGACATTTTTCAAGAAATGGGGGTATAGATAAATTGGCTAGAAAAAAGACCAATCCAATAAGCGAGCAAAACCAGAACAATATAATTAACAAATCATTGGAAAATGTCATACACGATTCAATTATGCCCTATGCGGAATATGTTATCCTAGAGAGGGCATTGCCCCGTGTAGAGGACGGGCTAAAGCCTGTACAAAGAAGGATTTTATATACGATGAATGAGCTAGGCTTATCACCGGACAAGCCCTATAAAAAATCTGCAAGGATTGTGGGCGATGCTCTAGGTAAATACCATCCCCATGGTGACACCTCCATATATGACGCTATGGTAAGGATGGCACAGGATTTTAACATGAGAAATCCTTTAGTCGATGGTCATGGTAACTTTGGTTCTATGGATGGAGATTCAGCCGCTGCTATGAGATACACCGAGGCTCGTATGACTCCATTGTCCATGCAGCTTCTAAAGGATATTGATAAAGAAACGGTAAAGTTTAACCTAAACTTTGATGATACCCTAAAGGAGCCAGAGGTTTTACCAGGTAGGTTCCCCAACCTTTTGGTAAATGGATCTACTGGTATAGCCGTCGGCTTAGCTACAAACATCCCCCCTCATAACTTAGCAGAGGTAATCGATGGGGTTGTGGAGCTAATGACAAACAAGGATACAACAACTGATAGACTCTTTGAAATAATAAAGGGGCCAGACTTTCCAACAGGCGCTTATATTATAGGACAAGAAGAAATAAAAGAAGCATATGAGACTGGAAAGGGCAGAATAATACTAAGGGCCAAGGTTGAAAAGGAGAAAATCGCAGGTGGTAGAGAGCAGCTAGTGATAACTGAGCTCCCTTACCAAGTGAATAAATCAGTCCTTCTAGAGAGGATATTACGCCTTAGTGAGGACAGGAAGGGAGTATTAACCGGGATTTCTGATATCCGTGATGAATCGGATAGAGAGGGAATTAGAGCGGTAATTGAACTTAAAAAAGATGCAGATGCTGATAAAATCCTAAATTATCTGTACAAGTATACAGACCTACAAACAACCTTTGGCATTAATATGGTAGCAATCGCTGAAGGAAAGCCCCAGCAATTAGGCTTAAAAGCGATATTAGAGCACTACATAAACCATCAAAAGGATGTTGTAACCCGTAGAACTAAATATGACCTAGACAGGGCAAAGGCTAGGGAACATATTCTAAAAGGGCTTATGATAGCTGTAGCTAATATTGATAGGGTCATAGCAATCATAAGGGCGTCAAAAAACCCAAAAGAGGCAAGAAAGAACCTGGTTAGTGAGTTTCTTCTTACAGAAATCCAAGCTCAGGCAATACTTGATATGCGCCTTCAAAAACTCACAAATCTTGAGGTTGTAAACTTAGAGAGAGAGTACAAGCAAATTGTAAAAAAGATAAAAGAACTAACAGCCATTCTTAAATCCGAAGCTCTATTAATTAAGGTTATACAAGATGAACTGCTTGATATAAAGGAAAGTTTTGCGGACAAGAGAAGAACTAGGATTATTAAAGATAGCTCCAAGGCAGAAATAAAAGAAGATGACATAATCCATATAGAGGATTGTGTTGTAACCCTAACAAAGAACCAGGAGATAAAAAGTGTTCCCTTGAAATCCTTTAATAGATCCAGTCGTGATGTAGAGGTAGTTGAGACAAGGGATATGGATTATATTGAATTTTTAATTGACTCTGCAACAAACCATAGGTTACTAATCTTCACTGATGCAGGCAACTGCTATAGTATTATGTGTTCTGAGATCCCAGAAGGGAAATGGAGAGATAAGGGAGTACAGCTGCATCTTCTGCTTAATGGTTTTGACAGAAGTGAAAAGGTAATTGGCCTTGTATCAGTAGATAGCTTTGATAATGATAATACAATAATATTTTTCAGTGAAAAAGGTATGGTTAAAAAGACTTTACTAAAAGAGTATGATTCACGAGTTACAAAAATTATTGCCTGCGGTCTTAATGATGATGATAGGATTGTTCATGTGGAGCTTTCAGATGAGACAAAGGACTTGGTTATTATTACAGAAACTGGCATGTGTATCCGTTTTAGTGGTAGTCAGGTTAGTCCCATGGGAAGGCCTGCAAAGGGAGTTAAGGGAATCCAGCTAAGAAAAGAGGACAAAGTAATATTCGCAGAACAGGTAGATGATGAGGGAGAACTTGTAGTTATAACAGATAGGGGATTTGCTAAACGGACCTTGTTAGCAGATTATGAAAAGCAAAACAGAGGCGGCAAAGGCTTTAGAACCATTACTTTCCCGAGAGATAATTATAATGGAAAGATGCTAGTAAATGCTTTTTATATAAAGGAACCCTATGAGCTTATTTTGTTGCAAAAGGATGGGACCACAACAAGGCTAGATCCTGATGAGTTAGAAATCCAAACAAGGGCAGCCCATGGACAATCCGTAGTCTTAGTGATAATGGATAATGAGCTGATATCAGCCTATAGGAACTACAATTAATATGGCTAACAATAAATATTCTAGCCTGAAATAAGCAAATATAGATATGACCCTACAGGGAGCTAAATAATAGCACCCCATGGGGTCTTTTTAATTCATAAATTCTTATAAAGCAAAATATGTAGTAAAGGTATAAAGGACTACTTATTTAAAGTCATAAGTTATTAGCCTATAAAATAGAAATAATATACAGAGGTGTTGTGAATGAAGCTTATATATATTTCTAAAAAGAAGGCTATACGGGTTCTACTTGCCATATATCTAGTACTTTTATCAATTGTCTTTGTTGAGAATATCGACAAAAGGACTATTTCTGCTTTTTTAAATACTAGTAGACAATTGCCCATCTATAGTGTTGAAACTTCAGAAAAAAAGATAGCCATTTCTTTTGATGCAGCCTGGGGTGCAGAATATACTAGTGAGATTATGGACATTGTCGAGGCTAGGGGTATTAAAACAACTTTTTTTCTAGTCAAATTCTGGGCAGAGAAGAATGCTGATAAGGTAAAAGAAATAGCTCAGCGTGGCCACGAGCTAGCTAACCATTCTGCCAGTCATCCTCATATGAAAACCTTATCAAAGGAACAGATGATTAATGAACTAGTAGCTACTCAGGACAAGATAAAAGAATTAGCAGGTAATAATGCAGTTATGTTATTTAGACCACCCTTTGGAGAATACAATGACCTCTTAATAAATACATGTAGAGAGCTAGGCATATATCCCATACAATGGGATGTCGATTCTTTAGATTGGCAAGAAAAGGGTGTAGACCATATCTACAATAGGGTTGTCAATAATGTCGGAAATGGATCCATAGTTCTATTTCATAATAATGCTAAGTATATAACTCAGGCCCTGCCCTTAATATTAGATGAATTGATAGCTAGGGGCTATGAAATAGTGCCTGTTTCAGAACTAATATATAAAGATAATTATAGGATAGATCATACGGGACGTCAGATTAAAAATGACAACTGATATAAAACTTTGGTATAAGCCCTAGTAAATATGAATAAGTATAGTCTTAGGTCAGCTGATAGATGTGGGTAGGGGAAGGGAGAGAAACATGATGGTAGAATACACAACAGATAATAACAAGGTTTTAGTTGCAGGTACTATCGACTCACCATTAAGTTTTAGTCATCAGATATATGGTGAAGGTTTTTACACTTGTTTTATTGCAGTACCTAGGTTAAGCGAGTATATAGACCATCTTCCAGTAACAATTTCAGAAAGATTAATAAAAGATATTGATTTAGGGATCAACAAACCTATTCAGATCGAAGGTCAGCTAAGATCCTATAACAAATTTATAGATGGAGCTAATAGATTGGTGTTAACAATCTTTGCAAGAGAAATCACTAATGAAATTAGCCAGGATAAAAACCCAAATCAGATTTATCTAAATGGTTATGTGTGCAAGCCCCCAGTTTATCGGACAACGCCCTTTAACAGAGAAATAGCTGACCTTTTGATAGCTGTTAATAGGCCTTATAATAAATCAGACTATATTCCTAATATCGCATGGGGGAGGAATGCAAGATTTGCCCAGAATATAGCAGTTGGTGATCAAATAAAAATATGGGGTAGAATACAAAGTAGGAAATACCAGAAAAAATATGCTACAGGTGAAGTAGAAGAAAAGTCTGCCTATGAAGTATCCATCTCTAAAATGGAACTTGTAGATGACAAAACTGATGAGATATTAGATGAGAAGCAATAATAATGTTACAATTTTCCCTAGCTTTATTTACTTTTACCACTTTAATGTGTTAATATATAAAAGACAAATCCATCTCATAGATGGATTTTGTTTGAGCTTATGGCCTGACAGCTGGTATAATCAGGCGTTGGCCTGGGTAGATTAGGTCTGGCTGAGGTACACTGTTTAAACGGATTATTTCCTCAAAGGGTACTCCAAACTGTAGTCCTATTGAATAGATTGTATCACCAGGCTGAACAATATAGACCCTTGACCCTTCAGGAAGGATATCGGCTATATTTTGGCTAGGATAATAGGTCATTTTAAAACCCCCTTATTATCATACATTAATTTATGCTTATGCATTAGAAACCGTTACTAGTTTATATGCCAATTAGAAGCATAAATAGGAGGAATAGAAGTTGGGATATAGATCCAAAATAAAGGACAAGCAAGTAGATTACCTCTTTAAGGCTATATTATCCTTAAAAGACTTAGAGGAATGCTATAGGTTTTTCGAAGATATTTGCACAATAAATGAAATCAAATCTTTGGCTCAAAGACTAGAAGTGGCCATTATGTTAGAACAGAAAAAAACATACCAAGAGATAGTTGAAAAAACAGGTGCAAGCACAGCTACTATTAGTAGAGTAAACAGGTCCCTAACATATGGGTCAGATGGTTACAAGCTCATCCTAGAGAGGATATTAGATTAGTTTAACCTTATCTATTGGCTAATATTAATCCTGTATATCTTATATTAATATTTCGCCCATAAAAATCAAATAGCTTTTATCTAACAAGCATAAAGCTGGCAAAGGACCAAGTAATCAAAGTACCACTCTACTATAAGATTATAGAAAAATCAAAGCATATAACTACCCTTTAGCATTTATACAAGAAAGGCTAAAGGGTTTATTATTGTCTCAAAGGATATAGATTGATATAATACATATATTATAAAAAGACTAGGTTGTGGATAAATGACTAAAAACGATTTAGACAAAAGTTTCATAGAACTAAGAGATAGAATTATAGAATCTAGATATAATAAGCTCAATTCGATGCAAAGAGAAGCGGTCTTAACAAGCCAAGGGCCAGTTTTGGTACTAGCAGGTGCAGGCTCGGGCAAGACCACTGTCCTAACTAATAGAGTAGCCCACATTGTAAGGTATGGAGATGTATATGCTAGCCCTAATATGCCCTCCTTTAGCATTGACTTAGATGACATTGAGCTGCTTAAATCTTATTATGACAGTAGTGATGGTAATAATAATATCTCCTATGGAGAAATTAGGCCCTATCTAGAGTATAGGGGAGTTTTCCCCTCAAAGATTTTGGCTATAACCTTTACAAATAAGGCAGCCAAGGAAATGAAAACTAGGATCCATGATCTTATAGGTGACAAGGCAAATGATATATGGGTCTATACCTTTCATTCTGCTTGTGCTAGGATCCTCAGGACAAATATTGATAAGATAGGCTACGGTAAAAATTTCGTTATATATGATGATACAGACCAGTTAACCGTGGTTAAGGAATGTCTAAAACAATTAAATCTTAGTGAAAAGTACTACAATCCAAAGGTTATAAGGGCAAAGATTTCTTCCTTAAAGGATGAACTGAAAAGTCCTGATGATTATTCAAAAGAAGTAGTAGGTGACTTTAGCGAAGAGACTATAGCAAAGATATATACCCTATATGAAAAAATCCTAAAAAGCAATAATGCCCTTGACTTTGATGACCTTCTAATTAAAACCCTAGAGCTCTTTTATCTTAGGGAGGATGTCCTAAACTACTATAGGGAAAAATTCGAGTACATACTTGTAGACGAGTATCAGGACACTAACTATGCACAATATATGTTAGTTAAGCTCTTGTCGGATAGGCATAAAAATCTATGCGTTGTAGGAGATGACGACCAGTCTATTTACCGGTGGAGAGGGGCAGATATCAGAAATATACTAGAGTTTGAAAAGGACTTTCCCCAGGCAAAGATTGTTAAGCTTGAGCAAAACTATAGGTCACACCAAAATATTTTAGATGCAGCCTATAATGTTATTAAAAACAATTCTAAAAGAAAGGATAAGAGGCTGTGGACCCAAAAGCCTGGAGGAGAAAAGATTAAACTCTATAAGGCTGATGATGAGCATAGAGAGGCTGATTTTATTTGTAGGCAAATTAATAGCCATATTGAAAAAGGTGGTAGCTATGGAGATATTGCCATTTTATATAGGATGAATGCCCAGTCACGCGTACTAGAGGAATCCTTGATGAAATACGGGCTCCGATATGAAATTTATGGTGGACTTAGGTTCTATGATAGGATGGAGATAAAGGACATCATAGCCTACCTAAGAGTGTTAGATAATCCTAGGGATGATGTTAGTCTAGAGCGTATTATAAATGTACCTAGGCGGGGTATTGGTGATACTAGTTTAGACAAGCTTAAAACTCTTGCACAGGATAGGCAAGATGATCTATTTAATGTGATTCTTGATTTTGATGAGAGTGTTTTAGGCAGGTCAAGTTCTAGGATAAGAGAGTTTGCCCTTATGATGAATGACCTAATAAACTTAAAGGACAAGTTATCTCTAACAGATTTTTTAGAGGAACTTCTTGATAAAACCACTTATCTAGAATCATTAGTAAAAGAAAACTCAATGGAAGCAATGTCAAGGATTGATAATATAAAGGAGTTTGTTTCAGCAGTAAATGAATTTGAGGAAAACAACCCAGACGCTAGTCTGACAGATTTTCTAGAAGGGATTGCCTTAGTAGCAGATATAGACAGGATGGATACAGATGAGGATGGAGACACTAAGTCTATATCACTAATGACTATGCATAGCGCAAAGGGATTGGAGTTTCCCATAGTCTTTATTACTGGTCTAGAAGAAGGCCTATTTCCCCACTCAAGATCTATGGATTCAGAGGAAGAGTTAGAGGAGGAGAGAAGACTTTGCTATGTTGGGGTCACAAGGGCTAAGGAGCAACTTTACCTTACTCATACAGCTAGCAGAAGACTATATGGGAATCCAGTCTATAATATGCCATCTAGATTCTTAAAAGAAATACCTAGAGACCTTTTAGATGACCTTTCCCCGAGTGGATTTTCTACTACTTTTAATAGGGCAAATACTATTAGTAGGGCAGAATCTGAGATAAGACCAAGTGGCAGGAATCTGCTACTACAACACAAACAAGATTCAGTAGTAAGGCCAGTAAAAAAAGAAAATAGTAGATTCAACCTAGGTGACAGGGTCCACCATAGCAAGTTTGGAAACGGAACAATAGTTGCAGTCAAGGGAAATGGTGAGGACATGACCTTGCAGGTTGCATTTTTACAAGGGGGCATAAAGAACTTTTTAGCTAGCCTAGCCCCACTTAAAAAAATATAGAATGACAGGTGTTAATAATGGAATTTGATAAAGCTAAAGAGCGTGTTGACTACCTAATATCAGAAATTAATAAGCACAACTATAATTATTATGTTTTAGATGCTCCTACTATCTCAGACTATGAATTTGACCAGCTTATAAAGGAGCTAATAGAGCTAGAGGGAAAATATCCAGATCTTTTAAGAGAAGACTCACCTAGCCAGAGGGTAGGAGGCTTGGCCTCTGATTCATTTGCCTCTGTTACCCATGCAATACCTATGCTTAGCCTTAGCAATTCCTTTAATGATAATGATCTATTAGACTTTGACAAGCGTATAAGAGCCGTATTAAAGGATCAGGTTGAGTATGTAGTAGAATATAAAATTGACGGTTTATCCGTTTCCTTAGAATATGAAAATGGCTTATTAGTAAGAGGGGCCACACGGGGTGATGGTTTCACAGGAGAAGATATCACTAATAACTTAAGGACCATAAGGTCAATACCCCTTAGGTTGAATAGACCAGAAGACCTTATAGTTAGGGGCGAAGTTTTTATGAAAAAACATGACTTTGCTGACCTAAACAGAAAAAGACAAGAAGAAGGTCTCCCCCTATTTGCAAATCCTAGAAATGCAGCCGCTGGCTCTTTAAGACAGCTAGACCCCAAGGTTACTGCCTCGCGACCCCTTGACATATTTATATTTAACCTCCAGGATATAAAGGGTCGTTTTATAGGCAGCCATTCTGATGGTCTTAATATGTTAGCTGAACTAGGTCTAAAGGTAAATAATCTACTGATTAAGACAAATTCAATACAAGCTGTAATCGATACCTGCAGAGAGTGGAATACTAAAAGGTATGAACTAGACTTTGATATAGATGGCCTTGTAATAAAGGTCGATTCCTTAGAGGCAAGATCAGTACTTGGTAATACTAGTAAAAGCCCCCGTTGGGCAACAGCATTTAAGTTTCCCGCTGAGCAAAAGCTTTCAAGGATAGAGGATATAGTCATACAGGTTGGCCGGACAGGAATACTAACACCTACTGCTATATTAAAGCCAACCCTTGTTGCAGGTTCTATAATATCGCGTGCTAGCCTACACAATGAAGATTATATAAACTCAAAGGACATACGCATTGGTGATACGGTTGTCATACAAAAGGCTGGAGATATAATACCAGAGCTAGTGGAGGTAGTTATTGAAAAGAGGACAGGTAATGAGCAATCCTTTTCTTTTCCAACCCAGTGTCCAGCCTGTGGCTCTAAAGTTATGAGGATTGAAGGAGAGGCTGCAGTTAGGTGTACAGATAATAGCTGTCCTGCTCAACTTAAAAGGCTTGTCGAACATTTTGTATCGAGAAATGCCATGGATATAGACGGGCTTGGACCGGCTATAATAACCCAACTAGTAGATAGGGGTATCATAGCAGACGCAGCAGACCTGTACTATTTAGAGCTTAGCGATATGCTAAAGCTAGATAGAATGGGGCCAAAGCTTGCTAGTAATATACTCGCTGCTATAGAAAATAGTAAAGGAAGGGGTCTAGATAGGCTACTAAATGCCCTAGGTATAAGGTTAGTCGGAGAGAGGGCTTCAAGGATACTAGCAGAAAGATTTATTGACCTAGATAGGCTGATAGGAGCAAGTAAGGACCAATTAACTGCCATTGATGAGATAGGCGATAAAATGGCAGATTCCATAACTGCATTTTTTAAAGAAAAGGACAATCTAGCCTTAATTGAAAAGCTTAGAAGTGCTGGCCTTGATTTCACCTACAAAACCAGTGGCCAAGCCATAGACCAGGTTTTTTCCCAAATGACCTTTGTTTTGACAGGTAGCCTGCAAAAGCTTAAAAGAGATCAAGCAAAGGCAATTATTGAGGAAAGGGGAGGCAAGGTATCGGGAAGCGTCAGCAAAAAAACCGATTATGTTCTTGCAGGTGACAAGGCAGGCAGTAAGCTAGATAGGGCTAAGGAATTAAATATTAAAATTATTACAGAAGAAGATTTTATGAAAATGATAGGGGACATAGACACTGAGGAGTAATAGTAGATGAAGCTTAGTAAAAGGGATATAGAAAAAATCGCATATATATCAAGGCTTGACCTATCTGATAAAGAAATAGACCACTATAGACAGTGGCTAAGCCAAGCCTTTGAGTATTTTTCCATAATAAAAGAAGTCGAGACAGAAGATATTGAGCCCATGACTAGGGCGACAGAAAAGACTAATGTATTTAGGACTGATGAGCAGGTAAAAACAAATAAAGACATAGAGGGAAAGCCACTATTGAACACCCAACATGATGGCTACTTTATTGTGCCTGGAATTTTCGAAGACGATAAACAATAGTGGAGGGACAAAATGGAACTATATAAGCTCACTGTACATGAAGTAAGAGATCTAATAGACAGTAAAGCCATATCATCATCAGACCTTTTAAAATCAATATTAGGCCGTATCAATGAGGTTGAAAATAAGTTAAACTCCTTTATTACCATAGATACCGATAGTGCTCTCGACCAAGCAAAGAAGCTAGATGAGACTAGGCCGCAGGGCAAGCAAGGTTTAGACCTAGTAGGAATACCCTATGGTGTAAAAGACAATATTTCTACCAAGGATATGCCTACTAGCTGTGCATCTAAAATGCTTAGAAATTATAGGACAAATTATGATGCAACCGTTGTTAAAAAACTAAGAGATAAGGGCGCAATACTAGTTGGTAAGCTAAATCTAGATAGCTTTGCTATTGGGTCTTCTGGAGAGACCTCATATTTCACAAATACAAAGAACCCATGGAGGCTAAATAAAGTACCAGGAGGGTCTAGTGGGGGGTCAGCAGCAGCTGTAGCAGCAGACCTTATTATGTTTTCTCTTGGAACAGATACAGGTGGCTCCATAAGACAACCTGCTGCCTTTTGTGGTATTGTTGGCATGAAGCCAACCTATGGTCTAGTATCCAGATATGGCCTTTTTCCCCTTGCTTCATCCCTTGACCAGATTGGTCCACTAACAAAGGATGTTAGGGACTGTGCAATTGTATTAAATGCAATCACTGGTCATGATCAAAAGGACTCAAGCTCAATTGATAAGTATAGCTACCCTGATTATAGGAGCTTTTTATTTAAGGATATAAAGGGCTTGCGAATAGGGATCCCCCAGGAACTACTTAAAGATGCAAGTTTAGATGTAAAAAACCATATAAAAAAGGCAGCAAAGCATTATGTAGAATTAGGTGCCAAGGTAGAAGAAACATCCTTTAAGCTCAGTAAATACTCAGTCCCTGTTTACTTTTTAATTTCCTCTGCAGAGGCTGCTTCTAACCTAGCAAGATTCTACGATATCAATTACAAGTCAGAGGACCATAGTCCTCTTTCATTTGATGAAATTTATATAAAATCAAGAACTGAGGGCTTTGCTTCTAGTGTAAAGCGCAGGATAATGATAGGTAACTTGGCCTTGGAGGCTAATAACTATGAGGACTATTATTTACAGGCTACTAAAATAAGGGCCATGATAAGAAAAGAACTAGAAAAGCTATTAAAAGACTTTGACTTGTTACTGTCACCCACCACACCTAGTGTGGCCTTTAACTTTTCAAGTATGGAGAAGGATCTTTTAAATACCTATAAATGGGACGCCTCTACTGTGCCTGCAAACTTAGCTGGCTTACCAGCCATATCTATTCCTTGTGGTTTTAGCAATGACGGACTACCGATTGGTATGCAGCTTATGGGAAGACCATATGGAGAGGGCACTTTACTTATGGCTGCCCATGCCTTTGAGCAAAGCACTGACTATCATAAAAAACGTCTGCATGCTTTGGAGGTGTAGGATGGAATTTAAAAAAGCAATAGGCCTTGAGGTCCATATAGAACTATCAACATCAAGAAAATTATTCTGTAACTGTAATACAAGATTTGGAGCTAGACCCAACAGTCAATCCTGTAATATATGTTTAGGAAGGCCTGGGGCTATGCCTATTTTGAGTAGAAAGGCTGTAGACTATGCCATATTAGCTGGGCTTGCTCTTAACCTACATATTTCAGACTATATGAGCTTTGATAGAAAAGCTTATTACTATCCAGACCTACCTAAAGCATATCAGATAACTCAATACTATCAGCCAATTGGAGTGGATGGATATATTGATATTGAGACTAATAAGGGTCCAAAAAGGGTTAGGATAAAAAGGCTACACTTAGAGGAGGATGCAGGAAAGCTTATTCACCAACCAGAAAAGCAAATAACAAAGGTAGATTATAATAGGGCAGGTATACCCCTAATAGAGGTTGTTACTGAGCCAGACCTAAATACTGCAGAAGAATGCCAGACCTTTTTAGAACAGCTACGACTTATAGCCCTTTATCTTGGAATATCTGATTGTAAAATGGAAGAAGGCTCACTTAGGTGTGATGTTAATATTTCTTTAAATAGCAAGGACAGCAAGCTACATGGAACAAGGGTAGAAATTAAAAACTTAAATTCATTTAAGGCTATTCAAAAGGCAATAGAATATGAATTTGAGAGACAAAGGGAAATACTAGTCAAGGGAAGTACAATTGTAGCAGAGACTAGAAGGTGGAATGACAAATTAAAAAAGACTGAATCAATGAAAAAAAGGGACAGGGGTGATGACTATAGATATATGCCTGACCCAGAATTACCAACCATAAGGATAGGTGATAAAAGGATAAAGCATATCAGTCTTAAAATGCCTGAGCTACCAGCGACAATCTATAAGAGATTTAGGCAAAATTATTGCCTAAGTGAAAAGGATGCGAGGCTACTGCTGTCTATACCTGATCTTGCAAGGTTGTTTGAAGCCTGCCTGCTAGAGTACAATAAACCACAGGTCCTATGTAATTGGTTGACGGGTGATCTTTTAAGACTTATTAAGGAAAGTAATACTGATATAAAATCAATAAAGCTATCCCCTATGATGATAAAGGACTTACTTATTATGATAGACAATGGACTTATAAGTACGACTATAGCTAGAAAAGTCTTTATTGATATGTTTTACTCAGGTCACAAGCCACAGCTGATTGTAGAAAGGAAAAAGCTAGCCCAGGTCACAGACCAAAAGACTTTAGAGGCGGTAACAGACCTTGTTTTAAAGCAAAACAAGTCCTCAGTCAGTGATTACAAGGCTGGCAAAAAGAAAGTACTGTCATATCTGATGGGACAAGCAATGGAAAAAACTGAAGGGAAGGCTAACCCTGTAATCCTGAAAGAAATATTAACAAGTAGGCTAGACCAAAGCAAGTCCTAAGGAATTAAAGACCTTTAACTCTTGCAAAGTTTGGTTCAACTAGGCTATAATACTAAAAGACATGACTTAATATAAATACATTATTATGAGGAGTATAGTATATGGTTCTTAGTATGACTGGCTTTGGAAGAGCTAAGGCAGAGGATGAAAATATAGAAATTGAAATCGAACTAAAATCAATAAACCACCGCTATCTTGATATTAACCTAAGAATTCCTCGAAGCCTAAATTTTTTAGAGGATTCAATTAGAAGGACACTACAGAACAGTGTTAAAAGGGGCAGGATAGAGCTATACTTAAACTATAAAAATAATAATCCTGACAAGACCAGCGTTAGTTTAAATGAATCATTAGCCCAGTCATACATTGAGAATTTTAGTATTTTGGCTGATAGGTTTGGTTTAAACAAAAATATTGACCTATCAGTTTTAGCAGCTATAGAGGATATTTTTGTCGTAACTGAGTCAGAGGAGGATACGGACCTATTGACTAGGCTTGTAACTGATGCCCTAGACCAAGCCCTAGCTACTCTGCTTCAGATGAGGCAAAAGGAAGGTAGCTTTCTAGTTGATGATATACTTAAGCGTACGAGCCTTATAAATACTATACTAGATGAGATAGAAAGCCGATCTCTACTTGTAGTAGAAGAGTACCGCATAAAGCTTGAGGCCAGACTTAAAGAGTTGCTTAAAACCACTGAATTAGATGAAAATAGGTTTTCTACAGAGGTGGCCTATTACGCAGATAGATCTAATATTACTGAAGAGATCATTAGACTTAGAAGCCATATAAGCCAGCTTAAACAAACAATGGACAAGGGTGGCTCAGTTGGCCGTAAGCTTGATTTCATTATACAGGAAATGAATAGGGAGATTAATACGATAGGCTCTAAATCAGGAGATGTGGAGATAACAAATAGGGTTGTAGAGGTAAAAAGTGAGATAGAAAAAATAAGAGAACAGATACAAAATATTGAGTAACACTCAGGAAAGCAGGGAAAAGCCATATGGGTATAAAACTAATAAATATAGGCTTTGGTAACATAGTATCCGCAAACCGCCTAATTGCAATAGTAAGCCCAGAGTCAGCACCTATTAAAAGGGTTATCCAAGAGGCAAGGGATAGGGGGATGCTAATTGATGCTACATACGGCCGCAGAACCAGAGCAGTCATAATAACTGATAGTGACCATGTAATACTTTCTGCTGTCCAGCCAGAAACAGTAGCCCATAGGTTAGACAATAAAGATACCAGCACAAACAACGAACCGATAGACTAAGGGGAAAGGAAGCTATTATGACTAAGAAAGGCTTATTGATAGTGATATCAGGCCCTTCTGGAGCCGGAAAAGGAACCATTTGTAGACATTGGCTAGATAAATATCCGGATTTTATCCTGTCCATTTCTGCAACTACTAGAAAGGCAAGACACAATGAAAGGGATGGAATAAACTACTTTTTCAAAAGCCATGATGAGTTTATTTCTATGATTGAGAATAATGAGTTCTTAGAATACGCAAAGGTTTACGATAACTATTATGGTACTCCGAAAAAGTATGTAGAGGATCAGCTCTTATCAGGCAAGGATGTTGTGCTTGAAATTGATATACAGGGTGCACTTCAAGTAAAAAAATCCTTTAAAGAAGGGATTTTTATATTTATAGCACCACCCTCCATGGATGAACTTAAAAAAAGGATAGTCGGTAGGGGTACCGAAAACCCAGATATGATAGCTAAAAGGTTTAAGTCAGCCTTTGAGGAACTAAGATACATGGAAAAATATAATTATGTTGTAGTAAATGATATCGTAGAAGAAGCAGTAGAAAAAATCCAAGCAATTGTAACAGCTGAAAAATGCCGTGTAGATAGGAACAAAGAACTATATACTATGATACAAGGAGGAGTTTAGATTGATTTACCCTACTTTAAATTCACTTATGGAAAAGGTAGATAGCAGGTACACATTAGTAGTTGAGGTTGCCAAGAGGTCTAGACAATTGGTAGCTGGAGATAAACCCTTGGTAGAAGGCGGGATTAACAAGCCTGTATCAATCGCTGTAAAGGAGATTGATGAAGGGCTTATAACCTACAAACCAGTAAAGCAAGCAAACAAATAGCTAGACTATGATGCTTCAAATGGGTACTTTGTACCCGTTTTTTATTAATAATAAGTACAAATAGGGAGTGATACAAATGAATGAAACATATTATGCAGGTTTAGTTATAGAGCGTGTTTCACTCGCTATTGACAAGGTATTTCATTACAATATACCAGATGAGATCAAGGACATAATACAGGTGGGTATGCGGGTTATGGTACCCTTTGGCCACAGTAACGTACCTGCCTATGTTTACTCCCTTGATAAGGATATTGATATACCCTTAGATAAGCTTAAAGATATTAAAAAGATAATTGACCCAGCCCCTGCATTTGATGCTGACCTGATTCCTCTAATAGACTGGATAAAGGAACAATACCATTGCATGCTGATAGAGGCAATACAGTGCTTTGTACCTCCAGGTACAAAAGTAAACTTAAGAGCAAAGACTCATAGGGTCATCTATCTTGCAGATAATCAAGAGGACGTACAAGCAAGTAAGGTTCAAAGACTTAATAATAATATGAAAGCAATACTTGCGGCTTTGGAAGATGAGGATGGCATACCGGCAAAAGAACTATTAGCTAACACAGGGGCAGCTGAGTCAACAATCAAGGCATTGGTCAGGAGGGGCCTTATTAAGGTAGAGCTAGAACCCACTTATAGAAACCCATGGAAGTATGATCTACCAAGGCAAGAGCTCCACGAATATAACACAGAACAAAAGCAGGCTATTAATACTATAGTTAAGATAATGCAAAATGGTGGTGGGACAGTACTTTTACACGGAGTAACCGGTAGTGGCAAAACCGAGGTTTATATGGCAGCTTCTGAAAAAGCTATAGAAGAGGGCAAGCAAATCATAGTGCTTGTTCCTGAAATTTCCCTTACACCACAAACCCTAGGCAGGTTCAAGGCTAGATTTGGAGACCGAGTAGCAGTCTTGCATAGCAGACTTTCCATAGGTGAAAGATATGATGAATGGAAGAGGATTCAGAGGGATGAAGTTGATATAGTTGTCGGAGCTAGGTCTGCAGTGTTTGCTCCCCTCAAGCGTTTAGGTCTGATAATAATAGATGAGTCACATGAGGACAGCTATAAGTCAGATACTAGACCACGTTACCATGCAAGAGATGTTGCCATAAAAAGGTGTGAACTAGTCAAGGGACTTGTTGTACTCGGTAGTGCAACCCCTGCCTTGGATGATTACTACAAGTCACTAGCAGGTGAATACAAGCTTTCAACAATAAAAAAACGAGTAGAAAACCAAAGCTTACCACAAGTACAGATAGTAGATATGCGCAAAGAGCTATTAATGGGTAATAGAACGATTTTCAGTAGTCCCCTCTTTACTGCTATCTCTAACAATATAGAGAATAAAGAAAAAACAATACTACTTCTAAACAGGAGAGGTTATGCTCAGTTTGTTTCATGTAGGTCCTGTGGTGAGGCTATAAAGTGTAATAACTGTGATATATCCCTTACCTATCATATTCAGGGAAGAAAACTGGTCTGTCACTATTGTGGATATGAGGAACAATATCCAAAGACCTGCCCTAAGTGCAAGTCTAGCTACATAAAGCACTTTGGACTTGGTACCCAAAAGCTAGAAGATGAAATAAAGAGTTTCTTCCCAGAGGCTAAGGTCCTTAGAATGGACTTTGACACAACCTCAAGAAAGGGTTCTCATCATGAGATACTAGAGGCCTTTGCTAGTGGGAAATATGATATACTAATTGGAACTCAGATGGTGGCCAAGGGACTTGACTTTCCTGAGGTTACTTTAGTAGGGGTAATTACAGCTGATACATCCTTAAATTTACCTGATTACAGGAGTAGTGAAAAAACCTTTCAATTAATTACCCAGGTTGCTGGCCGAGCAGGCAGAAGTCACAAACCAGGTAATGTTATTGTACAGACCTACCAACCAGACCATTATTCTATAATACTTGCTGCCAAGCATGATTATAAGGGATTTTATAACAAGGAACTAGCAATCAGAAAGCAATTTGATTATCCTCCTTTTTCTCATATAATAAGAGTACTCTTGACAGGAGAAAGGGAAGAAGAACTTATTGCCTATGCAAAGGATATGCTTGCTTGGTTAAACCATAAAATAAGCAAGGACCCTTATCTGAGCCACAACCTAATGGATATAGGTGCATATCCTGCTCCTATAGAAAGAATTAAAAATAAGTACAGGTGGCAGATCCTAATACGTATAAGGACAAGCGAGGAAAGTAAACATAATTATCATTTGCTTGCAGAAAAACTACTCAAACAATATAATAGAGATGGAATAAACACGGCTTTGGATTTCAATCCCTTGAGCCTGATGTGAAATATTAATAAGCAAGGTGGTAAATATGGCTTTAAGAGATATAAAACATTATAAATATGATGAAATACTAAGAAAGAAAAGCAGACCAGTCGAGAAAATTGACGAAAAAATCAAAACCTTAATCAAAGATATGGTAGAAACCATGCGAAATGCAGAGGGAGTAGGGCTCGCAGCCCCCCAAGTAGGTATACTAAAAAGGCTTGTTATTGTAGATATAGGCCAAGGTTTAGAGGTATTAATTAACCCTACCTTTGTAAGTGAGTCAGGTGAAAACATAGACTATGAGGGATGCTTGAGCGTCCCAGGTATGAGGGGTAAGGTTAAAAGACCAGACAGGGTAGTAGTCGAAGCCTTAGATGAAAATGGAAATCTAAGACAAATAGAAGCACAAGGTTATATGGCAAGGGCCCTGTGCCACGAAATAGATCACTTAGATGGGATTTTATATATAGACAAGGTAATTGAGGGTACATTGGAGGAATTCAATTGATAAGAATTATATTCATGGGTACACCTGATTTTGCCCTGCCCTCATTAGAGGCTATATATAAAAGCGACAACAAGCTACTTGCAGTTGTAACTCAGCCAGATAGACCCAGGGGTAGGGGAAAGAAACTACAGCCCTCTCCAGTAAAAAAGTGGGCCTTAGAAAAGGGTATACCCATTTATCAACCAGAAAATATAAGACAAGATCCTAGCTTTATAAAAGAGATTAAAAAGCTAGATCCAGACCTAATAATAACAGCTGCTTTCGGCCAAATCCTTCCCAAAGCACTCCTTGATATACCAAAGCTAGGCTCTATTAATGTACATGCATCCCTTCTGCCTAAGTATAGGGGTGCTTCACCAATTCAACAGGCAATAATCGAAGGTGAAGAGAAAACTGGTGTGACAATTATGTACATGGATACTAGGATGGATACAGGAGACATAATTGCAAAGGAAGAGATTAAAATAGGTAAGGATGATACAGCAGATCAGGTGCATGATAAATTAGCCTTACTTGGTGGCAAGGTCCTCAAGGAGGTTATTTCACTTTTTGAGCAGGGCAAACCTAAAGGTGTACCGCAAGATGATGAGCTTGCAACCTATTGTAGCAAGATCAACAAATCCATGTGTGAGCTAAATTGGGATAATGATGCTCAAAAATTAAGAAACCTAATTAGGGGCTTAACCCCTTGGCCAGGTGCCTTTACCTATTATAAGTCTTGTAGGTTAAAACTCTGGAGCACCAAGGAGTGGGCTGGCAAAGACATAGGCAGAGCACAGCCTGGTACTATTGTGATCGCAAATGCAAAGGATGGTATTGTAGTAGCTTGTCGTAATAGCTTTTTACAAATATTAGAACTCCAGGCTGAGGCTGGCCGTAGAATGACGAGTCAAGAATACCTGCGTGGGAACCAGATTGATACAGGTTCTATACTCGGACGACAGGGAAGTGACTGTGACTAGAATATGAAAAAAAAAGACCAAGCAAGATATATTGCTCTAAATGTATTAATAAAAGTAAACAAAGAGGGCAAGTATTCAAATATCAGTCTAAAGGAGGCCTTGAAAAATAGAGATCTCAGTAATAGGGACAAGGCCTTTGTTACACAGCTAGTATATGGATGTCTAGAAAAGCAAATTGCAATAGACCATATAATAAGTAAGTTTGCTAGTCTAAAAAGGACCAATCCATGGATTGTAAATATCCTAAGACTAAGCTGTTATCAGATACTTTATCTTGATAGGGTTCCGGATTCGGCTGCTGTAAATGAGGCAGTTAACCTATGTAAAACAATAGGCTTGTATAAGCTTCAGGGTTTTGTAAATGGTGTTCTAAGAAATATAGTTAGAAATAAAGACAAGATATTATCAAAGGACTTTCTAAGCAAGGATAGGCTAGAAGGGCCTGGCCATAGCTTATCTTTAACCTATAGCTATCCAAAATGGTTGGCCGAAAAATGGATGCTCGACTATGGTCAAGAGATAGCTGAAATGATTATGAAAAGCCCAGATACTGAAAACTTCGTATCTATAAGGGTTAACAAAGTCCTTACTGATATTGACAAAGTAAAAAACAAGCTGTTAGAAGAGGGAGCCCTGGTAAGCAAAGGATTCTATCTAGATGAGGCCTTGAGAGTTAAATATACAAAAGATATCGAAGAGGACAGCCTGTACAAGAAAGGCCATATCACTGTACAGGGAGAGGCTTCTATGTTGGTTTCTCATCTACTAGCACCCCTGCCAGGAGAAAGTGTATTAGACGCATGTAGCTCACCAGGGGGCAAAGCTACTCACATCTGCGAACTAATGGACAACAAAGGTAGCATAAATGCATGGGATATACACGAGCATAGAGTTGAGCTAATTGAAAGAAACGCTAGTCGGATGAGGACAAAGATACTAAACCCAAAATTACATGACGCAAGAGTTTTTGATAAAAAATTAAAAGAAAAAATGGATAGGGTCTTGCTTGATGTACCATGTTCGGGACTGGGTATAGTAAATAGCAAGCCAGATATCAAGCTTAGGATTACTCCTGAGGAGATAGACAGTCTAGTAAAGCTACAGGCCAGTATTTTAAGTACATGTAGTAGGTATGTAAAGGCAGGAGGGGTCCTTGTCTATAGCACCTGCACTATAAACCCAGATGAAAATCAAAAAATGATTAAAAACTTCTTAAAAAGCAACAAAGAATTCTATTTAGACGATCCTAGACCTTATCTACCATCAGCATTAAACCTGGCTATTCAAGATGATATGATACAAACAATACCCTACCGGGATAAGATTGATGGCTTTTTTATAGCTAGGATGAGAAAGAGGTTGTAGGCTTGAACAAAAAGCAAGATTTATTAGCTATGACAATTGACGAGCTAGAGTTAATCATGGATACGATTGGAGAAAAGACCTACCGCGCTAAGCAATTATTTAGCTGGCTACACAAGGGAGTCTTGTCCTTTGATCAGATGACCAATATACCCAAATCTACAAGAGAAAAGCTCAGTAGAAACTTTTATATTACGCATCTTAAAGAGCTTAAGCAGCTAAATTCCAGAGATGGACTAACTACAAAGTATTTGTATTTGCTTCCAGATGATAATATAATAGAGTGTGTAGTTATGGAGTATAGTTATGGCACAACCCTATGTTTATCTACCCAAGTTGGTTGCAAAATGGGTTGTAGCTTTTGTGCATCAACTAAAGCAGGACTAATTAGGGATTTGACAGCAGGAGAGATGCTAGCCCAGGTCCTTTATGTAAATAAGGCTTTACTTGAAAAGGAAAAGAAAGCTATTAGGGGTCTGGTATTGATGGGCAGTGGTGAGCCCCTTGATAACTACAATAATACACTAAAGTTTTTACAGCTAGTCCATGACCCCCAGGGTTTAAATATAGGATATAGAAATATTACCCTATCTACATGCGGCTTAGTACCAGAGATTAGGGCACTAGCGGAGGAAGGGCTGAGTATCAATCTGGCAGTCTCCTTACACGCACCCAATGATAGTATAAGAGGCAAGATAATGAGGGTAGGGAGGGCCTATAGGATAAAGGACATAATAGATGCCTGTAGTTTTTATTTTAAGAAAACTGGCAGAAGGATAACCTTTGAATATGCAATGATTAATAAGATCAATGATAAGCTAGACCATGCAAAGGAGCTAGCCAACCTTTTAAAGGGTTTTCCCTGCCATGTGAATATAATACCTTTAAACCAGGTCAAGGAAAGTGAATTAAAAAGAAGTAATAATGAGTCTGTCCAGGCCTTCATAAAAATCCTAGAAGAAAAAGGGGTACAGGTAACTAGAAGGCGGGAAATGGGAGCCGATGTAGATGGTGCTTGCGGCCAATTAAGATCAACTTTTATTGCTGAAAAGCAAAAGTAGGGGGTGTTATCCTATGGAGTATGGCGTGTTTAGTCATAAGGGAAAAAATAGGAAGTCTAATCAGGACTATTATTTTGCGCCTGATACCAAGGAAGCTGACCTAAGCTTTATAATGGTCGCTGATGGTATGGGGGGGCATAATGCAGGTGATCTTGCTAGCCGCCTGACTGTAGAGTATGTAACAAATTGCTTAAAAAAAGAGTATTCAAAAAAGGTTGATAAAAAGACATTGATTGGAATTATCTATGACTCCATCAATGAAGCTAACAAGAGGATCTATACCATGGCAAAGGAAGATGAGCATTTACATGGTATGGGGACCACCCTCACCTTGGCTGTCTTCAAGGACAAAATGGTATATATCGCCCATATTGGAGATAGTAGGTGTTATATTATCAGAGGTAAGGATGTAAGGCAGGTTACCAGGGATCATTCTCTAGTCCAAGAGTTAGTTGACAATGGAAGTATAACAATGGACCAGATGCTAGGCCATCCAAAAAAGAACCTTATTACAAGGGCCCTAGGAACTGAGGAAAAAATCAAAGTAGACATATTCGAAGAGAAGTTAGAGCCAGAAGATATAATACTATTATGTACAGATGGACTAATAAACTATGTAAAACTAGATTTACTTATAAGCGACCTAGCCAATGACCTATCACCTTGCTCTCTGGTAAAGACCTTAGGTGAAAAAGCATTAGAGGCTGGTGGCAAAGATGATATAACTATAGTAGCAGCAAAATACACTAGCCACAAAAAAGAGAGGTGAACTACTTGCTAGGTAGAATACTGGGCGGAAGGTATGAATTACTCGAAAAAATTGGCGGTGGAGGCATGGCTATTGTTTACAAGGCCAAATGCCACCTTCTAAATAGATATGTTGCTGTAAAAATTCTACGGCCCGAACTAGTTGAGGACGATGAATTTGTAAAAAGGTTCAAAAGAGAATCTCAAGCAGCAGCAAGTCTCTCACATCCTAATGTAGTAAATATATATGATGTAGGTCAACAAAAGGATATCCACTATATCGTGATGGAGTATGTTGACGGACAAACACTAAAGGATTATATAAGAGAAAAGGGTAGACTAGATACAGCTGAAGCTGTAAGGATCTGCACTCACATCTGCTATGCCCTAAGCCATGCTCATAGAAATGATATAGTTCATAGAGATATAAAGCCACAAAATATCTTAATAAGCAATGATTTTAATGTAAAGGTTACTGATTTTGGTATAGCACGTGCTGTAAATGCAGCAACACTGACTATGGCAGGTTCTAATGTAATTGGTTCTGTACATTATTTCTCTCCTGAACAGGCTAGAGGTGGCTATGTAGACAAGCAGTCCGATATCTATTCTCTAGGTATTGTATTTTATGAAATGCTAACAGGCATGGTACCATTTGAAGGTGAAAGCGCAGTATCCGTAGCACTAAAGCATATCCAGGATAGGATTACACCAGTTGCTGAGCTTAACCCTGATATACCAAAAAGTGTACAGTATATAATTGAAAAGGCAACACAAAAAAATACTAGCGATAGATACAAAGATGCAGCTGAATTTATAAATGACCTAGATAAAGCCTTGATAGAGCCCGAAGGTAGCTACATTAAAAGGCCTGAAGTGGATTTATCACAAGACACACAAATGATACCAGCCTTAAGTGTAGATAACAAAAGAGCAGACAGAAAGAATAAGAGAAATCCCCAATCAAAACATAAGAAACGAAACCTACTACTTATTACTTTGTCTGTCTTGTTTTTAGTATCCCTTGTTATTCTTTTTCTCGCAGTAGGTAAAGGCATACTAGAGCAAAATACTGGCCGAAAAGAAGTAGAAGTGCCCAAAATAGAAGGCCTGAGCATTGAAAATGCAGAAAGAACTCTTGAATCTAGAAAGCTAAGATTGTATATAAGTGAATATCGTTATGATGACAAAACACCAAAGGACCACATAATATACCAGGAGTTAAGGCCAGGCATGAAAGTAAAAACAAACAGCCTGATAAATGTTTATGTTAGCAAGGGTATAGAGATGGTAGTAGTGCCCAATACCATAAGCATGTCTCAAAGAAGTGCAGAATTAGAACTAGAAAGGGCTGGCCTTGTAGTAGGACCTGCAGAGTATGTTAATAGTACTGTAGCGGCAGGAGATGTAATAGATCAAAGCATAATGCATAGTAAAGAGGTTAAAAAAGGCACAGAGGTAATATTAACCGTTAGCTTAGGCCCTGCTACCATTGGAGAATATGTCGGTCTTACAGAGGAAATAGCTAGAAAAAAGATTATTGATGACAATCTAGAGATAGGCCAGATCCATCATGAACACAACAATGAAGTTAAAAAAGGAGTTGTTTTTAAACAGTCGCCAGATGTTAATCAAAGTGTGAGTCCGGAGACAAAGGTGGATTTATGGGTTAGCCTAGGTCCTAATCCTAGCAAATCAAAACAACTTGAGATAGTGCTAGAGGCAGATATAGAGTCAGCCCAGGTAAAGGTTGTTAGGGTATTTGATAGCAAGGTTATATATAATAATAGTCATAAAATCTCAGATGGCCCCTTGATAATTCCCATTGAAGGAGCGGGCAAGGTAGACTATGACATATATATAGATGAGATATTCTGGAGGCGTGAAACTGTAGATTTTCAACAAGGAGGTTAATAGTAGCTGAATGGTTCAAAAAGGGATAATTATAAAGGGTGTAGGTAGCTTTTATGATGTGCTCACCAATGACAAAGTCATAAGGTGTAGACTCAGGGGCAGGCTTCGCCTAGAAGGAATTAGGCCTCTTGTAGGAGACAATGTTCTTGTAAGGCCAGCTACAAATGTACAAGAAGCCTCAATAGAAGAAATACTACCACGAAAAAATCACATGCAAAGGCCCACTGTATCCAATATAAGCAACCTTATTGTTGTTTTAGCTGCTAAAAAGCCAAGCCCTGACCTATTACTAGTAGATAAGTTACTAGTATATGCAGAGCATCTTAATATCAAACCAATATTGGTAATAAATAAAATTGATTTAGTCCAAGATGAATATCTAAATAGGTTAAAGAAGGAGTTTTTAAACACCGGTTATCCCTGCTACCCCATATCTGTAATAGATGGACATGGAGTAGAAGAATTAAAAAAATATCTAGAGGGTATATCTGTCCTTGCAGGACAATCAGGAGTAGGCAAGTCATCTATTATCAATGCCCTAAGCTCAAGCCATAAGCTGGAAACAGGCGAAATAAGTAAAAAACTAAATAGAGGTAGGCACACTACAAGACATGTTGAACTCCTTATACTTGACGATGGTGGCATGATCGTTGATACGCCAGGCTTTAGTCAACTTAGCCTATTAGAAATCCCTCAAGAAGGCCTACAGGATAAATATCCTGATTTTACTTTCCATAAGAGTAGATGCAGGTTTACTGGTTGCCAACACAATCAAGAACCAGACTGTGCTGTAAGAGATGCAGTTGAACAAGGCCAAATCTCACAAGGCAGGTATGAAAGATATTTAATTTTATTAGAAGACCTAGCTAAGCAAAGGAGGTACTAAAATGATAAAAATAGCTCCATCCATCTTGTCTGCTGACTTTTCCAGACTAGGTGAAGAGATAAAGATGCTAAATGAATCTGGGGCAGATATGGTACACATAGATATAATGGATGGGCATTTTGTTCCTAATCTTACAATTGGACCCTTAGTAATTGAAAAATTAAGAGGACTATCGGATCTGCCCTTTGACGTTCACCTGATGATGGATAATCCCATGGATTTTATAGATGATTTTGTAGATGCAGGAGCAAACATAATAAGCATACACGCAGAAGCCGTTCATCACCTGCATCGTAGCATAATAGCCATAAAGGAAAAGGGAGTCAAGGCATCAGTAACCTTAAATCCGTCTACACCATTAAATGTTTTAGACTATGTTATAGAGGACTTAGATATGGTATTACTTATGACTGTAAACCCTGGTTTTGGTGGTCAATCCTATATACCCTCTATGACAAGAAAAATTAAAGACCTTAGGGCAATGGCTAATAAATTTAAGCCTGATTTAGACATTGAGGTTGATGGTGGTATTAATATAGAAAATATAGGTGAGGTTGTAAAGGCAGGTGCCAACGTTATAGTATCAGGCTCTTCAATCTTTATGGCAAAGGAACCCAAAAAAATGATAGAAAAGCTACGAAATTTTGCTATGGTTTAGTAGTAAGCACAAAACTTTAATATATTTAAGTAATTTAAATATAATCAATTAAGTTCAATGGTAACTTCAGCCCCTGGCTCGAATACAATAATTCTAGGGACCTTAGATTCTATGAGCCAAGGGGAGTAGGGTAAATGTTTATTCATTTTAAGTATAGGAGGCGATCTTGTAAGCGGAATAGTTGTATCATACCTGCTATACTAATTGCTGGTGGAATAATAATAATCATCTGTATAACACCAACCTGGTTTTGGTTATTTCTACTTGGTGCAACTCTAATAATTTTGGGTTGCCTTCTATTAAAAAAATAAAAAACGTGCTAGCTTGGCACGCTTTTTAATGGCTATTATGAACTTTTAATCTTTCCAGTACGGATGCATCTTGTACATGCATTTAATGTTTTAACTACTCCATCTGACTCCATTTTTACCTTCTTAAGATTAGGAGTCCAAGCCCTTCTTCCTTTTCTGTTTGAGTGACTCACAGTATTTCCGGACATTTTACCCTTATTGCATATATCGCAGGTCCTCGCCATTTTTAAACACCTCCTTAACAAGTCAAGACAAAAGCTATTATAATCGAAATTCAATAAAACAAATTCTATTTTAACACTAGAAACGGATTTTGGCAAGAAAAGATGAGTATAAGCTAGTTGCATATTTACTTCTTATAAGATAAAATGTTATTACTTAAATTTTGTTACTAAGTACTAGTATAAAGTATAAGTAAATGATTTAATAATTCAACCTAGATTGGAGGAAGAATAATGGGAGCATCAAAAACCAATTCTTTAGGAGAAATCATAATCTCTGATGATGTATTGGCGGTTTTAGCTGGGATTAGTACAATAGAATGCTATGGCATCGTAGGGATGGCTTCTAAGAGAGCAACAGATGGACTAGTTGAGCTTCTCGGTTTAGATAATTTATCAAGAGGAGTAAAGGTATACACCCAGGATAATGAGGTTATTATTGACCTATTTATTATAGTAGAGTACGGGATTTCTATCGCAACTGTTGCCAAAAACGTCATTGAGACAGTTAAATATAATGTTGAGAAACTTACAGGTACAAAAGTTAAAAAAGTAAATCTAAAAGTAGAAGGCGTAAGGGTATAGTCTTGCCTAGCTTAAGAGGAGGTACTAATCGTTGAATCAGTTTAAAATAGATGGTGCAATGCTAAAGCAAATGCTATTATCTGCTGCACAATTTTTAGAAGACAACAAAGAAACAGTCAATGCACTCAATGTTTTTCCTGTACCGGATGGTGATACAGGAACCAACATGTCGTTAACTATGCAGTCAGCGGCAAAGGAAATATTAGCACTTAAGACAGATAAGCTAGGTGAGGTAGCCAAAGCCCTGTCGAAGGGGTCCTTAAAGGGTGCTAGGGGTAACTCAGGTGTTATACTATCCCAGCTGTTCAGAGGCTTTGCTGAGTTTTTAAAGGACTATGAACAGGTTGATACAGTCCAGTTTGCAAAAGCACTTATGGGAGGCTCAGACAAGGCTTACAAGGCTGTTATGAAGCCTGTAGAAGGTACAATGCTTACAGTAGCAAGGGTTACTGCTGAGAAGTCTGTCAAGATAGCAAATGAGACCAAGGATTTCACAGGTTTCTTTTCAAGGATATTAGATGTAGCAAAGGATACACTGGATAATACACCAAACCTGCTACCTGTACTCAAACAGGCAGGGGTAGTGGATTCAGGTGGTATGGGTGTTTTATATATTATGATGGGTGCTGCCAATGCCCTAGATGAAGATTTTGACCTTGATATATCAAGTTTTGATGCCAAGGACATATCTCTTCCATCTTTTAGCGACACTGACTCTAGCCAATCTATAGAGTTTGGCTATTGCACTGAGTTCTTTATTAAAAATCTACACCCCTATATAAAAGATGAAGATATAGAAAAGCTAAAGCAAAAGCTTGAAAGATTTGGCGATTCTATAGTTGTTGTTGGAGATATGGATCTAATAAAGGTGCATTTCCATACTAATATGCCTGGCAAGGGTCTACAGCTAGGCCTTAGATTTGGTGAGCTATCAAACATTAAAATAGATAACATGAGAGAGCAACATAGCCACAACATGGAGTACGCAGAATTAGCTATGGCTGATAATAGCCCCGAAAAAGATTTTGGTATTCTTTCAGTTGCAATGGGAGAAGGAATAGCAAATCTATTTAAGGATCTAAATGCTGACTATATCATAGAAGGTGGTCAGACAATGAATCCTAGCATTGAAGACATATTAAATGCAGCTAACAAGGTCAGGGCAAAGGAAATATTTATACTACCAAATAATAGCAATATAGTTTTATCGGCAAAGCAAGCTGCAGAGCTTAGCGATAAACCCATCCATGTTATACCGACCAAATCTATTCCCCAGGGTTTAGCTGCCTTAATCGCATACAATCCTGAATTACCAATAGATGAGAATAATAACCTTATGCTAAAGGCTATCGAACAGGTTAAGACTGGTCAGGTAACCTATGCTGTTAGGGACTCTAATTTTGATAACCAGCAGATCCAGGAAGGGGACTTTATGGGCTTATCTAATGGAACCATAATGACTGTTGGTAAAGACATTGAGACCGTAACCCAGGACTTGCTCAAACATATGGTAGATGAGGATGACGAGATAATAACCTTATTATATGGCAAGGATGCAACAGAGGAGACAACCAACCAAATTCTAGCCTTTTTAGAGGATACTTATCCTGATATAGAGGTAGAGCTTTTAGATGGAGGTCAGCCCTTGTATTATTATATTATTTCTGTTGAGTAAAGTAGTTTTACCATTGCTTCAGACGATGAGGTCAATATGTTAAAGATAACTGATAGTATAATAAAGGTAAAGGGTATAGGGCCAAAGAAGGCCTCCCTATTAAATAAACTTGCTATCTATACACTAGAGGATGCGCTAAACTATTTCCCCAGGGATTATGCAATACAAAGGGCAGTTATACCAATAGATAAAGTAAGACCTGGGCAAGATGCCTCTATAGCTGCAAGCTTTAATGGCAAAGCAGGTACTAGATATATAAAGGGACTTTCTATAACCAGTATCAGTGCAGTTGACGATACAGGCTCTATAGACTGTGTTTGGTTTAACCAGCCATATAGAGCCTTTAACTACAAAGCCGATACCCTATATTTTATCAGCGGCAAAGTCAACAAGAAAAATGGAAGCATGCAGCTACAAAATCCTCTTGTAGAAGACTACTGCAAAGATAAACATACAAAGGACGCCCTGCTACCAGTTTACAGGCTGACAAAGGGCTTAAGACAAGGGGATTTAAAAAATCTTATAGATAAGGCATTAGAGTGCCTAAAATTACAAGCCCCTTCGAATTTTGATAGCTATATAGATGGAGCAAGTAACTTGATGGGTAAATGTAAGGCCTATGAGGCCATGCATTATCCAGAGAGTGAAAAACTACTCGAATCTGCAAGGCAAAGGATTGCCTTTGAAGAGTTCTTCCATTTACAATTAAGGGCCTTATATACAAAACACTTCCTAAGCTCTAGTACTAACTCTCTTATTATTAAAGTAGATAGTGCCAAGCTTGGGCTTTTTTTTGCTTCACTAGATTTTCAATTAACAGCATCCCAGCATAGGGCAATAAAAGATATACTTACGGATTTTGCCGGCGGTAGGCCTATGAATAGGTTATTACAAGGAGATGTCGGTTCAGGCAAGACCCTAGTAGCAGCTACGGCCCTTTATGCAGCAAAACTCGCTGGCCTTCAAGGAGCTATGATGGCTCCAACAGAATTATTAGCACGGCAACATCTAGGGGCATTAGCTAAACTATTTAATAGGTTTCAGCTTAGAATAGAACTATTGGTTGGGAATATGCCATCATCAGAAAGAGACAAAGTAGTACAAGGATTAGCTGAGGGTAAAATAGACATTTTAGTAGCTACGCATGCAATCCTACAAGAGGATATAGTCTTTAAAAAGCTTGGTCTAGTTATCAGCGATGAGCAGCATAGGTTTGGAGTCAGGGAGAGGGCAGTACTAAGGTCAAAGGGTAAATTGCCTCACTTTTTAGCAATGTCAGCCACCCCCATACCAAGAACCCTAGCCCAGATCATATACGGTGACCTAGATATTTCTATTATGAATGATATGCCTAAGGGTAGAATTGCTGTTAAAACCTATTGTGTAAGATCGAGCCTAAGGGAGAGGGTGTATAGGTTTGTAAGAAATAGGGTAAAAGAAGGGGAGCAAGCCTATATAGTATGCCAGCTGATAGAAGAAAGTGACAAAATAGAGGCAATATCTGCAGAAGAACTTTACATAGAATTAAAAGAAAACTATCTAAGGGATATAGACCTAGCCCTATTACATGGGAAGTTAGAAGCAAAAGAAAAAGAGCTAATTATGGATAAATTTATAAGGGGCCAAATAAAGGTCTTAGTAGCAACAAGCATTGTTGAAGTAGGTATAGATGCTAAAGATGCAACAGTGATAGTAATTGAAAATGCAGAACGATTTGGCCTTGCCCAGCTACATCAGCTAAGGGGTAGGGTTGGAAGAGGTCATAAACAATCCTATTGCATACTAATATCTGATACAGACCAAGAACTAGCATTAGAAAGACTTTCAACCATAGTGTCTACAACAAACGGCTTTGAAATAGCGGAAAGAGATCTTGAGCTTAGGGGTCCTGGAGACCTATACGGGATAAAACAGCATGGGATTTTAGACCTTAAGATAGCAGACCCTATAAAGGATTCTAAGCTTTTTGCCCTAGCTAGTGAACATGCCCAGCTAGTAGTCAGTAATATTAGTAAAGAAGAATACAAGAAAGTACTAGAGGAGTCTTTGGCTAAAAATATGACTAAGGATATTGTTACAAGCTAGAAAATACTCCCTGAATAATGGAATAGAGTGCGGTAAATAGCTACATACAGTGAAGTAAATTAATAAAAATTTGTCAGTCTATGCTCCTTGTCCACTATTTGGTATTATGATAAAATACAAATAATACTATATCCATAATTAATTAGACAACGAAGGGTTGCAAGCATTATGTTACGGATAATCTCCGGCAAGTACAGGGGCAGATATATAAAGACCCTTAGTGAAAATAATACCAGACCTACGACCAATAGAATAAAGGAATCCTTGTTCAATATAATACAAAATCATATAGCTGCTAGCTCAGTACTAGATTTATTTTCGGGCTCAGGTAGTCTAGGCTTAGAGGCCTTGAGTAGAGGAAGTAACAAGGTAGTATTTGTAGAGAAAAATCGAAGGGCCTTTGAAATACTTAGAAAAAACTGTCTTATGCTAGATTGCATGGATTCAGTTGAACTATTAAACACAGATGCTCTAAAGGCAATACCCTATCTAGGAAAAAGCCATAAGCAATTTGATATTATCTTTATTGATCCGCCCTATGATAGCAAAATAGATCAGGATATATTCCCTTTAATTGAGGAAAACAAGCTAGTCAGTAAAGATGGTATTATTGTTTATGAACATATGACAGCTTCAACAAAGGCAGAAAAGATAGGAGCATTTGTCCAATATGACAATAGAAATTATGGTTATACAAGCATAAGCTTTTATAGAAAGGAAGGCGAAAATGCAAAGAGCAGTTTATCCAGGTAGCTTTGATCCTATTACAAATGGCCATTTAGATATTATAAAGCGTGCAGCTGTTATGTATGATGAGCTCGTCGTTGCAGTTGTTACTAATTATAGTAAAAAACCAACTTTTAGTACAGAAGAAAGAATAGCAATGATAAAAAAGTCTACAGAAGGCCTGAACAATATTAGAGTTACAAATTTTGATGGATTATTAGTTGACTTCGCTGCAGCAGAAAAGGCTAATATCATAGTAAAGGGTCTTAGGGCTGTTTCAGACTTTGAGTATGAATTCCAAATGGCCCTTATGAACAAAAAACTAAGAAAAGACATAGAGACAATTTTTATAATGACCAACTACAAGTATTCCTACCTAAGCTCTAGTATGGTAAAGGAGATAGCAAGTCTCGGCGGATGTATAAAGGACCTTGTTCCTGACTCTATATTACAAGACATAAAAAACAAATTTAAAGATTAACAAGGGGGAGTGGGCACTTATGAATATCTTAGCTTTACTAGACGTGCTAGAGGATGAACTAGAAAGAGGTATGAACCTACCCTTTACCTCCAAGGCCTTGACTGACAAGGAAAAATGCCTTGAGGTTATAAAGGATATTAGGCTTAATCTACCAGACGAGATAAAGCAGGCTGAGTGGATAAAAAAAGAAAGACAACGAATATTAGTAGAAGCACAAAGAGAAGCTGAGGCTATTACCAAGGATGCGGAGCAGAAGATTAGGGCTTTGGTAGATGAGAATGAAATAACCCAAAGAGCCTACAAGCAGTCAAGAGAAATAATTGAAAATGCTCAAAACAGCGCTAAAGAGATTCGGTTAGGCGCAAATGAATATGCGGACTCATTATTAGAAGAGGTAGAAGACTACCTAAGCAAGCAGCTTAATATTTTACAGGAAAATAGGTCTGAGCTTAACAGCAAAAGGAGATAAAGGCTACTGAGCCTTTGTTCTCTCCCTATTTATTAGGCAAAAACCCTCTAGAGGAGACTTATAGGATAAATCACAGGACCTGTTATAAACCAGAGTAGACTATCTTTTGTTAAAAGATAAGTACTTTAAGTTAATTAAGCAAACTTCGATTACTTGTAATGTCCTGCTTTGCTTACCCTATTTATAAAATAAAAGATCGTTAGTAGAATCAAAAGGAAAATTGCTACAAATAAAACTAGCTGCAATGAGGCATATAGACTCTCCTGCCAGCTAATTGGAAAAGCCCTGTTATCCTTAAATACTAAAGCTGATTCCGAATAGAATATCTTTATTACTAAATAAGATATTATTGCAGCCAAAAGACCATGAAAAAGCTTTGTCAGCATATAAAGGCCATATTTTATACCGCTTTTGCTAAGTAGAGCTATAGCCTGAGCATTAATGGACAGTCCACTCCAGCCAATAATAAAAGAAAGGGCTACAACCTTTTCTTCTAGGCTTGCAAGGGACTGACAGATTAGTCTGCTCCCTATGGTGATCTCAAAGAGCCCTCCTATAACCCCTTCTATAAGTCTTAAGTCTAACTTGAAAAGTGGCTTAGAAAGCTTTAAAAAAATATTGGCCATACTGCCTATAAAGCCAAGTTCAATTAAAAGGTTAATTACTACTGCAAACAGGACGATAAAGCCACCTACAACTAGGAGTGTACTTATTGCACTATTCACAGCATCCCCCATTAAGAGGCCAAAGGGTTTTTTTTGGCTTTTTATTGACCCTTTTATAAGCTTACTTAGGGAGCGTTGACTCTTAGGGTAGTGAATATACTGATCTTCACTTTTGTAAAACCTAAAAATAAGTCCGATAATTATCGATGCTAGGTAGTGGCTAACTAGTATCACTGTACCTCCTTCAAGACTACCGAGCATACCGACTGCTACGGCTCCTAGGATAAAAAGCGGCCCTGAAGTTGAGCAAAATGATAAAATACGTTGGGCCTCAAAGACATCAATTTTCCTGTTTTGCCTGAGCATAGATACTAGCCTTGCACCAGCAGGATAGCCAGAACTTACACTTACTATCCATACAAAGGAGGCCTGTCCTGAACAACGAAAAAGGGGCCGCATCAGGGGACTTAGAATTACCGATAGAAAATCTATAATCCCTAGACCTACCATGAGGTCTGACACTATAAAAAATGGTAATAGGGCAGGGAATACAGAGTTTAAGAATACATTAAGCCCTGACAAGGCTGAATGGAAGGCCTGCTCTGGATAGGTGATAATCAGTACAAAAAGTATCATTACAAGGATTGTGGGAAATGGACTAAGGTATTTTTTTATAGCTACACCTTTCATTATTCCTCCTATTTACCTTGAAAAGGTACAATAAGTTTATGTAATCATTAATATATGTATTACAAGGGATGTGATTGTATGATGGATAAGCCGAAAATCGGGCTTGCTTTAGGGGCAGGAGCGAGTAGGGGTATGGCCCATATTGGTGTATTACAGGTCATGGAGGAGCTAGGGATACAGGTAGACTATATAGCCGGTTCTAGTATAGGGGCCCTGGTAGGCGCTATATATGCCTCTGGAGTTAGTCCAAAGATGATGGAGGGCATAGCCCTAAATATTGATACAAAGATTGCATATGATATAAGCGTACCTAGAAAGGGCTTTATAAAGGGTAAAAAACTTGAGGATATTGTCAGACTATTGACTAGAAATAAAAGCTTTGATGAACTTGATATACCCTTGCAAGTTACTGCGGTTGATCTAGTAAAGAGTAAAAGGGTCATATTAGGCCAGGGTAATGTCGCCAGGGCAGTAAGGGCAAGCATATCAATCCCTGGAGTCTTTCATCCTGTATACATGGACAATATGGTCCTAGTCGATGGAGGACTATTAGAAAGAGTACCTGTAAATATGGTTAGAAATATGGGTGCAGATATAATTATAGGTGTTGATGTTGGACCTAAGGGTCAGCATACCCCTTCCACTAAGTTAATTGAAATCATAATTCAGTCATTTGAGGTTATGCAAATGGAGATTGCTAGCAAAAACACCATCAAGGATGCAATCATGATAGTACCCGATCTAGACTTAGAAAATCCGCTTGGCTTTGATGAAGTAGCAGAGTCAATTGAGGCAGGCAGAGTAGCTGCAATGGAGGTACTTAGCAAGGTCAAGGGTTTAACAAAGGCTAAAGAATAATGGGATTTGTGATAAAGTCTCTGCCACCTATACGAAACTCCTTGTTTTCTAATGTTAGTCCATAAATGTCAGTTGCCAGGCTATCAAAGGCAAACATTTCCCTAACCTCTTTACCATATCTATTATAGTGAGCAGGCTTGGTAATAACAGGCAGCTTAGAGCTTTTCCTCAAAGCCTTTAGCAAGGGTTGAGCCCTCTTTGAAAAGCCTAGGATACGAATATATTTTGGTCCAAGCCCACTGTTTAAAACATTAAATTTTTCCTCAGATAAATTAATCAGACCATGAAACAAGATTCGTTTTAGTCTAGTAGCAACATAGCGCTTGGTTTGTAAGAGATCAAGTAATTCACTAAAATCACTGGCTCTTTGACCACAGTCTTTTATCCTGTTTTCCAAGCCTCCTTCGATTCCCATCCATGTAGAGATTTCGTCTATGCTAGCTCTCCTGACTAAGCCTAAAATTATATTGTCAAGCATTTTTCCATTTGAGGGACCAGCACCATTTTCAAAGGCAGCTAATAATAGGCTATAAGATGCAGGAGGCAAAGCCTGCTTAACCATTTCTGACAAACCAGAATTGTATATTTCCTTGCGTATTGCACTGGCACTAGATATGCCCTTTTGGATCTGTAGCGAATTATAATCAGCTGAAATACGCCTTATGGTAACAGCTTGTATTTTACTATTTGTTCTTTTTAAGGCCTTTAAGTACTCTATGGCCAGAATTGAATTAGATCCGGACAAGACATCAACTAGTTTTTTTACTTGTTCTGCCTTTTCCCCTTTTTGGTACAGGTATTCTTCGATAGCCGCTTGCCTAGCACTTGGATAAGAAAGACCTTTGTTTAAGTTGGTCTTTAAAAAGCCCTTAAAAATATCATCCTCTTTTACTAAAATATCTGATATTATATCAAGGGGCTCTAGACTACCAATTTCACTTCCAAAACTAATATAACTAGTAAGGCCAGTGTGATTTAATAGCTGTATTCCACCATAGGCAAATAGTTCAGCTGTTTGGCTTGCATAGATGACTGGTAGTTCTATAACTAGGTCAATACCACAGCGAATAGCAATTTCTGTCCTTAGCCATTTGTCAACTAAGGCTGCTTCGCCCCGCTGTGTAAAGTTACCTGACATTATTGCTATAGTATAGTCAGGATTTACTAGGCGCTTTGATTCGGAAAGATGATAAAGATGTCCCAGATGAAAGGGGTTATATTCGGAAATAATACCAAGTACCTTCATAGTTTTTACTCCTCAAGGCTTTATTTGGATAGCGATTAGGCAAGTTGGTATATAATAATCGTAGAATCCTTGCATTAATTAAATACTATACTTTATTTAGCTATTAAACAAGCATTTAAATTATGATAAGATAGATAACGGAGCTTAGAGGATTTTGACTAAATATGTAGAAAACTAATTAGGTTGCACTCTAGCTTTAATATAACAATTAATCACATGACTTGAAAGGAGATATATAATGGGTGTTCTAGAGGGGATAAGACAAAGGGCTGCAAAGCTACAAAAGACTATAGTATTGCCAGAAGGTTTTGAACCTAGGATTATAGAGGCAGCTGCTATGGCAACTGAAAGTAAAGTTTCAAAGGTTATTCTATTAGGAAATCCTGAACAGATTCGGTCTAATTCAAAAGGAGTTGATCTTTCAGGAGTTGAAATTATAGACTACTTAAACTCAGACAAGATGGATCTATATGCAAAAGAACTATTTGAGCTTAGAAAGCATAAGGGGATTACTATAGAAGACGCAGGCAAAATGCTTAAAGACCCCTTGTATTATGCAGTTATGATGGTAAAGATGGGTGATGCTGATGGTATGGTAGCAGGTTCAATCAATTCCACTGCTGATGTACTAAGACCAGCATTGCAGATAATAAAAACAGCTCCTGGTATTAGAGTAGTATCTAGCGTCTTTTTCATTGAGCTACCAACAGATGAGTATGGTCATAAAGGAACTCTAATTTTTGGTGACTGTGGTGTTAACCCAGACCCAAATGCAGAGGAATTAGCCGCTATAGCAGTCAGTACAGCAAGAACTGCCAAGCAGGTAGCATTAATGGAACCTGTTGTAGCCCTATTGTCTTATTCAACAAAGGGAAGCGCAGTCCATCCTAGAGTAGACAAGGTTATAGAAGCTACAAAACTAGCCAAGCAAATGGCGCCAGAGTTTATGATAGATGGTGAGCTCCAGGGTGATGCAGCCTTGGTAGAAAAGGTAGGACGACTAAAATGTCCAGATAGTCAGGTCGCAGGTAGGGCAAATGTCTTGGTATTCCCTGACCTTGATTCAGGCAACATTGCCTACAAGCTGACCCAGTATTTAGCTGGTGCCCAGGCTGTAGGTCCAATTTGCCAAGGTTTTGCAAAACCAATAAACGACTTGTCCAGGGGATGTTCACCCCTTGATGTAATGAACGCAATTGCAATAACAGCTGTACAGGCTGAAATTTAAGTTGGAGGCATTGAGATGAAGATACTTATTATAAATGCAGGTAGCTCGTCCTTAAAATATCAATTAATAGACATGGACAATGAGAATGTACTTGCTAAAGGAAATGCAGAACGGATAGGAATAAAGGATTCGCTGCTTACCCACGAGGTCATGGGCAAAGAAAAGTTCAAAATCAGTAAAAACTTTAATGACCATACCGAAGCCATCAAGGAGGTTATAAAGACCTTGATATCAGCTGACAAGGGTGTTATTACAGATATGTCTGAGATTGGTGCGGTTGGTCATAGGGTAGTACATGGTGGTGAGAGATTTAAAGAATCGGTTCTTATTGATGATGAGGTAATGGATGCTATAAGGGCAAATATTGACCTGGCACCACTACACAATCCAGCTAACATAATGGGAATAGAGGCTTGTATGAAGATCATGCCAGGTGTACCCATGTCAGCAGTTTTTGATACTGCCTTCCACCAGACAATGCCAAGAGAGGCTTTCCTTTATGCTATACCCTATGAGTCTTATCTAAAACATGGCATTAGACGCTATGGATTCCATGGAACTTCCCATAAATATGTTTCTTTAAGGGCAGCTCAAATACTAAACAGACCCATAGAGGAACTTAAAATAGTAACGTGCCATCTTGGAAATGGTTCAAGTATAGCAGCTGTTAAGCACGGTAAATCCATAGATACAAGTATGGGCTTTACCCCCTTAGATGGTCTACCCATGGGCACTCGTTCAGGTAGCATAGATCCCGCAATTGTAAGCTATTTGATGGAAAAAGAAGACCTAACCATAGATGAGACAAGTGAATACCTAAACAAGCAGTCGGGCGTACTTGGTATTTCAGGAGTAAGCAGTGACTTTAGAGATTTAGCAGATGCTGCAGCTGACAATGTTGAAAGGGCTAAACTAGCCTTAGAGGTATTTAATTATCAGGTCAAAAAATACATTGGAGAATATGCCGCGGCTATGGGTGGTATAGATTGTGTAGTATTTACAGCGGGAATAGGCGAAAATACTCCTGCAATACGAGAAGAATCCTGCCAAGGTTTAGAGTTTCTAGGTATCAAGGTTGATCCTGTCAAGAATAACTCAAAAGAAATTCAAACCAGTAAAGAAGGAATAGTATCAACAGATGATACACCTGTAAAGGTACTAGTTGTCCCAACAAACGAAGAACTAATGATAGCAAGAGAAACCATAAACCTGCTCAAATAGACTAGTCAATGGATGCTTGACATATACTACAAGTATTCTATATAATTATATTTTGGAGGCTAGAAATAGGTTCAGATCGCCTCCTTGATGAGGTGAGTACCTTGAAAATTAACCTTACTGAAATTCTACTGGAGACAGGCTCCAGTCTAGAATTTAACAAAGATCTATATCTTAAGGATTTTGTCTGGCAAAATGAAAACGTCAGCTTTAAGGGGCCTTTGGCTATTAGTGGCAGTATACAAAATCTAGGTCATGTCTTGAGTTTAAAGGGGTCCGTTAGGTCTACACTTATCCTAACATGTAGACTATGCCTAGAGGATTATGAATATGAACTCAAGCTTGACTTTGAAGCAAGGCTAAAAAAGGACTCTAACCAAGATGATCCAGACTACTTTACCTACACAGGATATGAGATAGACTTAACAGATATCATGATGGAGTATATCATACTAGAACTACCCTCAACCAGGCAATGCAGTGATAAGTGTAGGGGTCTATGTTCAAGCTGTGGTATAAATAAAAATATCCATACTTGTGATTGTATCAATCATATAGGTGAAGATACGGAGCCGGAGCTAGACGAACGTTTCAAGGCATTAAAGGACTACTTATCCGCCCAAAATAAGGAGGTGTAAAGATGGCAGTACCAAAGCAAAAGCAATCAAAAGCTAGAAGAGATAAGAGAAGAGCAAACTGGAAAATGAGAGCACCTGGTATAAGTGAATGCCCCCAATGTGGTGAAACCAAGCTTTCACACCGCATATGCAAACACTGCGGTTACTACAACAATAAGAAGGTTGTTAATAAAGAAGACTAAAAAAGGCTACCCGATAAAGGGTAGTTTTTTTATTTTCAAATTTATATTGCATTTTCTAGAAAATATCTATATACTATATTTTAATACTAGGTACTAGTATTAGATGTAAATATAAAATTGTGGAGTGAAAGGCATGTCAAAAAGACCACTTCCTAAACGGGAAAGGCAGAGTCAGCTTATAGAGAAATTAAAAGAGGACCCCTTTATAACAGACGAGGAGCTTAGTGAGGATTTTAATGTTAGTATTCAAACCATTCGCCTTGATAGGCTAGAGCTTGGAATACCTGAGCTTAGGGAAAGGATAAAAACCGTTGCCTCAGAAAACTATAGCAAGATTAAAACCATAGGGGCCAGGGAAATAATAGGTGAGATTGTTGATATTGAGCTAGGGAAAAGTGGTATCTCCATCCTAGAAACCACAAATGATATGGTATTTGAAAAAACCCAGATAGTAAGGGGTCACTATATATTTGCTCAGGCAGAGTCTTTAGCTATAGCTGTTATAGATGCCAAGGTAGCCCTAACTGGTGTTGCAAACATAAAATACAAAACCCCAATCTATGCAGGTGACAAACTTGTAGCCAAAGCGCATGTAAATCGGATAAGGGGCAACAAATACTTTGTATGGGTATTTATAAAGGTCAGACAAGAAGAAGCATTTAGGGGCAAATTTATACTAGTTTCAATAGATGAGGATAGGAGTGAGTAGATTGAAAATTCTAGTAGATGGAATGGGCGGCGACCATGCACCTGGCGAAATTGTTAAAGGGTGCGTAGAGGCTTCTTTAGAGTATGACATTGATATCACTTTAATAGGTGATGAAAATAGTCTAAAAAGTGAACTAGAAAAATTCAGCGCACCAATGAACCGTTTTAATGTTATACATACAAGCCAGCAAATAACCATGGATGATAGCCCAGTTAGTGCTATAAAAAGCAAGAAGGACTCATCAATGGTAAGGGGCTTTGAGTTATTACGCCAGGATCCATCTAGAGTCTTTGTATCAGCAGGTAATACAGGAGCCTTGATGGCTGGGGGACTACTCAAGGTAGGTAGAATCAAGGGTATAGACAGGCCAGCTCTAGCCCCTATACTGCCCAACCGCCAGGGCCATAATTTACTTATAGATGCAGGAGCAAATACAGAAGTTAAACCTATCAATCTAGTGCAATTTGCAATAATGGGTTCAATCTATATGTCCAAGGTTTTAGGTATAAAAGAGCCTACAGTTGGCCTACTAAATGTAGGCACTGAGGAAAGCAAGGGCAGTGAGCTTTACAAGGCTGCCTACCAGCAACTAAAGAAAATAGATACTATAAATTTCAAAGGCAATATCGAAGCTAGAGATATTCCAGCAGGAGCAGTAGATATAATAGTATGTGATGGCTTTACAGGTAACATAGTCCTAAAGTATACAGAGGGCTTGGCCTACAATCTATTCTCCATGCTAAAGGAGCAAATGACAAAGACCCTGACTAGAAAGCTAGGAGCCCTACTTATAAAACCGGGCTTAAAAGGCTTTAAAAGCAAATTAGACTATACGGAGACAGGGGGAGCTCCTCTTTTAGGTATTAATGGTGGAATAATTAAAGCCCATGGTAGTTCAAATGCCAATGCCATAAAAAACGCAATTAGACAAGGCAAGCTATTTTTAGATAATCAGGTGCTTGAAAGCATCAAAAACTCCATTTCGCTTTTGAAGGAGGAATAATCTTGGAGCTTTTCAAAGCAGGTATAATAGGAACTGGTTCTTTTGTACCAGATAAGCTAATAACAAATAAAGACTTAGAGAAGATCGTTGATACAAGTGATGAATGGATTACCACAAGAACTGGCATAAAGGAAAGAAGAATAGCAGACAAGGCTATAGCATCTTCAGATATGGGGACAAATGCTTCACTTAAGGCCCTAAAAGCAGCAGGAATCGGTGCCGAAGAAATAGACCTGATTATTGTTGCAACAGTGACCCCAGATATGAACTTTCCTTCTACTGCTTGTATCATACAAAATAATATAAAGGCAACAAGGGCTGCTGCCTTTGATGTAGAGGCCGCCTGCTCTGGCTTTATCTACGCCCTTGCAATAGCTGAGCAATTTGTTGCTACTGGCTTTTACAAGAATGTCTTGGTCGTTGCCTCAGAATGCTTGTCAAGGTTTGTAAACTGGAAAGACCGCAATACCTGCATTCTCTTTGGAGATGGGGCAGGAGCAGTTGTGATTAGTAGGGTAGATAAAAAATATGGAATACTTTCATGTCACCTAGGGGCAGATGGTAGTGGCAAGGACTTACTTAGCCTAAAGGCTGGTGGTTCAAGACAGCCAGCATCCCTAGAAACGATTGAAAAGAACCTACATAGTATCCATATGGAGGGTAGTGAGGTATTCAAGTTTGCTGTTAAAATTATGGCTGCTGCAGCCAATGAAGCAGCAAAGCTAGCTGGCCTGACTAGCCAAGATATAGATTATTTAGTACCCCACCAAGCGAATATCCGCATAATCGAAGCTTCAGCAAAGCGACTTGGGATAGATAAAGAGAAGCTTTGGATTAATCTTGATAAGTATGGAAACATGTCAGCAGCTTCGATACCAGTTGCCTTGGACGAAGCGGTAAGAGCAGGCCAAATTAAAAAAGGAGACCATGTATGTCTAGTTGGCTTTGGAGGTGGCCTTACATGGGCTTCGACAATGATTAGATGGGCAATATAAAGGAGAACATTATGAAAATAGCTTTTCTTTTTCCAGGCCAAGGTGCCCAATATATAGGAATGGGCAAGGAATTATACGATAATTATCAAATAGTTAAAGAAACCTTTGATTTTGCAGATGAGGTCCTGCAAGAAAAGCTGAGTGAGCTTATTTTTACAGGTTCACAAGAGGACCTAGTTAAAACCCAAAACACTCAGCCAGCGGTTTTAACATTCTCTACAGCTGTAGCCTGGCTATTAGAGTCACTAGGGATAAAACCTTGTATGGTTGCCGGCTTAAGTCTAGGTGAATATAGCGCACTGACCTATTCAAGAGCCATCCTATTTAAGGATTCATTACCCCTTGTACGTAAAAGAGGATATTTCATGGACCAAGCAGTCCCTGCTGGTAGAGGAAGTATGGCAGCTATAGTGGGTCTTGATGAGGAAAATCTATTGCCATGCCTAAAAGATGCAGAAAATATAGGTCATGTTCAAATTGCAAACTACAACTGTCCTGGTCAATTGGTCATCTCTGGCCAGACAGAGGCAGTATTAAAGGCTTGTGAACTGGCAAAGACTGCAGGTGCAAAAAGAGCTATACCACTTAAGGTCTCAGGCCCCTTCCATTCCACTCTTTTAAAAGAGGCAGGAACTAAGCTTGCCAAGGAACTTGAAAAAATAGATATATTGACCCCTCAGCTAGAGCTTGTATCAAACGTTACAGCTGAGCTGGTAGATACTCCAAGTCAAATAAAAGACCTGCTAATAAAACAGGTTTCCCACCCAGTTAGATGGGAGGATTCCATTAGATTAATGCTTGAAAAAGGTATAAACACCTTTATTGAGTTGGGTCCTGGAAAAGCACTTAGTGGCTTTATGAGAAGGATAGATAAAAGTGTTAATGTATATAATGTAGAGGACATAAATACACTTGAATCAACTTTAGAAAAGTTGGAGGCGATTATATGAGCTTAAAAGGGAAAACAGCAATTATAACAGGAGGATCTAGGGGAATAGGCAAGGCCTGTGCTATCTATCTAGCAAAGCAGGGGGCAGACATTGTCTTTAATTATTCTAATAATTCAAGCATGGCAGAAGAAACAGCTGACGAAATTAAAAATCTAGGTGTTAAGGTACAAGCAGTCAAGGCAGATGTAAAAAGTAGCCAAGACATAGATTACTTATTTAACCAAGCATTAGAGAACTTTAATAGTATTGATATACTAGTTAATAATGCAGGAATAACTAGAGATACTCTCCTTATTAGGATGAAGGAGGAGGACTGGGACACAGTACTAGACATAAATCTAAAGGGTGTTTATCTAACCTGCAAGGCTGCAGCTAAACATATGATGAAAAAAAGACAGGGAAGGATCATAAATATTTCATCGGTAGTTGGTATAACTGGTAACCCTGGCCAGGCTAACTATGCAGCATCAAAGGCAGGTATCATAGGCTTTTCTAAATCTATAGCCAAGGAACTAGCCCCTAGGGGGATCTTGGTCAATGTAGTTGCTCCTGGCTTTATTGATACAGATATGACTTCAGTTTTAGGTGAAAAGGTAAAGGACAATATACTATCACAAATACCCTTAGGCCGTTACGGTAGTCCCGAAGATGTAGCAAAACTTGTTACTTTCCTTGCCTCAGATGATAACCAATACATCACAGGTCAGGTTATTAATATTGACGGCGGAATGCTTATGTAATAATATTTATTGATAATAATAGATATTACTATCAAGCAAGTATATGAAGGGAGGTGAAAGCAATGTTTGACAAGATAAAAGACATAATTGTAGAGCAACTTGGGGTTGAGGCTGATACAGTTACTATGGACTCTTCCTTTATAGATGACCTAGGAGCCGACTCACTGGATATAGTCGAACTTATTATGGCTCTTGAAGAGGAATATGATATGGAGATTCCAGATGAAGAAGCCGAGAAGATCAATACTGTAGGTGATGTTGTCGATTACATCAAAAAGAACTCTTAATCGCACTTATACATGTCGGGTTCCCAGTCAAACTGGGAACCCAATTTACTAAAGCAATCATTATTAATTATTAATTTTATTCTAAGAAATAGCGGAGGTATTTATGAACAATAGAGTTGTGATAACTGGGCTAGGAGTTATAAGCCCCCTTGGCAATGATATAAAGACTTTATGGGAAAACATAGTCAAGGGCGAGTCTGGTATAGATATAATCTCCCGCTTTGAAACAGATAAATTTGACACAAAGATAGGTGGAGAGGTAAAAGATTTTGATCCCCTTAATTATTTAGATAAAAAAGAAGCCAGACGTATGGACAGGTTTACCCAATTTGCCTTAGCTGCTACTGATTTAGCGGTCAAGCATTCATGTCTTGATGCTGATAAGGTCGATCCTAATAGATTTGGTGTTATAATCGGGTCTGGAATTGGCGGTATAGAGACATTAGAAAAGCAAACAGAGATACTTTTAGAAAAGGGTCCAAAAAGAATTAGTCCTTTTTTTGTACCTATGATGATAGGTAATATAGCAGCAGGACAGATCTCAATTTACCACAATGCTAGAGGTATTAATTCAACAGTGGTAACTGCTTGTTCCTCATCAACTACAGCTATAGGAGAGGCCTATCATGCAATTAAATATGGAAAGGCTGATGTTATAATTACTGGTGGTACAGAAGCGCCCATCACCCCTCTAGCCTTGGCAGGCTTTAACGCTATGAAAGCTCTTTCTACAAGAAATGACGATCCAAAAGGAGCTAGTCGTCCCTTTGATTTGGATAGGGATGGTTTTGTAATGGCTGAGGGTGCAGCAATTTTGATACTGGAAAGCTACGAGCATGCAGTAAAAAGGAATGCACCAATAATAGCAGAATTGGCTGGTTATGGCTTAACAGCAGATGCATACCATATAACAGCTCCTGCCCCTGGAGGAGAAGGTGGCGCCAGGGCAATGGAGGAGGCTATTAGGGATGCAGGGCTATCCTACAAGGACATTGACTACATCAATGCCCATGGGACCTCAACACCCTACAATGACAAATTTGAAAGCCAGGCTATAAAAACAGTTTTTAAGGAACATGCCAGCAAGTTAGCAGTCAGCTCTACAAAGTCAATGACTGGACACCTGTTAGGAGCAGCAGGAGCAATAGAGGCAATATTGACCGTTCTTGCAATTGAGAATGATTTTATACCAGCCACGATTAACTTAACAACCAAGGACCCAGAATGTGATTTGGATTATGTACCCAATAAGGGCAGAGATGCTAGAATAAATATAGCAATCTCAAATTCATTTGGCTTTGGAGGCCAAAACTCAAGTATAATAATTAAAAGATTTATAAAATAGGGGCCTAGAGCCCTTTTTTTATACCTATAATTGATATTTTACTCTATTTCATTTTTTAAATCACAATTACTTTCATTAAGGCCCGGCGGGCCCAGCTAAAGCTTTGAACTTTATAATAGGCTTTTATTGATAAAATCTACCTTTGCCTTTATAATTATCATGTAGATTATTGTTTAAAGGATGTGACCTGCTTTAAATGACAAGGCTTGATAGGTCTGAAGACCCACTCTTAGGCGAGCTTTCAAAGGTACTTGCTTATGACTTTAAGGACAAGGACTTAATTAAAACAGCTATAACCCATACTTCTTTTGCAAATGAAGCACGTGGTAGGGTAGACCATAATGAGCGGCTTGAGTTTCTCGGAGACTCAGTGCTTAGCTTAAGCGTTAGTGAATTTATATATAAAACCTATCCCAAGCTACCTGAGGGATCTATGACCAAGTTAAGGGCAGGGGTAGTATCCGAGTTTACACTAGCAAAGATAGCAAAGTCCATGGGACTAGGCAAATATCTGAGGCTAGGTAAGGGCGAACAGATAAATGGAGGCAGACATAGGGATTCAATCCTGGCGGATGCTTTTGAAGCTATTATTGCTGCTATATACTTAGACGGTGGTTTAGAGCCTGCCAAAGAATTTGTTATAAGGCAGCTGGCAGATTCGATAAAAAGCCTTTCCAAAAGCGATGGTAGCTGGGATAGCAAGACCCTATTACAGGAACTACTTCAGGTCTCAAATAAGGCTGATATTAGGTATGAAATTATTGCAGAAGATGGCCCCGACCATAACAAGAGCTTTACAGCTCAAATCAGCAATAATGGCAAAATTATAGGGACGGGTCAAGGAAAAAGTAAAAAGGAAGCAGAGCAGATGGCAGCTTACAATGCTCTTAAAAAGATAAATGAAGAAGAATTTTAAAATTGTCCCAGTCTTTATACCTATGCTAGGCTGTAAGTTCAAGTGTGTGTTTTGTAACCAACATATTATTACAGGTCATAAGGATGCTGCATTTAAGCAAATTGAATCCCAGATAGAACAAGGTATGGCTCATATAAGCAAAGACAAACCCTGTGATGAGATCGCCTTTTTTGGAGGGAGCTTTACTTGTTTACCAGTAGCCTTTCAAAAGCAAGTCCTAGATTTGGCGAAGCCATATATAGATAAAGGCCTAGCAAAGGGAATTAGGATATCTACTAGACCAGACTATATTGATACAGCCAGTCTGGAATTACTAGAAGATGCCAATGTAACCACAATAGAGCTAGGTATACAGTCTACAAATGAAAGGGTTCTTTTTCATAGTGGTAGAGGGCATACGGTTTCCTGCATTTTTGACTCTGCTAGACTCATAAAGGATAAAGCTTTTAAGCTCGGTCTACAGATGATGGTAGGGCTCCCTAAGGACACAAGGGAAATCGCCATAAAAACAGCCAGCGATATAATAAGCCTAGAACCTGATTATGTGAGAATTTATCCGACACTAGTACTTAAGGGATCAAGTCTAGAAGAAATGCTAAAGACTGATGATTATAAGGCCATGTCATTAGAAGAAGCTATTGACCAAGTATGTCATCTAAAGATCATGTTTGATTACAATGGTATAAAGGTTATTAGGACTGGATTACAATCAAATGAAGACCTAGATTTAGGTAGAGGCTTGGCAGAGGGTCCCTATCATCCTGCCTTTGGTGAGCTTGTCGAAAGTCAGATATTATATAAGTGGTTTAAATACGCAATAGACCAGTTAATAGGAAAGGCTAGAGCTAAGATAGAGATAAACGTAAATCCAAAGGACCTATCTAAGGCAATAGGGCAAAGAAGGGCCAATTTAAGCAGGCTAAGACTTAAGTACCCAGCTAGCCAAATTACTATAGGGGCAAATGATTCTATAGAAAAAGAAGAAATCCTAATGATAGTTGGGCATGAGCAGCTTAAGATTACAAAGCTAGAGTTTTACGAGAATTATTTAAAGGCTAGTGGCTAAAAGGCTAAAGTCTATCTATTTAATACATAGAAACATATTACACAAGATCTAGGGGTGGATGGGTTGATATTAAAGAAACTTGAGATTTATGGATTTAAATCCTTTGCAGACAAGATTCATATGTCCTTTGATGGGGGGATAACTTCAATAGTTGGGCCAAATGGGAGTGGAAAGTCCAATATTGCAGATGCTATTAGGTGGGTTCTTGGAGAGCAAAGTGCTAGATCCCTTCGTGGTAATAAAATGGAGGATGTAATATTCTCAGGAACCCAGGTTAGAAAGCCCTTAGGTTACGCACAAGTTTCTATAACGCTCGACAATAGTGACTTTGTCCTGCCTTTGGAATATACAGAAGTGACAATTACACGTCGTGTTTTCCGTTCTGGAGAAAGTGAGTATTCTATAAATAAGAGTCCATGCAGGCTAAAGGATATAACAGAGCTTTTGATGGATACTGGTATAGGCAAGGAAGGCTATTCGATCATAGGTCAGGGTAGGATAGACGAAATACTGAGTAACCGGTCAGAAGACAGAAGATATATCTTTGAAGAAGCTGCAGGAATTGTAAAATATAAAAGTAGGCGAAATGAGGCTGAAAAGAAGTTAGACAAGACCCAGGAAAACCTTCTAAGGGTAGAGGATATTATTCAAGAACTTGAGCAACAACTAGAACCACTAAAGGAACAGTCTATAACAGCAAAGAAATATTTAAATCTGAGAGACCAGCTCAAGCATTTAGAAATTAATTTATTTCTCCACCAATATGAAAGACATAGTAAAAAAACCGAAAGTCTAAAAGAGCAAATAGACCTCCTATCAGATCAGATAAATAATAACAAAGCTGACTACAAAGAAAAAGAAAAGGTTAGGGACGTCAAGGCTCTTGAGATAAACAAAATCAAGGAGAAAATCGATGCTCTCCAGCAAGAACGTTATGAGCTTATCAATCAAATAGAGAGGATAAGGGGTGAGCAAAGACTTCACCAGGAAAAGCTTAGTCAAATTGAAAGAGATAATAATAGGCTAATGGATGAAACTGAGGCTGAAAATAAGGAGCTAGAAGAAAGGGATATAGAAATTAATTCTCTGACCCTTTTAATAGAGGAAAAAAAACAGGCCTTGAAGCTAAGTGAGGAGGACCTAAATGGCCTAGTTCAAAAGCTGGCTGAACTCGAAGCTGACCTTAAAGATAAGCAAGACATAGTTGATAAGTCTAAAGGTAATATAGTTCATGTACTAAACAAAATATCACAGGATAAGGAAAGCCTTACTAGGTATCAAACCATAAAAGGCAATTTGGACTCTAGGCTTGCAAAAATAAAGGAGCAAGTCCTAGAAAAGGAAAATAGTAAAGAAAAGCTTAATCAGGAACTAGATAGTTTACATAATAATATTATGTCTACTAAAGCAAAGGTTGACGAAAAAGAAAGCAAAAAGCAAGACATTATGCTTGAAATAAGCACCACTAAGCAGACCCTAGGCCAAATGGATAATGAAATCCAATTAAAGAGACAAGAGATAGAGGGACTCAGGTCTAGACACAAGCTATTAGAGGATATGCAAAAGGGCTATGAAGGCTACAACAAGAGTGTGAAAGATATACTCAGGGCTTGTAAAAGCAATCAAGACATGGCCAAGAGGGTTCAGGGGACACTTGCAAGTCTAATAGATGTACCAAAAAAGTATGAGCTAGCTATAGAAACTGTACTAGGGCAAAGCCTGCAACATATTGTTACAGACCAAGAGGAGGATGCTAAATACCTTATTGATTATCTAAAGAAAAACAAGCTTGGCCGTGCTACTTTTCTACCCATATCTTCAATAAGACCAAGAACACTAAACAAAAAGGAAGAGGGTGTATTAGAATACAAGGGTTGCCATGGTCTAGCTAGTGAATTTATAAAGTGTGACAAAAAATATAAGGACATAGTAGACAACCTTTTAGGTAGAGTTATAATAGCAGATGATCTAGAAGAGGCCATAAGGATGGCCAGAGACCATTCTCATACATTTAGAATTGTAACCCTAGGAGGAGACCTTATAAATCCCGGTGGTTCTATGACCGGCGGTAGCAAGGCTGTGAAGGGCATTAGTCTACTTGGAAGAAAACGTGAGCTAAATGAGCTTACAAGCAAAATTAAAGATGAGACTAGCAAGCTGAAAAGTATACTTGAAAAGCAGGAGTCATTATATAAAAAGCACCGTCAGAATAAAGACCTACTAGAGGAGATAGAAAATTCACTAAGAGAAATTGTTCTAGACCTTACCAAGAGCCAGGAAATATACACCAATAGCCTTGCCCAGCGAAATCGACTAGACCTTGAGATTAGAGACTTGAATAATGAGGAGACCAGCATAAAACAAGACTTACAAGACCTAGAGAAACTAATTAGCGAAACTACTAATAGTCTGTCAAGGCTTGAAGAGGAAAACACTAGTATAAGCCAGGGAACTAAAAAGCTAGAGGATACTATAAAAGAACTAATAAATGAGAGAGATATAATTAACTCTAAGCTAGCAGACTCTAGGGTAATGCTTGCAACGGCTGAAGGAGACATAAAGGCTATAGATGATGAAATATCTAGGCTTAATAATGAAAAGAAGCGAAAGTTAGAGAGTGTAAAAAATAAAAAAGCCCTTTATGAGGCCAATATAAAAGAAAAAGACCAGCTAGTTGCAAGAATCAAGGACTATGATAAGGAAATAGAAACAGCCAATACTAAGGTCCTAGAGCTAGAAGGCCAGACTAAAACTCAAAGAGATGCCTATTTAGAGGGTGAAAAACTATTATTAGACTTAAACAATAGTATAAAATCCTGGAATCAGACTATAGAAGAGCTTACAAGCAAAAAGCACCAGTTTGAAGTACAGCTTTCTCGTATTGAAGCTGAGCTTGAGAATTTTCAAAACAATATATGGAATGAATATGAGATAACCTATAATAATGCTCTATTATTCAAGGATGAAAGTTTGTCTTATACAAGGATTAGGCAGGATATCCAAAGGTTAAAAACAAGCATTAATGAACTTGGTAGTGTAAATGTAAACGCAGTTGAACAGTACAACAGAATAAATGAAAGGTATAGTTTCCTGACAAGTCAACGAGATGACCTTATTGCTGCCAAGGAAGACTTAGAGCTAGTGATAAAGGATATAACTTCAAGCATGGAAAAAAGATTTAGAAAGGAATTTGCTATAATAAATAAGCACTTTGGAGATACCTTTGCTGAGCTTTTTGGCGGTGGTAAGGCTGAACTTTTGCTAGAGGATGAGCAGGATATACTATCATGTGGTATTGAGATAATAGCTCAACCACCTGGTAAAAAACTGCAAAGCCTATCCCTACTTTCAGGTGGAGAAAAAGCGCTAACTGCAATAGCAATACTATTTGCAATACTACGTCATAAACCTTCACCCTTTTGTGTATTAGATGAGATAGATGCTGCCTTAGATGAGTCAAACGTCTACCAGTTTAGTAGCTTTATCCAAAATCTAAAGGACACACAATTTATTATTATAACCCACCGCAAAGGCACTATGGAGGCCAGTGATGTTATGTATGGTATAGCCATGGAGGAAAAGGGTATATCAAAATTAATATCTGTCAAGTTCGAAGATATGGTAAGCTAGGCTTAAAAGGGTTAAACTATATAATGGTTAGAGTATGGAGGCGTAAAAGTGGAAGAAAAGAAAAGCATATTTAAAAAGATGAAAGAGGGTCTTAGTAAAACACGAAAGGGTATTACAGGGAGGATAGATGAACTCCTAAGATACTATAGAGAAATTGATGATGATTTTTTTGATGACCTAGAGGAGACCCTTATTATCTCAGATATTGGATATGAAACTAGTAATAAAATTATAGAGGACCTAAGGAAACGGGTAAAAGATGAAAAAATCGGTAATGTAGACCAGATTAAAGCTATCTTAAAGGAGAATATTAGCCAGATCTTAGAAAAGGATAGCAAGGGACTAGATTTGCCATCACCTACTGTTATACTAGTAGTAGGTGTTAATGGGGTAGGTAAAACTACTACAATAGGCAAGCTTGCTAATATCCTAAGGTCCAATGGGAAAAAGGTTTTACTGGCAGCTGCTGATACCTTTAGGGCTGCGGCAGCAGAACAGCTTGAGATCTGGGCTAATAGGGCAGGTGTAGATATAGTACGCCACAATGAGGGAGCTGACCCGGCTGCTGTAGTTTACGATGCTATACAGGCAGCCAAATCTAGAGACAGGGATGTCCTTATCTGCGATACTGCAGGCCGACTGCACAATAAGAAAAACCTTATGAATGAGCTGGAAAAGATTAAAAGGGTTATTGACCGGGAAATGCCTGAAGCCCACAGAGAAGTCCTATTAATATTAGATGCGACTACTGGACAAAATGCCATAAGCCAGGCCTCAATGTTTAAGGATACTGTAGGTATAACAGGTATAGTTCTAACCAAACTCGATGGTACCGCCAAGGGTGGAGTTGTAATTGCGATAAAATCACAACTTGACATCCCCATTTACTATATAGGTGTTGGAGAACAGATGGACGATTTACAGCCCTTTGACCCTCAAGCTTTTGCAGAAGGATTATTTGAGTAGATAAGTGTTGACTATCTTATAAATACATAGTATAATTTCATCGTTAAGTATTTACCCTTGACGGCCATTTATAGGATAGTGATAATGATGGAAAAGCATAGTAGGTATACCCTTCTCCTAGATCTTTATGGAGAGTTACTTACAGAAAAACAGCGTAGCCTTATAGATCAATACTACAACTATGATCTATCAATGCAGGAAATCGCTGAAAATGAGGGCATTAGCAAGCAGGCTGTTTATGATTCTTTAAAACGGTCTGAGCAAAGCCTAATGAAAACCGAGGAAAAGCTAAAGCTACTTGAAAGACACTTGGCCATGGAAGAGGACTTTAAGAGCCTTTATAAAAAGCTTGATGCCATATGCCAGGAAAAGACTAAAGAGGCTTCAATCGCGAGCCTTTGCGATATAAAAGATGAGCTAAAGCTTTTAATTAACAAATATACAGGAGGTTGATGTCTTGGCATTTGAAGGACTATCAAACAAGCTCCAATCCGCTTTAAAAAAGCTAACTGGTAAGGGTAAGCTCAATGAGAAAGACGTAAAGGCAGCTATGAGAGAGATTAGGATAGCTCTTCTAGAGGCAGATGTTAACTTTTTGGTAGTAAAAGATTTAATTAAAAAGATAACTGACAGGGCGGTTGGCCATGAAATCATGGAGAGCCTTACCCCAGGTCAGCAGGTAGTCAAGATAGTAAATGAAGAGTTAACCAAGCTAATGGGTGGTAGCCAAAGCAAGATAGCCACAGCCCCAAAGCCTCCAACGATAATCATGCTAGTAGGACTTCAGGGTGCAGGTAAGACGACCCATGCAGGCAAGCTAGCCTTACACTTTAAAAAGCAAGGTAAGAGCCCTCTACTAGTGGCCTGTGATATATATAGGCCTGCTGCTATAAAGCAACTTCAACTAGTAGGAGAAAAAGTAGCTGTTCCTGTTTTTGAGCAGGGACAAAAGGACCCGGTATCTGTCGCAGAGCAAGGGATCAAGTATGCCAAGGACCACCAACATGATTTAGTCATCATAGATACTGCAGGCCGACTTCATATTAACGAAGAGCTAATGGATGAGCTAAAGTCTATAAAAAAGACTGTAAAGCCCCATGAAATTATTTTGACAATCGATGCTATGACAGGACAAGATGCGGTAAATGTTGCAAAGTCCTTTAACGAAGACCTTGGTATTGATGGACTAATCCTAACCAAGCTTGATGGTGATACCAGAGGTGGAGCAGCTTTATCAGCCAGGGCAGTAACTGGCAAGCCAATAAAGTTTTCAGGAATAGGCGAAAAGCTCGAAGACCTAGAGGTATTTCACCCTGATAGGATGGCATCTAGAATACTAGGTATGGGCGATGTCCTTACAATAATAGAAAAGGCCCAGGCTAATATAGACCTAAAAAAAGCCCAAGAACTAGAAAAAAAGCTTAGGACTCAGACCTTTACCATGGATGACTACCTAGAGCAGCTAGAACAGGTACAAAAAATGGGCTCCATAAATGATATTTTAGCAATGCTACCTGGTGCAGGGGCAAAAAAGCTAAAAGGCTTAAAGATGGATGAAAAACAGATACCACGAACCCAGGCTATTATAAGATCAATGACCAAGCAGGAGAGGACCAATCCATCCATTATAAATGCTAGTCGAAGAAAAAGGATAGCCCGCGGTAGTGGCACCCGTATACAGGATGTTAACCTATTACTAAAGTCCTATGACGAGTTAAAAAGACTTATGAAGCAGATGACAGGTGGAAAAGGAATGAAAAGAGGTAGATTTAACCTACCCTTTATGTAAGCCCTTAACGGTAAACAACCGATTATGGATATATACTAAAGCAGTGGAGGTGAATTAAATGGCAGTTAAGATCAGACTAAAAAGAATGGGAGCAAAGAAAAAACCATTTTATCGTGTAGTTGTTGCTGACTCCCGTTATCCCAGAGATGGTAGATTTATAGAGGAGATTGGTTATTACAACCCAAACACCGATCCTTCCGATGTAAAAATTGATGCCGACAAGGCAAAGGAATGGTTGAGCAAGGGTGCACAGCCAACCGATACCGTAAGAGCGCTCTTAAAGAAAAATGGCGTTCTATAGGAGGTTTTTTAAATGGTTGAATTACTAGAATATATTGCAAAATCCCTAGTTGACAACCCTGATCAGGTAGAGGTAGAGCAAGTCGAAGAAGAAGACATCATAAGGCTAGAGCTCAGGGTTGCCCAAGAAGATATGGGGAAAGTAATAGGAAAACAAGGCCGTATTGCAAAAGCTATTAGGACTGTTATAAAGGCAGCAACGGCCAAGGAAAAGAAAAAAGTAATTGTAGAAATTATCTAAGGGTTGGGGATACTCAATCCTTTTTTCTTTAAAGGAGAAGGTAGAGATGATGACCTATTTATCTATAGGTTTGGTCCTAAAGCCTCAAGGCTTAAAGGGTGAGCTAAAGGTAAAGCCTTTAACAGAAGACCCTAAACGTTTTGATAGACTAGACTATGTTCTTATAAAAGACGAGTCAAAAAAAGATAATGTATATATAGAACATAAGATAGAAAGATCAAGACACAGCAAGGGCTTTGTCTATCTAAAGCTTGAACAGATAGATTCTATAGAAGATGCTGAAATTCTTAGAAACCAATACCTATGGATACCACGAGAGCTTGCTATTAAACTGCCTGAGGATACCTTTTTTATAGGTGATATAATAGGATGCACAGTAGTTACTATAGAAGGCAAATCATTAGGTCAGGTAAGCAATGTTATCAAAACAGGTAGTAACGATGTATATGAGATAAAATCTAATGGGGGACAGCTACTATTACCAGCTATAAAAAAGGTAGTAAAAGAAGTAGATATAAATGCAGCTAGGATTGTGGTCGATCTTACAGATATGAAGGGATTGTTAGATGATGAGGATTGATATACTAACACTATTCCCAGAACTATTTAAACCCTTTATTTCCACGAGTATTATGGGAAGGGCTATAGAAAACAATTTAGTCAATATAAATACCCATAATATACGAGACTTTGCAAAGAATAAACACAGGCAGGTTGACGACTACCCATATGGAGGGGGTGCTGGCATGGTTATGGCAGTACAACCACTCTATGATGCCCTTGACCATGTAATTGGGCTACATGATTTAAAGCCTACAATTATATATTTATCACCCCAAGGCAGGGTACTAGACCAAGCAATGGTAGCAGACTATTCAAGACATACAAATATCATCTTGTTATGTGGCCATTATGAAGGTATAGACCAAAGGGTAATAGATAAATATGTTGACCAGGAGATTTCTATAGGTGACTATGTTTTAACAGGCGGAGAACTAGCGGCCATGGTATTTGTAGACTCAGTAACCAGACTTATACCTGGAGTTTTAGGCAGTTCAGATTCAATCTTAGAAGAATCTCATACCAACCATCTACTTGAATACCCCCACTATACTAGACCTAGCAATTACAAGGGTGATAAGGTCCCTGAGGTCCTCTTATCAGGAAACCACAAGGAAATTGACAGGTGGAGGAGAACACAGAGCCTAAAAAACACCCTAATAAAAAGACCAGATATGCTTAGCAAAGCAGAGCTTAGTGATGAGGATCAAATGCTATTAAAAGAACTAAAAGAACATAAATAAATACTTATTGCACGCTTAAATATCATGTGGTATAATCAAGCGTATGATTACGAGCGGTCCGCTTTCCTTGATAAAGGTTATGAACGCTTTTGAGAAGGAGGTTGAGGAACCTATGGATATTATCAGAACATTAGAAAAAGAACAGATGAGAACAGATCTACCAGATTTCGCAATTGGAGACACAGTAAGAGTCTTTGTAAAGGTTGTAGAGGGTAGCCGTGAGAGACTTCAGGCCTTTGAGGGTCTAGTCTTAAAGCGAAATGGTGGCGGTATCAGTGAGACCTTTACAGTTAGAAGGTTATCTTATGGTATCGGAGTAGAGAGAACATTTCCCTTACATTCTCCAAGGATAAACCGTATTGAAATCGTACGTAGGGGTAAGGCAAGGAGAGCAAGACTATTTTATATCCGCGATAGAGTTGGTAAAGCGGCAAAAGTTAAAGAAAAAAGACTATAGTCAAAATGTATGGGACTGCTTAATCGGTCCCATATTATTTTTATAGGCAATAGCTAAAAAGCATGCTATTTAATCTTGTTCTAATCTAAGAAGGCTAATAATGAATTGCCCACTATGAAACTTCACTATAGAAATGGGGTGTTACTTTGAATATTAACTGGTATCCAGGTCATATGGCAAAGGCAAGGCAAATGATGGTGGAAAACCTTAAGCTAGTAGACATGGTTATCGAGCTAGTAGATGCAAGGACACCTGAGTCAAGCTTAAACCCTGATTTTGAGCAGCTTTATCAAAACAAGATAAGAGTTATAGTACTAAATAAAAAGGACTATGCTGATAATAAAAAGACTCAACTATGGCTAGAGCATTTCACCAGTCAAGGAATCAATATTTATACTGTAAATGCCCTAGATAGTAAAGATGTAAGGTACTTAAAGAACAAACTCTTCGAGTTAGCAGATAAAAAACGAAATGAAATAAAAAAACGCAAGGGTATAAATAAAACTATAAGGGCTATGGTTGTAGGTATCCCAAATGTAGGCAAATCAACCTTAATAAATAGCATAGCAGGTAGAGCAAAGGCGAAAACAGGTGACAAACCAGGTGTCACAAGGTCAAAGCAATGGGTAAAGATAGGACCTTACTTTGAGCTTATGGATACTCCTGGTATGCTTTGGCCAAAGCTTGATAATAAAACAATAGGGCTCCACCTCTCTTATATAGGGTCTATTCGAGAAGAAATACTTGACCCAGTAAAGCTGGCTGTTAACCTACTTGAGGAAGTCAAGACCCTATATCCAGATGCCCTAAAGACAAGATTTAAGTTAGAAGATACAAATCTACCCGGCTATGACTTATTAGAACTTATAGCTAACAATAGGGGAATGCTAATGGCTGGTAACAAAATAGACACAGAAAGGTGTGCTACCACCATACTAAGAGAGTTTAGAACTGGACTTATTGGTGATATCACACTTGAATTACCCCAAGAAAGTAGCTAGGACAGGGTAGAAGATAAATCATAATTAGAAAATAAATAGTGTATAAGAACACCCCTCCCACAATATTAAAGGATATTTGAAAAAGGTATCGAATATCTAGAATAAACGGAGGGGTTTTGTGTGTTAAATGACTTAACAATTAAGCAAATCCAAGAATTGGTAGACGAAGAGGGTTTAAATGAGGATTTACTAAATAAACTAAAACAAGATCCAAGAAAAGGTGTTAAAAGGATTTTACAAAATGCAATTATAAAAGAAGAGACTATACAAAAAGCTAGAGAAAAATCAATTCAGCTAATGAGCTTTGAAAATAAGATCTGGGCCAAGGGCTATGAGTATATAGGAGGCATTGATGAAGCAGGCCGTGGGCCATTAGCTGGACCCTTGGTATCAGCCTGTGTAATCCTACCAAAAGGACTTGTTATTGAGGGTATAGATGATTCAAAAAAGCTCTCAGCAAGCAAACGTCAATTTTTCTATAATATGATCAAAGACAAGGCTATCTCAATCGGCCTAGCCATTATAGACCCTACTAGGATAGATGAGATCAATATCTACAAGGCCACATTAGAGGCTATGCAAGAGGCGGTTTATGCCTGTAATACAAGACCTCAATACCTGCTTATAGATGCTATGGAACTAGATAATGTGCCTATACCACAAGAATCTATCATATCCGGTGATTCAAGGTCCCAGTCAATAGCTGCAGCATCTATAATAGCAAAGGTTACAAGGGACAGGATTATGAATGAACTTTCAATAATCTACCCCGAATATGGATTTGAAAAGCACAAGGGTTATGGAACAAAGGCTCACATAGAAGCTATTAAAAAACTTGGTCTAGCTCCAGTACATCGCCGTAGCTTCACAGGAAAATTCGCCTAATCTGGAGGATTTAAATGCTGGCAAAGGTTAAAAGTACAGGTCTATTTGGAATAAAGGGATATATTATTGATATAGAGGTTGATATATCAAATGGATTACCAAGCTTTGATATAGTTGGCCTAGCCGATACTGCTGTAAAAGAATCAAGAGAACGTGTACGGGCTGCAATAAAAAATTCTGGCTTTAACTTTCCAGTAAAGCGTTTAACCGTTAACATGGCACCCGGAGACACAAAAAAAGAAGGGTCTGCCTATGATCTAGCTATTGCTGTAGGTATATTAATGGCAACTGGTCAGATAGAAAAAGATAATAGCTTAGATCCAATTTTTTTAGGAGAACTATCACTAGATGGTTCAATTCGACCTGTAAGTGGTGTACTCCCCATGCTTTTATCGGTTTCTGATAGGGAAAGTCAGGTGGTATTACCAACAGAAAATGCTGCAGAAGGCAGCCATGTTAAAGGTATGTCCATATTTACCTTCAAGAACCTAAAAGAACTAGTAAACAGCATAAATAGTCAGCAAGAGCTTGTACCATATACTATAGGAAAACATTTTAACAAGAAAAAAGAAAGCAAAAAAGTATTAGATTATATAGATGTAAAGGGGCAAGAGGCAGCCAAAAGAGCCCTAAAAATAGCAGCAGCAGGTGGCCATAACCTCCTTATGATAGGCAGTCCTGGTACTGGCAAGACCATGCTAGCAAAAAGACTACCAACTATACTACCAGACCTTGATTATTCAGAAGCTCTTGAGATAACGAAAATCTATAGTGCGGCAGGTGTCCTTGATACTGCTAGGGGCCTAGTAGAAGAAAGGCCCTTTAGGGCACCTCATCATACCATTTCAAATGTAGCCCTTGTAGGCGGGGGACAAGTGCCAAAGCCTGGTCAGATTAGCCTAGCTCATCATGGCGTATTATTCTTAGATGAGCTTCCCGAATATAAAAGAGATGTACTAGAGGTCCTAAGACAACCCCTTGAAGATGGTCAGATTGTAGTATCTAGGGCTAGTGGCACAGCAGTCTTTCCTGCAAAGTTTATGCTAATTGCCAGTATGAATCCCTGTCCTTGTGGCTACTTTGGAGACCCAAACAAGGAGTGTACCTGTACACCAGGTCGCATCAGTAGATACCTGAGCAAAATATCAGGACCCTTGCTTGATAGGTTTGATATACATTTAGAGGTCAGTCCAATTCCCTTTGATAAACTAACTAGCCAAAGAAATGGAGAATCTTCAAGTCAAATGAAGGAATTCGTGAATAGGGCTAGAAATATACAATTAGAAAGGTATAAAGATCAGGGTATATACAACAATGCGCAGCTTAGCTCTAAAAACATAGAAAAGTATTGTAGCCTTACTCCTAGTCAAATTAAAATGATAAAAGCTGCTTTCAAAGCCCTATCTCTTAGCGCAAGAGCCTATGATCGGATACTTAAGCTAGCAAGAACCATTGCAGATTTGGATGGTTTATACAAAATTCAGGACCATCATTTAGCAGAAAGCTATACAATATAGGAGTCTAGATAGGGAGTATTGGACCTAAAATATAAATTTATCAATATATTGTAAATGCCTATTGTAATCCTTGGAAAAATGTATTATTATATATGCACAAGATATCATAGGTATTTTATCTAATTATCTAAAAATAGACAAATACATTAAATAATATATAAAACTAAAAGGCTGTTTCGTAGCCAAGGGTATAACTTACAGCAGTTAGATATAAAAAATAGCAAAGGGGAATGACTATGAGGCTATTTAGATCCATTGAAGACAATACCAACAAAATCAAAAATGAGGAACCAGCTGCTAGGCAAAAACACAAGCACGATTTTCTTGTAGTTGATGACTCCAAGTTTTCAAGGAGTATATTAACTGACATTTTAAGAAATGAGGGCTACAATATAGTTGGAGAAGCTGGAGATGGTTTCGAAGCGATAGAGCTGGCGAAAGAAAAAAGGCCGAACTTTATCTTTATGGATATAACTATGCCTAATATGGACGGACTAACAGCCGCCAAGGAGATAATCAAAGAAAACCCCGATGTTAATATTATCATGTGTTCTGCCCTAAGCCAAAAGAAAATCATCGTAGAGGCTATCAAGGCAGGTGCCAAGGATTTTGTTATAAAGCCCTATAAAAAAGAAAACATCTTAAATGTTGTAGACCTACATATGGAAGCTGACAAAAAGGGCCAAGTTATTCCATTTAGGAGCGACAACCACCTTAAAAAGGTCAAAAAGGACTACGAACCCTCTACTGCTCAAATCAAAGATGAGGAAAATCTCAGCCTAGATGATATGATTTCAAAAGAAATAGATATCATTTTCGAAACCTACCAAAATGATGAGGACAGGGTAGAGCTAGTTGATGATCCTGCCTTAGAACCAGTAGGACAGGTTACAAGTGAAGCAAGCCTAGATATCGTACAAGATAAAGAGGAAGAGGCAATAGCCTTAGTAGAAGCAGAAGACCAAGTTGAGACCTTAAATATTGGAGATACATCACTAGAAACCACCGATTTAAGTGATCAAACTCCTATTTTAGAGGCAGACAACCTTATCACTACTAATGCTGAGCTTGAAACAGTTGATCAAGTAGAAAGCCTAGAAACACTAGATATTCAAGTAGAAGACTCAATTGGCGAAGACAAGCTTATGGCAGGAAAGACAGAGGAGACACTTGATAAGTTCGATAAATTCCTCGAAAACTTTACCCTTGCTGCAGATACACCTAGTCTAGAAGTTCTAGATGAAAGCCTAGAAGCCTCATTAGAAGACGAAGAAGAACCTACTCTAGCCATAAATGATGATGCCACCTATACCAGCTTCTTGCTTGGAGACCTGGCTGACCAAGACTCTACAACAGACCTTATAGATACACAGGCCCAAGGGGAAGACAAGGTCGAGGCTAGTCTAGTAGAAGCTGAACCTGTACTTGAGCTAACTGAGCCTATTGTTGACTTGTCTGAGCCTGTAGAGGCTGAAATAGAGATAGACAATGAGCTATTAGAGTCAAAAGACAACCAAGAAGCTGAACTAGAAATACTAGATGCAGATGACAGTGAGCTGCCAGCTATAGACTTAGTAGAAGATACAGAGGCCCATAAAGAAATAGAACAGATCCAGGATACAATAGTAGAAGAACTAGATAGCCAGGATACTGTAGAGCTTACTGATATCTCTATCGAACAAGCTCCGGCTGACCATGAAGCTACACTCGCACAAACTGTAGAAGCTACGGATAATGAAGTTGCCACAAGCCTTGTTGGTAAAACTCAAGAAGTAACAGCAAGGTCAAAGGTTAACCTTAGAGTCAACCGTATAGCAGCAAGTCAGCTCGCAAGCAACCAAGAAGAAATGGAACTAGAGCTAGACTTTGACTTCGATACTCTCTACAACCTACTAGGTGCATACATTTGCATAGATAATAGATTCAGAAGCGAAAATATGCAGTTTGCAATAAAGGGCAAGGTCAAAAGCAAAAAAAGGCTCTATACAAATAGCCTAAAAGAAGACAAGGAATCAAGATCAATCTCACTACTTAATGTATATAGAAAGGATATATTCAAAAAGCAAACAAAAGAAGAAGAATCGGACGAAAGCCTGATGATAGCCATAACTAACCTTGTAAGGTCAAAGGGTACACGTATTCTAGGTAACAATAGATTTACTATTTAATACATTAATACTTATACCAGGGTCAAGGAGGACAAAATAGATGAGCAAATACACTCTTAACAAACACCTATTAGAAGGCCTTAGCAAGTTTGCAGACAAGAAAAACGAGATATCGCCCTTTTCGTCCTTACTAGAAAGAGAGTTAAAAGCGGATGAAATAAAGCACCTAACAAATATGGGAGTATTAAACGAAGAAGGACTAGCCAGCCAGGACTTTAGCCCTATTATGACCTGCATAAGCCAGCCACATGCGGTAGTAAAGCTACAATTTACAGGTGGAGTAGGTCTATACCAGCACAATATTTACTATAACCAGACCTATGATAATAATGTCTCAATAACCTTGCTATCAGATGAAGCTATCTTGACTGATGAGGTAGATTCAACCAGTATACTAGATACCTTGACTCAGTTTATTGGTAGGAGCAATCTAAAAAGTCTAGACTTTGATTGTGAATTTGACACAGAAGAAGCCCTTGTTATTGCAGCAATTATAGATCTAGAGAGAAAGCTTTGCCTTAGATCATTAATAGATGAGATACCCTATGACCAAAACCTATACGGCTATAACAAAATTTGGAGATCAATAAATAGCACTAGTACAAGCATTCAGTGGTTTGTACATATAGTAAATGAGGTACTAGGAGAATATACTACCCTAAATTACCGGCAGGTACAAGACGCCCTTGAAAGGTTAGTTCCAAAGGGCTTGTTAAAGCAGAAAAACGGTCTATATCAATTAACAGATGATTTAGTCTTCCTAGCCAACAGGATGATTATAAATGACAATATTATCTCTGTTTCTGCCATGAAGCAAATTGGACAAGATGTTGTAGCAACTGGCTTTAGCTGCGTACAGGCAGGTATACATGACCTTGTATACCTAGACTACAATGGAGATGATATTACATTTAAGACCCTATCTAGTGAAGAACTGATTAGTAATATAGACTTTTTTATAACCAACAAGGATTACTTCGACAAATTAACTGTCTGATAAAATATATAAGGTAACTTGGGGGTGTGAACAACGGTTAAGAAAAGGAAAAGACTAGGGGACTTACTATTAGAAACGGGAATAATCAACGAAGCACAATTAGCAAAGGCTATTGAAATCCAAAAGGAACAGGGCGGAAGGCTCGGGTCCATTTTAGTAAAAAATGACCTAGCAGATGAAAGACAGCTTATGGAGGTACTTGAATTCCAGCTAGGTATCCCATTTATAGATCTAGGTAATGTACATATAGATTCACAGATGAAAAGTGTAGTTCCCTACCAACTAGCGGACAAATATAATGTTGTACCAGTAAAAATAGAGAACGAGTTATTATATGTAGCAATGGAGGACCCTCTTGACTTTATAGCAATAGAGGATTTAAAGCTTGTAACAAACCTTGATATAGCACCTGTTATTTCGTACCAAGACTCCATAGCTGCTGCTATAAATGAATTGTATGGTAGTGAAGAGACTGACAGGGCCATAAAGGAGTTTCAAAAGGAGTCAGGCCATAGCTTTGATGTAGACCTAGAAAAGGAACAGCAGCTAGAGGTAGACAGTGCTCCTATAGTAAGGCTAGTCCACTCCATAATTGAGCAGGCTGTACTCGAGGGTGCAAGTGATATTCATATAGAGCCTATGGAACATGAGGTAAGGGTACGCTACAGGATAGATGGCAAGCTCCAACAGTTTCAGACAATACCAAAAGGAGCCCAATCAGCAGTTGTAACCCGTGTAAAGATAATTTCTGGCTTAAATATTGCCGAAAAAAGGGTACCCCAGGACGGTCGCTGTGATGTTACTATACGGGACAAGGAGCTAAACCTACGTGTCTCAACACTGCCTACAGTACACGGGGAAAAAGCTGTTATCCGTATCCTAGACAAGTCAAGTTTCCTCCTACCAAAGGAAAAGCTTGGCTTTACAGAGGCCAACCTTGCAAAGTTTGATAACCTGCTTTTAAACCCGCATGGCATTATACTTATAACAGGGCCTACAGGTAGTGGTAAGTCAACAACCCTTTATACAATGCTAAGTGAGCTAAACAAGGTAACTGAAAATATAGTTACAGTAGAGGACCCGGTTGAGTATGTAATAGCTGGCTTAAACCAGGTCCAGGTTAATGTCAAGGCAGGCTTAACCTTTGCAGGAGCCCTAAGGTCCTTCCTAAGGCAAGACCCTGACATTATAATGCTAGGTGAGATTAGGGACTCAGAGACAGCGGATATCGCCCTAAGAGCTGCTATTACAGGCCATTTGGTACTCAGTACTCTACACACCAACGATGCTGTTAGCTCGATATCTAGATTAGTAGATATGGGTATAGAGCCCTATATGGTGGCAGTTTCACTAGTAGGTGTCATATCTCAAAGACTAGTTAGAAGGCTCTGTACAAGATGTGCAGAAGAGTACACTCCAGAGGCCCACGAGCTAGAGCTATTAGGTATAGAGAGAAATGGTACAAGCTTTAAAAGACCTGTTGGCTGTAGCTATTGCAATAACGTGGGCTACAAGGGCAGGCTAGCGGTTCATGAGGTTTTAGTTATTGATAACAACCACAGAGAAATGATAAGTAGAGATGCAAGCGTTAGGGAGCTTACAGAATACTCACTTAAAAATGGCATGACTACTCTTCAGGAAGAATGCATCAGACTATTAGACCAGAAAATCACATCAGTTGAAGAGGTACTTAGCGTAGCATACTCACAAAATTAGATCTGAAAGGGGTATTATATGGCCATCAAAAAGCTGCTTGAGAGGGCAACGGAGCTAAAGGCATCCGATATACATATTACAGTAGGTGTCCCTTGCACTTATAGAATCCATGGCAAACTAGTCTATGCTGACAATAATATCTTACTTCCAGAGGACACAAAAAGGCTAGTTAGACAGCTTTGTAATGACACCCAGTTTGAAATTTTAAATAAAAAAGGCGAGATAGATTTCTCTTATTCTATGCCTGGTATGCAGCGATATAGGGTAAACGCTTATAGACAACGAAATAGCTATAGTGCAGCTCTGAGAATTGTTGGTTCAAAGATACCTGCCTTCGAAGAGCTAGGCCTACCTTCAGTTGTACGAGATCTTTCCCTAGTTAGCAGGGGCATTATACTAGTAACTGGTCCAACTGGTAGTGGTAAATCAACTACACTTGCTAGTATGATTGATTACATTAATAATAATCTTGACAGACATATAATTACCATCGAAGACCCTATTGAGTATTTGCACAGACACCGCAAGTCCATAGTCAACCAAAGGGAAGTAGGTAGTGATACCATTTCCTTTGCCAATGCACTAAGGGCGGCCCTAAGGCAAGACCCCGACATTATACTAATAGGTGAGATGAGAGACTTAGAAACTATCTCTACTGCTCTAACTGCTGCGGAGACAGGTCACTTGGTTCTAAGTACCCTACATACAGTAGGAGCTACCAAGACCATAGACAGGATAATTGACGCCTTTCCACCTCACCAGCAGCAACAGGTGAGGATCCAGCTATCCATGCTACTTCAGGCGGTTGTTTCCCAGCAGCTATTAACAAGACGTGACGGAAATGGCCGAGTAGTTGCTGTTGAGACAATGATTGTAAACTCTGCCATAAGAAATATAATTAGAGAAGCAAAGGTCCATCAAATAAACAACGTAATCCAAACCAGTGCTAGCAAAGGCATGATGCTGATGGACGACGCCCTAGCAGAACTTTACAACAAACAACTAATTTCAAGAGAAGACGCACTTATGTATAGTGTTGATCAAGAATACATGAAAAAGAAAATCCTTTAATGATTTATAGAGAGGGTGATTCTAATTCCTAAGTTTCAGTACAAGGCAGTAGACTCTTCTGGCCGCGTTATTGAAGGTGTCTACGAAGCGATCAGCAAGGATGCCGTTGCTGATATGATAAGACAAAAAAACTTCTTTCAGCTAGAGATTAAGGAGCTTCAGGGGCAAAAAGACCTAAAGGAACTATCTATATTTGCCAAAATATCAACCAAGGATATCTCCCTATTTTGCAGGCAGTTTGCTTCAATCCTAAGGTCGGGTGTAACCTTGGTCCAGGGCCTTGAAATGCTAAGCCAGCAAACCGAAAACAAGACCCTTAAGAAAGCACTAGTAAACATGCACGAGGAAGTACAAAAGGGTAACTCCTTATCTGATGCTATGAGGCTCCATGAGGACAAGCTTCCACCCATGCTTATAAACATGATTGAGGCAGGAGAGGTTTCCGGTACCCTAGATGAGACCCTAGAGACCATGGCCACACACTATGAAAAGGATTACAAGCTCAAAGCCAAGGTCAAGGGGGCCATGACCTACCCAATTGTAATAATGGTAGTTGCTATTGCAGTTGTAGTACTCCTACTAATCATGGTTGTGCCAATGTTTGTTGATATGTTTTCTGGCTTTGGTGCAGACCTACCAGGACCTACCAAACTACTTATATCTTTAAGTGATGGGCTACAAAAAAACGGACTTGTAATCCTACTTATTCTAGTTATGTCTGCCATCATGTTTAAAATCTACTTTTCTACAGACAATGGTAAGGCCACTATGCACAGACTTTTCCTAAGACTTCCTTTGATAGGAAAGCTACAGATCAAAGTCTTTACTGCTAGGATAGCAAGAACACTAGGTACACTGATGAGAACAGGGGTAGATATTACCAGATCTATAAATTTAACTTCCAAGACTATAAATAACACTATAGTAAATAGGGGACTAATGGATGTAGAAGCTCAGGTAAACCAAGGACGAAGCCTATACGGTCCTATTAAAGACCTTAACATGTTTCCTCCCATGCTAGAAAATATGATAATGCTAGGAGAAGAATCAGGTACCCTTGAGGACATGTTAGTTAGAACAGCCGACTTTTATGAAGAAGAGGTAGAAAGGGAGATAGATAAGCTTACCTCACTAATTGAGCCAATCATAATTGTATTACTAGGTGGTGTTGTAGCCTTTATCGTGCTATCAATTATGCTACCCATGTTAGAAGCTATGAATAAAATGTGATAATTTTGGAGGTGATAGAAGGAATTTATTAAAATATGTAGAAGTAAAACACAAAGACAAATAATAATTAATAAAAAGGAGTGTACAAAATGACAAAGAAAAATAGGAGAAAGAACCAAAAGGGTTTCACCCTAATAGAGCTTATCGTTGTTATAGCTATCCTGGGTATTCTAGCAGCAATAGTAATCCCCAAAATAGGTGGCTTTAGGACAAGTGCAGAGAGACGCGCTATAGAAGGTAACCACCGTATCATTGTCACAGCAGCCCAAATGTATTATGCAGAGAATAATGCATGGCCAAGTACAGGTGCTGAACTAGATGAGTACTTTAGTGACAGTGTAAATTCTTCTGGCTCTAGTGTAACAGGCTGGGCTGCATTAGAAGCTGACTCGAGTAAGAATAATGGCACACATACATTAAATGCAGATGGTGTTGTATCACAGCATGATTCAGGAACTACACTCGGAACTAACAAGTGGGAGTATAAGTTTTCACACTAATTCCAGCTAGTAAAAGGCGAGTATTTACTCGCCTTTTTTTTAATATAACTAGTTAAAACAAGTGAAAGGATCATGGACAAAGATGGGTGTAAGTATTAATAAAAGAAGAGCTATAAGTTTTTTAATTACACTTGCAGTTAGTATAACTCCCTTATTATTTTTGCGTAAACCCTTATCTATACCTCTTGTTAACTATATAGTTATTGATTGGTTTATGCAACCAAAGTTAATTTTTTTATTTATTATAGCTATCATGATATTAATAGTATTACTAATTAATAAGAAAGAAGCTCCAATTAATGCAAACGAGCGATTTCCTGAATATATGCTTGGCATATATGTTTTATTATTGCTACTATCTACCATTTTATCTGTAAATCCTTATATATCTATAGTAGGTGCACCAGGTTACAATGAAGGCCTCATAACGATTTTTATATATATCTTTTTATATTTAGTTACTAAGCAATACTATAAATATTCCAATATCCACTTATATGCCATAATGATATCATCCTTACTACTTAGCATATATGGTATAATGCAATACTTAGGCTATGATCTAACTATAACTTTTAATACAGGTACTGTATATGCTAGTTTTAGAAATCCTAATTATTTTGCATCTTACCTAGTTCTAATCCTACCTATCCCTATATTCCAATATATAAAGACTAGAAGCTGGTATTACCTACCGCTTGTATCATTGCTTTATTTTTGCTTACTAGCAACAAACACCAGGGGGTCTTGGATTGGTTTCTTCTTTTCCTTTGCTACATTATTTTATTTTTCAAAAAAGTTGAATTTCCACTTTAAAAGACTTGTTCTTGTTTTAGTTTTACTCCTCCTTGTAACTATCCTTTTTAATATTATAAACGATGATTATACAAGAGCCCGTCTCTTATCAATATTTAGTGATTTTAGAAATGTTATTACCCGAGCTGATGACTATGAGAGAGCTGGGTCTAAAAGAATACTAATTTGGAAGCATGCTCTTGACCTTATCAAGGAAAACCCTCTTTTAGGTACAGGGATAGAAACATTTAACCAGTTGACGGAAGAAGATTTTATATTCAAGGTCCACAATGAATACCTCAGTATTGCCCAATCCTCCGGGATCCCCTCATTAATAGTTTATTTATTATGGCTTGGCTACATAATTAAAAAAGGCATAAAAGCTGTACCGGAAAGGCCATCAGCCCTACCACTACTGTCAAGCATTATTGGTTATGCTGTACAAGCCTTTTTTAATGTTAGTGTGGTGGCAGTTGCCTTTATTTTCTGGTGTTTTTGCGGAATATTAAGTAGTTTCGATAAAAAAACAATAAAAAAGGACCAGTTGTAATTTAAATACATAGTAAATATTGACATAGACAAACTTAAATATTATAATAAATATACAATAAAAATAAAACCTATCCAATATAGTATTTAATTATAACAACTAAACTAGTATTTACTCTATAACAAACAATCAAAAGAATCTGCCATTATGATACTTGATAAATTTACTAAAATAAACTGATTTTTATTGTATTATTTGTATAGGTGTTATAAAATGAGAAAAAGACATAATTGGGGGTTTACTCTTTTAGAACTAATTGTTGTACTAGCAATTTTGGGTATAATTTCATCTATAGTTATACCAAGCATTGTATTTATTACAAGACGTAACACTTTAAAAACTGTGACACAAGAAATTGCCCAAGAGATAAGAAACACACAGCAATTAGCTACTTATTATAGAAAAGAAGTGTTATTTGATTTAAATATTGATAGAAACACCTACACGGTTAGGGAAAACAGGGCTAGGCCTATAACTTATAAAACAGGTCAATTGAGTAAAGACATCAATATAACCTCTAACCTATATAGACCTTACACTGGAGATATGCGTGG